>Ga0180221_1000174_pt1 | contig 81558 bp, 71 predicted proteins | sample eDN5th37CKraftMG_FD_151339 | JGI IMG/M metagenome (GOLD analysis project Ga0180221, IMG submission 151339) | Enriched Miracle-Growth compost microbial communities from Emeryville, California, USA - eDNA 5th pass 37_C Kraft MG (version 2) (version 2) ... | reverse complement strand
GACCGTGAAACACCTTAGCGCCGATGATAGTGGACAGCCCGTCTGTGAAAGTAGGTCATCGTCAGGCTTTTATACCGACAAACCCCCGCCAGTGATCTGGCGGGGGTTTTGTTTTGTGGGGCGCGCGCGCGCCCCGCTCCCGGGCCCGGTGCCTGCGGCCCAAACGCAGGGACAGCGCAGCTCGCGCCGCGCCGCCTTCTCCTGCTCCGGCTTGTGCGCCCGGTTGTGTATCTGGCTCATAAAAGATCATAGAAGCAATCGTATAAGATCAGAGAAGCAATCGGTTTGGCTAGAGAGAGCTTGCATGGACAGTTCGCTTGTTCACAGTCTCATGGTGTTTTTCTTTTTGATTCTGATTCCTTATGTGAGCGGTAGATGGGTCTACGCTTCATTGAGGACTGTTCTCGGAATAGCCGGCATATTTACGGGCGGCGTCTTCTTGATATTTACAAGCTATCGTTGGCTTGTTCAAGAGACCAGTTTATTTGACGCGTCGATGCGTGGAGGCGGGCAGGCATTGATATTGGCATGTCTATTTTTACTGCATGTGTGGGTTACGAAAAATAAATAAGAAACAAAAGCAGAGCTTTAACCTGCCCCGGCAAGATCCCTGTTTTTCGGGCATCGCCTTCGTGGGAAGCTGCCTGCCAATGCGGCTTGATGCGTATCAACGATATCTATATTTCTGCTTGCCCGGCATATAAGGCGCTCTGTAAGATCCCTCTGTAATATATCTTATAAAAGGGAACGGCCCTTTTATGTTGTTTGGTGTCATGTAAAAAGGAAAGATAATGGAAACAGGGATGATCAGGCTGGCTGGCATGAAAGGTCCGCAGTGTGCAGAGAATATTGTGCAGGCAATCAGTTCGCTGGACGGTGTCAGCAGCGTGAAGATTTCGTTTGAGACCAGCAAGGCGTCGGTGCTGTTTGATGAGGGTTTGGTGTCGATTGATGAGCTCAAGCTCGCTGTTGAGCGGGCTGGGTACCAGATCGCCAAGCCGGTTCACGGCGAAGATGGCGCATGCTGCGGTGGCTGCGGCGGTTGAAAGAAGCCGTAGCCGACGGGATGCTGTAGCAGGGATATTCGCAGCTTGCAGGCAAGATGCTCATGGGGCAGCATATCGAAAACATCGAGGAGGAAACTGCCATGAAGAAAATATTGCTTGCCTGCGCGTTGGCTGTGCCTGCCGTGGCGATGGCGCAGTCGAGCGGTACGCCCGACACGCTGGCCAAGGTGATGGAGAGCAAGACGCTGCGGGTCTGCACGCCGGGCGATTATCGGCCTTTCAGCTACCACAATGATGATGACAGCTATGAGGGGCTGGATGTAGACCTGATGGCTGACCTGGCCGAGACATTGGATGCCAAGGTCGCGTTCGTGAAGACGACGTGGAAGAACCTGATGGATGATTTCACCTCAGGCAAATGCGATATCGGCGCCGGAGGCATTTCCGTTTCTCTGGAACGCCAGAAACGGGCCTTTTTCAGCGTGCCGTATATGGTGAATGGAAAGACACCGATCACGCTCTGCACCAACGTTGAGAAATTCCAGACGATCGAGGATATCAACAAGCCGGAAGTCCGTGTCATACATAATCCGGGCGGCAGCAACGAAAAGTTTGCCAAGACCTACCTGAACAAGGCCAAGCTGACAGAGCATGAGAACAATATAGGCATATTCCAGGAGATCGCGGAAGGCCGCGCCGATGTATTCGTGACCGAGGCGGCCGAAGCCAAGGTGCAAAGCAAGCGGGATCCACGCCTGTGCGCGGTCAACCCCGACAAGCCGCTGCAATACGCGGAGATGGGCTATCTGCTGCCCAGTGGCGACATGCGCTTCAAGCTGTATGTGGATCAATGGCTGCATCTGTCCAAGGCCAGCGGCGCATACGCCAGGTTGGCGGACAAGTGGGTGCCACAGTAACGCAGTCGCCGGGCCGGCGGTTTCTCGGGCAGGGCTGGGCGCGGGCAGCATCGATCAGAAATTGATGCCCAGCCACTCCCTTACCTGGGCGTGCAGGTCGCCCTCGAACTCGCCTGGCGTGCCCGAGGCTGTGATTTCGCCCAGGCTCAGCACATAGATGTGGTTGGACATGGCCACGACACGGCGCACGTTATGATCCACCAGCAGTATGCCCATGCCTGATGCGGCGAATTGCTTGATCCATTGGAAGATCTCGACGGCAATCTTGGGGGCCAGACCAATGCTGGGTTCGTCGATCAGGCAGACCCGGGGCTGGACCATATAGGCTTTTGCGAATTCCAGCGACTTCTGCTGGCCGCCCGACAGGTCGCCGGCCTGGGCCTTCAGCTTCTCGCGCAGAACAGGGAATTGACGCAATGTGTCTTCAAAGCGCTGCTCGATGACATCGCTGAAGCGCTTGCGGCGTCCTTCGAGCGGCAGCCGCAGGTTTTCCTCGACGGTCAGGTAAGGAAACAGGCTGGATTCCTGCGGAATATACCAAAGCCCATGATCAATCAGACGATGCGGCGGCTGGCCGGAGATATCCTGGCCTTCCAGCTGCACAGTGCCGGCCTTGGGCTTGAGAAAGCCATAGATGGTCTTGAACAGCGTGGACTTGCCGGCGCCGTTCAGGCCGATCAGGCCGCTGATGCTGCCGCGCGCGACGGACAGGGAAACATTGCGCAGCACATCGATGTCACCCATATAGCCGGAGGTAACGCCATCCATTTCCAGCACGATGTCAGGCATGCAGATCCTCCTGCGTGGCGTCTTCGCCGAGATAGGCTTCGATGACTGCGGTAGACTGGAGAACATCCTGGGTCTTGCCCTCGGCCAGCACTTTTCCCGCGTTCATGCACACTGAGCGTGGGCAGAGATCCACGATAACCGGCATGTCGTGGCTGACCAGAACAAAAGTCTGGCCTGCGCTGTTACGGCGCCGGATGAAGTCGGACATGATTTCCTTCATGACGGGATGGACCGCTGCAAAGGGTTCGTCGAGCAGGGCGATGCGGGGTGGAACCATGAAGCAAGCGCCAAATTCGAGCAGCTTGCGCTGGCCTCCGGACAACTGGCCGGCATCCAGGTACATGACATGGGCCAGCGCGAGCTCTTCGAGCAGCTCGGTCGCCCGCGCATAGGCCTGTGGCTCTTTCATGCCGAGGGCCAGCCCGCAGACGACAAGGTTGTCAAAGGCGCTGACGCGGTTGAAGACACGTGTCATCTGGAACATGCGCAGGATGCCCAGCCGTGTCAGCCGAGTGGGCCCCAGGCCCAGGATCTCCTGGCCATCGAGCTGTATGGCTCCGCCATCCGCCTTCAGATGCCCGGACAGCATGTTCAGCAGCGTGGTCTTCCCCGAGCCATTTGGCCCGATGAGGCCGAGCAGTTCGCCCTCATGAACGTCCATGCTGGCGCCATCCACCGCCCGCAGCCCGCCGAAGCGCTTTTCCAGGCTTTGTATTGTCATCAGCGTCATGGTGTTCCCTTACTGGCGGCGCGGCGCACGGCAACCCTGCGCAACAGGCCCCACAGGCCTTCACGGAAGAATCTCGCGAAGATGATGACCAGCGCCGCGAATACGATCATCTGTATGCCGCCGACATCACGCAGGAATTCCGAGGCGGTATAAACCAGCATCGCGCCGATCAATGGCCCTGCCAGCGTGCCCATGCCGCCTATCACTACCATGGCGATGACCAGGCCGGTCTGGGCGATCAGGCCGAGCTCGGGGCTGACCAGCCGGGCAAAGGTGCCATACAGGCCGCCGGCAAATCCGCAGATGGCGCAACTGATGATGAATGCGATGGTCTTGTAGCGCAGCACATCGATGCCGCGGCTGGCGGCGCCGATTTCATCGTCGCGTATGGCCTGCAGGAAGCGCCCGAGCGGCAGGCGCAGCAGCCAGTAAATGAGCCCGACGATGAGGGTCAGCACGCCCAGGAATATATAGTAATTGCCGATGCGCCCGTCATAGAGTGCGGGTACGTTCAGGCCCTGGTCGCCCCGTGTGAAGTCGATGGAGTTGTAGATGACAAGCCTGATGATCTCGGCAAACGACAGCGTGGTCAATGCAAGGTAAGCGCCTGACAGCCGCAGCACGATGCGTCCGAGCACCAGGCCGACCAGCCCCGGCATGATGATGGACATGGGCAGGCCGATCCATAGCGGTGCATCCAGATGATAGGCCAGCAGGCCGGTGCTGTAGCCTCCCAGCATGGCGAAGGCGGCGGGCGCGAGGGAGAACTGGCCAGCGTAGCCTGCCAGCAGATTCCAGCCGCAAGCCATCATGGCGAAGTACATGCTCACGATCAGGACACCCAGCCAGTAGTTCGACTGGACCAGCAGGGGAACCATAGCCAGCGCGCCGAGAATTGCCAGGCTCAGCAGAAATTCGCTGCGCAGTTTGCTGGTGTGTAGGTTGGGATGTGGGCGTGCGGGCATGTTTCAGACCTCCCTGGCGCGTTCGCCAAACAGGCCCTGCGGCCGCAGCAGCAGGATCAGTATCAGCAGCACGAGGCCATAGGTGTCGCGGTAGTCGTACGACAGGTAGACGGCGCCGAAGCTTTCGAGAACCCCCAGCAGCAGCGCCGCGATAATGCTGCCCGGTATGGAGCCCATGCCGCCGATCACGACGATGACGTAAGACTTGACTGCGGGGAAGATGCCGACATCGGGTGCGGGGTTGATGACCGGCGCGAGCAAGGCGCCCGCAATGGCGGCCAGCACGCCCGATGCCATGAATACGATGCTGCTGGCGCGCGCGGTGTCAATCCCGGCGATGGATGCGCCCAGCCTGTTCTGCGCGACGGCCTGTATCTGGCGGCCCCACAGGGAGCGCTTGATGAAGAGCGCCAGGCTCACCATGAGGATGATGGCCACGGCGGCTGTAATCAGCTTCTGCCCGCTCATCATGAACGGGCCGATGCTGAGGCGGGGCGCGTCCCAGAGCGCGGGACCGCGCATGGGATAAGGGCCTATCACCTTGTCGAACAGATTGATAAGCAGCAGAGACAGGCCAAAGGTGACGACGACGGCATATTCATCTTTCATCAGGCCCCAGGAGCCATAGCCTGTATACAGCGGGCGCATCAGCCAGCGCTCGGTTGCCCAGCCTATGAGCGCCCCTGCCAGGGCTGCGGCCGGCAGCGCCAGCCATGGCGGTACGCCCAGCCCGAGGGCGATCAAGGTGTAAGTGTAGGCGCCGATCATGTAGAACTCGCCGTGGGCGAAGTTTACGATCTTGAGTATGCCGAATATCATCGCCAGGCCTACGGCCATGAGCGCATAGTACAGGCCGATGATCAAGCCGTTGACGAAAAGGTCTAGCGCAAGCACGGTACATCTCCTGAATGCAGGAACCTGACGCCCGGAGCCCTGGGGCTGCGGGTATGCGCCGGCACAGGGCCGGCGCATGGCTGCTTAGTTCGAGGGCCTGACCAGCTTGTCGGCATGCAGAGGCTGGCCGGTGGCCTGGATCAGCGTGGTCTTGCTCAGGGGCTGGTCGACTTCTGTCAACTGGTAGGTTACGTAAGGGATGTCGACCCACTGCTGGAAGGAATAGCCCGGCTCCTGCGAGAACTTGAATTTGCCCCGTACGCCTTCGTAGTCCATGTCTTTGAGCGCCTGCGTAATGGCACTGGCGTCTGTCGACTTTGCCTGTTCGATGGCGCGTACGATCTGGAGCACTGAGTCCGCACCCTGGAAGATAAGGCGGTTGGGCTCATGGCCTTTTTCTTTCTGGTAGGTCTGGCCGACCTGCTGGCCTATGTCGGGCATGGGCATCTGGGGGTGATAAAGGCCGAAGGCGAGCATGTATTTGCCAGCCTCCTTGACGTTTTGCCAGAAGTCGGGATAGTCGGCAATGCCGGCGCCGTCGTAGAACCACGTCTTGGCGCTTGGTGCCACACCCTGCTCATACAGCTGGTTCATCAAGATATAGGCGGCCGGCGGCAGCATCACGTTGACCACCATGTCGGGCGGGTTGGCCCGCAGCGGCAGCACGGCAGGCGTGAAGTCCTTGCCTGCGCGATCCAGGGCAACGTATTTGTATTTCACATCGGGAGACTGCTTGGCCAGCAGTTCCCCCAGGATCTTGGCCTGGCCTATCCCATAGTCGGTGTTCTCGGCGAATGCGACAACATTCTTGACCTTCATGGCGCCTATGGTTTCCGCCATGGCGGTGGATACCCGGGTGTTGTAGTTCCCTGGGTTGAACACCTCGGGATAGCCTTTGGCGCGGATGTCGTCAGACCAGCAGTTTGTGTTGACGTAGGGCACCTTGTAGCGGTGCGCCACCTCGATTTCTGCAAGACAGACCGAACTCTGGTGACCGCCGGTGATGGCAACGACCTTGTCGCGGGAAATCAGCTTCTCGACCGCCGCGCGGCCCTTTTCAGGTATGCCCTGGTTGTCCTCATAGACGATCTTGAGCGGACGCCCGAGAACGCCGCCCTCGTCATTGATCATTTTGGTGATGATCTCGATGCCGTCCTTGACCTGGGTACCCTGCACCACGGAGCCCGGCGGAGACTGAGCGATGCTTACCCCTATGACAACAGGGTCGGCAGCCTGGGCAGGCTGGGCCAGGCTCAGGAATGCGGCGGCAGTAACCGCCATGGCAAAACGGTTTTGTCTCATTGCTATCCTCCTAGCGGTGGGCGCCGGGGATGGCGCCTTATATGCCAGCCCGCTGCAAGCTTATGGTTGCTTGTCGTACCGGTCTGACCAGTTTTTGCTCTATGTTTGCCCAAACCCCAGCAAATGTCAACGCGTTCCCATCAGCCCTGATTGACTGGGCGCAGCAGGGCTTCCACCCGGTGCGCCGCAGCCAGTACCTGCCAGTCTCCACCTTGTCTGCCTGCCAGTTGCATCCCGACGGGAAGGCCATTGTCGCCATGCCCGCAGGGCAGCGTAATGGCGGGCAGGCCGGCGAGATTGAAGGGCAGCGTCAGGCTGGTCATGGCGGTATGCAGCGGCATATTGAGCTTGCCCAGGGTGACGCTGGCGCTGCCCGCCGGCGGGGCGGTGGTGCGCAAAGTGGGTGTCAGCAGAATGTCCACGCCAGCCAATGCGCTGGCCAGGGAGGCGGCCAGACGTGTGCGGGCTCCCTGGGCGCGCGTATACCAGATGGCGGGAAACAGCTGGCCGATTTCGAGCCGGACGCGCACGTCTTCGCCAAGTGATTCGGGCACCTGGACGAGGCGGCGCCAATGTATGGCGGTGGCCTCGCTGCACAGTGTGGCGAACTGGAGGGCGGGTCCGTGCTCCACGCCGGGGATTTCAACCGGATGCATGACCGCGCCATCGGCTTCGATGCGCCTGATGGCTTCATCGAGGGCGCGGCGGACGTCGGGGGCAAGCGGATCGAAGAAGTAATGGCTGGGCACGCCAATGTGCAGGCCTTGCAGGCTGGCAAGCCTGCGGGGCACCTGCGGTGTCTGGCCGGCCATGACAGAAAACAGCAGCGCGGCATCGTCGACCGACTGCGTGATGGGGCCGACATGGTCGAGCGTCGGACCCAGGTCCATCACGCCCTGCCGTGAAATGGCGTCATAGCTGGGCTTGAAGCCGACCACGCCGCAACAGGCGGCCGGGATGCGGATCGAGCCGGCGGTATCTGTGCCTACGGCAGCCCGTACGATGCCCGCGGCCACAGCCGCAGCTGATCCGCCGCTGGATCCACCAGGGGTGTGGCCATGGCTGCGGGGGTTCACCACCGCTCCGTGGTGGGGATTGGCGCTGGTAATGCCATAGGCAAGCTCATGCAGATTGGCCATGCCCAGGATGAGGGCGCCGGCCTGGCGCAGCCGGGCCACGGCAACGGCATCATGGTCGCAGCAGACGGTGCCGGCGTGGCTGCTGCCGCCCGTCAGGCGAAACCCTTCCACCGCCATGAGGTCTTTGATGGCGACGGGTACGCCCAGCAGAGGAGCGGGGCGGCCCGCATGAGCGGTCTCGCTGGCCAAGGCGGCCTGCCGGGCAAGCGTCTCTTCGCCGGCAAGCTCGATGAATGCATTGAGTTCGCCGTGCCGCGTGGCGCAGGCCAGCGCGTGCAGGGCGGGTTGCAGCACCCCTTGCTCGTTGATGTGCGCCTGGCGGGCGATGGCGGCTATCCCCGGGGTGTCGGCGGCGGGCGATACGCCTTCTGAGGCGACGGCGCCTGTGTGAGGCAGATATTGGCCCGCACCGGCGTCATTGAGCGTATCCAGATACTGCAGCTCAGGCAGATTCACGGACAGGCGATCGCGCCATAGCGGGATGCGGTCAGGGAAGGGATAGCGGCCGAGGGAGGCCGCGTTGCCGGCCATATGCATGAGACGCTCTACAACACTGGTTTCCGAAGACATGCTTGTTTTGCTCCTGAATGTGCGGCTCGCCAGGTACTGCTGCCTGCGCCGGCAGAAAAAGCCGCCTGCCGTGCGGCGTATGCGCCTCTAACCGGTCTGACCGGTTGGTGTCATAATGCATGGGCGTACCATGCCTGTCAATCCGTTCAACGTGGGCTTCGGCCTGCCGGTATTTACCTATTCCTATATTGATCCATGCAGAATAAAGCCGTTTCCATTGTTCAGGGCATTGCCCAGGAGCTGCAGACTCGCCTGCAGCGAGGGGACTGGGCGCAGCGCGGGAAGCTGCCGGGGCAGCGCCAGCTGGCCGAGTCGCTGGGGGTTAGCCGGGCGTCGCTGCGCGAAGCCATTACGATGCTCGAAGGCCTGGGGTTGCTGCGCAGCGAGCCGGGCCGCGGGGTATTCATTGCCCGCCCCGGTGAGCAGGGCAGGGGCAGCGCCTATGGACGCTGGCCGTTCCAGGAACGGTATGCCTTGCGCGATGTGTATCTGGTGAGGGCACAGCTGGAGGAACTGGCGGTCATGCTGGCCGCCAGCGTAGTGACGTCTTCGGGTCTGGAACGGCTGCGCGGTACGGTGGCCCAGATGGAGCAGGCCGCTCAACTTGGCGATCTCGTCACCATGTCAGACGGCGATCACGCCTTTCATGCCTATATTTTTGAACTGGCGGGCAGTCCGCTGCTGCGCGATATCCTGGCCAACATAGAGGATGTGGTCGAGGGCAGCCGGCAGGTGGCCTTTGCCAACCCAGAGCGGGTGAGTGAGCCGATTGCAGAGCATCGCCGTGTGATTGATGCGTTGGCGACCGGTTCGCCGGCCCAGGCCGGCGCCGCCATGCGTGCGCACCTGAACAATGTCGCCGACCGCGCGGGCGTGAGGCTGGATATTGCGTCAGCGGGCGGCGTCATGGGGACGGCAGTTCCGCTAAAATAGCCCAGGCACTGCCGCAGTGCCGGAATTCACATCTGACTCCAGGAGGTTCCCGATGACCGAGGCGTTCCCGCCAGAAGACAACAAAGGTTTGTCAATGCGCAACCTGACGCACCTTCTTTATGGCCTTTTTGCGCTCGGGCTGCTCAGCGCCGGCTTTTTCGGCATAGCTACCATCGCAGCGATCGTGCTGGCCTACCTCAAGCGGGGCGATGCCGCAGGTACCGTGTATGCCGGACATTTCGACTGGATTATTCGCACCTTCTGGTGGGGGCTGCTGTGGATTGTGCTCAGCGGGCTGGCGACGTTCATATTCATCGGCTGGCTCACCGGCCTGGTCGCCCTGGTCTGGATTGTGTACCGCATTATCAAGGGCTGGCTGGCGCTTGCCTCGGGACAGCCCCCGGTTGCCGATTACTAGGCCGCACTACAAGGAAAACCGCCTCCGCAATGAGCAGCCTCAAACCAGGGGCTGCTCATTGCGGAGGCGGTTTTCTTTTTGGGCCGCATGGGCCGCGTTGCCCGCCGGCATATGCCGGGGCGAACGAAATGCCAGGCTGGCCCAGGCAAAAAAACACGCTGTCTGGCTGATTCCGGGCAGCGTTTTTTGTTGCCTGGGCCCGGCAGGCGCACCCGGCGGCTATGCCTGCAGGCAAGGTTTCCGGTTTATTTCAGATGCGCGTTGACCAGCTTGGTCAGTTCGAACATGGAAACCTGGTCTTTGCCAAACAGGGGCCGCAGCTTGTCGTCGGCGTTGATGTTGCGGCGATTGGCGGGATCCTGCAGGTCATGCTTCTTGATGTAGTCCCAGATCTTCTTGGTGACTTCGGTACGGGGAACGGCGTCAGGGCCGATGACGGCAGCCAGGGTTGCGCTAGGCGTGAGCGGCTTCATGAAGGCCGCGTTGGGTTTACGGGCGGTTTTCGCGGTTGTTGCCATAGAACTGGGCTCCTGATTGAGGGAAAAAATTACTTCTCCCGCAGCATAACGTGAGATTCCCCCAAAGACAAAGTGATTTGTGCAGGTGAATACATCCGCTTGTCCGGCGATAAAAAAACCGCTATGGAGGGAAACACGCTGTGGTATTGTGTTTCGTTGGCACCGGAGCAGGGCCTGGGGGCTGGAGAATCCGTGCCTGGGAGACGGGCATCCATGTACGCAAAATCCATCATTGAAGCAATTCAGTCGTTCCACGGCGATCTGACCGCTATTCGCCGCGATATCCACGCAAATCCGGAACTTGGCTTCCAGGAGGTCCGGACCTCTGCGCTGGTGGCCAACGCCCTGCAGGCGCTGGGCTATCAGGTGCACCGTGGGGTTGGCAAGACCGGCGTGGTGGGCGTGCTGGAGGGCAAGCGCGACAGCAGCGGGAAAACCATAGGGCTGCGCGCCGACATGGACGCCTTGCCCATACTTGAGCAGGGCGAGGCCCAGTATGCCTCGAACAACCTTGGCGTCATGCATGCCTGTGGCCACGATGGGCACACCGCTGTTCTGCTCGGCGCAGCGCGCTATCTTGCCGAAACCCGCAACTTCGATGGGCGGGTTGTTCTGATATTCCAGCCAGCGGAGGAAGGGCTGGGCGGCGCCCAGGCCATGCTGGACGATGGCTTGTTCGAGCGCTTCCCCTGTGATGCGATTTATGCGCTGCATAACTGGCCGGGTCTGCCGCCCGGCGTCATCGGCGTGAATCCTGGCCCCATGATGGCTGCCGCCGATCATTTCGAGATCCATATCGAGGGCCGGGGCGGGCACGGCGCCCATGCCTACCAGACCAATGATCCGGTGGTCATTGCCGCGCAGCTGATCACTGCCTTGCAGACCATTGTTTCGCGCAATGTGCCGGCGCCCGAGTCTGCGGTGGTCACCATTGCGGCGGTCAATGCCGGAAATCTCCAGGCCATGAATGTCATCCCCAAGGATGCCCGCATGGTCGGCACGGTGCGCACCTTCAGCCCCTTGGTTCAGGCCCAGGTCATCCAGCGCATGCAGGAAGTGGTCGATGGCATCGCGGCGGCCTTCAAGGCACGCATAGACATGAAGTATCACCGGCTGTTTCCCGCGACCGTCAACACGCCGGAACACGCACGCCTGGTGGCCGATGTCGCCACGGAGCTGTTCGGGAAGGACAATGTGGTGGCCGACCTGACGCCCTCGATGGGTTCGGAGGATTTCTCGGTTATGCTGCAGCGCCGCCCTGGCGCCTATTTCCGCCTGGGGCAGGGCGGTGCGGAGTCTGGCTGCGTGCTGCATAATTCTGCCTTTGATTTCAACGATGCGGTGATCCCCGCCGGCAGTGCCATGTTCTGCCGGCTGGTGGAGCGCAGCATGCCCCTGGCGGACGACTGAAACCCGCCGCAACCTATTCCAGAGTAGCCATGAGCAGCATTCAGACCCTGACCCTCACACGCCCGGACGACTGGCATCTGCACCTGCGAGATGGTGCAGTGCTCGAGTCCGTCGTCGGCGATACCGCCCGCCAGTTCGGCCGGGCCATCATCATGCCTAACCTCAAGCCGCCCGTCACGACGGCCCGGCAGGCGCTTGACTATCGCGACCGCATCATGGCGGCGCTCGACAAGGCGGGTGTGCCCGAGGGGAGCTTCACGCCCCTGATGACGCTTTATCTGACAGACAACACCAGTGCAGCCGAAATCGGCAAGGCGGTGGACACCGGCGTGGTGCATGGGGTCAAGCTATACCCCGCCGGCGCCACCACCAATTCGGATGCCGGCGTGACGGATCTGCTGGGCCGGTGTTCGCGTGTGCTGGAGGCCATGGAGCAAGCCGGGCTGCCGCTGCTGGTGCATGGCGAGGTTACTGATCCCGATATCGACCTGTTTGACCGCGAGGCCGTGTTCATCGATCGGGTCATGATTCCCCTGCGGCGTGCTTTCCCCGAGCTCAAGGTTGTGTTCGAGCACCTGACGACCAGCGAGGGCGTCCAGTACGTGCGTTATGCCGAGGGTCCGGTGGCAGGCACGATCACTGCGCATCACCTGCTCTACAACCGAAATGCCCTGTTTACAGGCGGATTGCAGCCTCACTGGTACTGTCTGCCCGTGCTGAAGCGGGAAAAGCATCGGCTGGCCTTGCTTGACGCGGCAACCAGCGGCAATGCCCGCTTTTTCCTGGGCACCGACAGCGCGCCGCATCCGCGCGGGCTGAAAGAGGCTGCCTGTGGCTGTGCGGGCTGTTACACGGCTTTGCATGCGATGGAACTCTATGCGACCGCGTTTGATCAGGCGGGGCAGCTTGAGCGCCTGGAAGCATTTGCCAGCCTGAACGGGCCGGCCTTTTATGGTTTGCCGGTCAATGCCGGAACCATCACGCTTGAACGGGCAGAGTTTGCCATTCCCGGCGAGCTGTCCATGGCGGACTCGGCTGTGGTGCCGCTGGCGGCGGGGACGTCGCTGGGCTGGCGCTTTGTGAGCCAGTAAGGGGGGCATGGCCTGCGATCTGCCGCACGGAGGCTCGCAGGCGGTTTCGTGCAGAAGCATCCAGCGCGTGGCCCAGCCCCGCCCTTCGGATGCCCGGCGGCGCCGGTGCGCTATGGCTGCCCGCCCGCTGCCTGCTGCTTGGCCTCGAGGGTTTCCCAGCGCTCGAACAGCGCCAGGAGCTCCTGTTCTGTTTCGGCCACGCGTGCATTGATGCGTTCGACCTCGTCCGGCGCATCCCGGTAGAGCGTGCCGTCGGCAAGCCTTGCAGCCAGTTGCGCCTGTTCGGCTTCGAGCTGTGCGATGGCATCGGGCAAGCCCTCGAGCTCGCGTAGCTCCCAGGATGTGATGCGCCCCGGCTTTGCCGATCGGGAAGCCTTTGCAGTGCCGGTATCGGCCGCGCCGGCTGCCGCGTGGCCGGCGGCGGGGGATTTCCGCTGCGACTTGTCCCCGTCCCTGGCGCCGGCAGGCGAAACAGGCTGGGGGCGCTGGGCCAGCCATTCGTCGTAGCCGCCGACATATTCCCCCCAGCGTCCGTCGCCTTCGGCCGCGATGGTCTGGGTGACGACATTGTCGAGAAATTGCCGGTCATGGCTGACCAGCAGCACGGTGCCGGGATAGTCCTGCAGCAATTCTTCGAGCAATTCCAGTGTTTCGATGTCCAGATCATTGGTCGGCTCATCGAGCACCAGCACGTTGGTGGGCCGGGCGAACATGCGGGCCAGCACCAGACGGGCGCGTTCCCCGCCTGACAGGCTGCTTACGGGAGAATGCGCCCGCGCGGCTGGGAACAGGAAATCTTCCAGGTAGCTCATGACATGCTTGCGCTGGTTGCCGATCTCTATCCATTCGCTGCCCGGATTGATGGTGTCGGCCAGTGTCGCGTTTTCATCGAGCTGCGACCGCATCTGGTCGAAATAGCCTACTGTGAGGTTGGTGCCCAGCTGTACGCTTCCCGCGTCGGGCTTGAGCTGGCCGAGAATGATGCGCAACAGGGTGGTTTTGCCAGCCCCGTTCGGGCCGATCAGGCCGATGCGATCCTTGCGCAGGATGATGGTGGAGAAATCGCGGATCAGCACGCGGTCGCCATAGCCATGGCTGACATGCCGCAGCTCCGCGACCAGCTTGCCAGACCGCTGCCCCTCCGCGACGGCCAGGCGCACGTTTCCCTGCAGCTCGCGGCGTGCGCCGCGTTCCCGGCGCAACTGCTCCAGGCGCCGCACACGGCCCTCGTTGCGCGTGCGGCGAGCCTCGATGCCTTTGCGTATCCAGACTTCTTCCTGCGCCAGCAGCTTGTCAAAGCGAGCATTCTGCTGCTGCTCCGCTTCCAGCCATTCCGCCTTGCGCTGCTGCCATTGCGAGAAATTTCCGGGAAAGCTGAACAGCTTGCCCCGGTCGAGTTCGACGATGCGGATGGCGACGGCGTCGAGAAAGCGGCGGTCGTGGGTAATGATCACCACGCTGCAGCGTGCATTGCGCAGCAGGTTTTCAAGCCAGGAGATCCCTTCGAAATCCAGATGGTTGGTGGGTTCGTCCAGCAGCAGCAGGTCGGGTTCGTCAGCAAGCGCGCGCGCCAGGGCGACGCGCTTGCGTGAGCCGCCGGAAAGCCCGTGGATAGTGGCATCGGGCGTGAGGCCCAACTGCTCGATAAGTGTGTTCACGCGCGCCGGACGCTGCCAGTCCTCGCTTTCGCTGATGTCGCCGCACAGCGTGTCATACACGGTCAGGGTGTCGTCCAGCTCGGGTTCCTGCTCCACGGTTGCCACGGTAAGGCCGCCCAATCGCATGACTTCGCCGTCATCGGGTTCGATACGGCCATCGAGAACCTTGAGCAGCGAAGATTTGCCCGCACCGTTGCGCCCGATGAGGCCAATGCGCTCGCCCGGCTGTATGGCCAGTTCGGCGTGATCCAGCAGCGGATGGTGGCCGTAAGCCAGCTGCGCGTTGGAGAGTGAAATGAGAGTGCTTGCTGCCATGGTGTGTGATGCCTGTTGTCTGTTGTGCCCCGAAGCTTGGCTTGCGCGCGTCTTGCTTGCGGTGAGCCTGCCCGCAATGCGGCAGGCAAGCCGTTCAGCGCCAGCCGGCGCGCTGCGTCTATTCAGGGCCAAAACGCTATTGTCGCAGGTTACAATGCCGCGTGAGGCAGGCCGGGCGATCGCGGTGCGCAAGCATCGAGGAAGGTCCGGACTCCATAGAGCAGGGTAGCGGCTAACGGCCGTCCGGCGAGGCGTGGCAGCAATGCTGCGGCAAGCCGAGGAACAGGGCCACAGAGACGAGTCTGCGGCGAGGGCGCGCGTAAGCGCGCACCGGTACGGCCATCTCCGTACCGCAGGGGCGGTGACGCCTCTGGCGCGGCAGGGTGAAACGCGGCAACCTCTACCCGGAGCAACATCAAATAGGCATGCGCCGGCCTTGTGCCAGACGGGTGGCTCGCCCGAGCATGCGGGTAGATGGCTAGAGCGCGACAGCAATGCCGCGCCCAGAGGAATGATTGCCCGTCCGGTTCGCCGGGCGTACAGAATCCGGCCTACAGGCCTGTCTCATTTTCGTATTCAGTCGATGGCCCACCGGCCTGATCCGGGCGGGCCGTTTGCCCGCGCGCCTTGTGCGCGCTTTTTTGCGTGAAGCCTCCACCGGGGCCTGGACAGCCTTCCCGCGGTGTTTTCTTTCCTTTGCCGGCGCTTTGCAATGTTTCCGGCCTCGCGCCCGTATCGCGACGCAACTTATGTCAGCAATTGCAAATTTCCAGCCCTAGGGTAAGCCCACTTCATGACAAAGGACTTTCAGTTCATATCTCAATTTCTTGATTTATTGAGATATTTTTCTCAGCCCTTTCTTTGAAGTGACGCTAAGTGCTTGACGTAATTGAAAAAAATGCAACTTGGGCCTTGACCTGTTGAGCCCCTTCCCGTAGAGTGGGGAAAAGTAGGATTTTGTGCAAGAAAGTGGGGTAAAAACTTGTTCCAGGGCAGTAGCGCACTTACTCTCGATGCCAAGGGGCGGATCTCGATTCCGACCCGGCACCGTGACGCGCTTACCTCCCAGGTGGAAGGTCGTCTTACCCTTACCCGCCATCCCGACGGCTGTCTGCTTCTTTACCCGCGCAATGTGTGGGAAAAAAAGCGGGAGCAGATCGCCAATTTCCCGATGTCCGCGCGCCCGCTGCAAAGGCTGTTGCTGGGCAATGCGCAGGATGTGGATATGGATGGGTCAGGCCGGATACTGGTTGCGCCTGAGCTGCGCAACGCCGCCGGTCTCACTCGCGAAGTCATGCTGCTCGGGATGGGGAGCCATTTTGAGTTGTGGGATGCGGCCGAATGGGCGCGTCGCGAAGCTGAAGATCTCGCCAAGGGCATGCCCGAGGTCCTGGAACAATTTTCTTTCTGAAACCCTGTCATGTCGTTTGTGCATCGGTCCGTGCTGCTGGAGCCTACGGTCAACGCTCTCGTTGTTCCTGGGTTTGGCGCCGGCGGCAAGGCTGGCAAGGCGGCGCCTCGGGGCGAAACCGGAAAGATTGCGCGCAGCGGCGTGTATGTGGACGGCACCTTCGGGCGCGGCGGACACAGCCGCGCCCTGCTGGAGAGGCTGGCGGGCGACGCGAGGCTGGTGGTGTTCGACAAGGACCCCGAGGCAATTGCCGTTGCGCGGGAGCTTGCGGCGCAGGACAGCCGGGTGACGGTGGTGCACAGCGGTTTTGCCGCCATGGCCGAGCAGCTTGAGGCGCTGGGTATCGAGGCGGTCGATGGCGTGATGCTGGATCTGGGTGTTTCATCCCCCCAGATTGACGATGCGTCCAGAGGGTTTTCCTTCATGCGGGAAGGCCCGCTGGATATGCGGATGGATACGAGCAGCGGTATGACCGCTGAGCAATGGCTGGCTCAGGCCAGTGTCGAAGAAATGAGGGAGGTCATAGCACATTATGGCGAAGAACGGTTTGCTTTCCAGATTGCAAAGGCGGTTGCTGGTCGCCGCGAATCCAGGCCGCTGCGCACAACGCTCGACCTCGCCGAGCTCGTCGCCGGTGTCGTCCGTACGCGCGAAAAGGGTCAACACCCGGCCACTCGCAGCTTTCAGGCTATACGGATTTACCTCAATCAGGAGCTCGAGGAACTCGCGCGCGCCCTCAAGGCAATTCTGACGGTACTGGCTCCGGGAGGGCGTCTGGCCGTGATCAGTTTCCATTCTCTAGAAGACCGCATGGTCAAGCAGTGCATCGCGGCGGCCTCCAGGCCGGCGGCGGCACAGGCTCGCCTGCCTATTCTTGAGAAGGATATGCCGCCGGCCATACTCCGCTCGCTGGGCAGGGTTTTGCCCACGCCTGAGGAGGCCGGCGACAATGTGCGGGCCCGCTCGGCTGTGCTGCGGGTGGCTGAACGCACCTCGGCGCCCTTGCCGGCTGACGGCGGCGCCTCATTTGTTCCTGATCCGGGGCCTGTGTTCGGCGCCGCGGGGCAGGCCGGCGCGCGTGGACGCCGAGGGAAGCCGTCAGGCAAATCGGGAGGGCGCAGATAATGAGTCGCCTGAGCCTGGTCCTCGCCGTCTTGCTGATGCTTTCCGCGCTGTCGCTCGTTACGGCGCGTTTTCAGGCGCGTCAGCTCTATATAGAAGCAGGCCGTCTTGAGGACAAGGCGCGCCAGCTAGATACCGACTGGCGCCGCCTGCAGCTCGAGCGTGCGGAGCTGGCCCGCAATGCCCGCATAGATGGCATGGCTCGCGCGGATCTTCATATGGTGCCGGGCTCCCCTGATCGCACTATCTATATAAAGAACGAAGCGGCCGCGTCCATCCCTGGCGGCAAGGAGGGCGGCCAATGAAGCGTGTGCGCTTCTACGACAGCCCCGTGCTCAGCCAGCAGATGCCCATGTGGCGTTCGCGGCTGGTGCTGATCCTGCTGATGCTGGGGTTTGTTGCGCTGGCAGCCAAGGCCCTGTATCTGCAGGGCCTGTCCAATGAATTCCTGAAGCAGCAGGGCGAACGCCGCTATGAGCGCACCCTGGTGCTGCCCGCTACCCGTGGCAAGATCTTTGACCGCAGCGGGCGGGTGGTCATGGCGTCCAGCGTGCCGGTGCGGGCGATATGGGCCATTCCGGAAGATGCGCGCAAGGCCGGCGACGCCCAGCTGGGCGCCCTGGGCAAGCTGCTGGATATGTCGGTGGCCGACATCAAGAGCCGGATCGTCGATGAGGACAGGAGCTTTGTCTATATCAAGCGTCAGGTGTCCATGGATATCGCCGAGCGCATCCGTGAACTCAAGCTTCCCGGTTTTCACGAACAGGCGGAGATGCGCCGCTTTTATCCCGAGGGCGAAGTCGCGGCGCACATCATTGGCTTTACGAATATCGAAGACAAGGGCATAGACGGCATCGAGCTGGCCTTCAACGACGAGCTTTCCGGCAAGCCGGGATCGCGTCGTGTCATCAAGGACAGGCTGGGCCGAGTGGTCGAGGATGTGCAGGCCATTGTTCCTCCGGTCGATGGGCAGGATCTCAGGCTGTCTATCGACGCGGGGCTGCAGTTCGATACCTATACGGCGCTCAAGGCGGCGCTGGAGGAAAACAACGCCAAGGCCGCAGCAGGCATTGTGCTCGATGTGAAAACTGGCGAAATACTTGCGCTGGTCAACCTGCCGACCTACAACCCGAATGACCGCTCCGACCGCAAGGGCGCCGCGCTGCGCAATCGCGCCCTGACCGATACGTTCGAGCCGGGCTCCATCATGAAGCCCTTCACGGCGGCGCTGGCGCTGGACATCAATCGCATTACCACTTCGACGCTGTTCGATACCGGCAACGGTCACTACCGTTACCAGGGATCGACCATTTCGGATGTCAGCCGCAATGGCGTGCTGAATGTGGCCGGCATCCTGCGGCGTTCCAGCAATATCGGCATGACCATGATCTCCGAGAAGCTGACGTCCCAGGAAATGTGGAACAAGTTCACCGATCTGGGATTCGGCCGCCCGCCCGCCACCAACTTTCCGGGCGTTGCCTCGGGGCGCCTGCGCCCCTGGGAGAGGTGGCGTCCTATTGAACGCGCCACCATGGCCTATGGCTATGGCCTTTCCGTTTCGCTGATGCAGATCGCGCATGCCTATACCGCTTTTGCCCGCAATGGCGACATGGTATCCCTGACTCTGCTCAAGCGTGAGGGCAAGCCCACAAGCGTTCAGGTCTATCGTCCCGAGGTGGCGGCGCAGATTCGCGCCATGCTCGAAGCGGCGGCTGGTCCCGACGGAGCCAAGCTGGCCCAGGTCCAGGGCTATCGCGTGGCGGGCAAGAGCGGCACGGCACGCCAGATCGTTGACGGAAAATACAGCCGCAGCAAGTACCGCAGCTCCTTTGTGGGTTTTGCGCCGGTCTCCGATCCCCGCATTGTGGTGGCGGTCACGATCGACGAGCCGCATGGCAAGGGATATTACGGCGGGCGGGTTGCCGCGCCGGTGTTCTCTAATATCGTGGCCAGCAGCCTGCGCCGCCTGGGCGTTCAGCCCGATGCGCCAATCGAGTCGCTGGTGGCGCTTGGTGACAATGAAGGAGCGCATCAATGAGCGCGCGCGATATTGTTGCCTGGCTCGACGGGCGCGTGGCGCGCAGCGCCCGCCTGTGCCTGGACACACGCCAGCTTCGCGCTGGCGATGTGTTTTTTGCCTGCCCGGGCCTCAGCGCCGACGGCAGGGACTATATCACCCAGGCCGTGGAGCGCGGGGCGGCAGCTATCGTGACACATGCGCTTCCCGCAGAGGCGGCATCCATCAGTGTTCCCATGCTTCAGGCCGACGGGTTGGGGGGCGAACTGGGGGCCATTGCGCACGCATGGTACGGCGAACCTTCGGCAAGCCTGAAAGTCGTGGCGATCACGGGCACCAATGGCAAGACCAGCTGCGTGCAGTGGCTGGCCGATGTGCTCAATGCGGAAGGGGTGCCTTGCGGAGCGATTGGCACGCTGGGCGTGACCCTGCCGGATGGCGGCATGCTGCAGGGCGCCCTGACCACGCCCGACGTACTGACGCTGCATCACAGCCTGGCGGCGCTGCGCCAGGCCGGCGCGCAGGTGGTGGCCATGGAGGCTTCGTCCATAGGCATAGACCAGGGGCGCATGGACCATGTGATGGTTGACATCGCAGGTTTCACCAACCTGACGCGCGACCATCTCGATTACCACCATACCGAGGAAGCGTACAAGCGCGCCAAGTTCTCGCTGTTCCAGTGGCCGGGCCTGCAGCGCGCCATTGTCAATGCCGATGATGCGGCAGGCCGCGAGCTTCTGGGCATGCTGCCCGCGGGCCTCGCCAAAGCCTATTCCATCCAGGGCACTGACGCGGATATCCGGGCCGAAGACATTCATGCCGGCGCGGATGGCCTGGTATTCACCCTGGCGATGCCCGAGGGCACAGCGCAGATACTGACGCATCTGCTTGGCCGGCATAACGTGTCCAACCTTTTGCTGCTGGCTGGCATATTGCGGGAGCTGGACTGGAGCGTACCGCGCGTTGCCCGTGTACTGGCAGCCCTGCGCCCCGTCCCTGGCCGCCTGCAGGCCGTGGTTCCTGTGCCCGGCCTGGGCGGCGCCCTGGCGGCCGCCGCCAGCGGCCCGCTTGTCGTAGTCGATTACGCCCATACCCCCGATGCGCTCGAGCGCGCCCTGGCGGCGTTGCGGCCGCAGGCAGTGGCGCGGGGAGGGCGGCTGGTCTGCGTCTTTGGCTGCGGAGGCAGCCGAGACAGCGGCAAGCGCCCGATCATGGGCGGCATTGCGTCGCGCGCCGCCGATGCCGTAATACTGACCAGCGACAATCCGCGCGCGGAAGATCCCGCGGCCATCATTGAGCAGATTGCGGCGGGCATGCCTGTGCGGCCGCATATCGAAGCGGATCGCGCCGTCGCCATACTGACAGCGATCTGGGAAGCCGGCAGCGCGGATATCGTGCTGGTGGCGGGCAAGGGGCACGAGACCTACCAGGAAACCCAGGGCGTGCGCGCCCAGTTCGACGACCGTGAATGGGCGCGCTTCGGGCTTGCCTGGGGCGAGGGCCTGGATGTGTCGACCGACTCGCGCAGCATTGCGCCGGGCCAGCTTTTCGTGGCGCTCAAGGGCGATCAGTTCGACGGGCACAGCTATCTGGCCGCCGTGGCGCAGGCCGGCGCGTGCGCCGCCATCGTCGAACATGCTTGTCCCGACGCGGATCTGCCGCAGTTTGTGCTCGGCGACACCCGCCAGGCGCTGATCCGTATCGCCACTGCCTGGCGGCGCAGGTTCGACATTCCTGTCATCGCCGTGACCGGAAGCAATGGCAAGACCACAACCAAGGAAATGATTGCCGCCGTCCTGCGTGAGGCATACGGCGGCGAGGCCAGCCTTGCGACCCGTGGGAATTTCAACAATGACATTGGCGTGCCGCTCTCCGTGCTGAGGCTGCGGCATGTCCATCGTGCAGCAGTCCTCGAGCTGGGCATGAATCACCCGGGTGAAATCGCCGTGCTGGCCGCCATCGCGCAGCCTACCGTGGCGCTGGTCAACAATGCGCAGCGCGAGCACCAGGAGTTCATGCAGTCCGTCGAAGCTGTCGCGCAAGAGAACGGCAGCGTGTTCGAAAGCCTGTCCGCCGATGGCGTGGCCGTGTTTCCGGGCGATGATGCTTACACGGCGCTCTGGGCAGGGCTGGCAAAAGGATGCGGGGTGATGCGATTCGGGTTTGACCAGGGGCTGGATGTGCATGCCGAAGCTATTCATGCCGAGCCTTCACGTACCCGTTTCGTTCTTGCCGCCTCGCAGGGCAACGCCGATGTGGCGCTGTCCGCGCCGGGGGCCCATAACCTTCGCAACGCGCTGGCCGCAGCTGCCAGCGCGCTGGCGGCGCAAGTACCGTTTGACGCCGTCGCACGCGGGCTTGCCGCCTTCAGTCCGGTCAAGGGCCGGATGCAGCCGCGAGAGCTTGCTGGCGGCTACAGGCTGATCGACGATACCTACAATGCCAACCCTGATTCGGTGCGCGCCGCGATCGATGTGCTCGCGCAGCTGCAGGGGCGCAAGATACTTGTGCTGGGCGATATGGGCGAGGTGGGCGCGAACGGCCCTGCCATGCATGCCGAGGTTGGGCGCTATGCCCGCGAACGGGGCATAGATGCCTTGCTGACTTTCGGCGTTGCCTGCGAGCTCGCGGTCGAGGCCTTCGGCGCCGAAGGCCGCTCTTACCAGAACATTGACAGCCTTGCCCAGGACCTGGCTGCCCGTCTTCCCGCAAATATCCTGGTGAAAGGATCACGCAGCATGCGCATGGAGCGCGTCATCAAAGCCCTAGAAGACCAACGCGTATTGCCGGAACAGGGAGCCAGCCATGCTGCTTGAACTCGCCCGCTGGCTGTCCGATGCGCACATCCGTGCATTTGGTGTCTTCGAGTACATCACATTCCGAGCCGTGCTGGCTTGCGGCACTGCCCTGTTCATCGGCCTGCTGGCCGGGCCCTGGGTGATCCGCCGGCTGACCGAGCTCAAGATTGGCCAGGCGGTACGCGCCTACGGGCCGCAGTCCCACCTGCAGAAAAATGGCACGCCAACCATGGGCGGCGCGCTCATCCTGATTTCCATTGGCGTGAGCACGCTGCTGTGGGCGGACTGGACCAACCGCTTCGTATGGGTGGTGCTGCTGGTCACCTTTGGTTTTGGCTGGATAGGCTGGGTTGACGACTACAAGAAGGTGGTCAACCGTGATCCGGAAGGGATGTCTTCGCGCCGCAAATTCTTCTGGCAGGCGCTGATCGGGCTGGTTGCCTCCGTCTATCTGACGTTTGCTGTTTCGGCGCCGGCAAATACCGAGCTGTGGCCCTTGTTTCGCGATTGGGTGCTGAGCGGATTCACCATGCCGCTGCCCACCCGTGCCGACCTGATCGTGCCGTTCTTCAAGAGCGTCAGCTATCCCCTGGGCGTATTCGGTTTCGCTGCGCTCACCTGGCTTGTCATCGTGGGTTCCAGCAATGCCGTCAATCTTACCGATGGACTCGATGGCCTGGCCATCATGCCCACGGTCATGGTAGGCAGCGCGCTGGGGATTTTCGCCTATGTGGTAGGGCGGGTCGACTATTCCAAATACCTGCTGTTCCCCTATATCCCGGGCGCCTCGGAACTCATGGTGCTGTGTGCGGCCATCGCGGGCGCGGGCCTGGCCTTCCTGTGGTTCAACGCATACCCCGCACAGGTATTCATGGGCGATGTCGGCGCGCTTGCATTGGGTGGCGCGCTGGGAACCATTGCGGTGATCGTGCGCCAGGAGATAGTGCTGTTCATCATGGGGGGCGTATTCGTGGTCGAAACGCTGTCCGTCATGATGCAGGTGGCGTGGTTCAAGTACACCAAGAAACGGTATGGCGAGGGGCGGCGGATATTCCGCATGGCGCCCCTGCACCACCATTTTGAAGTCACGGGCTGGAAAGAGACGCAGGTTGTGGTGCGGTTCTGGATCATCAGCATGATGCTGGTGCTTATTGGTTTGGCGACATTGAAATTGCGATGAATGATTGGTCTTTTCCCTCGGTGCGCACGGACGGCCTGACCCTCATACTGGGGCTGGGCGAGACGGGCACGGCTGCCGCAAAGTGGTGCGGCCGGCATGGCGCGCGCATGCGCGTGCTGGACACCCGTGCCGAGCCGGGCGGGCTGGACGCGCTCCGGGCCGCGCTGGGTGAAGAGGCTGTGGAGTACCGGCTGGGTGAGACAGCCATGAGCGAAGATGCGCTTGATGATGTCCATACCTTGGTGCTGAGCCCCGGGCTGGCGCCAGGAGAACAGCCGCAGAAAGCGCTGCTCGAGCAGGCGCGCGCGCGCGGTATTGATATCGTTGGTGAAGTTGAGCTCTTCGCCCGGGCGCTGGCTGACATGGCCTCGCAGGGGTATCAGCCCCGCGTGCTGGCTGTTACGGGCACCAATGGCAAGACAACCGTCACCGCAATGGCTCGCCGCCTGGTCGAGGCCTGCGGCCTTAGCGCGCGTGCGGCCGGCAACATCAGCCCGGCGGCCCTGGCGTCACTGGCCGATGCGCTGGATCACGGCGCTTTGCCCGATGTCTGGGTGCTGGAGCTTTCCAGCTTTCAGCTGGAGGCCATACAGACTCTCAGGGCGACGGCTGCTGTGGTGTTGAACGTAACGCAAGATCACCTTGACTGGCATGGCAGCATGGACGCCTACGCGCAGGCCAAGGCCAGGCTGCTGAAGATGGCCGAGGTGGCTGTCGTCAATCGTGATGACCCGCTTGTGGCCGCAATGGTATCCAATTTGCATGGTTCCGCCGTGCGCAGTTTTGGGCTGGATGCGCCGGAGATCGAGGGCGATCTGGGCCTGGAAAGCAGCAATGGCGTCCTGTGGCTGTGCGCCTCGGAGGCGACGGATTTCGATATGCCCGTTGCGCCTGCCCGCCGCAAGAAAGCCCAGGTGGAACTCATGCGCCCGCAAGGCAGGCTTAGCCGTCTCATGCCCGCCGACGCCCTGCTTCTGCGCGGCCGTCACAATGCGCTGAATGCGCTGGCGGCGCTGGCGCTGGGGCGCTGCCTGGATCTGGGTTGGGCCAATATGCTGCGCGCGTTGCGCGAATACGGCGGCGAGCCGCATCGTATGGAGTTCGTGCGCACGGTGGGCGGCGTGGATTTCATCGAAGACAGCAAGGGGACTAATGTAGGCGCGACAGTGGCTGCGCTGGACGGTTTGCAGGAGCGTGCGGTGCTGATCGCCGGCGGCCTGGGCAAGGGGCAGGATTTTTCCCCGCTGGTCAAGCCGGTGCGCGAGCATGCCCGCGCCGTGGTGCTGATCGGACGCGACGCGCAGGCCATCGAGCAGGCGCTGGCGCCGGCAGGCGTACCGATGGAGCACGCAGGCTCAATGGGTGAGGCAGTCGAGCGCGCCTTCGCGCTGGCCAGCGAGGGGGATGCGGTGTTGCTGTCGCCAGCGTGCGCCAGCATGGACATGTTCAGGAATTACGGACATCGCGGCCAATGCTTTGTCGAGGAAGTCCAGGAACTGGCCTTGAGCCGAGGGGAGGTGGCATGAGTCTGTTCGCCGATCTGACTTCAGGCGTCAATGCTGTCCGGCCGGGACGCACCACCATGCCGGCCTTCGATATTCCGCTGCTGATTGTCGCCAGCACCCTGGTGCTGTTCGGCTTGCTCATGGTGTACTCGGCCAGTATCGCGCTGGCCGATGGGCCGCGCTACGAAAGCTATGGGCGCTATTATTTTGTGCTGCGTCACGGTGTATTCATCGTGATCGGCCTGCTCTGCGCACTGTTTGCAGTGAGCATCCCGATGAAGGTTTGGGAAAAGTTTGCCGTACCTCTTTTCCTGGCCTGCATCGTGCTGTTGCTTATAGTGCTGATTCCAGGCCTGGGCCGCGAAGTCAATGGCGCGCGGCGCTGGCTGCCTGTCGGGCCGGTCAACTTCCAGCCGTCCGAGCTGATGAAGGTTGCCGTGCTGCTTTACGCGGCTGACTATACAGTGCGCAAGCAGGAATACATGCACAATTTCCTGCGCGGCTTCCTTCCCATGGCATGCGCCCTGGCAGTCGTCGGGGTGCTGCTGCTGCTCGAGCCCGATCTGGGCGCTTTCATGGTGATCGTGGGTATCGCCGTTGGCATTCTTTTCATCGGCGGCATCAACGGCAAGCTGTTTTCCACGCTGCTGGCCATCATGGTGGGCAGCTTCCTGCTGCTGATCTGGCTCTCGCCCTGGCGCCGGGAACGGCTGTTTGTCTATCTCGATCCATGGAACCCGGAGAATGCATATGGCAGCGCCTATCAGCTGTCGCATTCGCTGATAGCGCTGGGGCGGGGAGAATGGTTCGGCGTGGGGCTGGGCTCCAGCGTCGAGAAGCTGCACTATCTGCCCGAAGCGCACACCGACTTCATTGTCGCCGTGATCGGCGAGGAGCTGGGTTTTGTCGGCCTGATGTGCATGCTTGGCCTGTTCGTCTTCCTGATATGGCGCGGTTTCGAAATCGGCCGTCAGGCGATGGCCATGGAGCGCATCTTCAACGGCCTGGTGGCGCAGGGCGTGGCGCTCTGGTTTGGCGTGCAGTGCTTCATCAATGTGGGCGTATGCCTGGGGCTGCTGCCGACCAAGGGGCTGACACTTCCCATGGTCAGCTACGGGGGCACAGGCATAGTGATGAATCTGGTGGCCATGGCGCTGCTGATGCGCGTCGATTATGAAAACCGCAACATGATGCGAGGTAAGCGGACATGAGTACCCAGACCTTGCTGATCATGGCGGGCGGAACGGGCGGGCACATTATGCCGGGTCTGGCGGTGGCGCACGAAATGAAGGCGCGCGGCTGGCAGGTGCTGTGGCTGGGCCATCCCGAACGCATGGAAGGCCGCCTGGTTCCCGGGCAAGGTTTCGAACTCATTCCCCTGCGCTTCTCGGGGCTGCGCGGCAAGGGGCCGCTCGCCCTGCTGAAGCTGCCATTCACGCTTGCGCGCGCCTGCTGGCAAGCTCGCGCCGCCATGGTTCGCGCACAGCCCGATGTAGTGCTGGGCATGGGCGGCTATGTCGCCTTCCCGGGCGGCGTCATGGCTGCGTTGCGCCGCATCCCGCTGGTCGTGCATGAGCAGAATGCCATCGCGGGCACGGCCAACCGCTGGCTGGCCAGGCTGGCTGCCAAGGTGCTGGTCGGTTTTCCAGGCGCGCTGCACGCAGCAGTGATGGTCGGCAACCCGGTGAGGCCGGAATTCACGCAGCATCCGCCCGCAGCGCAGCGCTATGCCGGACGCAGCGGGCCGCTGCGCCTGCTGGTCGTGGGCGGAAGCCTGGGGGCTGCCGCGCTGAACACAGTGCTGCCGCAGGCGCTGGCCATGATGCCGGCGCAGCGCCGTCCTGTGGTGACCCATCAGGCTGGGGAGCGGCATCTTGCCGCATTGCAGGCTGCTTATGCGCAGGCGGGCGTGCAGGCTGAGTGCCAGGCATTCATTAGCGACATGGCCCAGGCCATGGCCGACGCCGACATTATCGTCTGCCGCGCGGGCGCGATGACAGTGGCCGAAGTGGCGGCCATAGGCGTAGCGGCGCTGTTCGTGCCGCTTCCTCATGCGATTGACGATCATCAGACCGCCAACGCCCGTTTTCTCAGCGACTGCCATGGCGCCCAGTTGTGCCCGCAGTCCGAATTGACCGCACAGTGGCTGGCTGATTGGCTCGGCTCCCTGGAACGCGCCGATCTGGCCCGCATGGCTGAACACGCCCACGAGCATGCGTGCCTGCAGGCCCGGAGCCAGATCGCCGACGCATGCGAGCAGGTTGTCAGGAGCCAGGCATGAAGCACCGTATCCAAAGCATTCATTTTGTCGGTATCGGCGGCTCGGGGATGAGCGGTATCGCCGAGGTGCTGCTCAACCTGGGCTATTCCATCAGCGGCTCCGACATTCAGGAAACCGCCGTCACAAGACGGCTGCGAAGCCTGGGTGCGCGCATTGCGATCGGCCATGAGGCGGCCAACGTCAAGGGCGTGGGCGCCATTGTCACATCGACTGCGGTGCGCGGCGACAACCCCGAGGTGCTGGCTGCGCGTGCGGCGCGCATTCCCGTAGTGCCGCGCGCGCTGATGCTGGCCGAACTGATGCGCCTGAAGCGCGGCATCGCGGTGGCCGGCACGCACGGCAAGACGACGACCACCAGCCTGGTGGCAAGTGTGCTGGCCGGGGGGGATCTGGATCCTACCTTTGTTATTGGCGGCCGGCTGAATTCGGCAGGCGCCAACGCGCGCCTGGGGCATGGCGAGTACATCGTTGTCGAGGCGGATGAGTCGGATGCGTCCTTTCTGAACCTGCTGCCGGTCATGGCCATCATCACCAACATCGATATGGACCATATGGATACCTATGGCCATGATGTGGCGCGGCTCAAGAGCGCTTTCATCGAGTTCACCCAGCGCCTGCCGTTCTACGGCTCGGCAGTGCTGTGCAGCGACGACGCCAATGTGCGCGAGATTATTCCTTTTGTTTCGCGCCCCGTCACCACATATGGCATAGATTCCGAAGCCCAGGTTCGCGCCCTGAATGTGCGTGCGGAGGGCACCACGATGTGCTTCGACGTGCAGCGGCAAGGGGCAACCGGCGCCTTGCCGCCACTGTCGCTGCGGCTCAATCTGCCCGGACGTCACAATGTGCTCAATGCGCTGGCCGCTGTGGCTGTGGCCACCGAGCTCGGTGTGGCTGACGAGGCCATTGCGGGCGCCCTGGAATCATTCAATGGCGTGGGGCGCAGGTTTACGCAAGTGGGTGACTTTGACGTGCCCGCCACGCATGGCGGGGGGCGCTTCACCCTTATTGACGACTATGGCCATCACCCGGTCGAGATGCTGGCCACGCTGCGCGCGGCGCGTGGCGCCTGGCCCGACCGGAGAATCGTGCTGGCCTTCCAGCCGCACCGCTATACCCGTACCCGGGATTGTTTCGAAGATTTCGTCCAGGTGCTGGGGCAGGCAGATGCTGTCCTGCTGACCGAGGTGTATTCCGCTGGTGAGGCGCCCCTGGTGGCCGCTGACGGGCGGGCGCTCATGCGTGCGCTGCGCGTGGCGGGCAAGGTCGAACCTGTATTTGTGGAAGATGTGGCGCAGATGCCTCAGGCCATACGCGATTTCACCCGCGATGGCGATGTTGTGATTGTGATGGGCGCGGGCTCGATCAGCCGTGTACCCGCACAGATAGGAGAGTCAGCATGATCGGGGAATTCGGCCGGGTAGGCGTGCTGTACGGCGGTGACTCCGCCGAGCGCGAGGTGTCCCTGATGTCGGGCCAGGGCGTATACGATGCGTTGCGCAGCAAGGGTGTCGATGCCCAGCTTTTCGACACGGGGCACTATACGCTGGTCGACCTCATCAATTCGGGGTTTGACCGCGTTTTCATCGCGCTGCATGGGCGTCACGGCGAAGACGGCACCCTGCAGGGGGCGCTGGAGCTGCTCAGGATACCGTACACCGGCAGCGGTCCGCTCGCATCCGCGCTGGCGATGGACAAGATCATGACCAAGAAGGTCTGGATCGAGCAAGGATTGCCCACGCCGGGTTATGCGGTACTCAATGCCGACAGCGATCTGAAACAGGAAGCGGGCAGGCTGGGTTTGCCCTTGATCGTCAAGCCGCCGCACGAAGGTTCCACCGTAGGGGTCACCCGGGTGGATACGCTGGACGGGCTGGAAGCGGCCTTCCAGCTGGCCAATCGCTACGACGCCGATGTGCTGGCCGAGCAATTCATTGCCGGGCGGGAATTGACAGTGGCTGTGCTGGGGAAGGGCAAGGACGCGCGCGCCCTGCCTGTGATCGAAATCATCGCGCCCGGCGGCAATTACGACTATGAACACAAATATGTGTCCAACGATACGCAATATATCTGCCCGGCGGAGCTTTCCGAGGCGCTGACCAACGAGATACTGCGGCTTGCCGAACAGGCCTATGTCGCGCTGGGCTGCGAAGGCTGGGGGCGGGCCGATTTCATGCTCGACAGTGCTGGCAGGCCCTGGCTGATCGAGCTCAATACTTCACCTGGCATGACCAGCCATTCGCTGGTTCCCATGGGCGCAAAGGCGGCCGGCATGAGCTACGCCGACCTGTGCGTCGAAATCCTTTCCACGGCGAGCTGCAAGGTGCAGGCGCCGCGCGATAACTAGAGCAAGGGGGATTCAGTGTTTTCCGATGCCCGCCTTACCAACTTCATTGCGAACCTGCTGGCTTTGCTGGCTGTGTTCGCCTTGTTGGCGGGCGCGGTCGTCTGGGTTGCACAGCGTCCCTACTTCTCCATCTCCACACTGCAGATCGAGCCGGCCGGCGACGCATCAGGGCTCGGTTACGTGTCTCCCGCGAGCGTGAGGGCCACCATCGCCGGGCGCGTCGTGGGCAATTTCTTCTCGGTCAACCTGGACGATACGCGCAAGCTGATCGAGATGGTGCCATGGGTCCGGCACGCCAGCATACGCCGCATCTGGCCCAATACCTTGCGGGTCAGCATAGAGGAGCAGCAACCGCTGGCGCTGTGGAACGAAAACGAGATGATCAACACCTGGGGCGAGGCGTTCACCGCGAACCAGGGCGAACTGGCCGACGACGCGCAACTGCCCCAGCTCAATGGCCCGGAGAATTCCGAGCGCCTGGTCGTGCAGCGCTACGCCGAGATCGCGCGCTGGTTCGCGCCGCTCAACGTCCATGTGCGCGAGGTCACGCTCAGCCCGCGCTATGCGTGGGAAGTCCAGCTTTCCGACGGCATGCGGCTGAGCCTGGGACGGGATCCCGCCGCGGATGTGGCTGATCCCCATGGCCGCTCGGGCGCCTTGCCCTTTGCCGCGCGCATAGAGCGGTTTGTGCAGGTCTGGCCGCGTCTGGCCGAACGTTTGAACGGCAGGGCTATTGCATCCGCAGATTTACGCTATCCCAACGGGTTTGCCATTACGCTGGCGCCTGTTGCGGATCCTGATACCAAATCTTCCAAGAAGTAAAGACTAGACTATGACCCGTGACATCAAAGACCTGATCGTTGCACTCGATATCGGCACCAGCAAGGTGGTCGCCGTCGTGGCCGAGATTTTGCCCGAAGGCCGGTTCGAAGTCCTGGGCCTGGGACAGCATGAGTCCCAAGGGATGCGCAAGGGCGTAGTCGTGAATATCGAGTCCACAGTGAACTCGATCCAGCGCGCGCTCGAAGAGGCCGAACTGATGGCCGACTGCAAGATCCGCGAGGTCTACACGGGGATCGCGGGCAGCCATATCACCAGCTTCAATTCCAGCGGCATGGTGGCCGTCAAGGACAAGGAGGTGACGGCAACTGATGTGGCCCGCGTGATCGAGACAGCCAAGGCAGTGAACATACCCACGGACCAGCAGGTGCTGCACGTGCTGACGCAGGAGTTCATTGTCGATTCGCAGGAAGATATCCGCGAACCCATAGGCATGAGCGGCCTGCGCCTGGAGGTGCGGGTGCATATTGTGACGGGAGCGGTCAGCGCGGCCCAGAATATTGTCAAGTGCGTGCGCCGCTGCGGTCTGGAGGTGCAGGACCTGATCCTGCAGCCGCTGGCCTCCAGCCTGGCCTGCCTGACTTCCGACGAAAAAGAACTGGGCGTGGTGCTTGTCGACATCGGCGGCGGAACGACCGATATCGCCATCTTCACCGGAGGCGCGATACGCCATACCGCAGTGGTGCCCATAGCCGGCGATCAGATCACCAGCGATATCGCGGCCATGCTGCGCACCCCTACGCCTGATGCGGAGGAAATCAAGCTGCGCTTCGGTGTGGCCAAGCAGGTTCTGGCCAGCCCCGAGGAGCATATCGAGGTGCCCGGGCTGGGCGACAGGCCCAACCGCCAGGTCAAGCGCCAGGCGCTGGGCGCGGTCATCGAGCCGCGCGTGGAAGAGCTGTTCACCTTCGTGCAGCAGATCGTGCGCGAATCCGGCTATGAAGATCTGCTGGCCTCGGGGGTCGTGCTGACAGGCGGCACCGCACTCATGCCCGGCATTGTCGAACTGGCCGAAGACGTTTTCCTGAAACCGGTGCGTGTGGCAGTGCCCGCCTATGAAGGCAGTCTGGCGGACGTCATGCACAACCCGCGTTTCTCCACCGTGATGGGCTTGCTTGCCGAAGCCCGTCTGCAGCGCGCAAGGGGCCGCAAGGTCGCCCAGCAGAAGGGCAGCGTCAAGACCCTGTTCGCGCGAATGAAGGAGTGGTTCATGAATTAGGGCGAGGCTGCCCTGATGAACAGGCGACACAAGCCTGTTTGCGGAGGGGATCAAACCAGTTGCGAGCATGGCGCTGGCGGTTCGTTTGAAACCTTTCCGGACAACTAGCAGTACTGGGGAATTGTCATTTTTTGTTTTTCTGGATATGTGAGGGAGTCAACATGATGAACTTTGAAATGCTCGATACGAGCACCAACGGCACCGTCATTAAGGTGGTGGGTGTGGGCGGCGCGGGCGGCAATGCCGTGGCGCACATGATTCGCTCCGGCGTGAGCGGCGTGGATTTCATCTGCGCGAACACCGATGCCCAGGCGCTGGTCACGACGGATGCGCCTGTGCAGATCCGTCTGGGCCGCACCGGCCTGGGTGCGGGGGCGCGCCCGGAGCAAGGCCGCGCCGCCGCTGAAACGGCTCGCGAGGAAATCCGCGCTGCCCTCAACGGCGCGCACATGGTCTTCATTACCGCCGGCATGGGCGGCGGTACCGGCACGGGTGCGGGCCCTGTTGTGGCTGAAGTGGCCAAGGAACTGGGTATCCTGACCGTCGGCGTGGTCACCAAGCCTTTCGGCTTCGAAGGCAACAAGCGCATGAAGATGGCCGAGGAAGGCATCGCCGAACTGCAGAAGCACGTGCATTCGCTGATCGTCGTCCTGAACGAGAACCTGTACGACCTGATGGATGACGACGCGACGCAGGAAGACTGCTTCAAGTCGGCCGATGATGTGCTGCACAACGCCTGCGCCGGCATTGCCGAGATCATCAATGTCGAAGGCAATGTCAACGTCGACTTCGAGGACGTCAAGACCATCATGGGCGAGCAGGGCCAGGCCATGATGGGCACGTCCATCGCTGCCGGCGCAGACCGTGCCCGCGTGGCGGCCGAGCGCGCCATTGCATGCCCGCTGCTCGAGGGCGTGGACCTGCACGGCGCGCGCGGCATGCTGGTGAACATCACTGCCAGCCGCACGCTCAAGATGCGCGAAACGCGCGAGATCATGGATACGATCCGCAGCTACGCCGCCGACGATGCCACCATCGTTTTCGGCACGGCCTACGACGAATCCATGGGCGAGAACCTGCGCGTCACCGTGGTGGCAACCGGTCTGGGCCGCCCCGGCGCAGCCCGCCCGCAACTGGTGTCCAACAACCAGGAAGCGCTGCGCACCGGCACCGACGATTTCCATGTCGGCAACGGCTACGATTTCGGCAATTCGGATGTTCCCGCCGTGATCCGCAACCCGCGCGGCCAGGCTTCGGCCCAGGTTCGTGCGCTGGAAACGGCCGGCATGGATCATTTCGACATTCCGGCTTTCCTGCGCAAGCAGGCGGACTGATCGCCGGACGGTAGTGTCGCGGCGCCCGGCCCGCAGGGCCTGGCGCCGCGGCAAAGCAGACTCTCGCATACCCGCCGGCCTGCCGGCGGACTCCCGGCTGGCGCGCCTCCCTCTCCCCGGGGAGGGCGCGCCGTCGCCATTTGCGTTTTCCGCCCGCATGGGCGCGCCGCATCAATATTTTGCTGTGCACAGCTGCTTCCCCTTGCTCTGAAGTGTGCTGAAACACTTGAATGGGTAGTTGAAACAACTAAATTTAATGGTAAACCCTCTGGTCGGTTACAATGAGGCGTCACCAAAAGGAAAAAAACAGCGGGGTTCGCCGCCCTGAAAGAACACCAATGCTACGTCAACGCACCATACAGAAACCCATCAGCACCAAGGGTGTCGGCCTTCATTCGGGCCGGCGGGTGGAGCTCACCCTGCGTCCGGCTGCGCCAAACACCGGCATTGTCTTTCATCGCGTCGATCTTCCAGAGATCGTCGACCTTCCTGCGCAGGCCGATCAGGTAGGCAATACCCGCATGGCTTCCGTCCTGCAGAAGGGCGATATACGGGTGTCCACCGTCGAACACCTGATGTCCGCGCTGGCGGGCCTCGGCATAGACAACCTGCATATCGATCTTACCGCCGAAGAAGTGCCCATCATGGACGGCAGCGCCGGTACCTTCGTGTATCTGTTGCGTTCGGCCGGCCTGGAAGAGCAGGCGGCGCCCAAGCAGTTTCTGCGTGTGCTCGAGCCTATCGAGGTGCGCGAAGGCGAGGGCGATGATCTGAAGTGGGCGCGGCTGGAGCCGTACGACGGTTTTGCGCTGTCGTTCGCCATCGATTTCCATCATCCCGCCATCGATTCGACGGCCAACTTCGCCGAGGTCGATTTCGAGAAAGATTCCTACGTCAAGACAATCGCCCGGGCGCGCACCTTCGGTTTCGTCAACGAAGTCGAGGCCCTGCGCGCCGCCGGCCTGGCGCGGGGCGGCAGCCTTGACAACGCCATCGTCATGGACGAATACCGTGTCCTCAATTCGGACGGGCTGCGTTACGACGATGAATTCGTCAAGCACAAGATCCTGGACGCCATCGGCGACCTTTACCTCATCGGCAAGCCTCTGGTTGCGCGCTATGTGGCATGCAAGTCCGGGCATGGCCTGAACAACCAGCTGGCGCGTGCGCTGCTGGCCAGCCGCAAGAGCTGGGAAATCGTTACCTACGCCTCCACGGCCTCCGCGCCCAAGGCGTTCACCCACGAGTGGAAGCTGGCCTAGGCCGGCTCACACCGTCACTGGCGATGATGAGCCAGTAACCGGCCAATGGCGTCAGCCAGCGGCCCCGGCCTGATGTTGCTCCTGAGCGCGTCAAAAGCCTGCAGCGCGTTGTCGTCCAGCGGAACGACCTCGCGCTCAACGGCTTTTTCCTGCCCCCACGGCAGGCTCGCCTGGACCTTGACATTCACATCCTGCAAGTCCCAGCCTCGGCTTGCGAGCAGTTGTATGATACGCGGGGCCAGCTGGCGCAGCTTTGCCGCATATGCGGCGCTGGGAACTGCCAGCGTCATCCGCTGTCTGTCTATGCGTGCCACCTGGCAGGCACGGGCCAGCGCCGGCGGCAGCGATTCGCGCACCGCCTCCTGGGCCGACAGCAGGTTGCGCGCCGCCGCCAGCACATTGGCGCCTTGCTGGTCATTGCCCAACCAGCTGACGGCCAGCGTTGCTGGTGGCGTCTTGCCCTGAAAATGAGCGGCTGTGGGTCTGTGCATGCGCGCCATGGCTAGCTGAACGTAACGGAAACGAGTAGTGTATTTATGAAGCGTCGTGATGTTGATTCTACCCGCAAAGGCCTGAAGTGGCTTGCTGCCGTACTGATCGCCGCCTCGGCCATGGGCGCCTCGGCCATGGCCGGCGCCTGGATGCAGTCCCAGCGCGCCGGCAGGCCCATGCTCAGCATGGACCAGGAGCGCGCCATTGCCGACCAGCTTTCCCGTGATTCCGCCTACGTGCGCGAGAGCGTCGGGCAGCTGGCTGCGCGCGTGGGTGACCTGCAGGCACGCCTGATCGAGATGGATATGCTGGGCAAGCGTGTGGCCAAGGCTGCGGGCGTGTCCTATACCGATCCCGAAGTGCAGGCGAGCCTGGAACAGCCAGCCGTCAATATCATGGACGACATCCCAACAGGGGCGGGCGCCGCGCAATGGACAGCAGAAGGCCTGGGGCGGCGTCTCGATACGCTGTCGGCCCAGCTGTCTGAACAGAAAGACTGGATGGGCATGCTCGATCTCGTGCTGACACGCAGGACAGGCGTCGAAAACGGCCTGCCATCCCTCCAGCCGGTCGAATATCCCTATCTGAGTTCTTCCTTCGGCTGGCGGCGGCACCCCATCACCGGCAGGCATGTCATGCATGAAGGGCTCGATTTCGCGGCGCCCAAGGGTACGCCCATCCATGCCGCTTCGGGCGGCGTGGTCACCGAGGCGCGTTATGTGTCCGGCTACGGGAAAATGGTCGAGATCAACCACGGCAATGGCATCGTTACCCGCTACGCCCATGCATCGTCCATCAACGTCAAGCTGGGCGACCTGGTCGAGAAGGGCCAGATGATCGCCCGGGTAGGCAGCACGGGCCGCTCCACCGGCTCGCACCTGCACTTCGAGGTGCGCATGGCCGGCCACCCGCTGGACCCGACTTTGTTCCTGCCGCGCCAGGAACCGGCGGACCGTCTTGTGGCCGACGCTTCCGAGCAGACGTCAGGAGGCCTTTCTAAGGTACGGTAAACCTGCGTTAAACTGTAGCGTTTTCCTGCGGAGCCTTTTTCCGCCAACCCAGATCATAGGCATGCGGGTTCGCGCCGTCACCGGGCGTATCCCCTCGACGACATACGAATGGTATCTTTGCTCAAAAAGCTGATTGGCAGTCGCAACGACCGCATACTCAAGCAGTACCGCAAGCAGGTCGCGCAGATCAACGCGCTCGAACCTTCGCTGGCGGAGCTGTCCGACGAAGAACTTGCCGCAAAGACGCCAGCCTTCCGGCAGCGCCTGGCCGAAGGCGCCACGCTGGATGAACTCTTGCCCGAAGCTTTCGCTGTGGTGCGCGAGGGCAGCAAGCGCGTATTCGGCATGCGTCATTTCGACGTGCAGCTGCTGGGTGCAATTGCCCTGCACAACGGCAAGATCTCTGAAATGCGCACGGGCGAGGGCAAGACCCTCATGGCGACGCTGGCGGTTTACCTGAATGCCCTGGCAGGCAAGGGCGTGCACGTGGTCACTGTCAATGACTACCTGGCCCGGCGCGATGCCGAGTGGATGGGGCGCCTGTACAACTTCCTGGGCATGACGGTGGGCGTGGTGGTGCCCCAGCAGGAAAACGAGGAAAAGCGCGCCGCCTACCGCGCTGACATTACCTACGGCACCAACAACGAATATGGCTTCGACTATCTGCGCGACAATATGGAGTATCGCGCGGAAGACCGCCGCCAGCGTCCGCTTTTCTACGCCATTGTCGACGAGGTCGATTCCATCCTGATCGACGAGGCCCGCACGCCGCTCATCATCTCCGGCCAGGCCGAAGACAATACCGAGCTGTACGTGCGCATGAACGCGGTGCCCCCCATGCTGACACGCATGGCCGAAGAGCCCAAGCCGCACGAGCCGGAACCCGAAGGCGACTTCTGGGTCGACGAAAAGGCCCAGCAGGTATATCTTTCCGAGGCGGGGCAGGTCAAGGTCGAAGAGGTCCTGGCCAGGCTTGGCATCCTGCCCGAAGGCGAATCTCTTTACGATCCGCGCAACATCACGCTGGTGCACCACCTGATGGTGGCGCTGCGCGCGCACAGCCTGTTCTTCCGCGACCAGCAATATGTGGTGCAGAACGGTGAAATCGTCATCGTTGACGAATTCACCGGCCGCCTGATGGTAGGGCGGCGCTGGTCCGATGGCTTGCACCAGGCGGTCGAGGCCAAGGAAGGCGTCAAGATCCAGAACGAGAACCAGACGCTGGCATCCATTACCTTCCAGAACTATTTCCGCATGTACGAGAAACTCTCGGGCATGACGGGTACGGCCGATACGGAAGCCTACGAGTTCCAGGAAATCTACAGTCTTGAGACGGTCATTATCCCGACCAATCGGCCCATGGCACGGGTGGATCAGAACGACCAGGTATTCAAGACGGATCAGGAAAAGTACAACGCCATCCTGGCAGATATCAAAGACTGCCACGAACGCGGCCAGCCAGTGCTGGTCGGCACCACCAGCATCGAGAATTCGGAGCTGCTGTCGGGGCTGCTGCGCAAGGCAGGCCTGCCGCACGAGGTACTCAATGCGAAGCAGCACGCGCGCGAAGCGGAGATCGTTGCAGAGGCAGGCAAGCCGGGCCATATCACGATTGCCACCAACATGGCCGGTCGCGGTACCGACATCGTGCTGGGCGGCAGTGTAGAAAAGCAGGTGGACCTCGTCCGCGCTGACGCCAACCTTTCCGCGGAAGAGAAGGAAGCCCGCATTACAGCTATCAAGACCGAATGGCAGCCTGCCAACGAGGCGGTGAAGGCCGCCGGCGGGCTGCGTATCATCGGTACCGAGCGGCACGAGTCACGACGCATCGACAATCAGCTGCGCGGGCGCGCTGGCCGCCAGGGTGATCCGGGCTCATCCCGTTTCTACCTTTCGCTTGAAGATTCGCTCATGCGCATCTTCGCCGGTGACCGGGTGCGTGCCATCATGGAACGCCTGCGCCTGCCTGAAGGCGAGCCCATTGAGGCGAAGATGGTGTCTCGTTCGATCGAGTCCGCGCAGCGCAAGGTCGAAGGCCGCAACTTCGATATCCGCAAGCAGCTGCTGGAATACGATGACGTGGCCAATGACCAGCGCAAGGTGCTCTATGCGCAGCGCAATGAGGTGCTGGAGTCGGAAGATGTGTCGGTGACCATCTCCAACCTGCGCGATGCGGCAATGACCGAGCAATTCCGCGCGTTCATCCCGGAAGACTCGATGGAGGAGCAGTGGGATACCGCCGGCCTGCAGAGCGCGCTCGAATCCGAATGGCAGGTTTCGCTGCCGCTGGTGGACATGCTCGAGAAAGAGCCTAACCTGACCGACGAGGATCTGCTCGAACGGGTGGTCGAAGAGGCGCGCCGTCTCTATCAGGAAAAGGTCGACCTGGTCGGCCAGGCGGGGTGGGCGCCGTTCGAGCGTTCCATGCTGCTGCAGTCCATCGACACCAACTGGCGCATGCACCTGGCATCGCTTGATCATCTGCGCCAGGGCATCCACCTGCGCGGCTATGCGCAGAAAGATCCCAAGCAGGAATACAAGCGTGAGGCCTTCGAGCTTTTCTCCGACATGCTTGACCGCATCCGCAACGAGGTGGTGCGCGTGCTGATGACGGTGCGCGTGCAGTCGCGCGAGCAGGTTGAGGTCGAGGAGGCCGAACCCAAGCCCGTCAACGTTACCTATCATCATGCCGACTACGATGCCGCCCTCAGCGGCGCCGATCCCGGGCTGGATGAGCAGGCGCCCGCGGGCGCCGGCGCGCCGGCGGGCAATATCCCCAAGGTTGGCCGCAACGACCCGTGCCCGTGCGGCAGCGGGAAAAAGTACAAGCACTGCCACGGCCGTCTGGCCTGACGGAAAGCAGGAACGCATCGCCCCGGCTGGGGCGATGCTGGTTTTTGCAGCGTTTTCCCTCCGCGCAAGGCTCCTGCAGCCGGGTTGGCGCAGGCAGGCTGAGGCCCCGCTGGGGCCGGTGCCTTATGGGCCGTGCTGTGGATGGCGGGCTGCGGAAGCGCTGCCCGGCGCCCGTCCTACAGCAGGAACACGGTCGCCAGGCCCAGGAAAATAAAGAACCCCAGAGAATCGGTAGCGAAGGTCAGCAGTACCGAGGAGCCGACAGCGGGGTCTTTCCCGAACCGCTCGCGCAAGATGGGTATGAGCACGCCCAGCCCCGCGCCGATCAGCATGTTGCAGATCATGGCAGCCATCATGACGGCTGCGATCGAGGGCGATCCCGAAATCGCCCAGGCGAAGCCGGCAGCCACGAAACTGCCACACAGGCCCACGAAGAATGTCACCATCAGCTCGCGGCGCACCAACTGCCAGGCATTGGATTCGGTGACCCGTCCCATGGCCAGCGCGCGTATGATCATCGTCATGGTCTGGTTGCCTGAATTGCCGCCTATGCCTGCCACGATAGACATCAGGAAGGCCAGTATGACGATGTGGCTCACTGTTTCTTCAAACCGCGAGGCCACCAGCGAGGCGATGGAGGCGGTGCACAGGTTCACGAACAGCCACGGTGCACGGTTGCGCAGCGCGTCGATCACGGGCGCGAAAATGTCTTCTTCCTGCAGGCCGGCGCGCGACAGGGCTTGTTCCTGCGAGTCTTCCTGCATGACGTCCACGACATCGGCAATGGTGACGCGGCCGATCAGGCGGCCCTGGTCGTCCACCACAGGCGCAGACACCAGATCGTATCGCTCGAAGGCGCCGGCTGCGTCGGCGTCGGAATCCAGCGGGTTAAGCGTGAGATAGTCCGTAACCATGACTGCCGACACCAGCACCTCGGGCTCGCGCACCAGCAGCGTGGTCAGCTGCAGGGTGCCTTGCAGCCTGTCCTGCCGGTCGACCACGAAGATCTGGTCGGTATGGTCCGGCAGCTCCTGCAGGCGGCGCAGATAGCGCAATACGACCTCAAGGGTGACATCCTCGCGCACACGGACCATGTCGAAGTCCATGATGGCGCCCACGGTGTCTTCCGGGTAGCCCATGGCCTCGATCAGCTGGGCCCGCTCCTCGTCCGTCAGGCCTTTCTGCACCTCCGAGATGACGTCCGCCGGGAGGTCGGGCGCGAGGTCAGCGATCTCGTCCGCATCCATGGTTCCCGTGGCATTGACGAGATCCTGGTGATCCATGGACTTGATGAGCGACTCGCGCGCCCAATCGTCCACCTCGAGCAGCACGTCGGCGTCGTGTTCCGGCGATACCAGTTGCCAGACAACCTGGCGCTCCTGGACCGGCAGAGACTCCAGGATGAAGGCGATGTCAGCCGGATGCAGCTGGTTGACTATGTTCTGGATCTCGGCCTCGTGCTGGCGCTGCAGCAGGCCTTCTAGCAGATGCGACCGGTCGTCGGTTTCATACTGGCGCTGCGCGAGCGCTTCCACCACCTCCTGGCGACGCAGGATGGATTGCAGCTCCTGCAGGGCCAGCTGCGCATCCTCCGGGTCCAGCCGGCGGGGAATATTGATCGGCACGCCTTCTTGCTGCGCGTGTGGATCCGTCATAGGCAAACCTGCTAGTTATACGGGTGGCAGAGAGCGACGCTTGCGCTGGTCGTCAGTGGCGACATAGGTCAGGATGGCTTCCGTAACCTTGACCACATCCGCTTCCATGCGCTGCCGCTCGGCGTAGACTTCGACCGAGACAGTGACGGAGGTGTTGCCGACCTTGATGATCTCCGCATAGAAGCTGAGCAGGTCGCCAACGAAGACGGGATGCTTGAATGTGAACGAGTTCACCGCGACCGTCGCCACGCGGCCCGCTGCGCGGCGTGTGGCGGGGATGGCGCCGGCGATGTCCACCTGGGCCATGATCCAGCCCCCGAACACATCGCCATGTATGTTTGCATCGGATGGTTGCGGCATGACGCGCAGGACGGCGTGCCGTTCGGGTGGAGGCAGTGCTGAGGTGCTGTGTTCGGTAGTCAAGGTATGTTTTCCGGATGTTGCGCAGGCATCAGCCAGCCTGGCTGGCCAGCCATTGCCGGGCAAGCTCCACCCAATAGGTGGCGCCCAGCGGGATAAGTTCATCGTTGAAGTCGTAGCTGCCGTTATGCAGCATGCAGGGGCCCGCACCATGCCCAAGGCTGCGGTGATCGCCATCGCCATTGCCTATCCAGACATAACAGCCTGGCTTGGCCTTGAGCATGAAGGCAAAGTCTTCGGCCCCCATGGAGGGGCGTACATCGAGGACGTGCTCGGCGCCGACAATGCCTTTCATGACCGATGCACAGAATGCGGCTTCGGCTTCATGGTTGAAAGTGGGCGGGTATTTGCGCTCGAAATGGAATTCGGCCTTGCAGCCCAGGGCCTGCGCCGTATGTTGCGCCGTCTCGCCCATGCGCTGTTCGACCAGATCCAGCACATCTTCTGACAGCGTGCGCACTGTTCCACGCAGGAAAGCATCGTTGGGGATGACGTTGTCGGCCGAGCCGGCATGGATCTGCGTAATGCTGAGCACGGCGGGGTCGAGCGGATCGATATTGCGCGAGACGATGGTTTGCAGCGATTGCGCCAGCTGTACCGCCGCCATGACCGGGTCCACGCCAAGGTTGGGCATGCCGCCATGGGCGCCCTTGCCCTCGATGCGTATCTCGAAGGTGTTGCTCGACGCCATCATCGGCCCGGAGCGCACGCCGAACGTACCCACGGGCATGCCGGGCCAGTTGTGCATGCCGAACACGGCATCCATTGGAAACAGCTCGAACAGGCCATCGTCTATCATGGCCTTGGCGCCCTTGAAGCCTTCTTCCGCCGGCTGGAAGATGACGTATACCGTGCCGTCGAAATCCCGGTGTTCGGCCAGATAGCGTGCCGCCGCCAGCAGCATGGTGGTGTGGCCGTCGTGACCGCAGGCATGCATCTTGCCCGGATTGCGGCTGGCATGCTCGAAAGTATTCAGCTCCTGCATGGGCAGCGCGTCCATGTCGGCGCGCAGGCCGAGCGCGCGGCCCGTCTGGGTCTTGCCGTGGATGGTGCCGACGACGCCTGTCTTGCCCAGCCCCCGGTGCGCCGGGATACCCCAGGATTCCAGCCTGGCGGCCACCAGTTCGGAGGTGCGGTTTTCCTCGTAGGCGAGTTCGGGATGTGCGTGGATGTCCCTGCGGATATCGGCGAGTTCGGATTTCCATCCGACAATGGCTTCAGCGAGTTTCATGTCCGGGACCCCTGTTGGCTGTAGGAGAGAGCGCTCTCCTGTATTCTAGTCTTTCTTCATGTGCGGTTGGATCATGGCGTCCAGCGCGGGCGCGACGTGCTGGTTGCCCGCGTAGACATACCCTTTGATGGGCCAGGGGTCCTGATGGCGGATGTCTTCACAGATGCCGCCGGCTTCGCGCACGAGCAGCGTGCCTGCAGCGACATCCCAGGGCGCCAGGCCCATTTCCCAGTAGCCATCGTAGCGGCCGCAGGCCACCCATGCGAGGTCCAGCGCGGCGGCGCCATGCCGCCGTACACCGCGCGAATTGTGGATGGCGTAGTCGAGCGTGGGCATGTATTCATCCTCGAAGGAGAAATCCCGGAAGGGGAAGCCCGTGCCGAGTACAGATTCCGCCAGGCAGGCAGCCTGCGACACGCTGATGCGCCGTTCGTTGAGCCAGGCGCCCACCCCGTGCATCGCCGTGAACAGCTCTTCCCTGCATGGGTCGTACACCACCGCGATGACCGGGGTGTCCTGCTCGAGCACTGTGTCGCCCTCCGCGATCGCGCCTGCGTGCGCAATCAGCGCGATGGACACCGCATATTGAGGGATGCCATGCAGGAAATTGGTCGTGCCGTCCAGCGGATCGATATACCAGGAGGCGGCGCCGGAAGTCTGGCCGCCGCTTTCCTCGGCAACGATGCCATAGTCTGGCGTGCGTTCGCGCAGGATATTGATGACCGCTTGTTCGGATTCGCGATCGGCCTGTGAAACGAGGTCGTTGCGCGTTTTCGTGTCGATGACAAGCTCGGCGCGATTGCGGGAATAGGATTGTAAAATGGCTGCGGCGGCATGTGCTGCGGTCACGGCGGCATCCAGGCAGTCGCTCAGAGGAAGACGGGTTGATTGCATAGCTGGTATTGACCTCTTCAAGCATCCGGGCTTCGAGCATCCATGCCCGGCCACGATGCATTGTACGTGATGGTTTTTTGATTTGCGTTACGGACCCATGTCCACCAATTACGAGCCCCTGATACCGGCAGAGCCGGAGGTAGACGAGCACGGCGTGGCTGTGAGCCGGCGCTATGGCGATGTGTATCATTCCCGCAGCGGTGCGCTGGGGCAGGCGCGCAACGTGTTTCTGGCCGGCAATGGCTTGCCGGAGCGCTGGCGAGGCAGACCATCTTTTACTGTCTGCGAGACCGGCTTCGGCCTTGGCAACAACTTTCTGGCCCTTTGGGATGCCTGGCGCAGCGATGCGAACAGGCCCGCCCGCTTGCATGTCATGTCTTTCGAGGCCCACCCCTTTCGTGGGCCAGACCTGCGCAGGCTGCTGCTGGCCCAGCATGAAGGCGACATGGCGGCCCTGGCCGGGCAGCTGGCCGATGCCTGGCCGCTTCCGCTGCCAGGCATGCATCGCCTCGAGTTCGAGGGGGGCGCAGTCACCTTGACGCTGGTATTTGGCGACATTGACCGCACCGCGCGCCTGGCGCAGGCCCGGGTCGATGCCTTTTTCCTCGATGGCTTCTCGCCCCGCGTCAATCCCGACATGTGGTCTCCAGCTTTGTTCGGCCAGATGGCGCGCCTTGCGGCGCCTGGGGCGACCGCCGCCACCTGGTGCTGTGCCGGCCAGGTGCGCCGCGATCTGCGCGATGCCGGCTTTCTGGTGAGCAAGGCAGCGGGGTTCGGCGGCAAGCGGGAAATGACGGCTGCTGTGCTCAGGCCGGAACTCAGCCGGCGGCAGGCGGCGCGGGAGCCCGTGCCATTGCAAGGCGTGCTGGTCATCGGCGGCGGTCTGGCCGGTGCCGGTGTGGCGCAAGCGCTGGCTTTGCGCGGGCATGGCGTCACCGTGCTCGATCCTGTGTTCACCTACGGGCTCGGCGCCAGCCATGCCGGACATGACGCCATTGCGCTTTCTCCCGTAGCCAGCAGCGATGACGACCTGCGCGCGCGCCTTGCCCGTGCGGGCACTTTCCGGGCCTTGCAGCGCTGGCAAAGCCTGCCCGGGAAGGCGAGGCCGATGGTCTGCGGCTCCCTGGTGATGGCGGGCGACGCCGAAGAGGAAGCGGCGCAGCGCCGTACCGCCCGTATCCTTGGCTTTCCAGGGGAATGGATGCGATGGCTGGATGCAAAAGAGGCCTCCGCGCAGGCGGGCATACCCCTGCCCCGTGGCGCCCTGTTTTTCCCGCTGGGCCAGCGTGTGGAACCGTCGGCGCTCATCGAAGGCCTGCTCTGCCAGCCTGGCATCGAGTGCCGGGCCCGGGCGGTGGCGGCCCTGCGGCGCACAGAGGACGGCCGCTGGCAGGCATTGGATGCCCGGGGTGAGGCGCTGGCCACGGCTGGCCAGGTGGTGCTGGCAAACGCCCGCCATGCGGGCCGGCTGCTGGCCAGTGCGGCGGAAAGCGGTGGCGGCGCGCCGTTGCCCGCCTTGCCGCGCCTGCAGGCCATGTACAGCATGGCAGGGCAGGTGAGCAATTATCGGGCCGGCGATATCCCATCCCCTCGCTGCATTGTGTCGGCCGATGGCTACACCCTGCCGGCGGCGCAGGGGCGCCAGGTGGCTGGGAGCACGTATGTGCTGTATCCGGAACATGCGGAGCTGACAGCCGAAGGCGAACGGGAGATTGGCCGCAAGCTGGACCGGCTGCTGGGCGAGGACGATGCGCCGGGCAGGCTGGCGTCGATTGCGCCCATCGGCGGATGGGCGGGATGGCGCGCCGCCGTACATGACCGCCTGCCGCTCATCGGGCAGGTGGGCAGGGATACCGGGCTGTGGCTGGCCTGTGCCTACGGGTCGCGCGGCCTGACATGGTCAGCGCTGGCCGGCGATATCATTGGCGCGCAGATGGATGGAGAACCCGTGCCGCTGGAACGGGATTTGCTGGGGAAGATCGCGCCGCGCTGAAGCGGGCGGGCGGTTTTCTGGCGTAATCAGGCGCCCGGATGGGGCTCAGGAATGAGTCTGGAAATCATGCTTCAAACGATACGATTTTATTTTGTTGCCCAAATCCGTCAAAATAATGGTTTTTGAACGTTTTTGGGCGTTTGCCCGAGGATTGCGCTGTGCCGCCCAAGTCTGATCTTGCTCACGTGACGCAACTTGAATCCCTGGATTTCCTGACATCCAAATCCATGTCTGCCGAGTTTTCCCTGGCCGAGGCCGGCCTGAGGCTCGACATCCAGGCGCATGCGCCCGGTGTCTACCGTCTGCGCTGCGGCCGGGCTGAAGCCCTTTTCCCCGAGAAGGCCGGGGCGCGTGCGCGCGCCCATGCTGAAATGCTGCTTGCCCGTCAGGAAGCGGTGGGCGAGCTGGCCATCAGTTCCGTGGCCGACGCCGACGGCCATGGCTGGCGGCTCGAGCAGGGTGACATTGCGCTCGAGATATCCCGCGACCCCTTCAGTTTCACGGTTTCGCGGGCGGGCGAGCTTCTGCTGGTCTGGAGCGAGGGCGCCACGCTGGCATGCGCCCTCGAGGGCGAGCAGCCGCTATGGCATTTCCGTGTCGACCTTGACGGCGATGATGCCTTGCATGGCGCGGGTGAAACCAGCGGCGACCTGGATCGCCGGGGCGAGCGCGTGGTGTCCGACCTGCCGGCCAGCCGGGCGCTTCCCCTGCTCTGGAGCACCAAGGGCTGGGGCCTGTATTTCAACACGCTGGGCCGGGTTGATCATGACCTGGGCCATGAAGATGCGGATCTTTACCAGGCGACGGTGCATGACGAGGTTTTCGACCTTTTCCTCTTTGTGGGCGAGCCGGCCGAGATCCTGAATCAGTACTCCGCGCTTACGGGCCGGGCGGGCCAGCCTGGGCTCGCGCCCATGGGCGTTTGGCTCGACCAGGCGCCGGGCCAGTCCACCGACGACTTGCTCGCTGCAGCCCGATCCTTCCGGGATCAGCAGTGGGGTCTTGATGTGCTCAACATGGCTGCTCCGGCGGTCTGGGGGTTCCAGGCCGACAAACCGGCTTTCGAGTCTGACTCCGCGCGCGTCGCCGAGCCGCGCGAATTCTATGCCGGCCTGCAGGCCGGCAACTTCCAGCTGTGCGCGCCGACGTTTCCGGGCGTGCCTGCGGGGACGGAGCTTTTCAGCGAATGGGAAGACCGCGGCTGGCTGCTGATCGACGACAATGGCGATGCCCATGTCTTTCCGGGCAGCGATATCTCGGGCGGGCGAGCCTTCGGCTTGCTGGATCTGACCAACAAAGACGTATACCGGCTATGGGTCGAGCGTCAGCGCCAGTGCGTTGACGAAGGCCTTGCGGCGCTCGCCTGCGATGCCCAATACGACATCCCGGATGGCATCACGGCCCGCGGGGGCGAGTCCGGCGCAACGCTGCGCACGGCCTATCCAATGCTGGCCCGGCGCGCGCTATTCGATGCCGTCGCCGGCCACAAGACACCGCAGGAAGGGGTGATCTGTAGCCGCGACCTGTTCCCCGCCGCGCAGCGCTTTGCCTGGCAGACGGGGCCGCGCACCGGCAACGGCTGGGCAGCGCTGGAACACACGCTGCGTACGGCTCTGTCGCTGGGTGACAGCGGCGTACCGGTCCAGACGCATGCCCTGGGATCCTCCCTGCACGATTCCAAGGAAATGACGCCGGAGCTGTATATCCGCTGGCTGTCCATGTGCGTATTTTCCGCAAACTTCAGCTTCCAGGCCGTTCCGTCGCTGCTGCCCTCGGCATTCGATGCCCATACGCAGGAATTGGTGCGCCACTGGCTGCAGTGGCGATACCGTCTCGTGCCTTATGTGCTGGGCATCATCGAGGATGCCGTGCGCACAGGGCTGCCCGTGCAGCGTTCCATGGCGCAGGCTTTCCCAGCCGATGCGGTGGCCCAGGCCTGGGATACGCAGTACCTGCTGGGCCCGGCCCTGCTTGTCGCGCCTGTGCTCCAGCCGGGCAGCCGGGTGCAGGTCTACCTGCCCGAGGGCGATGCCTGGTGGGATCTGAACACGGGCTGGCGCTATGAGGGCGGTACCACCTTGTCGATGGAAGCCGGTCTCGATACCCTGCCGATCTTTGGCCGTGAGGGCCACATGCTGTGCCTGGGGCCCGTCGTGCAGCACGCGGGCGAGTTCAATTCCGCGAGGATCCTGGACGAGGTCTGGATGTTCGGCATGCCCGAGCAAAGCCCGGTGGTCATGCGCAACAAGATCCGCGTGATGCAGATGCAGGGGTCCAGCTACATCAAAGGCCTCGAGGGGCTTCGCATCCTGCCGTCCGAAGGCCTGGAGGTCAAGCGCCGGGGGGCGGAGGTCCGTATCTCGCGGGCCCGCTGAGGGGCATCAAAACCAGGCGGGGCTGGCACGGCTTGCCGCGCCTGTCCTCTGCCTGATAGAGGGCGCGTCGCAACGGTCGACCGCCGATGCGGCGCCTGTCCGGTTCAGCCTGCAGCCTGGTCTGGCTGCAGGCTGTTTTCATACGAGCCCTGGTGGCTGACAGGATGCAGGGGCACGTCCGCCGTGAAGAGCGGGTCGAAGTTTTCGTTTTCCAGTACGCCATCACGCACATAGCCGCGCGGGTTACAGACGACGCGCGTACCGTGTACCTGGTAATCAAAACTGTCGTGGGTATGCCCGTGTATCCATAGCTGTGCGCACCCTGATTCCATCAGGTCTTCGCTGTCCGACACAAAACAGGCATTCAGCGGCGAGCCGGCAAAGCGCGGATGCACGCTGCGCAGCGATGGAGCGTGGTGGGTAATCACGACGGTGGGCGGCCCGCCATGGTCGGCAGCCAGGCGCCCGGCCAGCCAGCTTCGATTGCGCGCGAACAGGGATTCCATTTCCTCGGGCGTAAAGGGCGTGCCGGGCAGGGCGTCCGATTCTATGCGGGAAAAGTCGCGTATCAGGGCCAGCGCCTGCTGGATCGCCTCGTTGCGCTGATCCTGCAGGCCTGGCAGGGAGAAGCTTGACCACAGTGTGCTGCCCACAAAGCGCACCCCATGCAGTGTGATTTCGTCATTGTCGAGCAAGTGTATGCGGGTTCCTTCCGTGAGGCGCCGCAATTCATCCAGCGTGCGTCCCAGCGAATTGCCGTAGAACTCATGATTGCCGGGAACATAGAGCACCGGCTGGTCAAAGGTTTCCAGCGCCCAGTCCACCGCCATGCGTGGACGGCTGATGTCGCCGGCGAGCACCACGACGTCGGCCTGCGCTTCGGGCAGGATCAGGCCAGCCTGGCCAAGGTGGAGGTCTGAAAGAATGCGCAGGCGCACAAAACCCCGTTCGACGGGGTTGGCGCCAGCTTGCTGCAATTTGACAGTGTTTTCCAAACGCGTCATAATCTCGCCCTTCGGTTGGGTCGTTAGCTCAGTTGGTAGAGCACCGGACTTTTAATCCGTTGGTCGCGCGTTCGAGCCGCGCACGACCCACCAACCAATACCAAGGGGTTGCAGATTATGCAACCCCTTTTTTACGCGCAGCTTCCGGCATGCGCTACGGCCTGGTTTGCGTATGGTCATTCCATGCCTGGGTTGCCGGTTTCGGTATCTGCTCATGCCTTCAGGATATAAGCAAGTGCATAAAAAGCGTAACCAGTTATGTTAAATTAGCCCGATTCGTCAAACGCGCCCACAAGGCCGGCGTTTGAAGTCAGAATTGCTTATTTATACAAGCCTCATACCTTGATCCGCCTAGAAGACATACACAAGACTTATGCTTCGCCGGGACGCGTGTCGCACGCGCTGGCGGGTGTGGATCTGCAAGTCGCCCAGGGGCAGATATTCGGCATTATCGGCCGCTCCGGCGCCGGCAAGAGCACGCTCATCCGCATGCTCAACCTGCTTGAGCGCCCCACGCAGGGCCGGGTGCTGGTTCACGGCGAAGACATCACACGGTTCAGCGATGCCCAGCTGCGCGCCTACAGGCAGCGCGTTGGCATGGTGTTCCAGCATTTCAACCTGCTGCGTTCGCGCACGGTACTCGACAACGTCCGTTTCCCTCTGCGGCTGGCGGGGCTTGGCAAAGATGCCCAGACGCAGCGCGCGCAAGAGGTGCTGGCGCTGGTCGGGCTTTCGGAGCATGCTGCGAAATATCCCCGGCAGCTTTCGGGCGGGCAGCAGCAGCGGGTGGGCATTGCCCGCGCATTGGCCAACCGGCCGGAGCTGCTGCTGTGCGACGAGGCCACGTCCGCACTGGACCCGGAAACGACGCAATCCATTCTGCGGCTGCTGCTCGATATCAATCAGCGACTGGGGTTGACGATTGTGCTCATTACCCACGGGATGGATGTCATTCGCAGCGTGTGTGATCGCGTTGCGGTGATCGACGCGGGCCGCATTGTGGAGCAGGGCGAGGTGCTTGATGTGTTCCTGCATCCGCAGCATGCGGTCACCCAGTCGTTGCTGTCGGAAAGCGGCATGGACGCCGAGGGCTGGCGCGAAATGGCCCAGGGCGTCGGTGGTCGCCTGTATCGCCTGAGCTTTCGCGGTGACGCCACCGTCCAGCCGATGATGAGCCGGGTCAGCCGCGAGCTGGGGGTGGATCTGAGCATTCTGCAGGGCTCGGTGGGAAGCATCAAGGGCACGCCGTATGGGCAGCTTGTGGTATCGGCCCAGGGCGGCTCCGAAGGTCTCGGGCAACTGGCCGCCGCGCTCGCCGCCCACGGCATAGAATGCGAGGTGCTCAGGCCATGATGTTCGCCAATGTAGACTGGCCGCTGATTCTCGAAGCGACCATTGACACCTTGCTGATGACAGGCTTTTCGCTGCTGTTTACTGTTGTCATCGGCCTGCCGCTGGGCGTGCTGCTGTTCCTGACCAGCAAGGGGCAGATGATGCAGAATGGACCTGTGTATCAGGTGCTGTCATTCGTGGTCAATGTATTGCGGTCGGTGCCGTTCCTTATCCTGCTCATCGTCATGATTCCGCTCACGCGGGTGCTGGCCGGCACGTCGCTTGGCGTGCAGGGCGCCATTCCTCCACTTGTCGTGAGCGCCGCGCCCTTCTTTGCGCGCCTGGTCGAGAATGTGCTGCGCGAGCTGGATCCGGGCGTGTCCGAAGCGTGCCGCGCCATGGGTGCGAATTCGCGCCAGACGGTCCTGCTTGCGCTGGTGCCCGAAGCCACCACAGGCATCGTGGCCGCCATCATCGTGACGGCCATTGCCCTGGTCGGCTATTCGGCCATGTCGGGCGTGATCGGTGGCGGCGGCCTGGGTGACCTGGCCCTGCGCTTCGGATATCAGCGCTACCAGACAGACGTCATGGTGGTCACCGTGGTGATACTGGTGGTGCTGGTGCAATTGCTGCAGGTGTTCGGCGACCGCCTCGTTGCGAAGCTGACACGAAAATAACCCAAGGTACCCGCGAGCCGTAAAGCCCGGCGCGTACTGAATTTTTCAACCCCCGTTTTCCAGACCGTACCCGAACGCAGTTCGAATCCATACCCGGAAATATCCGTTTCTCAGGAGCTGATCATGTTTCTCAATAAATTCGCCCCCGCCCTGGCATTGGGCGCAGCCGCACTGCTGGCAGGCCCCGCTCATGCTGAAAAGCTCAGCGTTGCCGCAACTCCGGTGCCTCATGCCGAGCTGCTCGAGCATATCAAGCCCACGCTGGCCAAGGAAGGCGTGGAGCTGGACATCAAGGTCTTTACCGATTATGTGCAGCCCAACCAGCAGGTTGCGGACGGCCAGATCGACGTCAATTTCTTCCAGCACCAGCCCTACCTGGATTCCTTCAACAAGGAACACGGCACCAAGCTGGTGACAGTCGGCAAAGTGCATGTGGAGCCTTTCGGCGCATATTCCGACAAGATCAAAGATATCAAGGATCTGAAAGACGGCGCCCAGGTTGCGCTGCCCAACGACCCCTCAAACGGCGCGCGCGCATTGCTGCTGCTGCAAAAGGAAGGGCTGATCAAGCTGAAGGATCCCGGCAACATTCTGGCCACTTCGCGCGATGTCGTCGAGAACCCCAAGAAGCTGAAGTTCCGCGAACTCGAAGCAGCCACCCTGCCGCGCGTGCTGCCTGACGTGGACCTGGCCCTGATCAACACCAACTACGCGCTGGAAGCCGGCCTGAACCCGGTGAAGGACGCGCTGTTCATCGAAGGGACGGATTCGCCCTACGCCAACATCGTGGTCACAACCGAGGCCAAGAAGGACGATCCTGGCGTCCAGAAGCTGGTCAAGGCGCTGAACAGCGACGATGTGCGCAAGTTCATCGAAGAGAAGTACAAAGGCGCCATCGTGCCCGCATTCTGATGCGTCGCGGCTGACGCCGGCGCGCCTGGGCCGCCGGCTTGCGCACACCCTGCGCGTGCCCCGGAGCCTGAATTGCGCATGATGCGGGTTCAGGCTTTTTTCACCCCTCAAGGCCTGCGTGCAGCTGCCGGACTAAGGCAGCTTCTTCGGGGATTACCCTTAAAAAAGGCCTTTTTCTGCCGCGAACGCCTGTTCTGTTCAGCAGCGGCCCAGCCTGTTTCGGTTACCATTGGTTTTTCTCTGGAGGCCGTTATGCTCAAAAACAAAGTCAAAGCAATCCTTGCCGGCTTGACGCTTGCTCTCGCTCTGCCCGCCACAAGCGCGGTAGCACAGGACAAGACCCTGCTGGTCGCCACCGACACTGCGTTCGTCCCCTTCGAATTCAAGCAGGATGGCAAATACACCGGATTCGACATCGAACTGTGGGATGCCATCGCCAAGCAGGCCAATCTCAAGTATGAGCTGCGCCCGATGGATTTCAACGGCATCATTCCGGGCCTGCAGACAGGCAATCTGGATGCGGCGCTGGCCGGCATCACCATCCGCGACGATCGCAAGAAGGTGATCGATTTTTCCGATCCCTACTATGAAAGCGGCCTGGCCATTCTGGTCAACAACGGCAATAATGACATCAAGACAGCCGAAGACCTGAAGGGCAAGACGGTCGCCGTCAAGATCGGCACCGCCACGGTTGATTATCTCAAGGAGAATGTGCCCGAAGCCAAGCTCAAGCTCTTCCCCAATATCGACAACGCCTTCCTCGAACTGGCCACGGGCCGGGTCGATGCGGTCGTCCACGATACGCCCAATGTGCAGTACTTTGCCCGCACTGGCGGCAAGGGCCGTGTCAAGGTCGTGGGCGCGCTCAAGAGCGGTGATTACTACGGCATCGCTTTCCCCAAGGGCAGCGATCTGGTGGCTACCGTGAACAAGGCGCTCAAGGAGCTTGAGGCCAATGGCCAGTACGAAGCGCTGTACACCAAATGGTTCGGCGAAAAGGTGAAGTAAGCAGGCTTTGATGCTGCGCGGCGATCTGGTGGCTGCACCGGATCGCCGTTTTTTGCTTTTACGGCGCCAGCCGGTCCGGCCGGCGTCTGTCATTGAGAGGCGATCAACGTGACGTCGTTCGACTGGTCTGTAATCTGGGCCGCCATGCCCAGCCTCATGGAAGGCACCAAACTTACCATCCAGATAACGCTGCTGGGCCTGATAGGCGGCACCATCATAGGGTTTCTCACAGGCGTCATCACTACCTATGTGCGCGTGCAGGTCACAGGCCGCAGTGTGCTGGCCGCGGTTGCCACCCTTGTCGTGCTCTATCTGCTGGCGCGTTTGTCATCATGGGTAGGGGCATCGCTGCCTGACAGCCTGCCTGGATGGGTCTGGCCGCTGATCCAGCTGCTGATTGTCATTGCGGTGCTGTGGCGGCTGGCACGCTTTATTCCCATCGCGCTTTCCTTCCTGTCCCAGGTATATATCCTGGTGATACGGGGCACCCCCATTGTGGTGCAGGTGATGTTCATCTATTTTGCCGTGCCGCTTATCTTCGGCTGGCGCATTGAGGCGGTGCCGGCGGCTATCTTCACGCTGGTCATCAACTCCGGCGCCTACATCGCGGAAATCGTGCGCGGCGCGCTGCAATCCGTGCCCAAGGGGCTGAAGGAGGCAGGCGAAGCCATGGGCCTGCCTTTCTGGAAAATCCTGGCCTACATCATCGGCCCGGTTGCCTTGCGCCGCATGATTCCCGCCATGGGCAACCAGTGCATCATCAGCCTGAAAGATTCCTCGCTGTTCATTGTCATTGGTGTGGCCGAGCTTACCCGCCAGGGCCAGGAGATTATCGCCAGCAATTTCCGTTCGGTTGAAATCTGGGGCGCGGTGGCAGTGATCTATCTTATTCTCACCGGCTTTATTGCGCTGACGCTCAAGTTTGTCGAACACAGGACGCAGATCGTATGAGCATTGTCGAATTCAAGAATGTCGTCAAACGTTTTGGCGACAACGTGGTGCTCGACGGCATTGACCTGAGCATTGAAAAAGGCGAGGTTGTCGTAATTGTCGGGCCCTCGGGGTCGGGCAAGTCTACGCTGCTGCGCTGCATCAACGTGCTGGAAACGATTCAGGATGGCGACATCGTGGTCAATGGCCTGAGCGTGCGCGGCAAGGGATCGCAGGTGCGCGAGCTGCGGCGCGAGGCTGGCATGGTATTCCAGCAGTTCAATCTGTTTCCCCAGCTGACCGCGCTGGAAAATGTCATGTTCGGCCCGGTACACACGCGAGGCCTGGCAAGGTCCAAGGCGCGCGAGGAAGCGCTGGCCCTGCTGGACAAGGTTGGGCTGGCCTCGCGGGTCGACCATTACCCAGGCCAACTGTCGGGCGGCCAGCAGCAGCGGGTGGCGATAGCCCGCGCCCTGGCCATCAAGCCCATCCTCATGCTGTTTGACGAACCCACCTCCGCCCTTGACCCGGAATTGCGGCACGAGGTGCTCAAGGTCATGCAGGATGTGGCGCAGTCGGGCATGACCATGGTAGTGGTGACGCACGAAATGGAGTTTGCGCGCAAGGTGGGCACGCGCCTGATATTTATCGACGGCGGCAAGATCGCGGAAGACGGCAACCCGAACGAGCTGCTCAGCAACCCGCCCAGCCAGCGCCTGAAAGACTTCCTGCAGCACGTTGCCTGATCATCCGGCCGCCCGGGCCGGACAGCGGCAAGACGTCATGTGACAGGCGCATCGACGCAAAACAACTCGCCCCGCCAACCACAAGGGAGGCGGGGCGATTTTTTCAGCCCCGCCTTCGCCTGACGATCAGCGCTGGACGATCAGCGTGCGCGTGGCAACGACCTTCTGCGAGCCTTCGCCGCGGATCTTGACTGTGACCTGACGGGGACGGAAGCCCTGGGGCAGCTCGGCCTGGCCCTCGATCTGTGTGTAGCGATCCAGGCTGACACTGACCGGATCCAGGTCGATATTGGCGGAGCGGCCATTCGAGTAGCTGCCTGCCACCGTCATGTCGGCAGTGCCTGAAAAGTGCTGCGGCTTGCTTTCGCTCTGCATCACCAGCACCTCATAGACAAGCTGCCCATCACGGTTGCGGAAGGACGCCGCGCGTATGCCGGGCGATGTGCCGCGAGGATCGGGCGGCACGGCATCGATCAGTATCTGGATGTCCTTGCGCAGCGATTCGACCTCCGACCTGGCCTGGGTCAGGTCTTTGTCCTGGGCGACGAGCCTGGCCTTGGCGGCGGAAAGGTCATGGGTATGCTGGGTCAGCTCAGACTGCAGCCGCTGTTTGTCCATGTTGGCGCTGTTCAAGTCGTAATGCAGCTGTTCCGACTGTTCCACGGTCAGGCGGGGAGGGCCATAGCTTTTCTGCAGGAACAGAAGCCCGCCAGCGCCCAGCACCACGCCTGTCAACATCAGCACCAGCCAGCGCGGAATGCGGCGTGGGCGACGCGACGCGCCATAGGCTGTGGGTTTGAAGGCACGTTGTTTCTGGGAACCAAACATGGGCAATAATTTCCTGGGTGGCGACCGCAGCTGCTGTGGCGGACGCATCGTGTGAAAAACTGTAAAGAATAGACTGATTCGCTGTGCAGCGACAGCCTTTGGCAACCCTGGTTGCGTCTTGGCAGATATTGAAACACCCGTAGTCGGGTTGAATCAAGTGCAACGCGAGCCCGAGCCCAGAAAATGGTTCAGGCCTGCCAGGCGCTCAGGCGTACCTACATCCTCCCAGGCGCCTGTGTGCCGGGCGCCGATTACCTGCCGTGCTGCCATGGCCTGGCGCAGCAGCGGCGCGAGGGAAGCGCTGATTCCCGCCTGCAGGCCTGCAAAGAGCGCAGGCTGATAGACCCCAATGCCGGAAAATGTAAGGGCGGAACCAGCGCCGGGCGCGCCACGGTCCGTGACCAGGGCGTCCGGTCCAAGCACGAAGTCCCCCTCGGGGTGCTGAGGCGGGTTGTTCACCAGCAGCAGCCATGCAAGCGCCTCGCGGGCCTCCAGCTGGCTGGCCAGGCCGGCTGCCGCGTCCGGGTTCCAGTCGCACCAGATGTCGCCATTGACGACCAGAAAGGGCTGATCTTCAAAAAAGGGCAGGGCTTGCACAATGCCGCCGGCTGTTTCCAGGCCGCCTGGCGCCTCGGGCGAGTAGCGGATGCGGGCGCCGAAGGCCGCGCCATCGCCCAGCGCCTGTTCGATCTGTTCGCCCAGCCATGCATGGTTGATAATGATGTCGCGCAGCCCGGCGGCTACAAGGCGCTCGATATGCCAGACGATCAGCGGCTTGCCACCCACTTTCAGCAAGGGCTTGGGGGTGCTGTCGGTCAGGGGCCGCATGCGCTGGCCTCGTCCCGCAGCCAGAATCATCGCCCGCATCAGAAGGTGTACCCGGTCGCCACCTGGCGGTTTTCGAGCTTGTCGAGAATGCGCAGCAATGGCCGGAAGGCGTTGTAGCGCCCCGCCACCTGCCGTACATAGGTGCTGACGCGCGGTATGTGATCCAGATAATGATGCTTGCCGTCGCGATGCGAGAGCCGTGCAAAGACCCCCAGTATGCGCAGATTGCGCTGCAACCCCATCCACTCGTAGGCTCGATGGAAGCTGGCGAAATCCTCACCAACGGGCAGGCCCTGTGCGCGCGCCATCTCCCAATACCGTATGGCCCAGTCTAGCTGCTGTGGCTCTTCCCATGTGGTGCGCGCATCCATGACCAGCGATGCAATGTCGTAAGTGATGGGACCAGCCAGCGCATCCTGATAGTCGATGATGCCAGGGGCGTCATCGCTGACGCCCACCATCAGGTTGGGTGAGTGAAAGTCGCGATGGACGAGCACGCGGGGCTGGCTGGCGTTGTCGGCTACAAGCATGCCGAAGGTATCTGACAGGGTCGATTGTTCGGCCTCGTTCAGCTCTACCCGGCAGTGTTTCTGTGCGTACCATTGCGGAAACACCGTCAACTCTTCAAGCAGGCGCTGGGCGTCGAAGGCCTGCAGCCCTTGCGTTGAGGCCTGCTGCATCCCGACCAGCGCGCCCAAAGCGCCCCGGTACATGGACTGCAGGCGGCTGTCGTCCAGCCCGGCCTGGACGGCCTGGTAAAACGTGTCCCGGCCAAGGTCTGACAGCAGCAGGAAGCCTTCCTCGCGGTTTTCCGCCAGGATAGCCGGCACGTTCAGGCCGGCGTCGGCCAGCAGCTTTGTTACATGCAGGAAGGGGCCGCAGTCTTCCTGGGCGGGAGGCGCATCCATCACCACGGCGGTGCCCGTGCCGGCATCCAGCCTGAAATAGCGCCGGAAGCTGGCGTCGCTCGAGGCGGTTGCCAGGGTGGAAAGGTCGAGCTGATGCTGGGAGGCGATGCTGAGCAGCCAGCGCTCCAGCGCGGCGCGGCGGCTATCGTGGCCGGATTCGGTAACAGAATTCATTTTGGAAGGAGTAAGGCTGAGACGGAAAAACGCCGGTCATGCTTTAATCATGCAATTGCGCGTTCTCTATAATACCGGCTTGCCGGCGCCCGTGGCGGGAGCGTGGCAGTAAAACGCGTGCCGGCCCGGCTTTCAGGCCAGTTGCCGCGTCGGCATATCGTCAGTTTTCAGGAGGTCGCATCCTCGTGCGTTTGGTCTGGTGGGCAGTATTTATCGCAATCGGCGGCTTGCCGGCGGCGCAGGCACAGCAGCCTGCCTCGCCGGCGCAGCCGCGCACTGCCGATGCGACGCAGGCCGATGCCGCAGGTGGTCTGCGTATCGCGCCCAAGCTCACCCTGCACAGCAATATCAACGACAACGACATGTCGGCTTTCACGATAGCCGACAAGATGGAAACCGACGAACAGGGCCGCGTCATCCTGAAAGGCTCGGCCGAGGTGCGCCGCGTCGATTCCGTGGTCAAGGGCGACTATATCGACTATGACCGGGCCACAGGGCAGGCGCGTGTGCGCGGCAATGGCCTGATCATGCGCGATGGGGGCATCGTGACCGGATCGTCGCTTGATTTCAATGTCAACAGCGATACCGGCGAGGTCTACGATGCCAATTTCTGGACGGGCGCCACGGGCGGCTCAGGCACCGCTTCGCATGTGGATATTTTCAGCAAATCGCGCATGCGCCTGAAAGACGCCACGTATGCGGGCTGCCCGTGTCCGGATCCGGCCTGGTATATATCTTCTCCACAGGTCGACCTGGATTTCGACGAGAACGAGGGTGTGGCGCGGCATGGCGTGCTGTATTTCAAGGATGTGCCCATTCTGTATTCGCCCTATCTCACCTTTCCGGTCAAGAAAGAGCGCAAATCGGGCTTTCTGCTGCCCACATACGGCACCACTTCGCGCAGCGGCTTCGAGTTCACGCTTCCTTATTATTTCAATCTCGCGCCCAACTACGATGCGACCCTGTCGCCGCGCTACCTCAGCAAGCGCGGCCTGCAGCTGGGCGGGCAGTTTCGCTATCTTGGGCGGGGCTATAGCGGCCAGATAGACGGCACCTACCTGCCGTCAGACAACCAGACAGGCGAGAAACGCTGGCTGTTCATGTCGCAGCACAAGCAGAACCTTGGCAACGGCTTCCGGGCGGTATTCGACATACGGCGCGTATCGGATGACGATTACTTCCGCGACTTCTCTTCATTCGGCCTGCGCGACTCGACGGTCAGCTATCTGCCCAGCACAGCCAGGCTGTACTGGTCTGGGTACAAATATTTCAGCGCGCGGCTGTCGGTCAACAAATACCAGACGCTGCAAGACTCCACGCGCGGAAGCTATATCCGGCCGCAGTACGACAGGGAGCCAGAGCTCTATGTGCGCGGCGCACGCTACAACTGGGGCGGCTTCGACCTAGTCTCGGAAAACTATGCCACAAAGTTCAAGATGCCCTTCTATTCAGGGCGTTATTCGGGCTCGGTATATGATCCATGGCGCAGCCGGCACATTGCGCCTGACGGCACCCGCCTGAGCTCGTATACCACGCTGGCCTACCCCATCGTGCGGGCAGGCTGGTATGTGACGCCCAAGATAGGGCTGCACATGAGCCAGTACAGCACCGACTGGTACCGGGATGACCTGCCCACTTACGCCGGGCGTCCGGACACCATCACGCGCGTACTGCCCATCGCGTCGATTGATGCCGGCATGACCTTCGAGCGTAATACCACGCTGTTTGGCAACAAATCGATCCAGACCCTGGAACCGCGCATATACTACCTGCGCGTGCCTTATCGCGATCAGTCCGATATTCCGATTTACGACACCAGTATCGCCACCTTCAATTTCGCCCAGGCTTTCGACGAGAATATCTTCTCTGGCGGCTGGGATCGCATTGCCAACGCCAACCAGGTCACAGTGGGGCTGACCACGCGCTGGCTGGATGAAGAGACAGGTTTTGAGCGTCTGTCGCTATCGGCTGCGCAGCGCCTGTATTTCGAGGACCAGAAGGTATCCCTGCGTTCCGAAACGCTGCGCACCAATCACAAGTCAGACTATCTCTTCGGCGCGAGCGCTGCGTTGACAGACAAGCTCAATGTGCGTTTCGATGCCCAGTACAACCCCGATTCCCGCGACCGCAATCGCATGTCCATCGGCCTGCGCTGGCTGCCCAAGCGCTTGACCACGCTGTCGCTTTCCTACCGCTATGAGCGCGATCCGCGCCTGATCGCCGATCCCACGCTGGATATCGACGAAGATAATCTGCGCACGCGCGAGCAGGTCAGCCTGGCGGGCCAGTGGCCGATCACGAAAAAAATATACGCCATGGGGCGTTATGATTATTCCCTGCAGGAAAAGCGCAATACGCAGTCCATCTTCGGGCTCGAGTACAAGGGCGACTGCTGCTGGACGGCGCGCGTGGTGATGCAGCGCTACGCGGTATCCAGGGAAGACGTGAACAGCGCGATCTTCTTCCAGCTGGAGCTGGCCGGGCTGGGCTCGATAGGCTCGGACCCCATGAGCCTGCTGCGCGACCGGGTCATCGGATATGAATCCGTCAATCCCCCAACACCTGAGAAAACTACCTTCGAGAGGTATGAATAATGCATAGTCTGTACGCCAGGCGCTGGCTTGCGTCCATACTGGTTGCGCTGGCTGGCGCCATGATGGCGCCGGGCGCCACGGCGCTGGCGCAACCAGCCAAGACGGCCAAGCAAGCCGCTCCCGCTCCGGGCGGGCCACAATTCGTCGATGGCATCGCGGCGGTCGTCAACAAGCATGTCATCACGCTGCGCCAGCTTGAGGTGCAGACACAGACTGCCCGCCAGCAGATGCAGCGCCAGAATGTGCCGGTCCCGCCGGAGGATGTGCTGCGCAAGCAGGTGCTGCAGCGCATGATCTCGCAGGAGCTCGAGTCCCAGGAAGCTGACCGGCTCGGCATCCGGGTCACTGATGCCAATGTGCAGCGGGCGGTACAGACCATCGCCCAGCGCAACCGGATCAGCGAGCAGCAGCTGCGTGCGGAAATCGAGAAATCGGGTGTGAACTGGAGCGATTACCTTGATGGCCTGCGTGACGAGGTCCGCATGGACATGCTGCGCCAGCGTGTGGTCGACAGCACCATCAATATTTCCGATGGCGAGATCGACTCATTCCTGCGCAATCAGGCCCGGCAGGGCGGGCGGAGCCAGTTGCCGGCGGCAGGCGCGGCGCCCGCTGCGGCATCCGGCCCGGAGATATTGGCCATTGCCCAGATTCTGGTTGCCGTGCCTGAGGGTGCATCCACCTCCCAGGTCAATGAGCTGCGTGCAAAGGCGGAACAGCTGCTGGCCAAGGTGCGCGGCGGCGCCGATTTTGCCGGCGTTGCTGCATCCTCCTCGGATGGCCCGCAGGCGCTCGAGGGCGGCAACCTAGGGGCCAGGCCGGTCCAGGGCTGGCCCGATCTGTTCGTGAGCGCCACGCGCAATCTCGGCCCGGGCCAGATCAGCGACATCGTGCAGAGCGGCAACGGCTTTCACATCCTGAAGGTGCTGTCGCGCGGGCAGGCCGGAGCGGGCCAGGCGCAGGCCGCCCCATCCACGTCGCTGGGCGATTCCCAGACGGCTGCCATGCCGGATGGCCCAATGATGGTGACCCAGACGCATGCGCGCCATATCCTGATCAAGACATCCAAGGTCATGTCCGATGATCAGGCTCGTACGCGCCTTGAGCAGCTTCGCCAGCGCATTCTCAACGGGGAAAGCTTTGCCGACCTGGCCAAGCGCTATTCCGAAGATGCCACGGCGCCGCAGGGCGGCGACCTGGGCTGGCTCTCGCCCGGCGAGACGGTGCCCGCTTTCGAGCAAGTCATGAATTCGCTTTCCCCTGACCAGATCAGCGAACCGGTGCGCAGCCAGTTCGGGTGGCACCTGATCCAGGTGCTGGAGCGGCGCAACAAGGACATGGGCGAAGAATACAAGCGCATGCAGGCCCGCCAGATCCTGTTTCAGCGTCGGCTGGAGCCCGCCTTCGAAGACTGGCTCAGCCAGCTTCGCGGCCAGGCCTATATCGACAACCGCATCGACCCGTCCGCCAGCAGCGGAAAGCATTGATCGCGATGCAGCATCAGGCCCGCAAGCGTTTCGGCCAGCACTTCCTGGTCGATGAAGGCGTCATCGACCAGATCGTGCGGGCCATCAAGCCCGCCCGCGACGATGCCGTCGTGGAGATTGGCCCCGGCCTTTCGGCGCTGACGGGTCCGCTCATGCAGGCGCTTGCGCACCTGACGGTGGTGGAGATTGACCGGGACCTTGCCGCGCGGCTGCGAAACAGCCATGCGCAGGAACGGCTGACGGTCGTGGAGGGCGATGCGCTCAAGGTTGATTTTGCCGGGTTGGGCGAGCGCTTGCGCATTGTGGGCAATCTGCCCTACAACATTTCCAGCCCACTGCTGTTCCACCTGATGTCGTGCGCGGATCAGGTCATAGACCAGCATTTCATGCTGCAGCGCGAAGTGATCGACCGCATGGTGGCGCAGCCGCGCAGCGCCGATTATGGCCGTCTGTCGGTCATGCTGCAGTCACGCTACGACATGGAAAAGCTGTTTGATGTCCCGCCCGAGGCCTTTGACCCGCCGCCCCGGGTGGTGTCGGCCGTGGTCCGCATGATTCCCCTGCCGGAAACGCGGCAGCGTCCGCGCAGCGATGCCGCGCTTGAGGCTGTGGTAGCCCGTGCCTTTGCCCAGCGGCGCAAGATGCTGCGCCGTGGCCTGGCCGACTGGGCGCCTCATATCGATTGGGATGCCCTGGGCATTGCTCCCACGGCTCGCGCCGAGGAGCTTTCCGTGGCCCAGTTTATTGCGCTGGCCGACGCCCTTGTGGAAAAGGGCCTCGTGACGGCCTAGGCCGCGTTCAGGACAGCCAGTGGCGCAGGTCGTAGTAGCGTACGACAGCGCCGCCTTCCACTACAGTATTGGCCGGTATGCGGGCCAGCCCCGTAGCCCAGGGCAATGAACTGAGTATGCCTGAACCCTGTTGCGGATAGGCTGTCAGCGCAGGCAAGCCTGTGCTGTTGAATTCCGCGCGGACGCGCAGGAATTCCTCGCGTTTCTCGCTGAAGGGCTTGTCCGTCACCATGATGCCGTACTGCACTGGCGGGAAGATATCGGCGCGGCCCTGCATGGCGCGCAGCAGCGGCGACACCAGCATGGTGAATACCGCAAGCGCCGATACGGGGTTGCCGGGCAGGCATACTACTGGCTTGTCGCCCACGCGGGCCAGCGCCACGGGTTTGCCGGGCTTCATGCGCACGCGCCACAGATCCAAGACGCCGCCCAGTTTTTCGAGCGTGGGCTTGACGAGGTCTTTTTCGCCGACCGACACACCCCCCACGGTGATCACCAGGTCGCAGTCGCGCAGCAGCGTCGAAAACGCCTGCTCAAGCGATTCGGCTGTATCCATGGCATGCAGTACATGCACCATTTCGGCACCCATGCCGCTGACCAGTGAGGCCAGCATGGGGGCGTTCGAATTGTAGATTTGCTGTTCGCCGCGCGGCTCGCCAGGGGCCACCAGCTCGTCGCCCGTGGTCAGCAGGCCAATCTTCAGGCGCGGGTAAACGGGAATTTCCGCATAGCCCTGCGATGCCAGCATGGCCAGCTCCGCCGCGCCCAGCGCCCTGCCCAGCGCGAACAGCTGCTTGCCCTGGGAGACATCTTCTCCCCGGTACCGTACGTGCGAGCCTTTAGAAGGCAGTTCGCGGACGAAGAAAGTATTGTCGCTTTCTTCCCCGTCTTCCTGCATCACCACCGTGTCGGCGCCTTCGGGGATCAGGCTGCCGGTAAACAGGCGGATGGCTTTGCCGGGCTCCAGCGCCTGCGGCATCTCGCCGGCGAAACAGCGCTGCTGGATGGGCAGGCCCTGGCCTGCCGCGTAGTCGGCGTGACGGATGGCATAGCCATCCATGGCGCTGTTGTCCGCGGGGGGCAGATCCAGCGTGGCGAACAGTGTCTGCGCCAGCACGCGGCCATGCGCCTGATGCAGCGGGCAGGTTTCGGTGATGGAGGGTGGTTTGCCTGCGGCTGCCAGCCGGGCCTGGGCGTCGTCGAACTCAAGCATGGAAACCGGCTCCGAAGTTGCAGGGGCGATGGGTGCTGTCGAGCTGCTCGCGCAGTATGCCTTCCCAGGCTGTCCGGCAGGCATTGGTGGATCCCGGCAGGCAGAAAATCAGCTTGTCGTTGGCCGTTCCGGCAAAGGCGTCGGACTGCAGCATCGAGCTGCCAATTTCCTTATACGATAGATGGCGGAAGAGTTCGCCGAAGCCGGATATGAGCTGATCCAGCAAGGGTGTGACTGCGGATGCAGTGGATTTGCGGTGGGAATACCCCGTACCGCCGTTGCACAGAATGATGTGTACGCCCGGCTCCACGATCAGGTCGCTCAGGGTCTTGCGGATGTGATAGACATTGTCGCGGCAGATGGTCCGTTTTATGCAGCGATGGCCTGAGGCCTCCAGGCTCTGGGCCAGGTAATCTCCAGAGGTGTCGTTGCTGCTGTCGCGTGAGTCGGAAATCGTCACGACGGCGCAGCCCAGGGAGACAGGGGCTTTGTCGGTGCTTGCTTTCATGGTCTGGGTCCGGGTCCGTTCTTTTTGTGGATTTGACAGTCTATGCGCAGCCCGCAAAGGCGCGCACCCTGCACAGTGTAAGCCGTAAGCGGCCATGGGTGGTGTGATGGGATGCCGGGGCGGGCATGATGGCCGGGAAGGCCGCCTGCTTGAAGGGGGCAGCCGTCTTGCGAGATCTTGCTACGGAGCTGGTGCGTGCCCAGTTTTCAGGGCGGGCTGCCCCCGGCTTCCCAGGCGCTGGTCTTGTCGGCATCGGCAGTGTGCTGCTGCACCCAGAAGCGTTCACCGCTGGACAGTGTTTCCCGCTTCCAGAACGGTGCGCGGGTCTTGAGCGCGTCGATAATGTATTCGCAGGCGCGGAAGGCATCGCCCCGGTGCGCGCTGGCGATGGCAATGAACACAATCTGGTCAGTGTTGTGCAGTTCGCCCACCCGGTGCACCACGAGGCAGTCCTGTACCTGCCAGCGTTCGCTTGCCGTGTCGCAAAGCTGCTCGATCTCCCTTTCGCACATGCCAGGATAGTGTTCCAGGAACAGCGTGCGGGTGGGGGCATCGGGGTTGTAATCGCGCACATAGCCGGTAAAGGTAACCAGCGCGCCTGCTTTGCCTGCCGTGCGCTTGCGCATGGCGGCCACCAGCGTGGCGCTGTCGAAATCGGCTTCCTGAACAGTGACGCGGCGGGGGCCGCCTGCATCTTGCCGCAATGCCATGATCATCCTCCGGTAACCGGCTCGAAGACGGCCACCTCGTCACCCGGCTGGATCAGGGCCTGATGCGGCGCATGCTGCTGGTTGATTGCTATCTTCAGGCGCGCCGTCGGCGCAAGCTGCGGATAGCGAACCTCCAGATCCTCCAGCCATTCGGTTCCGCTGATAGCCTCGCCCAGTGTCTGCACCTCCTGGCGCAACCCTGCCAGCTCGGCAACCTGGGCAAAATATAGAACCGTGATTGATGGTGTGTTCGCCATGGCGGCCTCCTTGGGCGGGGGCCTTAGGCTAGCGCGAGCGGCGTGTCGGCGTGCTGTCTCCGAGGGCCGCGCGCTGCGCTTCCAGCGCCCTGATCTGGTTTTGCAGGGCACGCAACTGCTCGCGTGCTTCTTTTTCCTGTTGCGCAATCTGTTCGGCTTCGCGCTTTGCGGCAGCCTGCTGGGCGGTGACCAGGGCTTGCTGCTGGCGCTGTACCTCAAGGTCGTTGCGCAATACGCTGAGCTCGTCAGCGCGTTGGTTCAACTGCTTTTCGGTATTGGCGTAGTTGGCCTCCAGGCGTATGCGCTTGAGGTCGACCTCCGCCAGCTCGTTGGTTTCAGACACAAACTGCCTGTACAGGCGTTCAGCCTGCTGATGGTCTTGCGTCTTGACCACGCGCCAGAAGTTCTGGTTCTGGAACAGCGCGGCGAAATACGTAAGCGTATCGCGCTTGAACAGCAGGCTTGCGCCGTAATTGCCATTGTAGCTGGTACGCAGCTCGCTGACACCTTTGTTGCGGATCAACTGCTGCAGCTCGGCCACTGTACTCGAAGGGGCTTGCGGCGCCACTTCGGTGACGCCCTGGGCGACCGGCTGGGCTCCGCCAACTGGCGCCACTTCGGCCTGCATTTCCTCCTGGGTCGGCTGTGCCTGGGAGACCACTGCGCCGCCGTCCGACTTGAGCGATGCGCACCCGGCCAGGCCAACGCACGCCAGGGCTACGAACAATGTTTTGAATTCTGCGTGATAACGGTTCATGCGAAGTACCGGTTTCCCTTTATTGAAATTGTCGGTAGATGGTGATTCTGGCCAGTGTCCAGAGCTCTCTGCCACCTTGTTGTTCTGTGGCCCGAGCCGCCGCGTCAGTGCGCCGCTGCGGCCAGCAGGCCATTTTAGTCGAGCATCAGCCATCAATATTCTCACTTTGTGTGGATATCTGAAGTTTGCGCATTTTTTCCCACAACACCTTGCGGCTGATCCCCAGCTCCGCCGCCGTGTCCTGGCGGCGCCAGCCGTTCAGGTTCAGGGCGTCGATAATGCGTGAGCGCTCCTCGCGATCCGCTTCCGAGAGGTCTGGCTCCTCGTTTTCAGCCTGACCTTGCCGGGTCTGCGTGGCGGCAGGCGTGTCCGCTTGGACCAGTCCTGCATCTGCCCGCCGCTTCGGGCCAGGCTGGGCGCTCATGCGCTCGAAAATCCTGTCCAGCCGCCCGTTGTCCCAGATGCCTTGCTGGCGCACCAGGATGGCCACACGCTCAACCAGATTGGCAAGCTGGCGGATGTTGCCGGGGAAGGCCGTGGCACCCACGCGGTCCAGCAGCCATTGCGGCGGCGGCATCAGTTTTTCGGGCAGTAATGGCGCGGCCAGCGCCTGGAATATCGCCTGCTTTTCTTCCTTGCCGCGCTGCTCCAGGTTGGGGATGTCCAGCTCGATCACCGCCAGCCGGTAATACAGGTCGGCGCGAAATTTGCCGTCGGCCACCAGTTGCGGCAAGTCTTTGTGGCTGGCTGACACCAGACGGAAGCTCACGGGGATATCCACCGTCGAGCCCAGGCGCGTGATGCTGCGCTGCTCCAGTACACGCAGCAGCTTGACCTGCTGATACAGCGGCAAGTCGCCGATTTCATCCAGGAACAGCGTGCCGCCATCAGCCTGCTCGAAGTATCCTTTGTGCGCGCCCACCGCGCCCGTGAATGCGCCTTTGGCGTGGCCAAAGAAATGCGCCTCGAACAGGCCCTCGGGCACCGCGCCACAGTTGACCGCGACAAAGGGGCCGCGGGCATATGCCGAGCGCTCATGCAGCAACTGCGCCACCCGCTCCTTGCCCACGCCGGTTTCCCCATGCACCAGCACGCTGGCATCGCAGTCGGCATACAGCTCGATATCCGCAATGACGCGGCGCATCAGCGGCGACACCGCAATCATTGGCGCCTGCGGTATGCGCGGTTCCTCGCGCGCCTGCCGGCTGGCCGACTTGCCCGCCGCCCGCATAATCATGGCCCGCAACTCCACCGCGCTGAATGTCAGCGGCAGCGTATAGGAATAGGCCGGTGGATAAAAACGGGAATCGTGCCCACGCTCTTCGGAAGCCACCCAGATGACGGGCACCGCGTGAGATTTGAGCCAGTCCTGCCCCATGAACCGCGCGTCGCCCATGACCGTCACCGACACCACCGCAACCGCCGTCCGAGCCACATCGCGCTGCGGCGGAAAGCTCATGGAAGGATCCGTGCGGATCACGGCAATATCCGTCCCCGCCAGCGCCCGGTCAATGCGCAGGCCAATGTCGGATTTGCCTTCCCAGATGTAGAGGTCGATGTCTTCGGGGTTTGGGGTCATTGGGTTTCCTGCCGGCATTGTCGCACCGGTTTGCAGATATCCTTCATAGAATGCTATTCGACGAGTCGAGGAGCGCCACATTGAACAGCGTGTAAAGAGACATCTGTCTCTCCCAGATTTACACCTAATACATCGAGCAGTTGCTGGAGCGTTTGGCTAAGTGGGTCAAGTAGCGGCTGGAGCAGTGCAATGGCGATGGATGCAAGGCCGGCAACAAAATTGCCACCACTCAAGGCCAGCGTTTTGACCCCATTTACGCGACACTCATTTACTTTCTTCTGGCCTCCGAGCCCCGCCAAGGTGCAACCCAAGTCTGCCAATGGGGCGATGAGTATAGTATTGAGGGTGTTTCCTACAACCTGCAATGTGCCGCCTACGAAGCCTGTCAACCCGTTGGATGTCATCCGGGAGCCCAGAGCGTCAAGTGCTTCCCTGGACCATTGAAGGCTGTTTACTACTTCAGACACTGAACGGCTGCCTCCGTTGTCCCGTAATACTAATTCTTTGGCGAGGTCTGTTTCTGTTTGGCTGTTTGTGGAGTATCCTGGGCTAGGCCCAAGCAGATCCCCAAGAATTCCGCCTAACACAGCATCCGCAGCAGCTTTGGCTGTTTGCGCAAGATCCAGGTTGCCGGTCTGCACCGTTTTGGAGGAATTCTCCGATTCGGGAGCCGTAAGGGTTACTGGGACAGGCTGTGGAGTGGGAAACAGCGGCATTGCTACCCGGCTGGAAATCGGCAGAATATTGAGAATATTGAGAACTTTATATCGTGCAAGGGCACCTGAGTCTGGATCCATTGCGTCGTCGTGACAGGCGTTTGTAGTAGAGAAAAATTGATTCCCGTTCGCATCCATGCTCTGAAACCGACCAACGCAAAGATTGACTGCTGTTGAGCTGACATCAATAGTTGCCTGATTATTTTCTATCGGTGCGGCGCATACATTTTCAAGCCTGCCTTTTGAATTGGCCACCTCCACGATAATAGGTATATCTACATAGGTTCCGGCAGTGCGCAAGAGAGGGCCTACAACAGGAATGCTATCCGTTGTTACTCGCAGATAAATACGGATCTGTGCACTATGGGCCACTGTGCCTGCTGGTCCTACGCCTATCGAAGGGGGCTCGACGACCTGCACCTTGCCTTCGACTGCAAAAAGCACATTGTTTAGCGGCAGGTTTATCAGATTTGTGCCGTTGGCCATCATAAGGGTAGTGGATATCAGATCGGCCACGTTTACCTGTGTTTGTAGTGCGGCGGCAGCCTCTGCCGTCTTGACGATTGCCATCACACCTTGATCGCCAAAAAGCTTTATAGGAACATCCAGTTTGTGGATTGAAAGAATCGTCTGAATAGCATCATTCAAGAGGCTGACATCGGTATCGGCCACCCCGGATTGACTGACCGCAGTTACAGTAGCATTCAACAAGTCGCCGAGGGTTAATTGCTCCAGTTTGAGCAGGTCGTCTGGCGATCCTGCTCCTAATGCGATGGAGGCTGGCAGGCCCAGCGCCTGAAGCAAGCCTGCCGGTGTAATCCTCGCATTGGCAAGCCCTGCGGAATCCAGCACGGTCAGAAGATCAGGCTGCAGTCCAACGGTGGAGAGAAGCGAGCCGACTAAGCCGTCACTTCTGACACTCAGCAAACGTGAGCCTACTGAAAACGCGGCAACAGGTTCGGTGCTGACGGCAACAGCATTTGCGCTCCCTTCACTTGCATCAAACAATGGAATGATGGGAGGTATGTCGTAACTAATCTTGACCTGAACCGCGTTATAAGGCGTTTTGCCGGCTATGAAGAATGAGGGGTTAGGTGCTCCTGCTTCCGAGTTGTAATTTGCGGGAACGGCCCATGAGCCGCAAATAGGCTCTATATTAGTGGCGCTGAGATCTTTGAGGTTTCCGGTGTTGTGATGTGCAATACTCAACGCTCTATTAAGCGCAGCCCCCGTGCAACTGTTTACGTCGTCAGGTATCAGCTCCTGAACCCCACTCAGGGCTGCCATATCTGCGGCTTTCTGCAACTCCCGTTTCACATAAAAAGAATACCCAATCTGAATCGACCCCAGCAGCGCGATCAGCATCCCGATGGCGATGGCCAGGATGACGACGACGGAGCCTTGCTGGGATGCGTGGCTGGGGGAACGGGGCAGAGTGTTCATGGCAGTGCCTAGTTGCTCTTGTCTTCTATTTTTTCCTGGAACCACTCAGGAAGCGGGTGGGTGAAGCTGTCCACATAACGCTTGAAGGCTGGCCCGGCTGTGGTGCCAAGCGTGGGAAGCGCACCGCCAGCGTGTTCGCCGCCAAGCTGCATCGACAGGGCGGATTGCGTGGCGTCGCCGACACGCTCGGTTGGCGGGGCCCAGATGCTCAGTTCGGGTCGGTAGTCGTTGCCGTAGCTGCCTTGGCTGGTTACGGCAGTATCGCTGCTGGAAACGGGTTGGCTGACAGCCTCTGTTTCCGTCGCTATATATGCCTTGCTTGCCTGCGCTGGCGACGTATCCTGATACGTCTGTACCGTACGCACCGCATTCGTGCTGGGAGCATTGGTAACCGTGGGCGTCACCGGGCGTTGTGCCGGCGCAGCGGCCTGAACGCTGGCGTGTGTAGCCCCGTTGACGGAGTATGCCGCCGTGGGGGTGAACCCCGGCGGGGCGGCCATGCGGCCGGTGATAGGAGGGTTTCCCTGGGCCAGCGCGACAAGAGGGGTCAGCAGCATGGCGGCGCAGAGCGGCTTGAGCGTTTGTTGCATGGCAGAAAGGGCCTTTAGTGAAGTATTCGTCATGGCTAGCGGATAAGCGGGGCGTGGCCGAAGCCGCCCGTCAAGGGTGTCTGGTGAAAGCCCACTGGGCTGTTGATACTTGCGTTGCCGCGGGTCTCATCATTTGCCGCAGTGACGATGGGACGGCTTGCGGTTTGATCACGTGCGCTGGAAGGTGGCATTGCCGGCGTGCCGCCATAGGCGGTGTCCACCGGTGAAGCTGAAGCAGCATGGCCGCCATAGGCTGCGGCAGTCTGTGCGCCCGCAGCGGCATGGCTGCTCATGCGCCATTCACCTGCCAGCCTGTACACCTGATCGCGCACAGTCTGAGGCAGTTGAGCTTTGTCCATGACCGTCTGCGCCTGCCCTGCATCGCCCTGAAGCAGGAGCAGCAACGCCAGGTTGGCCAGAATTTTGCCGTTGGCGGGTGCAAGCTCCGCAGCCTGGCCCAGCGGCAGGCGCGCACCGGCGAGATCGCCCGACTGCACCCGGGCAAAGCCCAGGTCGTTGAGGTATTCCGCATCGGTGGGACGCAGCGCTGCAGCCTTGCCAAGATCCGTGGCGGCCTGCACATAGTTTCCGCTTGCGGCGGCCAGCAGGCCCAATCCGTGCCAGCCCGTGGCGGCCTCATTTGTATCCAGCAAAGCCTGATAGGCGGCCTGCGCCTGAGCGGCTTGCCCGGTCATGCGCAATGCATTGGCACGCAGGGCCGCGAGCTCGGTGCTGTCGCCATATTCGCGTGCATAGGCATCGATATAGGCCAGTGATGCGAAATAGCGCTGCTGCTGTTGCGATTCTCGTATCATCGCCAGCATGACCTTAGGCTCGGATGGCGCATTTTTCTGCATGGTGTCCGCCTCATGCTGGCGCAGCAGTGCCTGCTGTTCCTGCTGATGCTGGATAAGCTCCATGGCTGAATTGGTTTTGCTGCCTGCGCAGCCCGCCAGCAATGCAGCGCAGGCAAGCGCCAGCGCCAGCGTGTGGGCATGGCGGTAGGAATGCTGGACGATGCGTGGGCTGGTGCCGCCATTGTTCATGCGGCGATGGGCGACTGCCCTTGGCTTGTGTTGGGCGAAGACGGGCATGTCAGCTTCCTCCTCCAATCTGTCCGAAAGCGCGGAATATGGCCAGGAAGCCGACACCTCCGGTAACGATCAGCAGGGCGGGCATCAGGGTGAGCACCATGACGCCGGTCATCTTGACCGTGAGCTTGCCGATTTTTTCCTTGAGATCCAGCTTGCGCTGTTCGCGCAGCCGTTCGCTGAATTGCTGCAGCGGCTGCTGGACGGCTCCGCCATGCTGGTCAACCTGCGCGATGAGCCGGCAGATGGCCGACAGATCCTCATTGCCGAAGCCATTGGCAATGCGTGCGAGCGACTGTTCGCGCGTGCGGCCCCGCGCATACTGTTCAATGGCCAGGGCCAGCTCGCTCGCCAGCACAGGCATCACATCCCTGAATTCATGCACCACTACGTGCATGCTCTGGTCTATCGACAGCCCGACGCCTTGCAGCAGGCGCAGCAGATCGATGAACAGTGGGAGCTCTTCCGCGGCAGCGAGCCGGCGCGCCTTGGCGCGGCGCGAGACTATCCATTTGGGTAGCATCCAGCCCACGGCGAAGCCGGCAAGAAGCAGCAGGAATATCCCCATGGCTTCACTGCCCATGAGGGTAACGCGGCCCGCCCATAGCAGGCTGAGCATAGGCAAGGCCAGGCCCAGGACGGTACGGGAAAACAGAAACAGGGCCCTGGCTCGGACAGCATCCGAATAACCTGCGGATTCGATCAGCTCGCGATCTTCGTCAGCAAGCAAGATATCGCCATAGCGCCCTGTACCCCATCGCGTGCCCAGTGCAGCAGCGGTGCCCATGGCGTCGTGCAGTGCCCCGCCTTGTGTTGTGCTGGCTGCATTCGACGTTGCCTGCTCATCCCTTGGACTGCGCGTTTCCAGTGCCTGCTCTACTGTGCTTTGGCTCTTGCCCTGACGCAGGGCGCGGCCCAGTGTCGTGATGCCGACGAGCAGCAGCGCCAGCGCAACCAGCGCCACGGCGGCAGCGATCAGTTGTTGTGGGGTGAATGTCTGTATCCAGGCCATATTCATCATCTCCTCAGCCCAGCTTCGCCATGCGGTACAGCACATAGGAACCGAAAATCTGCAGGCCTGCTGCGCCTATCAGCAGCTTCCAGCCCATAGGGTCGTTCCACATGCCCATGAACAGCGCGTTGTTGAACATGATGATGAAGCAGGCGATGCACAGCGGCAGCAGAGAAAGTATCCAGGCCGACAGACGCACTTCGGCGGAGAGGGCCACCAGCTCGCGGCGCGCCTGCGTCAGGTCTCGCATGAAGGCTGCCATGCGTTCGAGCACATGATCGCTGCGCCCGCCAAACCGGATCGCCACACCCACGATGGCTGCCACCAGGAAAAGCTCATGCAAGCCATACATGCGCGCCGTCTGGCGCAGGGCGGCATCCAGTTCCTGCCCTCCGCGATGCAGACGGTTCGCACGTTCGATGATTTCCAGCAAGGGGTCGTCTATCTTGCCCGTAGCACTCTGGAAAGATGAGGCGAGGCTGTTGCCTATGACCATCAGCCGTACCACCGCGTCCAGAAAATCTGGCAGTTGCTCGACCGCCTTGCGGTGCCTGCGATCTGCCTTGAGCCAGATCCGGAACAGGCCCAGTGCCAGCCCCATGACGACAATCGCGCCTGCCGCCCAGGGACCAAGCAGCAGGCCGCCCAGAACGGCGAGAACCACGGGGATGCCGGCCAGGCGGAAGTAGAACCCCGGCGTTGGCGCAATGCCCGCCCGCAGCAGCAGGCTGCTCCAGTTGGCCGGGCCGCCGCGCCATACAAGGGTTTCGTGCCCTTCCGAGAGGCCCAGTGACGCAACCTTGAGATAGGCTGCGGTGCGCTCATCTATCTGCCGCTCGACAAAGCGCTGTGTCGACAGGCGCGCGGCGCGCCGGTTGGCGAGCATCCACAACAGCAGGCCGCCCAGCAGGAGCAGCAGTGCGACGGCCAGCAATACTAGTACCAATGCCATCAGCGCCTCCTTCCCCAGAAGCCCAGACCTCCGCCGTCAGGCTGTTGCGGGCGTTCGGCGGGTTGCGATTGGGCTTGTGCCAGGTTGGCCCATTCTTCGCGCAGGCGCGCGAGCTTGGGCGTGTGAGGGTGTATTCCCAGGCTGCGCCAGCGATCCTGCTCATTGCCTTCGGCATCAATGGCCGCGTCGTAGCGGTACAGTTCCTGGGTGGAGATGACGTTGTCGCCCATACCGGTGATTTCAGTGATGGACAGGATGCGGCGCTTGCCATTGGACAGCCTGCCGATCTGCACAATGAAGTCGAGCGCGCTGGCGATCTGGCGGCGCAGGCTGTCTTCGCTGCCCTGGTAGCCCGCAAACCCCGCCAGCATTTCAATGCGGTACAGGCACTCGCGGGGCGAGTTCGCGTGTATGGTCGTCATCGAGCCTTCATGGCCGGTGTTCATGGCCTGCAGCATGTCCATCACTTCGGCGCTGCGCACTTCGCCCACCACGACGCGGTCAGGCCGCATGCGCAGGCTGTTGCGGATGAGATCGCGGATCGATACCTGGCCGGCGCCATCGTAGCCGCCCTGGCGCGACTCCAGGCGCACGACGTGTGGGTGGTTGAGCGACAGCTCGGCTGTGTCTTCCACTGTGACGATGCGCTCGGTCTCGGGGATGAAGAAAGCCATGGCGTTGAGCAGCGAGGTTTTGCCCGAACTGGTGCCGCCCGACACGATAATGTTGCAGCGATTGCGCACCGCTGCCTCAAGCAGGCGGTAGATCTCCTCGTTGTAGGTGCCCAGCTCGAGCAGATCCGAAGGCTTGAGCGGGTCTTGCCTGAATTTGCGGATGGACACCATGGGGCCGTCGACTGCCAGCGGCTCGATGATGACGTTCAATCGGCCGCCGTCGGGCAGCCGTGCGTCCACCATGGGGTTGGATTCATCCAGCCGCCGCCCGAGGGGGGCAAGGATGCGGCGCACGATGCGCAGGATGTGCTGGTTGTCGGAGAACCGCACGGGTTCGCGCGTGAGCACGCCGCGCCGTGAGACGAACACGCTGTCGTAGCCATTGACCAGGATGTCTTCAATGCTGGCATCGGCCAGCAGGTCTTCCAGCGGCCCGAGGCCCGCAAGCTCTTTGGTCAGGCTGACGGCCACCTGCTGTACTTCGGATTCGTTGATGGCGATGCGCTGATGGCGCACAAAGCCCGCCACTTCGATTTCCACGAATTCCTGTATGGCCTGGCGCGACCATCTGCCGAACTCTGCCCCCAGCTCTTCGATGCGCGACAGCAGATGCTCGTACGCCGCGCTTTTGATGTCCTGGAAGCGCTGCGTGCCGGCAAAGCCGTCATCGCCAAATTGCACGGATCCGGTCATGATCATGATGTCTTCTATTCCTTGCCGCGAGGGTCAGGCGCTAGCGCCTCAACAGGGCCGACAGCCATTGCGGGGCATGCCGGCGCCCGCTGGGCGTCTGGTTTTCAGGGTCGAGTTCGCGCGCGAGAAGTTCGAGCGCTTTTACATATGGGTCGGATGGGCTTTCCTTGAACAGCAGCTTGCCCAGGTTGGTGTATTTGTGCAGCGACAGGCTGCGGTCGGGCAGGGTGCCCAGCAGTTTCAGGTCAAACCGCTCCGCAATCTGTCCGGCGTGCATCCCATAGCGCGGGTCATAACGGTTGACCACCAGGCGCAGTTTTGCACGGTCGATTTTGTGTTCGTCCAGCTCATGAAGCAGATCGGCCAGTGAGACCAGTCCGCTCAGGCTTTGGTCTGTCACAACCCATACATGGGTATTGTGTTGAGCGAGAGCGGCGACAAACGAGGGGTTGGCCAGCCCGCCGGTATCGGTGACCAGCTGCGCAAAATAGCCGTGCAGGCGCTCGAACAAGGCAACGGAGTCCGTCTGGGACGCATCGCGCACCTGATCCAGGCTGCGCGGCAGGGCCAGCACGCTGATACCGTCATCGTCGTGGGGCAATGCAGAGCTGAGCAGTGTATCGTCCAGTCGCCTCAGATTCTGCACGGCATCCACAAAATGGAAGCCATGGCGTATGCCCAGATAGAGCAGGCCATCGCCCACCGGCATGCCCAGATCCAGCAGGCAGACCCGCTCGGCCAGCGGCCTTGCATGCGCGGGAGCCCGCTTCTTGCTTGCTTCGCTGCCGTCGATACGGTTGTTCAGGCGTTGCTGCAATATGCCGGCCAATTGCACGGCCAGGGTGCTCACACCCATGCCGGCGCGCGCACCCAGCAACAACAGGCCGCCGCGCGCTGGCGTCTTTGCCGCGGGTGCTATCGTGGCAGGCGCGGCAGCCTGCTGTAGCAGGCGCTCTACCGTTTCAAGCAGATCGGCGCTGTTCTCATGATCGACAAAGTCGCGTACCCCGCTGCGAAAGGCCGATATCGCTGCCGTGGGGTCGGTGATGCGGCCAACCGCGATGGTGGGAATCCCCGGGAAATGCCGCTCCAGTTCGCCAGCCTGCTGGCAGGCCAGTTCCCGCTGGGGCTGATCCTCGCCTTCGAGGAAGTCCAGGAACACCAGCGCGGGACGCGCCTGGGCAAACAAACCCGGGATTTCTTCCGCGCGCGGCGAAGCCTGCTCCATTGCCCCGAGCGATGCCAATGCGGCGCCCAGCCGGACCCCGAGGGCCTGGTTATCCGAGCACAACAGAAAGCGGGGTGGTTCGTTCTGCAATCAACTGCTCCTGCTTGTTCTTAGCCTTAGCGCGAAAATCCAGGCATTTGCTGGCCAGTGGCCGGCCCCATGAGGTAATAGCCCCAGGCATTTCCCGGTGTGTCGCGTTTTTCCAGTGCTTCGCCGGGCAGCGGCACCTTGGTGCCGCGCGCCAGCGGTTTGACCAAATGGGGGGTCACGACAATGACCAGTTCGCGCTCGTCCTGCGAATACTGCATGCTTCGGAAGAAGGCGCCGATAATGGGCAGATCCCCCAGGAACGGCACCTTGCTGACGCTGGCAATGGTTTCGCGCGAGACCAGGCCGCTGATCACAAAGCTTTCGCCGTCGCCCAGCTCTATCATGGTGTCGGCCTTGCGCGTGCGCAACGCAGGCATCAAGGTGGTTTGGTCGCCATTGATAACTGGTATGGCATTGGCATAATCCAGCTCGCTGGCCTCGGGGGCGACCTTGAGCGCTATGCGGTCGGGCGAGAGCACGGTGGGCGATACCGTCAGGCCAATGCCGAAAGGCTTGTATTCAATGGTTTGGGTCCCAAGCCCGCCGGATTGCGGCACGGGTATCTCGCCGCCTGCCAGAAAACTGGCGCTCTGGCCAGACATGGCGACCAGCGTGGGCGCGGCGAGAATGCGGCCCATGCCTGTGGTTTCAATCAAGGCCAGATCGGCATCGAAGTTGCGAGAGGCATAGCCCAGTGCGAAACCGGTGCTGCCCAAGGGCGTGAGGGATGATGGGATCAGGCTGGTGCTGGCGGACCACGGGCCTGAGCCGCCCGCACCCCACCTGATGCCTACGTCCTTCAGTGCATTGCGCGACAGCTCCACCACCTTGACTTCGACCTGCACCATGCTGCCGGGTGCGGCGCTGCCTGCGGCGGCTGGACGGTCATCGCCCAGCACGGTGACCTGCCAGCGCTGCGGCGCCTGCTTGCCTTGCGTCCAAACCTGGACTTCGGTGTTGCCGGGCTGGTTGGCAAACAGCATCACGCCGCCGCTGCGGCTGCCGCTGCCCGAGAGCATCTGCACATCCGCAACATTGGGATCGCTGACAGCAACCCGCGTTGCCCGTCCTTTCACAGACAGCATGATCTGCCCATGAAGCGGCAGCGTCATGACATCGCCCGAGGGCTGCGCGGTGCTGGACTGGCCCACCGCGTAAGTGATGGCCTGCGCATGCGCGGTAGTCGGCGTTCCAGCATAGCTGGCCAGGGCCAGCCCTGCTGCTGCCAGTGCCAGGCGTAGCGGCAGGTGTCGTCGTGCTGCGTTGTGTGTCTTCATTGTCCAGTACCGTTTGTCGCGTTTGCTTATTGGTGTCGCTTGTATCTTGAAGCGGATGCCAGGGCTAAAGCTGCCAGCCCTGGCCGAATGCCTTGCCTAGTAAGGCACCATCTGTGACTTGCCGCCCCGAATCACTTCTATGGTGCGTGGCCTGGCCCGTGCGCTGCTGACCCGTGGCGCAGGTTTTTTCTCTGAGGCGACATCGGAGCCTGATACCGCTGTCAGGCTGTCGCCCGCATAGGCGCGGTTCTCGGCCTGGGCCAGCTGCGCCCGCTGTTCGGAGGTCAGATCCTTGCGGCCCTGCAGCAGCGGCTCGCGTTTGGGGAACAGGGCTATATCGGGCAGAGCCTCGTCCTTGGGTGAACGCAGCGCCAGTTGCAGCTTGCCGCTGCGTGTTGCCAGCAGCAATTCGTTCACGCTTTCCAGGGGAACAGCCAGCATGGCGTTGCTGGGCTTGGCGTCCCGCGAGCTGCCGCGATTGTTGGCATCATCCTTGCCGGCACTGGGCGGCGGGCCGTCCAGGGAGTTAGCGCCATAGGCCAGCACGCGAACCTGCGGCAGCAGCAGCCGGGACTGGGTATCAGATATTTCGCTGTCTCCGCCGCTGCCGCTTTCACGGTTCATGGTGAAGAAGACATCGACCTTGTCGCCGGGCAGCACCCGGTTGGCAGCGCCGGATACCTCATCAATGGGAATGCTGACAGCGCGCTCGCCTTCTTTCAGATAGGTAGCCAGACCCCGCATGAGCATGCCTTGGGTCAGCGGCTCGCCCATGGCTACATCAAAGCGCAGATACTTGCCCGCCAGACCCTCTGTCGATGCGAAACCGCGAGCCGGGGATACAGGCCACTGCACAACCTTGAAATCATCAGCCGTCATCGCCACGCCGGCGGCGATGCTTTGAGCGGCGACGACAACCGGGTAGGTCACGACGGGCTTTTCTGCCGGTGCGGATTGCTGGACCGCAATGGGTGCGGGGGCAGGCGGTGGCGGTTTGCTGGCGATCCGGTAGGCAACCACCCCCAGTGCCACGGCAACGAGCACAAGCAGGGCGGCCACGAACTTCAGCACGGGATTCATGAATCAGGGCTCCGTAGTAAATATCTGTATGGTGGCGCTTGAAGTCAGCGTCGACGGCACAAGTGCTTCACTGGCCGAACCGGGAATAAGGCTCGCAATGGTCTTCACCAGATTGAGAAATGGCCAGATGCTGGCGGGGTCGGTAATGGTGACGGTCAGCTTGATGCACTGGGCACAGGCTTCAGATGCCTGCGCTGGCGCGCAGGTCGGGCTGAACGTTTCCAGCAAGCTATCGTCTTCGGCCGTTGCAGTGATGTATTGGCAGGCCTTGCCCGCTGTCTCAAGCATGGTGCCGCTGCTGCGCAGGCTCTCGGCCAGCGCATAACGGGCGCCGTCGGCGGACAGATGGGAAATCTTCTGCTGCATCCAGAATAGAGAGCCGTAAGTAACGATGCCGAAGAAAATCAGCAGGATCAGCAGAATGGAAATGGCAAACTCGATGGCGGCAGCGCCTTGCTGGCGCTCATCTCGCGCTTTTGCGGCTGACAATATGGACATATCAGCTGCCCCCCGCCGGGGATGCCTGCATGACTACCCCAAGGTCGACTGTTGCCTCTGCCGAAAGATGATCTGGCACAAGCAGGCTGGCCAGCGTCGGCACGAGCGGGGATGCGCCATAGTCGTAGCGGATGACAAGGCGCGCCTGGCCTTTGTTGCAAGCGCTGGCAGCATCCTCCGACTGCCCGTCGTAGCAGGGGGGCAGTATGCTCAATGCACTGCCCGCCATGTCTGAGATCCACTGGGTAAGCCGCTGGGCTTCGTCAAGCGCCGCGTCCTTGCGCTGTGCGCTGTCAGCCTCCCAGCTCAGCATCGCACGCGCGCCTTGTTCGGCGGCGGCATTCAGCGATTGCTGGGCCGCGAATATCATGCCGTAGGTGAGGATGGCGTAGATGACAAGAAAGAAGGTCAGGAAAACCAGCGCGAACTCAACGGCGTAGGCGCCTCGCTGCGTCGAGCATGTATTGTGTCGTGGCTTGTTTGATAAAACAGAACGGGCCGGATCTGAAACCGTCAGTCGATGGAGCGGATTGATACAGCGGCCGCCAACAACATGGCGTGCGATGAGAATCGAGCCTCCCGCACCACTGAATGGGTCCGACGTTGATGCAGACATTCAACTACCCGCCAGCATCGTCAGCCAAGGCTGTGGCTGAAACAGCAGCCACACTGCGCCGAACAGAGCACCGATTGCGGTATAGGCAGCATAAGGAATCCCCCTGCGTACGTCGGGCGCCAGCCGCCAAATAGCGCGGGCGCCGCTCCAACCCTTTGCCATAATGGCCGCGACGGCGTGAACCCCGGCCAGCAGACTGCCGATGATCAGCGCTGGAAACAAGCCGGAAAGCCCGATGCAGAAACCCAGAACAGCCATGAATTTAACGTCTCCGGCACCCATGGCTTTGAAGCGCCAGAGGGGGAAGAATAGCAGTAGCGCGGTAAGTAACCCTGTTATGGCTGTCGTGGGCGGAGCGAAAAACAAATAGTTAAGCGAGCCCTTCGGCCGAATGTAAATCGCAATAAGCCAGATTATTTGTCCCACTAACCCAAAGAGATTAAGTGGGTTTGGAACGCGCCGATCACGTATATCGAAAAAGCCGACCGTTAGACAGAAAGAAGCGAAGAGTAACGACCAAATGTACGACATGAACAAGATCGTCCCGTTCCAGATGTAAGTTACTTACCGGCTATTAGCTTAGTTCAGTAAGAATTGTGGTGAATGCGGCCTCTATTTTTTCTCCTATTGAGCCGACAGTTCCCACAATCACCGCCGCAATCAGCGCCACAATCAGCCCATACTCCACCGCCGTGGCACCTTCCTCATCCTTCCAGAACTTAATGAGCATATCTTTCATTTGAACTCTCCTTACAAACGGCTACAAAAATAAATTGCTGAAACATACAGCGTTGTCCAGTCTAGGCGTTTTGGAGGATTCCTTAGGCCGCACGTATTACGTACGTGTAACTGGATTAATTAAGTTTACATTTCCAGTATTGATAAATGACAAACAATCGTAAATTTACGTTGTATTTTTATGACAAAGTAGCAATAAATGTTGCAAAACTGCACTAGGAATAACCCTAGCAGCATATTGACAAATACATCTAAAAATGAGTTATTCGCAAATTTGAATGTTTTGTAGCAGTTTGATAACTGGTTTATCATCAGCGCCTAGTCGCTTGGCGTAGGCGGGATGGAGAGGTACCCGGCTCTGGCGGGACGACGCTTTGCTCATTTGTTTCAGGCTGGCGCCAATGTCTATATCTTCGTTTTCCGCTTTCGCTGTCTGTGTTTTCCCTCGAGATCATGCCTGGGCCGTCCCGGTTCGGCGGCTGGCGCTTGCCCTTGTCGTGGCGGGGTTGGGTGTTTACGGGCCCCAGGCTGTGGCCGACGGCGTGGTGCGAGGCAATCCGCTGGACAGCCTCCCCCGGATGGAGACGCCGCCAGCGCAGCAGAAGCCCGCGCCCGCTTTGCAGGTACAGCGGCCGGACGCGCAGGCGCAGGTGATCCAGCGGCTGCAGCAGCGGATCGTGCCGCGCCATTTCGAGGTTGCGGGCAACCAGGCGGTGCCGTTGAGCGATATCGTGCCTATCCTCGAACCTCTGGCGGGTAGAGAGCTTACGGTGGCCCAACTGGTGCAGGAGGTGAACAAGATTACCGAGCTGTACCAGGCGCGTGGCTATGCGCTGTCGTTTGCCTTGCTTCAGAATCAGGATTTCTCGCAGGGCAATGTTCGTGTCACGGTGGTCGAGGGTTATGTCTCCGCGCTGCGTGTCGAGGGTGATGTGGGCAATGCGGGCGCGCGGCTGCAGTCGCTGGCCGAGCCCATCGTGCAAGAGCGCCCGCTGACGCGTAAAACGTTTGAGCGGCAACTGAACCTGATGCGGCAGGTGCCCGGGGTGACGTTCACGCCCAAGCTGGATCTGCCCAAGCGCGCCGATGGCGCCACGGAATTTGTGCTGGACGCCAAGCACCAGCGGTTTGGGCTGACGGCGGGTGCGTCCGATATGGGTACCGGGATGCAGGGTATTGCGGGCATTACCGCAAACAGCCTGACGCCGCTTGGCGAGCAGACACGGCTGACAGCGTCGATACCGATGGAAAGCGGCGATGTGCGCTACTTCGCCGGCAAGATGACAATACCCGTAAGCAACAAGGGCCTGGCGGTGGAGCTGGATGGTTATCACTATGAGGCCGAGCCGGGCGATGCCTTGCTGGAGTCGCAGGGCTGGACGCGCAAGGTGGTCAATAGCAAGGTTGGCGCGGGGCTCAGCTATCCATTCATCCTGGAAAACCAGCGCATGCTCAAGGGCACGCTCAGCGTCTATGCGGCGGAAACCAACGATCAGTATCATCGCGAGCTGGACAATGCCTGGCTGCTGCAGAAGGCCAAGCTGCGGGTGGCGCGCGCGGAACTGAAATATCGCGACAGCGGGCCGATACAGTCGCGCGAGATTACGCTGGCGGTGAACAAGGGCGTGGATGGCATGGGCGCTTCCAAGAGCGTGACCAGCAATTACGCGACGTTCGATGAGCCGAACTACGATCTCGATTTCACGCGGGTGATGCTCGATGCCAAGCAGACGTTCAAATTGCCCAAGGGGTTCGGCGTAACGCTGTCGGCCACGGGGCAGTACAGCCCGGACATTCTGCCCAATATGGAGCAGGTGTCGTTTGGCGCATGGCGCTATGGGCTGGGGTATGAGCAGGGTGAGCTGGCCGGCGACAAGGGCTATGGGGTTTCGCTGGAGCTGAACCGCCGCATTGCTACCGGCTGGAAGTATCTTGCCGCCATACAGCCATACGTCATGGTCGACCATGCACGCGCCTGGTATAACGATTCGGGCTTGAAGTCTTATAACGACCGGAAGCTGGCCTCGGCTGCGTTGGGCGTCCGCGTGACGGATGATCGCAATTATGTGTTTGATTTCAATGTGGCCAAGCCCATAGGGGTGATGCCGCTCAATGAGGATGATCGCAGCCTGCGATTCAACGCGAATTATTCTTTGCTGTACAACGGTTTCTGAACAGACGTGTTACGTAACAAAAAGGGTGAATGCCGCCCATTTGTAACTTTCTCAGATTTGATTTTTGTGCAAATTCAGATCTAGTTGTACAGCCTCCCTGGCTGGGCAACGGCGATAGTTTATTGTTTTTGCATTCTTTTCCTGGCTTTCATTGAAGGCGGCGCATTGCGCCGCCTTTTTTCGATTGATCGTTTTTGTCGGTTGGCCCGATTTTTGCGTTGGAAGTTCTGGACAGCATTTTTCATTTTCCAGAACAGACAAGAATCGGAGAAGTCATGGACAACATTTTCAGGAAAGCACCCGTTATTTCCAAGAGATCTCTCAAGCTGGCCTTGCTGGCAAGCCTGTTCAGCAGCAGCCTGGTGCTGAGCGGCTGCGGCGTGACGGCTGACGGGCAATTGACACCTCCGACAGAGAACCCCGGAGACAATGGCGGCAATAACGGTGGCAACCCCGGCGGTGACAACGGCGGTGACAACGGCGGCGATAACGGCGGCGACAACGGCGGCGACAACGGCGGCGATAACGGCGGCGACAACGGCGGCGGT
>Ga0180221_1000173_pt1 | contig 82343 bp, 80 predicted proteins | sample eDN5th37CKraftMG_FD_151339 | JGI IMG/M metagenome (GOLD analysis project Ga0180221, IMG submission 151339) | Enriched Miracle-Growth compost microbial communities from Emeryville, California, USA - eDNA 5th pass 37_C Kraft MG (version 2) (version 2) ... | reverse complement strand
GCGGCCAGCAGCTTCTCGTGGCCCACGCCGGCGCGGTCCATGAGCTGGAAGTCGAAGCCGCTGGCATTGCCCAGCTCCATGACCGAGGGCGGCGGCACCACGAACAGCATGCCGTCGCGGATGGTCTGCCGGAAATGGGCGTTGGCGCGGGCGGCGACCGCGGCCGCCTTCAGCGACGAATCGGTGCGCTCTTCCCAGTCGCGCAGCTTGACGAACAGCAGCGAGGCGTTCTGGCCGCGGCCGCCGAAGTTGAAGCCGTTGACCGCGAACACCGACGCGACCGCGTCCTTCTCGTTTTCGAGCAGGTACTTGGTGGCGGTGTCGATCACCTGCTTGGTGCGCTCCGCCGTGGCGCCCGGCGGCGTCTGGATCTGCGCGAACAGGATGCCCTGGTCTTCGTCGGGCAGGAAGGCCGTGGGAATGCGCATGAACATCCAGCCCATGGCGATCACGATGACCACGTAGATGAGCATGAGGCGCTTGGTGCGGTGCAGGCCGCGCGCCACGGAGTTGGCGTAGCCGTGGCTGCTGGCCTCGAACTTGCGGTTGAACCAGCCGAAGAAGCCGCGCTTGGTGCCGTGATGGCCCTTGGGAATAGGCTTGAGCAGCGTGGCGCACAGCGCCGGCGTGAAGACGATGGCCACCAGCACGGACAGCACCATGGACGAGACGATGGTGATGGAGAACTGGCGGTAGATCACCCCGGTCGACCCGCCGAAAAAGGCCATGGGCACGAACACGGCGGCCAGCACCATGGCGATGCCGATCAGCGCGCCGGTGATCTGCGTCATGGACTTGCGCGTGGCCTGCTTGGGCGTGAGCCCCTCCTCGGCCATCACGCGCTCCACGTTCTCCACCACCACGATGGCGTCGTCCACCAGCAGGCCGATAGCCAGCACCATGCCGAACATGGTGAGCGTGTTGATGGAGTAGCCGAAGGCCGCCAGCACGCCGAAGGCGCCGAGCAGCACCACCGGCACGGCCAGCGTCGGAATCAGCGTGGCGCGGAAGTTCTGCAGGAAGAGGTACATCACCAGGAAGACCAGGACGATGGCCTCGACCAGCGTCTTGAACACTTCCTCGATGGACAGGCTCACGAAGGGCGTGGTGTCGTATGGGTAGACCACGTCCATGCCCGGCGGGAAGTACGGCTTCAGGCTGTTGATGGTGTCGCGCACGTTCTGCGCGGTGTCCAGCGCATTGGCCCCGGGCGCCAGCTTGATCGCCAGGCCCGAAGCCGGCTTGCCGTTGTAGAAGCTGTCGATGGCGTAGGTCTGGCCGCCCAGCTCGATGCGGGCCACGTCGGCCAGCAGCACCCGCGAGCCGTCGGCGTTGACCTTCAGCAGGATGCGGCCAAAGTCCTCGGGCGTCTGCAGGCGCGAGGGGCCGATGATCGTGGCGTTGAGCTGCTGGCCGCGCACGGCGGGCAGCCCGCCGAGCTGGCCGGACGAAACCTGGACGTTCTGTTCCTTGATGGCGTTGACCACGTCGACAGTGGTCAGGTTGTAGTTGACCAGCTTGTCGGGATCCAGCCAGATGCGCATGGCGTACTGCGAGCCGAAGAGCTGGAAGTCGCCCACGCCCTGCGTACGGCTGATCGGATCCTGGACGTAGGAGGCCACGTAGTCGGCCAGGTCTTCCTTGGTCATGGAGCCGTCGGTGGAGACGAAGCCCGCCACGATGAGGAAGTTCTTCGTGGCCTTGGTGACGCGGATACCCTGCTGCTGCACTTCCTGCGGCAGCAGCGGCTGGGCCAGCGACAGCTTGTTCTGGACCTGCACCTGGGCGGTGTCGGGGTTGGTGCCCTGGCGGAACGTCAGCGTGATGCTCATGCTGCCGTCGGAATTGCTTTCCGAGGAGATGTATTCCAGCCCGTCAAGGCCGTTCATCTGCTGCTCGATCACCTGCACCACGGTGTCCTGCACGGTCTGCGCCGAGGCGCCCGGATAGGTCACCGAGATGCCGATGGCCGGCGGCGCGATGTTGGGGTACTGCGACACCGGCAACTGCAGGATGGAAAGCGCGCCGGCCATCATGAGCACGATCGCGATCACCCAGGCGAACACCGGCCTGTCGATAAAAAACTTTGCCATGCAAGGCTCCCTGACTACTGCTGCTTCGCGGCGGCTGCGCCGGCCTGCGATTGCGCGGACGTGGGCGCCGCGGCCTGCGCTTCGTTGGCCACGACTTCAATGCCGGGCCGCACCATCTGCAGACCTTCGACGATGACCCTGTCGCCGGCCTTCAGGCCGGACGTGACCAGCCATTTGTCGCCGATGGCGCGGTCGGTCTTGAGTTCGCGCAGCTCCACTTTGTTGTCGGCGTTGACCACCAGCGCCGTGGGCAGGCCGCGCTGGTTGCGCGTGACGCCGCGCTGGGGCACCAGCAGGCTGTCGGCGTCCACGCCATCGGCCAGCCGGGCGCGCACGAACATGCCGGGCAGCAGCCGGTGCTCGGGGTTGGGGAACACCGCGCGCAGCAGCACCGAGCCGGTGCTCGGGTCCACCGTCACTTCGGAGAACTGCAGCTTGCCCGGCACCGGGTACTGCGAGCCGTCTTCCAGTGTCAGCGCCACCTGGGCCGCCTGCTCGCCCTCGGCGCGCTTGAGCTGCCCGCTGGCCAGCGCCTTCTGCAGGCGCAGCAGTTCCACGCTGGACTGGGTCACGTCCACGTAGATGGGATCGATCTGCTGCACCGTGGCCAGGGCCGCGCTCTGGTTGGCGGTGACGAGCGCGCCTTCGGTGACCGTGGAACGCCCGATGATGCCTTCGATGGGCGACAGCACCTTGGTGTAGACCAGGTTGATGCGCGCGGTCTCCAGCGCGGCCTTGGCCGACAGCACATCGGCCATCGCCTGGTCGCGCGCCGCCACCGCGTTGTCGTAAGTCTGCTGGCTGACCGCGCGCGTGGCGACCAGCGGCTTGTAGCGCTCGACGAGCAGCGCCGCGGTTTTCTGCTGCGCCTGCGCGCGGGCCAGCGCGGCCTTCTGGCTGTCGAAGCTGGCCTGATAGAGCGCGGGATCGATCTGGTAGAGCTGCTGGCCCGTCTTGACCTCGCCGCCCTCGGTGAAGAGGCGCTTCTGGATGATGCCGTTGACCTGCGGCCGCACCTCGGCCACGCGGTAGGCCGAGGTGCGGCCCGGCAGTTCCGTGCTGAGGGAAACCGGCTGGGTAGCCAGGGTAACGACGGTAACCTGGGGCTTGCCCGCCTGGGCCGCCTCCTGTTTCTTGCCGCAAGCGGCCAGGGTCAGGGCCGTTGCGGTCAGCGTCGCTACGGCCGCGCTGCGCCACAGGGCGCTGTGCTTGTTGATAGATTGCATTCCGATTTCCAAGAGAGTTACCCCTTTACTGCAAAGTCGGGCCGCGGCGCCGCGGGACCGCGGGGCCGGCCGACGGTAAACAGGATTCCGCCGGGGCGGCGGGCGGCCGCGGCGCCGGAAGGAAAAATGTCGTACACGGGGGAACGGGAGATGATGCTGCGTTGCAAAAGTTGCATTTTGCGTTATCCCGCACGAGAAACAAAGAGGCACTTTGCGAAAACATCGTTCCAGTTATGGGACAATTTAAGCTCCGCCTCCATGACAAAATGCCCCCATGAAACGCCTGCAAGGAATGGAACTCTTCGTCGAGGTCGCCAAGACGCACAGCTTCAGCCGCGCCGCGGCCGCCCTGGGCGTGCCCAAGTCGACCCTGTCGAGGCAGGTGGCCGAGCTGGAACGCTCGGTGGGCCTGCGCCTGCTGAGCCGCACCACGCGCAAGGTCGAGCTGACCGACGCCGGCCGCCTGTATTTCGAGCGGTGCCAACGCATCGTGGCCGAGGCGCAGATCGCGCACGAAGAACTGCAGAAACTGGTCGACAGGCCGGCCGGACCGCTGCGGGTCAATATGCCCGCCGATTTCGGCACGGATTTCCTGGCGGAATCGTTCATGGATTTCTCCCGGCTTTATCCGGACGTCACTTTCTATCTGGACCTGGCCAATCCGGACCACGCGCAGCGCGTATTCCAGACCTGCGACATTTCCATCGAAATCGGCGAACTTCCCGATTCGAACCACATCGCGCGGCCGCTGGGCATGCTGCCCGCCTACCTGTATGCGTCGCGCGACTACCTGGAAAAGCACGGCGAACCGCGCCATCCCCATGACCTGACCCGGCACGAATGCATCGAGTTCCGCGCGAAAGGCGCGGGACAGGTCACACGATGGCCGCTCAACAACGGGGACCAGCACATCGAATTCACGCCGGGCAAGCGCTTTTCGGTCAACGGCGTCGCCATGGCGAGGCGGCTCGCCATGCTGGGCGCGGGCATCGTGGTGCTGGTGGGAGGGCAGTCCGCCGAACAGAAATCCGGCCAGTTGCAGCGGGTGCTGCCCGATTGGCAACTGGGGCCGTTTCCTGTCTATGCGGTGACCGAAACGCGGCTTCTGCCGGCAAAAACCCGGATCTTCATCGAGTTCCTCATGCAGCGGCTCGGCGCGGACGGCCAGGGCAAGAATACTCCCGCTTTCATGAAATAAAGATTAACGGGACGGTAATCGAAACCAACTGAAAAATCTGCAACGAGGTCAGAAGCGCTCGTCCTGGCGCAGATAGCGCCATTGCCCCAGCGGCAGGTCGCCCAGGGCCACGCGGCCGATGCGCACGCGCTTCAGGCCCACTACCTTCAGCCCCACCAGTTCGCACATGCGGCGGATCTGCCGCTTCTTGCCTTCGCGCAGCACGAAGCGGAGCTGGTCGCCGTTCTGCCAGCGCACCTGGGCCGGGCGCAGGGGCTTGCCGTCCAGCGACAAGCCATGATTGAGCAGGGCCAGGCCGTTCTCGGCCAGGCTGCCCTGCACGCGCACCAGGTATTCCTTCTCGACCGTGGAGTCCTCGCCGATCAGCTGCCGGGCCACCCGGCCGTCCTGCGTCAGCACCAGCAGGCCCTGCGAATCGATGTCGAGGCGGCCGGCCACCGCCAGGCCCTCGAGATGGCGGCGCTCGAAGCGCAGCGGCGAACGGTCGCCCGCGTAGCGGGAGCGCGCGTCGATGAGCGCCACCGCCGGGGTGTAGCCCTTTTCGGCCTGGCCGGACACATAGCCCACCGGCTTGTTGATGAGTATGGTCACGCGGGCGGTCTGCCGCGCCCGGGCGGCCCGCTCCAGCGTGATTTCCTGGTGGGGATAGGCGCGCGCGCCCAGCTCGGAAACCACTTCCCCGTCCACGCGGACCCAGCCGCGCTCGATGTAGTCGTCGGCTTCGCGGCGCGAACACAGCCCCCGCTCGGACATGAGCTTGGAGATACGTACTTTTTCCATGGGCGGTATTGTATGCGCGGGCCGCCCGCCGCCTCTTGGCATAATACGCAGCCATGATTACCGACGCAGCGCGATACGCCCCTCTTGCCCCCGGCTGGCTGGCCGGTCCGCCTCCCCTGCTCTCCCGCGCCCAGCGCCATTGGCTGTTCCGGCCCGGCGCGCTGACCGCCGGACTGCGGCAGCTCGGCCGGGTGCGGCTCGAGGTGCTGGCCGAATACGCCGAGGGCGCGCGCGCCGACGAGGCCTGCGCCATGCGCATCGCGGCCGGCTCGCCGGTATGGGTGCGCGAAGTGCTCATGTCCATAGACGGCGTGGACGGCGTGCCCGCCCGCAGCCTGACGCCGCTGCGGGCCTCGCACGGCCCCTGGCAGGGCATGCGCCGCCTTTCGACCCGGCCCCTGGCCGACATGCTCTACCACGACCGCACGGTGCAGCGTTCGCCCTTCGCCTGCCGCCGGCTGTCGCCGGAAGTGCCTTTTCACGCCACCGCCGCCCGTGTGCTGGCCGCGCGGCCCGGCGCTCGCGCCGATGTCTGGGCGCGGCGCTCGGTATTCTGGCGCCTGGGCGAGCCGCTGCTGGTGGCCGAGGGTTTCCTGCCCGCTTTCTGGGAAATCGCCGGGCGGCGCCCCGCCCCGCCGCTGCGGCCCCACCAGCGCACGCCGGGCGCGCGCTGAACTTTTTTCCGCGCGCCGCCATGGCCGGCTTATAGTGTCCTACCCCCCAGGCAAGGAGACATGCCATGGCTTTGACGCTCTACCTGCACCCGCTGGCGTCGTTCTGCCACAAGGTGCTGATCGCCTTTTATGAAAGCGAGGTGCCGTTCCGGGCGGTGACGGTGGATCTGCAGGACCCCGAATCGGCCGCGCCCGTGCGCGACGCATGGCCGGTGGGCAAGATCCCGCTGCTGCGCGACGAAGACGCCGGCCGGGCGGTGCCGGAAAGCAGCATCATCATCGAGTACGTCCAGGCGCGCCGCCCCGGCCCCGCGTCCCTGCTGCCGCAGGATCCCGACGCCCGGCTGCAGGCGCGGCTCTGGGACCGCTTCTTCGACCAGTACGTCTCGGTTCCGATGCAGAAGATCGTGCTCGACCGCCTGCACCCGGAAAACGCGCGCGACCCGCAGGGCGTGGCCGCCGCCCGCCAGACCCTGGACACCGCCTACGCCATGATCGACGAGCGCGCGCGCCGCCACGACTGGGCGGCGGGCAACGCCTTCACGCTGGCGGACTGCGCGGCCGCCCCGGCCCTGTTCTACGCCGCCATCGTGCATCCGTTCCCGCCCGCGCTGGACGGCCTGGCCGCCTACTTCGAGCGCCTGCTGGCCCGCCCGTCGATGCGCCGCGTGCTGCGCGAGGCGCGGCCGTACTTCGGGATGTTCCCGTACCGCGACGCCATGCCGGCGCGCTTCCTGCAAGACTGAAGGCCGCCGCCCGCCCTCAGCGCGACGCGCCCGCCGGCGGATCGGCCTGCCATTCGATGCGGTTGCGCCCGCGCTGCTTGGCGTTGTAGAGCGCGCGGTCGCTGCGGTTCAGGGCGAGTTCCGCGTTCTCGTCGCGCCAGTGCATGGCGGCGATGCCGATACTGACCGTCAGCGCGATGCCGCGCCCGCCGGCGGTGAACGACGAGGCAGCCACGCATTCCTGCAGGCGCACGGCGAAACGGTGCGCGTCGTCGAGCGCGGCGCCGGGCAGCAGCACGGCAAACTCCTCGCCCCCGATGCGCCCGCCCACGTCGCTGGTCCGCAATTGCCCGCGCAAGGTCTGGGCGAATTGCTGGAGCACGCTGTCGCCCGCGGCATGGCCCCAGGTGTCGTTGATGCGCTTGAAATGGTCCAGGTCGCACATCAGCACGGCGGCGTCCGGGCCGCCGTGGCGCCGGATGCGCGCCAGTTCCTCGGCGATGCGGGCCATGAAATGGCGGCGGTTGGGCAGTGCGGTGAGCGCGTCGGTGGCGGCCAGTTCGCGCAGCTCGAATTCGGCCCGCTTGCGATCGGTGATGTCGGTGATGAAGCCGTGCCACACCATGTCGCCGTCCGGCCCGGTCTGCGGGCGGGCCTCCCCCTGGCGCCAGCGCGTGCCCAGGCCGGGCAGGCAGACGCGGAACTCCAGGCGCCAGCATGCCTGGCCGGCCATGGCGGCGCGCAGCGAGGCCCGGTAAGCCGCCAGGTCTTCCGCGTGCACCCGGCGTTCCACCGCCAGCGGATCGGCCACCGCCTCGGCCGGCGTCAGGCCGAACATGTCGGCGATGCCCGCGCTCACGTAGGTGAACCGCGAATCGCCGTCGCCGCGGTAGCGGAACTGGAATACCAGGCCGGGCACCGCATCGGTAAGATTCACCACCAGGTCCGCCGTGCGCTGCAGCCGCTCGGCCATGACGCGCATGGCGGTGATGTCGGTGGTGGTGCCTATCATGCGCAGCGCCCGGCCCTGCGCGTCGCGGCTGACCACCTTGCCCCGGCTGCAGATCCATTTGTAGGAGCCGTTCTTGCAGCGCACGCGGTGCTCGACTTCGTAGGCGTCGGTCTTGCCGTCGAAATGCGCCTGCATCGCTTCCCGCACGTAGGCCGCGTCGTCGGGATGCAGGCGGCCGTAGGCGTCTTCGATGCGGTCGGAAAGCTCGTGCGGGCCGTAGCCCAGGAGGGCCTTCCAGCCCGCCGAGTAATGGATCTGGCCGGTGACCACGTTGCGGTCCCACACACCCGTGCCGCTGCCCTCCACGGCCAGTTCCAGCTTGCGCGCCTCGTCTCGCCAGGACGCGTCGCCGGCCGGCGGGGCGCGCTGCGCCATCACGGCCGCGGCGAGCACGGCGAAATCGCGCAGCGCCGCCACGTCTTCGCCGGACCAGGGCCGCGGCTGCCGGCGCAGCAGGCGGAACGCGCCCAACGGGCGGCCGTCGGCGCCTTCGAGCGCGCAGGCGGCATGGAAATGGCAGTGGGCGTACGGCTGCGGCAGCGGGGCGCCCGCCCCGCCGGCCGGCCAGGCGGCGGCTTCGGCATCCGGAGTCACCAGCGCCAGGTCGACGGAGAAATGGCTGGCCGCCAGCCCGCACAGCCTCCGCAGCGCCGCGTCCGCTGCGGACGCCGCCGCCGGTTCCGCGCCTCCTTCGGCAAGCAGCGGCATGGCGGTTTCACGTGTCGCGCGCATGTCCCGTCGTGATGGCAAATGGGCTCCGGTCGCGCCCCGAGTCAAGCCGGACGCGCTGACATTTTGTCACGTTGCGGCGCGTTTCGGCATTAATTAATTGAGGAGCGAAAGCCGGCATGCCTGCGGCGCGCCGACACGCCCTAACGCCAGGCTTGCGGCTCCAGCGTGACCTCGCCCTTGTCGGCGGACAGGTACAGCACGCCGTCGGCCACATTGGCGTTGAGCCGCATGGTGCGTTCGGCCAGCGCCGCCAGCGCGCGGGTCTGTTCCGAGGGCAGGTTGACCACCCGCAGGTTGCGCGCGCGCTCCACCTTGTTGCGCACGCCGTCCCACCAGATCCGGCTGGCCGAGCCGCCGTAGCAGTAGATGATGACTTCCTCGGCCTTGCCGCAGGCGCGCAGGATGCGGCGCTCCTCGGGCTGTCCCACCTCGATCCAGCGGCGCACGGCCCCGGTGAGGTCTTTTTCCCAGAGGTCGGGCTCGTCGGTTTCGCTCAGGCCCTTGGTGAAGGCCAGGTCTGCGCTGGCGTGGAGCGCGTAGGCGGCCAGCCGCACCATCATGCGCTCGTCCGTTTCCGAGGGATGGCGGGCCACGGTCAGGGCATGGCTGCCGTAATAGTGGCGGTCGGTGTCGGCGACATTGAGGTCGGCCTTGTAAATGGTGGCGCGCAGGGCCATGGGCGAATCCGGCGGAAAAATATGGGAAGGCGGCAATGATACCGCCCCCGGCCGGCGCTACACTGGCGCCACCGCCCCGACGCGCTGCCCGCCATGACCGCTACCGCCGCCCTGCTCGCCTTTGCGCTCGCCGCCGCCGTCCTGACCGTGACGCCCGGCCTGGACACCGCCCTGGTCTTGCGCACCGCCGCCATCGAAGGCGGCCGCCGCGCCCTGATGGCGGGCCTCGGAATCTGCACGGGCTGCCTGCTCTGGGGCGTGATCGCGGCGCTGGGCCTGGGATCGCTGCTGGCGGCGTCGCGCAGCGCCTACGACGTCCTGCGCCTGTGCGCGGCGGTCTACCTCTTTTACCTGGGCGCGCGCCTGCTGTGGCGCACCCTGCCCGGCCGGAGCGCGGGCCCCGCCGCCGCGGCCGGCCCCGTGCCGGTGCCGGCCGCGCGCGCGGAGCGCGCGGGCGCGTCCGGCTGGTTTCTGCGCGGCTGCCTGACGAACGCCCTCAATCCCAAGGTGGGCATTTTCTACGTGACCTTCCTGCCCCAGTTCATTCCCGCCGGCGCCGACGTGCTGTCGTTCAGCCTGCTGCTGGCCGCGGTCCATGCCGCCCTGGGCGTGGCATGGTTCGCCGTGCTGGTGGCCGCGACCCGCCCGCTCGCGCGCTGGCTGTCCCGTCCGGCGGTCATGCGCGCGCTGGACCGGCTGACCGGCGGCGTGTTCATCGCCTTCGGCCTGCGGCTGGCCCTGGAACGGCGCTGAATCGCGCCCCCGTCCGGCCGCCCTGTTGCCTATTGCACCGGCAGCCGGGCGGCCCGCACCACCCCGGCCCATTTGGCGGTTTCCCGTTCCGCATAGTCGAAAAGCGCCTGCGGCGGGCCGCCCACGATCTCGTCGTTGCCGATGGCCATGAGCCGCGACCGCACGGCGGGGTCCGCCAGCGCCTCGTTGAAGCAGCGATTGAGCCTGTCGATGAGCGCGTCCGGCGTGCCGGGCGGCGCCACGATGCCGCCCCAGGCCACGCCCTCGAAGCCGGGCAGCGCGCTTTCGGCCACCGTGGGCAGGTCCGGAAACTGCGGCGAACGCCGCAGGCTGGTGATGGCCAGCGGGCGCAGCTTGCCGGACCGGATGTGGGGCGTGATGCTGATCGTGTTGTCGAAAATGGCGTCGACCTGGCCGCCGATGACATCCGTGGTGGCGGCGGGGCTGCCCCGGTAAGGCACGTGCACCATTTTCAGCCCCGACGACTGAGCCAGCAGCTCGCCCGTCAGGTGGCCGGAAGTGCCCTGCCCCGGCGAGGCGTAGGTGACCTCGTCCGGATGCCTGCGCGCGTAGTCCACGAACTCGGCGAGGCTGCGCACCGGCATTTCCGGATTGACCGCCAGGATATTGGCCACCTTGAGCACGAAAACGACCGGCTTGAGTTCGCGCGGGTCGTAGGGCAGCTTGGCGAAGGTGCTGCGGTTGATGGCCAGCGTGACGTTGTTGGCGTAGCCCAGCGTATAGCCGTCAGGGGCGGCGCGGTATACCTCCAGGATGCCCGCGATGCCGGAAGAGCCCGGCTTGTTCTCGACGACCACAGGCTGGCCCAGGCGCCTGGCGGCTTCCTGCGCCAGGAGGCGCATGACCGTGTCGGGCGACCCGCCCGGCGCGGAGGGCACGACGAGCCGCAGCGGCCTGGAAGGAAAATCCTGGCCGTGGCTGGCCGGCGCGAGCAGCGCGGCCGCGGCGGCGCACAGGGCGGCAACTGCGTGTTTCAGTCGGTATGGCATGGATTCCCCTGGGCGGTTCTACGTCTGCGTGCTGCATCGTAAACGCCCATGAAACACATGATCCATTAATGTTTACCCTGAACTGTTTGTTCCATAAACAGGCTGGCGGCGCTTCCTGGCGGAGGCGTCTGCCCGGGACAGCCGCAAAGACGGAAACGCCGCCGGCGACGCCCCGAAAGACGCGCGCCGGCGGCGGGGAAGCGCGCCCTTCAATACACGCCGATGGGATGCCGGGCCACGAAGTGCCCCTCGCCCACCTGCGCCAGCGGCTGCACCACGGGATCGTCGCCCACCTTGCGCACCGGACTGGGAATCTCGTCGACCAGCAGCGAGCGCTCGCGGTGCCGCCGCTGCGGATCGGCGATGGGAACCGCGGCCATGAGCTTCTTCGTGTACGGGTGCTGCGGGTTCTCGAAGATGGCGCGGCGCGGCCCGATTTCCACGATCTGGCCCAGGTACATCACGGCCACGCGGTGGCTGATGCGCTCCACCACGGCCATGTCGTGCGAAATGAAGAGGAACGACACGCCCAGCTCGCGCTGCAGGTCGAGCAGCAGGTTGACGATCTGGGCCTGGATGGACACGTCCAGCGCCGATACCGACTCGTCGGCGATCACCACCTTGGGGTTCAGCGCCAGGGCCCGCGCGATGCAGATGCGCTGGCGCTGGCCGCCGGAAAACTCGTGCGGATAGCGGTCGATCATTTCGGGCGCCAGGCCGCATTTGTCCATGAGCCAGCGGACCCGTTCCTGGGCCGCCTTGCCGCGCGCCACGCCGTGGATGAGCAGCGGCTCCATGATGGAATAGCCCACCGTCATGCGCGGATCGAGCGAGGCGAAGGGGTCCTGGAAAATGAACTGGATGTGCTGGCGCAGCGTCTGCATGGCCGCGCCGCGCAGCGAACCGATGTTCTTGCCGTCGAACTCGATGGTGCCCGAGGTGGGCTTGACCAGTTGCAGCAGCGAGCGGCCGGTGGTGGTCTTGCCGCAGCCCGATTCGCCCACCAGCGACAGGGTTTCGCCGGGATAGAGATCGAAGCTGACCTTCTCCACGGCGTGCACGCGCTGGCGCACGCGGCCCAGGATGCCGCCCGCGATGTCGAAGCGGGTGGTCAGGTCGCGCACCTTCAGGACCGGGCCGTGCTCGCGGCGCACCGTGCTGCCCTGCGCCGGCGCGGCGGGAGCGGGCTGCGCGCCTTCGGCCGCCTCCTCCACGCGCAGCAGCGGGAAAGGCGCGGGCTCGCCGGTGCCGTGCATGGCGCCCAGGCGCGGCACGGCCGACAGCAGCGCGCGCGTGTAGGCATGGCGGGGCTGCGCGAACACCTCGTCGCAGCCGCCCTCCTCGACCTTGTCGCCGCGGTACATGACCAGCACGCGGTCGGCCACCTCGGCCACCACGCCCATGTCGTGCGTGATGAAGATCACGCCCATGTCCATTTCTTCCTGGAGCTGGCGGATAAGCTGCAGGATCTGCGCCTGGATGGTCACGTCCAGCGCGGTGGTGGGTTCATCGGCGATGAGCAGCTGCGGCTTGCAGGAAAGCGCCATGGCGATCATGACGCGCTGGCGCATGCCGCCGGAGAGCTGGTGCGGATAGCGGTCCAGGATGGCGCGGGCCTCGGGGATGCGCACGCGCTCGAGCATGCGCAGCGTTTCGGCGCGCGCGGCCGCCGCGTCCAGCCCCTGGTGCAGCTGCAGCGCCTCGGCGATCTGGTTGCCGGCGGTGAAGCTGGGGTTCAGCGAGGTCATGGGCTCCTGGAAGATCATGGCCACGTCGGCCCCGCGCACGCGCTGCAGCGTGGCGTCGGGCGCCTTGACCAGGTCCAGCACCTCGCCGCTGCGGCGGCGCAGCAGGATGTCGCCGTTGACGATGCGGCCGCCGCCGTATTCCACCAGGCGCATCAGCGCCAGGGAGGTGACGGATTTGCCCGAACCGGACTCGCCCACGATGGCCAAGGTTTCGCCGCGGTTCACATGAAACGATACGTCGCGCACCGCTTCCACGACGCGCTCGGGGGTCTTGAAGCGCACGGTCAGGCCATCGACCTGCACGACGCGTTGGGAATCCATTGTTGCCATGTCGAGGTTATTTGTCTTGTCGCGGATCGAGCGCGTCGCGCAGGCCGTCGCCCAGCAGATTGAAGCCCAGCACCACCAGGAAGATGGCCGAGCCGGGAAAGAGGGACATCCAGGGCGCCTGGGTCATGAAGTTCTTGGCCGTGTTCAGCATCGAGCCCCAGGACGGGTTGGGCGGCTGCAGGCCCAGGCCCAGGAACGAGAGGCTGGCCTCGGCGATGATGGCCGTGGCGATGGTGATGGTGGCCTGCACGATGAGCGGCGGCATCACGTTGGGGAACACGTGCCGCGCGATGATGCGCAGGTCGGAGGCCCCCAGGGCGCGCGCGCTCTGCACGTAGTCTTCGCTCTTGACGGCCAGCACCTGCCCGCGCGTGAGCCGGATGAACTTGGGCGCGGCCGACACGCCGATGGCGATCATGGCGTTGGTGAGGCTGGGCCCCAGGAAGGCCGCCAGCGCGATGGCCAGGATGAGGAACGGAATCGCCAGCAGCGCCTCCGTCGCGCGCGAGATGATGCTGTCGGTCCAGCCGCCGAAGTAGCCGGCCGCCAGGCCGAACGGCACGCCCGCGACGAGCGCGATCAGCACCGACACCAGGCCCGCCATGAGCGAGGCGCGCGCCCCGTAGACCATGCGGCTGAAGATGTCGCGGCCCAGTTCGTCGGTGCCCAGCCAGTAGGAGGCCGAGGGCGCCTTGCGGATGGTGGTGAAGCTGGTCTGGAACGGATCGTGGTTGGCCACCCAGGGCGCCAGCAGGGCGATGACGACGAAGAACAGCACGATCGCCAGGCCCAGCATGGCCACGCGATTGCGCTTGAATTTGCCCCAGGCGCGGCTGCGGCTCCCGGGCGGCGTGACGGCCTGCGCCGTCGGAGAAATGACGCTCATGAATGCCTCAGGCGGGGATTGACCAGGATGTAGAGAATGTCGGCCAGCAGGTTCATCAGGATGAAGCCCACCGCCACGCAGAGCACCACGCCCTGCACCACGGCGTAGTCGCGGGTGAACACCGCGTCCACCACCAGCTTGCCGAAGCCGGGAATCGTGAAGACCTGTTCCGTGAGCACGGCCCCGGCCAGCAGTTCGCCGAAGAGCAGCGTGACCAGCGTCACGATGGGCATCAGCGCGTTGCGCAGCGCATGGCGCAACACCACCCGGCGCGGCGACACGCCCTTGGCGCGCGCCGTGCGCACGTAGTCGGCCGACAGCGCCTCCAGCATGGCCGAACGGGTGTGGCGCATGAGATAGGCGGCAATGGCGGTGGACAGCACCAGCGAAGGCATCAGCATGGTCTTGATGGACAGCCAGAAGTCCTCGGCGGGCGACACGTAGCCCGAGGCCGGCAGCAGCTTCCATTGCACCGACACCACCATGATGAGAATGATGCCCAGCCAGAAATTGGGAATCGACATGCCCGACAGGGCCGCGATGTTGGCCCCCATCTCGATGGGCTTGCCTTTGCGCACGGCGGCGATGATGCCCATGGGTATGCCCACCAGCAGCGCGAAGAACATGGCCATGGCGGCCAGCTGCAAGGTGACGGGCAGCTTCTGGCCGATGAGCGTGGTGACGGGCACGTCGGTGCGCAGGGACTTGCCCAGGTCGCCCTGCAGGACCTGGCCCGCCCAGGCCGCATATTGCACCGGCAGCGGATCGTTCAGGCGGTATTTCTCGCGCAGGTAGTCCAGCACGGCCGGGTCGCGCTCTTCGCCGGCCAGGGTCAGCACCGGGTCGCCCGGCAGGATCTTCTGCAGCATGAAGACGATCATCGACACCAGTATCAGTGTCGGTATCGCGACGATCACGCGGCGCAGGATGAGTTTAAGCATGGGGAACAACCGTCAAACAAGCGCGGCAGGCCGGCGCCGGATGCGCCGCGCCTGCCGCCGGGAACGGGGGCCCTGGCGGGCCCCCGCCTCACTTCTGGGCCAGGCTGACGCCCTTGAGCCGGATCATGCCGTCGGGATAGGGCGTGAAGCCCTTGACCTTGCGCGACAGCGCGAACGGCCACGGCTGGTAATACGTGTAGACGCCCGGCAGCTCGTCCTGGATGATGGCCTGGGCCTGGTCGTAGATGGCGCGGCGCCTGGCCTCGTCGGTGACGGTGCGCGCCTCGTTGAGCAGCTTGTCCACTTCGGGGTTGCAGTAGTGGGCGTCGTTCAAAGCGCCCTTGCAGGTCACGAAGGCATGGATGTTGCCGTCCGGATCGACCCGGCCCGACCAGCCCAGCATGACCGCCTGGAAGTTGCCGCCGGCCGATTCCTTCTGCAGGGCGGCGTATTCCGTGGGCCGCAACGACAGGTCGAAGCCTGCCTCGGACGCCATGGCCTGCACCATTTCGGCCACCGACGAGGTGGTGGTGTTGTTGCCGAACATGAGCTCGGCCTTCACGCGCTCCAAGCCGGCCTGCTTGAGCAGCGCGCGCGCCTTGGCCACGTCGCGCTTGGTGACCGGGAACTTGTCGCTGTGGTAGGGGCTGGCCGGCGGGAACGGCTGCTGGGCGGGCTGGAAGATGCCGCCGCCGATCACCTCGTTGATGGCGTCGCGGTCGATGGCGTACTGGAACGCCTGGCGCACGCGCTTGTCCTTGAACGGATTGTCTTCGGCGCGCTTGCCGTTGGCGATGTTGAACATGAACTGCTGAAAGCCCAGCCCCGCCACCGGCGCGAACTGCAGGCTGGAATCGCCCTTGACCTGCGCGGCGTCGGAGGGGTTGAGCCGCTCCAGCATGTCCAGGTCGCCCGCGCGCAGGTTGGACAGGCGCACGGTGGTGTCCGGAATGGGCAGGAAAGTCACGCGCTGGAAGGCGTAGTCCTTGGCGTCGTAGTACTTGTCGAACTTCTCGAGCACGATGCGGTCGTTCTGCACGCGCTCGACGAACTTGTAGGGGCCCGAGCAGACGGGCTTGCGTCCCACGGCGGCCACGTCGTCGGTGAAGGTCTTGGGCGAGAGCATCATGCCGGCGCGGTCGGAAAGCTGCGCCAGCAGCGTGGCGTCGGGCTGCTTGAGCGTCAGCACCAGCGTCTGGGGATCGGGCGCTTCCACCTTCTCGATCGAGCGCAGCTCACCCTTGCGCAGGCTGTCGGGCAGCGTCATGGCGCGCTCCAGGTTGGCCTTGGCGGCGGCCGCGTCGAACTTGCTGCCGTCGTGAAACAGCGCGTCGGTGCGCAGCTTGAAGGTCAGCACCTTGTTGTCGGGGCTGAACGTCCACGAGGTGGCCAGTTGCGGCACGAAATGCAGCTTGGGATCGATGTCGACGAGCTTGTCGCACAGCGACGTGAAAACGATGCGGCCCACATAGGTGCGGGCGCGATGCGGGTCCAGGATGTCCGGGTCTTCCTGCAGGCCGATGCGGAAATTCTGGGCGCAGGCCGCGCCCGCGGCCAGCGCCAGCAGCGCGCCGCCGAAGGTGAGGGTCAGGCGTTTCATTATGGAGTTTCCCCTTGTGGTGCACGGACCGCGGCCCGCCGAAGCGGACCGCGGAGAATGATCAGAAGCCGACGGCCTGGCCGTCGCGGCGGCTGTCGCTGGCGGCCACATAGCCCAGTTCGTTGTCGCTTTCGGACATGCGCCAGATGAACTGGCCGGCGCCGAAATCCATGTACGGATCGTCGACCGACTTCAAAGCATGCCCCAATTGCCGCAGGCCGGCAACGGTGCCGGCCGGCATCGAGGTTTCGATATCGAGCGTGAAGTCGCGGTTGACCTTCCAGCGCGGGGCGCAGCACGCGGCCTGGGGCTGCTGGTGGTAGTCGAGCATGCGCACCACGGTCTGCAGGTGGCCCTGGGGCTGCATGTCGCCGCCCATGACGCCGAAACTCATGACCGGCTTGCCGCCGCGCGTGAGGAACCCCGGGATAATGGTGTGGAACGGCCGCTTGCCGCCTTCGACCACGTTGGCCGACTTGGGATCCATCGAAAAGCCCACGCCGCGGTTCTGCAGGCTGATGCCCGTGCCCGGCACCACCACGCCCGAGCCGAAGCCCATGTAGTTGGACTGGATGAACGAGATCATCATGCCGCTTTCGTCGGCGGCGGTGAGATAGATGGTGCCGCCGGCATGCGGGCGCCCCGCCTCGAAATGCGTGGCGCGGTCCAGGCGGATCAGCTTGGCGCGGCTCGCCAGGTAGGCGTCGGAGAGCATCTGCTCGGGCGTGACCGCCATGGCGCGCGGGTCCGCCACATAGCGGTACAGGTCGGCGAAGGCCAGTTTCATGGCCTCGATCTGCACGTGCTGCGACTGCACGGAGTCCACCGGCATGCCGGCCATGTCGAAATGCTCCAGGATGCCCAGCGCCATCAGCGCCGCGATGCCCTGGCCATTGGGCGGGATCTCGTGCAGCTCGTAGCCGCGGTACGACTTGGAAATGGGCTTGACCCAATCCGGACGGTAGTTGCGCAGGTCGTCCAGCGTCATCGCGCCGCCGCACTCCTTGCTGAAGGCGGCAATGCGCTCGGCCAGCTCGCCTTCGTAGAAGTCGCGGCCCTTGCTGGCGGCGATGCGGCGCAGCGTGTAGGCAGCGTCGGGGAAACGGAAATGCTCGCCCACCTTGGGCGCGCGGCCTTGCGGCATGAACGCCTGGGCATAGCCCGGCTGTTCGCTCAGTTCGCTGGCGGCGGCGGCCCACTTGTGCGCCACGACCGGAGGCACGGCGTAGCCGCGCTCGGCGATTTCGATGGCGGGCTCGAACAACTGCTCGAACGGCAGCTTGCCCAGCTTCTCGTGCAGCGCGGCCCAGCCGGCCACCACGCCGGGCACCGTTACCGCGTCCCAGCCGCGCTTGGGCTGGATCGCCAGGCCGTTGGGGCCGGTGCCGTACTTGCGCTTGAAATACTCCACATTCCAGGCCGCCGGCGCCACGCCCGAGGAATTCAGGCCATGCAGCTGCTTGCCGTCCCAGACGATGGCGAAGCAGTCGCCGCCCAGGCCGCAGGAAACCGGCTCCACCAGCACGATGGTGGCCGCCGCCGCGATGGCGGCGTCGACGGCGTTGCCGCCCTTGAGCAGCATGCGCAGGCCGGCCTGCGCGGCCAGCGGATGCGAAGTGGACACCACGTTGCGGGCAAACAGCGGGATGCGCACGGAGGGATAGGGATTGGCCCAGTCGAAGGTCTTCATAGGGGTCTCGCAATGCAAGCCGGAAAGGGGAAGCCAGGGACGTTACTCTCGTGATTTAATTAAATCAATTTGAATTTTTGTTCTGTCATTTAAAAAATTCTTATGAGCACGATCCGCTTTTTCCGGACGTTCCTGGCCGTCGCGCACCATGGATCGTTCTCCGAGGCCGCCGAGCAGGTCGCGCTCACCCAGGCGGCGGTGAGCTTCCAGATGCGCTCCCTGGAGGCCGAACTCGGGCGCGAGCTGTTCGACCGCAGCGGCCGCCTCGCCATTCTCAATGCGGCCGGACGGGAGTTGCTTCCAGAAATCAAGCAGTTGCTTGATTTATACGACCGAATGAAGCTTCCGCGCACGGCCCCCGGTGAACTGGCCGGCTCGGTGTCGGTAGGCAGCATCGTCTCCTGCATGGGCACGCTCTCCAAGGTTGTGTCGGGCCTGAAGAAACGGCACCCCCGGCTGGACGTGCGCGTGCTGTCGGGCAAGGCCAGCGAACTGGCGGGCAAGGTCGAGGACGGCGAGCTGGACGCGGCCTTCCTGGTGGAGGCCGGGCGCAAGATGGCCAGCACGCGCTGGGTGCCGCTCTATGAAGAACCGCTGGTGGTGCTGGCGCCGCCCTCCGCCCCGGGCGCGGACGTGCGCGAGGTGCTGACGCGCAATCCTTTCCTGCGCTTCGACCGCACGCAGCGCACCGGCCTGCAGATCGACCGCCTGCTGCGCCGGCTGGGCGTGGCGCTGAACGAATTCCTGGAACTCAATGCCATCGAGACCCTGGTGGAGCTGGTGCGCCAGGAGGTGGGCGTCACCCTGCTGCCGCTCATCAATGGCGCCAACTGGCAGGCCAGCCCCGCGCTGCGCATCCTGCCCCTGCCGGCCGATCTGGGACCGGCGATGCGGGCGGTGGGCATGCTCGAACGCCGCGAGCATGCCCGCCAGGGCATCACGGCCGCCATCTGCGCCGAATGCGCGGCGGCCTTCCAGGCGCGGGCGGCGCAGGCCTCGGCCTGAACCGCCCGCGCCGCCCGCGCGTCAGGCCAGTCCCATGGCCGGGTCGGTCACCGAGGGCTTGCCCGTTTCCACCCGGCCCGCGAAACGGCGCAGATAGGCCGGGTCTTCCGCCAGGCCGACGCTGAAGTCGTACCAGCCGCCGCTGGCCGCCAGCGCCCAGTGCTCTTCCACCTGGGCGCCGGCCGGCACCGTGAATGTCCAGCGCTCGTGGTTGGCGTAGTACGCGTTGGGCGTGACGACGAAAGTGCAGGCGGCCGTGCCGGTATTGATGAAGCTCGCGTACACGTTGCCGTTGGCCACGTCGTAGCAGACGCGGATCTCCGGCTCCAGGCCCGCCGCGCGCGCCAGCGACAGGTCGCCCGCGAAGTGCCGGTGGTAGCCGTTGGGGCCGAGCACCCACAGATCGTACTTGCCGCCGTCGCCGGCCGCGTCCCAGCTGCCTTCGAGCTGCTTGCCCGGCTCCACCGTGTAGCGGCGCGGCAGCCGGTCCAGATGCAGGCGGTCGTACACATGGAACACCGCGCCGGCGCGGCCGCTGTTGGCGAAAACCAGCCACATGGCGGCCGAGCCGGCCTGGGCGCGGCCGCTGGTGTGCAGTTCGTAGGGCAGCGGCCGCGAATAGCGCACCCCGGTTTCCTGCACGGGCCGCGCCTGCGCCGTCGCGTCGGGCAGCGGCACCGCCGCCAGCGCCTGCTGCGCGGCGCGCAACTGGTCGGCGCCGGCGCGCGTCAGCAGGTTCAGGTCGGGCAACTGCTCGTTGTTGGGCGTGGCGAAGTTGAAAGCCGAGGTCAGGTCGCCCAGCACGGCGCGGCGCCAGGGGCTGATGTTCTCCTCGCGCACGCCGAAGCGGGCCTCCAGGAAACGCAGCACCGAGGTGTGGTCGAACGCCTCGGAGTTGACCCACCCTCCCCGGCTCCAGGGCGACACCACATACATGGGCACGCGCGGCCCGGGGCCGTATACCCGGTTGTCCGCCGGGTCCTGCGCCGAGGCGCGGGTGTGACGCTCGAGGTCGGTGGCGACCGTGGACGCCCCGGCCTGCGAACCGTCGGGGTTGATCGAGGGCGCGGCCGGCGGCGGCACGTGGTCGAAGAAGCCGTCGTTCTCGTCGAAGTTGATGAGCAGCACCGTCTTGCTCCAGACCTCGGGGTTGGCGGTGAGCGCGTCCAGCGTCTCCTGGATGTACCAGGCGCCCTGCACGGGGCTGGATGGCCCCGGGTGCTCGGAATACGTGGCGGGCGCCACGATCCACGACACTTGCGGCAGCGCGCCCGCCATGACGTCGTCGCGCAGCGCCTGCAGGAAGCCGCCGTCGGGCATGGTGTTGGCCACGCCCTTGTAGAGCGGATTGGAAGCGTCGGCCGCGGGAGTCCAGGCCGGGTACGGCGCGCCGCTGGCCTGGTTGCCGGCCTGCGCGTTGGCGCGGCGGTACTGCTGGAAGCCGGCCAGCGGGTTGTCGGTGTAGTTCTCCGGCAGGTTCTGGTAGAGCTTCCAGCTCACGCCGGCTTCCTGCAGCCGCTCGGGATAGGTCTTCCAGGTCCAGCCGACGGACGGATCGCCCAGGTCGTCCCACTGGTTGCGGGTGGACGGTCCGTTGCCCTCGCCCAGCGGATCGTTGGTGCCGGTCCAGTGGAACAGCCGATTGGTATTGGTGCCGCCGTGATGCGAGCAATGGTAGGCGTCGCACAGCGTGAAGGCCTCGGCCAGCGCGAACTGGAACTCCACTTCCTGCCGCCGGTAGTAGCCCATGGACTGGTTCTGCTTGTAGCGCGGCCATTGGTGCATGCGGCCGCCGTCCCAGGCCATTTGCGCGTCTACATAATCGTGCGGAGTGCCCGACACGCGCTGCGCGTTGCCCTGCGTGCTGTCCAGGTGGTAAGGCATGACCACGCGCGTGCCGTTGTGCTGCTCCCATACCGAGCGGCCTTCCGGCAGCGGAATGGTCAGCCGGTCGCCGAAGCCGCGCACGCCTTTGTAGGTGCCGAAATACATGTCGAAGGAGCGGTTTTCCTGCATCAGGATGACCACGTGCTCCACATCGTTGATCGTGCCGGTGCGGTTGTTGGCGGGAATGGCCAGCGCCCGGCGGATGGCGGGCGGGAACGCGGACAGCGCGGCGGCGCCGGCCGCGGACAGCGCAGTGGTGCGCAGGAAGCGGCGCTTGCCGGCGTGGACGGAATCTTTTTCTGACTTCACGGATGCGATTTCCTGTGTGGCGGATGGTGGGCCGTTGCGATCAGGGCGCGCAGCGCAGCTCGGGCCTGGCGGGCGGCTGCGGCTGCGGCGTCTCGGGCTGCGAGCCGTTGTCGGGAGGCGGCGTGGCGTCGTCGTCATCGCCGCCGCAGGCCGCCAGGGCCGCGGACAGCGCCAGCACGGCGCCGGCCCGCAGCAGGCGGCGCAGGATCAGGGAGTGGTTCATGGCTTGTTTCCTCGGTGCTTCAGGGAAAACGATGGGGGAAGGGAAAATCTCAGGGCAGCAGCGCGGACACCGACTTGCCCGATAGCGCGAGCGACTTGACCTCGTCCGGCGTGAGCGCGCGCGACCAGAGCGCCAGGTCGTCGAAATACATGGTGGAAGGGCTCTTGTCGTAGCTGCAGCAGGCGTTGTAGGTGCCGCGCCCGTCTTCGTTCAGGCCCAGGTGCGGCCCGAAAACGCCGGCCACCTTGCCCAGGTCCACCGATCCGGTGGAGACGGAACGGCTCATGAAGCCCAGCTCGGCGTCGTACACGTAGGCGCTCAGCTTCTTCGCGGCCTTGTCCACCGTCATCGCGATGTAGACCGGCTTGTTGGCCGTGAACTTCAGGCCGTTGATGTCCACCCGGCCGCTGCCGCCCAGGTTGAAGCGCAGCTCCGCGCCCGCCCATTGCGCAATGGTGATGCCGGGGTTGCCGCCGCTGTTGTAGTCCTTGTTGGACACGATGGGCTTGTCGTTGCCCACGCCGTCCGACTGGTACCAGAAGCCGATGGTGAAGGCGGACAGCGTGTCCAGCAGGCCGGCCGGGTACTCCAGCCGGAAGGCGCCCATGGCGGCGGTGCCGCGTTCGTTCTTCAGGGATTGCCCGAAAATGCCGGGGTCGGCGTAGGCGGGCGCCTGGACGCCGTCGTAGGGCAGGATGCCGCCGCCTCCGGCGGCGCGGTCGTCCAGCGAGCCCTCGAACGGGAACAGCAGGGTCAGTCCGTTGCGCAACGAATCCAGCAAAGGCACCGGCTTCACATAGTTCACGGTCGCGCGCGCCGAGGCCGACGAGCCCGCCGCCGAAATGCCGTAGTTCAACGTATGCAGGCCGTCGGTGTCGAAAGAAAAGCCGCTGTCCTCGTACGAACCGGCAGTGCCGGGCAGGCGCGCGACCTCGGCGCCGTCGCGCGTGATCGCGATTTCCCGCGGCGGCTGTCCCACGCGCGTCCACGAGAGCGCCACGGTCTTGTTGTCCATGGACGTGCGCGCCAGGGCTCGGCGCAGGGCCGTCTGGCCGCCCAGCGGCGCGCCCGCGAGGTCGTACTCCGCGGCCGCGGGCAGGGCCTGCATATGCGCGAGAATGGTCGGCGCCACGTCGGCCGCGCTCGGCAGCCCATACCAGCCCGGATCCCACTGCCCGTCCACCGCGCTGTCGTCGGCGCTCGCGCCCAGCATGGCGGGCAGGCTGGCGCCGATCAGCACGGTCTTGTTGGACGCGAGCGGCAGGCCGTCCGCGGTGCCGGTCTTGCCCAGGCCATGGCTGCTGGCCAGCACCAGCAGCCAGTTTTCCTCGGGATGCTCGGCGCGGCGGGCCGCCACCTGCGCGTACAGGGCTGCGACGGACTCGTCGGTCTTCTTCAGCGTGGCCTCATAGGCCGCGCCGAAGCCGTTCTGCGCGGCCGCGCGGCCCGGCGCGCCGAACTGCGCCAGCACGACGTCATAGCCCTCGTTGATGCGGTCGCGCGCCTGCGCGGCCACGCAATCGTCCACGCCCGCGCAGTCGGTGAGCGCCTGCAGCGAGCCGGCGTCCCGGTCCGCGCCGGCCAGCGCGGCCACCCGCGACGAGTGAAAGACCGCCCCCAGGCGGGCCTGCGGATGCGCCGCCCTGATGCGCGCAAACAGCGAGTCCGCCTTGAGCGCCTGGTTGTCCGCGTCGGACCGCACGCCATGGCGGTCGGCCCACAGCCCCGTGAGCAGCGTGGCCCAGCCCGGCAGCGCCAGGGTGGGCTGCTGCGTGGCTTCTCCCGTCACGCCGCCGGTCCAGCCGCGCGACACCGTAAACTGCGCCAGACCGGGCAGCGCCTGGGTCCCCATGCCCTGCCGGTAGGCCGGATAGGTGAGCCCGTCCACGCCGATGAACAACACCTTGGATACCGGCGCCGCGGGCTCGGTGACGGGCGGCTGGGGCGCCGGCTGGGCCGATTCCTCATCGTCGCCGTCCTCGCCGCCGCAGCCGGCCAGCAGGCTGGCCGCCGCCATCGTGGCGAGCCAGCGTTTCCAATTTCTGCTTTGCATGCTTCTCCCTCGCGCATACTGCTGGTTATGACGGATGCCATCATCGGGGCCGAAGGTGAATCCGCCGTGAAACCAAGCGGAGATTCGTTGATCGAGGGATCAGGTTTTTTGCGGCCAGGCTGCCGCGGCCGGAAAAAAGCCCCCTCTGCACGCAGAGGGGGCCGCAAACCCCGCGACGCGGCGCGCGGGCCGCCGCGCCCGCCCCGGATCCGGGACGGGGGCCGCGCTAGGCGCCGATCTTCACGCCGGTGAGATAGCCCACCGAGGCGCCGAAGCCGTTCTTGTAGTTGGCCTTGACCAGCGGCTCCAGCGTGGGCTTGACCACCGAATGCACGCTGCCCCAGTCGGCCGCGTGCTGGAAGTTGCTGGTGATGTAGGTCCAGCCGTTGATCTCGTCCACCGCCTGCAGGCCGGTGGATTCGGCCGCCACCGGGCACGACAGGATGCGCGACAGCGCCTTGGTGTCCACGTTGTAGGCCCACAGGAAGTTGTTGACGTGGCCGCCGCTGTCCTCGCCGATGAACAGCGTGCGCAGTTTCTCGGAGAACTTGAGGTTGTCGGGGTTGGAGATGCGGTCGGCGTTGTGCGTGTTGCCCAGCGCATCGCGCGAGGCGAGCACCTCTCCCACCAGCTCCGGCACGGCGGCCATGTCCACGGGCACCCATTCGCTGTCGATGGCCTTGCCCGACGTGTCGGCCTGCCCGCCCTGCAGGTGGAGCTGGTACACCGCGCCCGCCGAGGGGCCTTCCACCTTGAGGTCGGGCGACGAGCCGTCGGTCATGGACGCCTCCACGCGCGACATCGCGCTGTAGGCGATCTTGTCCTTGATGTTGACGGTCGTGCCCTCCATCTTGGTGAACGCCAGCGTGCCGCCCACCAGCGCCGCGTAGCGGTGCGTCTCCAGGAACGCGGCGGCCTTTTCCCGGCCCGGCACCACGCGCACCCAGTTGTCCTTGCCCGAATAGCGGATGCGGGTGTAGCTCGCGTCCAGCGGGTCTTTGGTGGCCACGTCCATGATGTCGGGCGCGGTGAGCTGATCGGCCAGCGCCTTGATCTCGTCGCTGGTGGCGTGGCCCAGGTTGATCCACTTCAGCGCGCCCGCGCCGGGGCCCGCGCCCGAAGTCTGCGTCCACTTGGCCACGTACAGCGTGCCCGAGGAGAGGTCCGCCTTGCGGTCGGCCACGAACATGAACAGGCCGCCGTTGGTGGCGTCGTCGCCCATCAGCGCGGTGCGCTGGTCGGGCATGACCTGGATCAGCTCGTGCGAAATGCGGCCCATGCAGTAATGCTTCTTGATGGTGCCCGTGCCGTCGGGATTCACCACCACCTCGGGCAAGTGGCCGTAGTGGTACGGATTGGCCTTGGCAGCGTCTCCGTACAGGTTCTTGCTGAACGCCTGGAACGACGCCTGCGTGGGCGCCACGGTGGCGTCGGGCTCGTACTCCTCGCTGGACAGGTGCGTGTTCCAGGGCGAGAGGCTGGCGCCGCAGGTGATCCACAGGCCGTGCACCGACGAGGTGTCGACATTGCTGTACTTGACCAGGCTCAGCTTGCCGGTGGCGGGGTCTTGCGCCAGCGTCAGCACCGCGATGGGCGACGGCAGCAGGCCGTACATGTCGCCGCCCGCCTGGTCCATGGAAAGGTATTCGAATTGCACCACGGCGAACAGCGTGTTGCCGTTCACGCCCTCGACCTTGGGATCGGGCAGCGCCAGCAGCGACATGCCGTCGGGACAGTTCGAGAAGAACTGGCGCACCTGGCCGGCCACGGAGTTGTCCATGATGGGCGCGTTGTTGATGTCGAAGTAGCCGCCGGCCACCATGGCGCCGCCCTTGCCGTCGGGCACGCTGTCGCCCGTCATGAAGAACGGCTCGTAGCCCAATTGCACGGTGCGCTGGCTGCCGTCGCTGAAATTCAGCACCATCGACGAGCCCACCGTGGTGGTCGCCATGGCGGCGGGATCGGACAACGAAGGCGCGGCCATGGCCACGAACGAGGCCGATGAGAAGGCCGCGGCGGGCGGCCTGGTCTCGTCGTCGTCATCGTCGCCATCGGAATGACAGCCGGCCAGCAGCGCGCTCAGGGTAACGCCGCCCAGCGGCAGCATGGGTGCGCCCCCCAGCATCTTGAGTAGGCGTCGGCGATTGGCTTGCGTAATGTCTTGCATGCGGGTGTTCCCTTGTAGGAATGGAGGTGCGCCCTTCCGAATCCGGGCGTGGCCGCATGCTAGAGAGCCGGCGTTTAAGGTTCATGACAGTGCGCAGTGCCCCGATTGAAAGCCCGCGCCGCCGGCTCGCGCCATCGGCGTGTCATGAAACGCGGCTATCGTGCTGCGCTTTCTCCTTTTCTCCACGCACCCGCCTTGCCTCGCATGATCGCGCTGCCGCGTCCCCGACTGCCCGACGGCCCCCGCGCCGCGCGCGCCTGCGCCTGCCTCGCGCTGGCTGCCGGCCTGGGCGTGTGGGGCGCCATCCTGCCCGCGCCCTCGCCCGGCCTGCCGCCGCCGGCGCTCGGCGCCCTCGCGCCGCGCGCCGCCGACAACGGCGCGGTCGCGCTGTGGTTCGGCAAGGACCAGGCCATCTCCACGCAAATCTCGGTGCTGGGCGTGATCGCGGCCGGCCCCGAAGGCGCCGCGGTGCTCAGTGTGGACGGCGGGCCGCCCGTGGCCGTGCGCGCCGGCGCCGAGGCCGCGCCCGGCATCGTGCTGCGCCGGGTCGCGCCGGACGCCGTCCTGGTGGAACAGGCCGGGCGCCAGAGCCGGCTGGCCGCGCCCGAAGCGCCCGCCGCGCCCGGCGGCATCATGCAAGCCCCGCGTTAGCGTTGCTGTCATATTTCAAGACCAGAATACGGCGCTCCATCCAGAACCGGAGTTGCAAAGTGCGTCAGTCAGCGCGCGGGCTTGCCCGCCAGCGGGGTTTCACCCTCATCGAAATCATGGTGGTCATCGTGATCATGGGGATCCTGGCAGCGCTGATCGTGCCCCGCGTGCTGGACCGCCCCGACCAGGCGCGCCAGGTCGCGGCGCGCCAGGACATCGCGGGCATCATGCAGGCGCTCAAGCTCTACCGGCTGGACAACGGCCGCTATCCCGCCGCCGCCCAGGGCCTGCGCGCGCTGGCCGAGAAGCCCGAGGGCGCCGCGAACTGGCGCGGCTACCTCGACAAGCTGCCCGCCGATCCCTGGGGGCACCCCTACCAGTATCTGAACCCCGGCGTGCACGGCGAGATCGACGTCTTCTCGCTGGGCGCCGACAACAAGCCTGGAGGCGAAGGCAGCGATGCCGACATCGGGTCCTGGGCGTTGTGAGCGCGGCTTCACGCTGGTCGAGATTCTCGTCGTGCTTGTAATCGTCGCCATCGCGGCCGGCATGGCGAGCCTGTCGGTGCGCCGCGGCGAAGACGGCCTGCGCGCCGACGCCGAGCGGCTGGCCGACGCGTTCGCGGTGGCCCAGAGCGAGGCGCGCAGCGACGGCCGCGTCATCCGCTGGCGCGCCGACGCGCAGGGATGGCGCTTCGAGCGCCAGGGCCGCCCGCCCGGCCCCAGCGCGCAGGACGGCGCGCCCGCGCCGCCGGACCGTTTCGAGAACGACCCGCTGCTGCGCCCGCGCGCCTGGCAGGCCGCGCCCGTGCAGGTGCGGATCGAGCCGGAGCAGACGCTGGCTTTCACGCCCGAGTGGGTGGCCGATCCCTTCACGGTGCGCCTGAACCCCGGCGCGGCCGCGCCCGGCGTCGCCGTGTCGCGCGATGCCGAGGGACGCTATGCGCTGCATTGAACGCCGGCGCGCGCCCGCGGCGCAGGCCGGCTTCACCCTGATCGAAGTGCTGGTGGCGCTGGCCATCATCGCCGTGGCGCTGGGCGCGGCCCTGCGCGCCACCGGCCTCATGGCGGCCAACAACCGCGCGCTGGCCGACCGCACGCTGGCCCTGGTGTCGGCGCAGAACGCGCTGGCCCAGCTGCGGCTCGAAGGCGCGCTGCCGCAGGCCGGCGCCCGCACGCAGGACTGCCCGCAGGGCGGACTGGCGATGCGTTGCGAGCTGGTCTTCACGAACTCGATGAACCGCAGCTTCCGGCAGGTCGAAGTCCGCGTGCGCGACGCCTCGGGCGGCCTGCTGCTGCGCCTGAACGGCCTGCTGTCGCGCCTGCGATGAAACCGCACCGCCCCCCCGCCCGCGCGCAAGCCGGCTTTACCCTCATCGAAGTGCTGGCGGCGCTGTCGCTGATGGCGCTGGTCAGCCTGCTGGCCTGGCGCGGGCTGGACCGCCTGGGCGCGGCGCGCGCGCACCTGGCCGCGCAGGCCGAGGACACCGACGCCATCGCCCGCAGCCTGGGCCAGCTCTCGCGCGACATCCAGCTCTCCTACCACGGCCCCGCCTTCGACGCCCCGCCCCGCGACGCGCGCGCCATCACCACCGGATTGCGGCTGCTGCGCGGCACGCAGGGCGAGATGCTGGAAATCCTGCGTCCCGACGCGGGCGGCGCCGGCCTGTGGCAGCGCGTGCGCTGGCAGGTGAAGCCCGACGGCCTCTGGCGCGCCAGCGGGCCGGCGGCCGCCCGCTCGCCCCTGCCCGACACGCGCGACGGCGCGCTGCTGCTGCCCGGCGTGCGCGCCATGCGGCTCAGGCTCTGGGTGCGCGGCCGCGGCTGGGTGGACGCCGCCTCCACGCTGACCATCGCGCCGGCCGGCCTGGAAATCACGCTCGAACGCGGCGCCGCGCCCGCCCTGCGCTACACGCGCGTGCTGGAGCTGCCATGAGACTGCCGGGCCGCCCCCCGCGGGAACGCGGCGCCGCCGTGGTCAGCGCGCTCATCGTGGTCGCCATCGCGGCGGCGCTGTCGGCCAGCCTGTTCCAGCGCCAGACGGCCGCGGTGCGGCGCATGGAGAACGAGCAGTCGCGCGTCCAGGCCCTGGCGCTGCTGGCCGGCGGGCTGGACTGGGCGCGCATGGCCGTGCGCGAGCACGCCCGCCGCGAAGCCACCACCCGCAACGACCAGGTGTGGGCCACGCCCATCCTGGACACACGCATCGAACAGCCCGGCGACGAACGGGTGGCAGTCTTCTCCGGCTTCCTGCAGGACGAACAGGGCAAATACAACCTCTACAACCTGGCCCGCAACGGCGTGCCGCAGCCCGCCGAGGAAAAAGTGCTGCGTCGCCTGCTCGCGCTGCTGGGGCTGCCCGACACGCTGGCGCCGCGCCTGGCCGAGGCCGTGGCCGAGGCGCAGGCGCCCGCCGCCTCGCAGGGGCCGCAGGCCGCCCCGCCGGCCGCCGCGCCGCTGCCGCGCGGGGTGGACGAGCTGGCCGCGCGGCTGGACCTGGAGCCGGCCGTGCGCGCCCAGCTGCGCCGGACGGCGACGCTGCTGCCCGCGCAGACCACGGTCAACGTCAACACCGCGCCGCCCGAGGTCATCGCCGCCCTCGTGCCCGGCCTCTCGCTGGCCCAGGCCCGCGCCCTCGCAGGCGAACGCGACCGCGGCAACTGGTTCAACAACGGCGGCGACTTCGCCAACCGCCTGGCCGGCGCCGGCGTCGAAGGCGCTGCGCCAGCCGTCACGACCGCCAGCGGCTGGTTCATGGCCACCGGCACCGTGGTCTACGAACGCGCCCGGCTGTCCATGCAGACCCTGCTGCGCAGCGCGCCGCCGGCCGCGCCCGAACCCATCTGGACAAGGGAAATCCCGTGACACGCCCTCTGCGCAATCAGTTGCGCATCGCCCTCCCTCCCCTGGACAGCCTCGGGCCGGACGCGCCGCTCGAATATGCCTGGTTCGACCGGCGCGGCCGGCGCGCGGGCCAGGGGGAAATGACGCTGGCCGCGCTGCCGCACGCTTATCCGCACGCTGCCTGCGACGCGGTGCTGCATCCGGCCGACGTGATCGCCGCCAGCGTGCGCATTCCCGCGCTGCCGGCCGGGCGCGTACCGGCCGCGGTGCGCGGCGCGCTGGAACCGCTGGTGCTCAGCGATCTCGACGCGCTCGCCATCGGCCATGGTCCGCGCGCCGGCGACGGCGCCGTCCCGGTGGCCTGGACCGCACGCGAGCCGCTGCGGCGCGCCTGGAGTCTGCTGGCTGCGCGGGGCCTGCGGGTGCGCTCGCTCACGCCGGCGCAGAGCCTCGTCCCGGCTTCGGAAGCGCCGCTGCGCGGCCCGGATGATCCCCGCTGGCTCGCGCCCGCGCCGGGCTGGTCGCTCGCGCTGCCTCAACTCGCGCCCGCCTCGGGCTCGCGCTGGCGCGGCGCGCGGCGCTGGGGCGCGGCGGCCGCCGCGGTCTGGATCGCCGGACTGAACCTGCACGCCGTCCAGCTGCGCGGAGAAGCGCGCGCCTTGCGCGAGGCCATGACGCGGCAGGTGCGCGAGGCTTTTCCCGGCATTGCCGTGGTGCTGGACCCCGCGCGCCAGGCCCGTCAGGGCCTGGAAGCGCTGCAGGCCGAGCGCGGCGCGGCCGGCGCCGCCGGCTTCCTGTCCCAGGCGCGCGCCGCCGCGCAGGCGCTGCCCTTCGCGCAGGAACGCGTGGTCCGGCTGGGCTATGACGGCCGCGCGCTGACCCTGCAGTTGGACGCTGCCGGCCCGCCGCTGCCCACCCTGGTCCCGCAGGCCGCCGCCCAGGGTCTGAAACTCGAACGCGGCGACAGCGATCTCGTCTGGCGCCTTTCCCGCAATCCGCAATGAAACCCCTGCCCTCCCTCTCTCCGCTCCTGGCGCCCGCCCGCGCGCGGCTTGCGCCCCTGCTGGACCAGGCCCGCCAGCGGCACCAGGCCCTGTCCGCGCGCGAGCGCCGCCTGCTGCACGCGCTGGCGCTGCTGGCCGCCGCCGCGCTGGCCTACCTGCTGCTCATCGAACCGGCGGCGCGCGACGTGCAGCGCCTGCGCGCCGAGCTGCCGGCCTTGCGCGCCCAGGCCGCGCAGGTGGCGGGCTTCGTCCGTGACGCGGCGGCGCTGCGCCGCCAGACGGCGGCCGCACGGCGCGAACTGCCGCCCGCCGCCGACGTGCAGGCCAGCCTGGCGCGTGCGGGGCTGGAAAGCAAACAGGGCGCGCTGGCTGCCGCCGACGGCGGGCTGCGGCTCACACTGGCGCAGGCCCCGGCCGCGCGGCTCATGCGCTGGCTGCAGGCCTGCGAACAGGACTGGGGATTGACCGTGAAGCAGGCCGACCTCGTCCGCGCCGCCAATCCCTACGGCAGGCTGCTGCCCGGCCTGGTGGACGGCACGCTGCTGCTGGATCTGCCGGACAAGGCGCCGGGCTCGTGATGGCGCGCCTGGCCGTATCCTGGCGCCGCGCCGCGTTGCCGCTCGCCTGCGCCGCCAGCGCCCTGGCCGGCGCGCTGGCGGTGCTGCCGGCCAACTGGCTGCTGGGCTGGCTGCCCGCTTCGGGGCCGGTGGCCCTGGCCGCGGCCGACGGCACGATCTGGCGCGGCAGCGCGTGGATCGCGCTCGGCCCGCCGGGCGCGCGCCGCCTGCTGCCGCAGCCCGTACAGTGGCAATGGCGCTGGTCGCCCCTGGACCTGGTGGTCACCCATCCCTGGCTGCAAGGCCCGTTGCGCCTGCGCCCCGCCTGGGGCGGCCTGGGTCTGTCGGCCCAATCGCTGCGCGCGCCCGCAAGCGTGCTCGCGGGCCTGGGCGCGCCGTGGAACACGCTGGCGCCGCAAGGCATGCTCGAACTGCGTTGGCAGGCGCTGGAATGGGGCGGCCGCCTGCCCGCCGGGCCGCTGGCGGAGCTGCGCTGGCGCGATGCGGCCACCGCGCTGGCCGCCGTCAATCCGATAGGCAGCTATACGCTGCGCGTGCAAGGCGACGGCAAGTCCGGCGTCTCACTGACCCTGGGCACCGACGCGGGCCTGCTGGATGTCAGCGGACAAGGCAGCGCCGGACCGCAAGGCCTGCGCTTCAACGGGCAGGCCACGTTTGCGGCCAAGGCCGGGGAAACCGAACGCGCCGCGCTCGACGGCTTGCTGTCGATGCTGGGCCGGCGCAGCGCGGACGTGGTGACTTTCGGAACCGGCGGATGACTTCCGCGCCGCCACGCGCACGGCTTGCGCCGCCATCCCGCAAGCATGACGCGGATGCCAGCCCGTAAGGGTAATTCCATACGTGTCCGATACGTATTGTTGTAGGTATTTCGCAGTCCTAGACTTTTCCGTACCGCAACCAACAACCGTGGAAATTCGGAGAGGAAAATGGACGACTACAAAAATCGCTCGTACGGCGCCGTCGAGATCGGCATGAAAGGTAAGATCGGAATTGTCGTGGTGGACTACCAACTGGCCTTCACGGATGCCCGCTATCCGCTGGGCGGCGCGCCGCTGGTCATGCGCGGGCTGGACAACACCGCGCGCCTGCTCGGCGTCGCTCGCGCGCACGGGGTTCCCGTCGCGTCCTGCTTCACGGCCTACAAGTCCGAGCGCGACATGCCGCACTGGAAGATCACGGCCGTGCGCGAGCAGTTCCGGCACGACCATCCCAGCTCGGCCCTCGATCCGAAGATCCACGACCCGGACTATGACGTCGTGGTGTGCAAGTCCGGGCCGTCCATCTTCTTCCAGACGCCGGTCGTTCCCTACTTCATCAAGGAAGGGGTCGAAACCGTCATCATCACCGGCTGCAATACCAGCGGCTGCATCCGTGCATCCACCATCGACAGCTTCCAGTGGGGCTTCCGCACGATCGTGCCGGAAGACTGCGTCGGGGACATCGAAGAAGGGCCGCACCGGGACAACCTGCGCGACGTCGGCCGCCGTTACGCGGATGTCTCCAGCGCGGACGAGGTAATCGCCTACATCCAGCGTTCCTCGCGGTAGCCCGCGCGGGGCCGGGGCGCGACGGAGTCGCGCGCCAGCCGGACCGACCCGCCCTGCCCTGGCCGGCAGTCCGCCGCGCGCCTGCGCGTCCGCCGTCCGGCGGCGCCGCGTCCCGCGCCATGACCGCCGGCCGCGCGCCCGCAAACCTGGCGGGCGGAGCAGGCGGCGCAGCCCCGCCATCGAGCCGCCGCAGCGACACCGCAGCGGGCTGCCGATTTGCCCGCGATCTTTCAGTATCCCAGCAACGGTCCGGTCTCCGGATCCCCTTCTCCTGGACAGCGCCATGCATCTCGAACATGCTCCCACTTCGCAGCCGGAAAAGGGCCAGCCGCCCCGCAGCATGAAGAAGATCGCCGCGGCCAGCGTCATTGGCACGACGGTCGAATGGTATGACCTCTTTATCTTCGCAACCGCGTCCGCGCTGGTCTTCAACAAAGTCTTCTTTCCGTCGTTCGACCCGCTGACCGGCACGCTGCTGGCGTTCGGCACGTTCGCCTCCGCCTATGTGGCCCGCATGGCGGGCGCCGCGCTGTTCGGCCATTTTGGCGACCGGGTCGGCCGGAAATCCATGCTGCTGGTGTCGCTCGTCATGATGGGCGCGGCCACCTTCGCCATCGGCCTGCTCCCGGACTACGACGCGATCGGCATCTGGGCGCCGACCCTGCTCCTGGCCTTGCGGGTCGTCCAGGGCCTGGCCCTGGGCGGGGAATGGGGCGGCGCGGTGCTGATGGCGGTGGAACACGCGCCGGCCGGACGCCGCGGCCTGTATGGCTCGTGGGTGCAGATCGGCGTGCCCGCCGGAACGCTGATCGCCAACCTGGTGTTCCTGCTGTGCAGCGCGGTCATGTCCGCCGAGGCGCTGCTGTCCTGGGGCTGGCGCATCCCGTTCCTGGCCAGCATTGTGCTCGTGGGCGTAGGCATGTACATCCGCCTGAACACGTCGGAAACGCCGTCGTTCAGCAAGATCAAAGCGTCCGCCGCGCAAGTGAAAATTCCGCTGGCGGAGGTGCTGGCGCGGTCCTGGAGGCAGGTCCTGCTGGGCGGCGTGGCGACCATGTCGACCGGCGCCTCGTTCAACCTGATCGTGGCGTTCGGCCTGTCGTATGGCACGCAGACGCTGGGCTACTCGCGCAACCAGATGCTGGCCATGGTGCTGGCCGCCTGCGCCCTGTGCATGGCGCTATTGCCGCTGTTCGGGCTGCTGTCGGACAAGATCGGCCGCAAACCGGTGATTGTCGGAGGCATCGTGGCCGAAGCGTTGCTGGCCTTCCCGCTGTTCTGGCTGCTGGACACCGGCGCGTTCCCGCTGGCCCTGCTGGGCTACCTGCTGATGATGAGCGCCTTCGCCGCGAATTATGGCCCCATCGCCACGTTCCTGGCGGAACTGTTCGGCGCCAACGTCCGCTACTCGGGGCTCTCCGTCAGCTATATGCTCTCCGGGCTGCTGGGCAGCGCCGCCACGCCCATCGTCACCACGGCGCTGCTGTCGGCCACTGGCCGCGGATCATCGGTCGCCTGGTACATGATCGGATCGGCGGCGGTTTCAGCCCTTGCCCTGCTGATGCTGGCCGAGACGCTGAGGCGCGAAGCCCCGGCGCATGTGCCGGCCGCCCGCGCCAAGACCCAGCTTTCCTGAACGGCGCGGCGGACGGGCGGCGGCGTCCCCGCCGCTGCGCCACGCGGGCTGTTTCAGGAGTAAAAAGCAGTCATCGTGGTGTCCGCCGTCCGCCAGGCGCGGGTTTCGCGCCCGCCGGCGGGAGAACGTATGAACCGAAGACTTGGGATAGCCCCCCCGCAAGGCTCCCCGCTCGACTACCGGCATGTGTTCCTGAGCATGCCCGCGGCCCTCATGGTCACCCGCTACCGCGTGATATGCGACTGCAACAATGCATTCCTGGACATGTTCAGGGCCTGCCGCAACGACTTCATCGGTCAGACCGTGCGAGTGCTGTATCCGAACCAGACGGATTTCGAGCGTTGCGGGGCACGGGTGATTCCGACGCTCAAGCGTCACGGGCGGTTTACCGAGGCGCGGGTCATGCAGCGGATCGGCGGCGATCTGTTCTGGGTCAGCGTGACGGGCTTTACCGAAACGCGCGACGATCCCTACCGCGAGGCTTTCTGGTTCTTCTCGGAGCTCGGGCTGGCCGCGGCCGCCCCTGACGGCAAGACGTCCGTGCACCAGGCCGTCTCGGACGCCAAGAACTCGATGACGCAGCGCGAGCGCGACGTGGCGGCCCTGTTGATCCAGAACCAGACCGCCAAGGAAATCGGCAGGGCCCTGGGCATCAGCCCGCGCACCGTCGAGGTCTTCCGCAGCAAGCTCCTGAAGAAATTCAATGCTCCCTCGACCGCGGTCCTGGTCAAGTACCTGCTTGCCTAGGGCCATGCGGACCGCGCGCCGGGCCGGCCTTGCGCGACAGCCGCCTAAGCGTCTCGCGTCACCCGCAAGATTTCTTCCGGCGAAGTCTTGCCCTCGTCGATCCAGCGTTGTCCGTCATCACGCATGCTGCGCATGCCGGCGGCCACCGCGGCCAGACGCAGTTCGCGCTCGTCGCGCCCATCATGGATCAGCCGGCGCGCCTCGTCGTCGACGGTAAAGAGCTCGTGGATGCCGGAACGTCCGCTGTAGCCGGTGTGATTGCAGGCGGGGCAGCCCACGGGCTGGTAAACGCGCCGGCCGTCGACGGTGGCGGGCCGCTTGCAGGCCGGGCACAGTTTGCGCACCAGGCGCTGCGCCAGCACGCCCAACAGCGAAGACGCCAGCAGAAAAGGTTCCACGCCCATGTCGGTCAGACGCGTCACCGCCGAGACCGCGTCGTTGGTGTGCAGGGTCGCCAGCACCAGGTGGCCCGTCAGCGAAGCCTGCACGGCGATCTGGGCGGTTTCCAGATCTCGGATCTCGCCGATCATGATGACATCCGGGTCCTGGCGCAGGATGGCCCGCAGCGCCAGCGCGAAGCTCATGTCGATCTTGGCGTTGACTTGCGTCTGGCTGATGCCGGGCAGGTCGTACTCGATGGGATCTTCCACCGTGAGAATGTTGCTGGTGCTCGCGTCAAGCCGGCTCAGGGCGGCGTAGAGCGTGGTAGTCTTGCCGCTGCCCGTGGGGCCGGTGACGAGCACGATGCCGTGCGGCTGGCGGATCAGCCGGTCCAGCCGCGCCAGCACCTCGGGGCTCATGCCCAGCGTCTCCAGCCGCAGCCGCCCAGCCTCCTTGTCGAGCAGGCGCAGCACGGCGCGCTCGCCGTGGCCCGTGGGCAAGGTGGAGACGCGCACGTCGATGGGGCGCCCGCCCACGCGCAGCGCGATGCGGCCATCCTGCGGCAGGCGCTTCTCGGCGATGTCCAGGTGCGCCATGATCTTGATGCGCGAGATCAGCGCCGCGTGCAGCGCCTTGCGCGGCGACACCACGTCGCGCAGCGTGCCATCCACGCGGTAGCGCACCACCGAATGCGTCTCGAAGGGCTCGATGTGGATGTCGCTCGCGCCGTCGCGCGCGGCCTGCGCGAACAGCGCGTTGATCATGCGGATGACGGGCGCGTCGTCCTGCGCCTCCAGCAGGTCGGCCACTTCGGGCATGTCCTGCAGCAGGCGGTCGAGGTCGATCTCGTTTTCCGCCACGCCCATGACCGAAGCCGCGTCCTCCGAATGCGTGTAGGCCGCCGTCAGCAGGGTTTCCAGCGCCTCGTCGTCCACGCACTCGATCTGCGCCTCTCCGTGGCAGCGGCGCACTTCCTGCAGCGCCCAGGCGGGCGTGCGCGGGCTGACCGTCAGCCGGGCCTGCCCCGCGCGCAGCGACAGCAGCGCCCGCTGCGCGCGCGCCCAGGCATAGGGCAAGGGATGCGTGCTCACAGCGACGACACCACCGTGCTCTTGAAGCCCAGTTCGCGCAGCAGCGCCGTGGCGGTGGACAGCGTGGCGGGATCCTTGGCGACCTGGCTGCGCACCACATAGCCCATGCCGCCGGGGCCCGTCTGCACATAGGCCTGCAGGCCGCTGGCCTGCACGCGCCGCGCGATGCGGTCGGCGTCGGCCCGCCCGTCCACCGACGCGAACTCCAGCGTGGCTACGCTGTCGTCGGTCTCGCCGTAGAGCGACGACGGGTCGCGCGCCACGCTCACGCCCAGCGGCAGGTTCGCCCGGATCGGCAGCGCCGGATCGCCCGCGCCGGGCGCGGCCGGCAGCTGGCGCACGGCAAAGGATTCCAGCGTCGCGGGCGGCGGGCGGCGCAGCGTTTCGGCCAGCTGGCCCGGCCGCAGGTCGTACGCGTTGTTCGAGACGGGAGACGGCGCATCGGACGGCGGCAGCAGCGGCGCCTGCATGTCGGGCAGCAGCCAGTGCCGGCCGGGCTGCGCGCCGGCCTGGGCCCGCCGCATGTATTCGTAGCGGTCCAGCGTCACACCCGCGCTGCGGCGCGCGTCGCGCACCACATAGGGGCGCAGGAACACCATGAGGTTGGTCTTGGTGCGCTTGCGCGAGTCATAGCGGAACAGCGAGCCCAGCACGGGAATGGAGCCCAGCCCCGGCACGCTGTCGGAGCTTAGCGTCACGCTGTCTTCCAGCAGGCCGCCCAGCACGATGATCTGGCCGTCGTCGACCAGCACGCTGGTGTCGATGGCGCGCTTATTGGTGACGATGCCCGTCGTGGCCGAGGACGCGCTTTCGTCGATGCTGCTGACCTCCTGGTAAATGTCCAGCTTCACCGCGCCGCCTTCCGAGATCTGCGGGCGGATGTTGAGCTTCAGCCCTACGTCTTCGCGCTCGATGGTCTGGAAGGGGTTGGAACTGCCGTTGCTGCCCGAGGTGACGTACTGTCCGGTCACGAACGGCACGGTCTTGCCCACCAGGATGCTGGCCGACTGGTTGTCCAGCGTAAGCAGGTTGGGCGTGGACAGGATATTGGCGTCGCCCGAGTTCTGCATGGCGCGCGCCAGCACGCCCAGGTTGATGACCTGGTTGCCCAGCACGTCCACCGTGCCCTTGACCACGCCCAGCGACAGGCCCTTGCCGATCGCGTCGATGGCGGTGGGCCCGGCGCCCGTAATGCCGCTGCCGCCGAGGTTGGTGCCGCCGATGAAGCTCGTGCCGCCGCTGTTGATGTTGCCCGCCCCGGTCATCCACTGGATGCCGAACTCGGCCGCTTTGGCCTCGCTCACTTCCACGATCAGGCTTTCCACCAGCACCTGCGCGCGGCGCTGGTCGAGCTGGTCTATCACCTCGCGCAGGCTGCGGTACAGCGGCTCGGGCGCGGAGACGATGAGCGAGTTGGTGGCCGGATCGGCCTGGATGGTGGCGCCGCCCGCCGAATACGACACGGCCTGGTTGCCGCCGTCGTCGCGCGCGATGCGCTCGGTGTCGCCGGACAGGCCGCTTTTCGTTCCACCGCCCGTGTTCGGCACCGGCGCCGCATGCGCGGCGTTCTGCTGCGCGCCGGCCGCCTGCGGTCTCGCCGGCGCGCCCGCGACGCCGCCCTGCCCGCCCGGCGCGTTGCCCGCCTGCCCCGCCAGCAGGCCGCCCAGCACCTCGGCGATGCGCGAAGCCTGCGCATTGCGCAGGTACACCACGTGCAGATTGCCCGAGCGGCTCTGCTGCGCGTCGAGCTTGACGATCAGGTCGCGCGCCAGGCGCGTGCGCGCCGGACTGCCCGAACGCACCAGCACGCTGTTGCTGCGCGGGTCGGCCACCACCGCGATGCGCTGCGTGGGGTCGTTCCCCTGCGTATCCAGCAGCTGCGCCGCCAGCGCCGCGATGTCCGAGGCGATGCCCGATTGCACCGGCACCACGTCCGTGTCGATGGCGCTGGGCACATCGATGCGAGCGATCACCTGCGCGATGCGTTCCAGGTTGTCGGCATAGTCGGTGATGACCAGCGTGTTGTTGCCCGGATAAGCGTTGACGGGATTGTTCGGCGGCACCATGGGGCGCAGCACCGGCACCAGGTTGGCGGCATTCTCGTACTTCAGTGGAAACACCCGCGTGATCATCTCGCCGCCGGCGGCGCGCGCGAACGACGATACGGGCACGGGACCGCCGCGCGCCGGGGACGCCGCGGCGCGGCCTGCCGCGGCGGAACCGGCTGTGGCGCCGCCCGCCACCGTGCTGCCCTGCAGCTTGGCGTCGGCCTCGGGCACCACGCGCGTCACGCCGTCCACCTCCACGATGGCGTAGCCCTGCATGCGCAGCGCGCCGCCCAGCATGGCAAGCGCCTGCGCGCGATCCACCGGATGCTCGGACACCAGCGTGAGCTTGCCCTTGACGCGCGGGTCCACCAGGAAATTGCGTTGCGTAAAGACGGACAGCGCCCGCAGCACGGCGGGAATGTCGGTGTCGACGAAATTGAGGCTGACGCGATGGTCTGCCTGCTGGGCCTGCGCGGGCCGCACGCCGGGCCCGAACTGGCTGGCGGCGAGCAGAACCGCAAGGCTGAATTGCGCGATGTGACGCATGGCGTGATAGCTGTCCGTGGCGAGAAAAGCGGAGAGAGAAAGCCGAATTCGCGTCGGAGTATACGGGGTGCCCCTGCAACACTACCGTCATATTCCAAAGGCATCGTGACGGCCTCGAAACCCTTTATCCACGGGCCTTCCGGGGCCGCGTGCTTTCGCGCGCCCGAGGCCGTTTTCCATGCCCGCCTTCCGATATGAAGCCGCCGACGCGCTGGGCAACACCGTGCGCGGCACGCTCGAGGCCGACAGCGAGCGCGGCGCGCGCAACCAGCTGCGCGCGCGCGGCCTGCTTCCGCTTTCCACCGAGCTCGCCTCACGCGCCGCCGGCGGCGCACGCGCATTCGGCACCCGCCTTTCCGATGCCGATCTCGCCTGGCTGACGCGCCAGCTCGCCAGCCTGCTCGCGGCGCGGCTGCCGCTGGATGCGGCGCTCAACGCCACGCTGGAGCAGGCCGAAAAGAAGCACATCGCCGCCGTGCTGCAGGCCGTGCGCGATGACGTGCGCGCCGGCCACCGCCTGTCCGCCGCGCTGGCCGCAAGACCGCGCGACTTCCCCGAGATCTACCGCGCCCTGGTGGGCGCGGGCGAAGAATCGGGCGACCTGGCGCTCGTCATGGAGAAACTGGCCAGCTATATCGAAGAACGCAACGCGCTGCGCGGCAAGGTGCTCACGGCCTTCATCTATCCGGCCGTGGTGGCCTGCGTGTCGGTCATCATCGTGATCTTCCTGCTGGGCTACGTCGTGCCGCAGGTCGTGTCGGCTTTCAGCCAGGCGCGCCAAACGCTGCCGCTGCTCACCCGCGCGATGCTGGCGCTGTCCGCCTTCGTGCGCGACCAGGGCGCGGCCAGCGGCGCGGCCCTGACGCTGGGCATCGCGCTGTGGCGCCACGCGCTGCGCGCGCCCGCCGCGCGCAAGGCCTGGCATGCGCGCCTGCTGCGCATGCCGCTGGCCGGCCGCTTCGTGCTCGGCGTCAACGCGGCGCGCTTCGCCTCCACGCTGGCCATACTGTGCGGCAGCGGCGTCGCCCTGCTGGCTTCCCTGGAAGCGGCGCGGCGCACGCTGGGCAACGACGTGCTGCGCGACGCCGTGGACCAGGCCGCCTCCCGCGTACGCGAAGGCGCCTCGCTCTCGGCGTCGCTGGGCGCGCAGAAAGTTTTTCCCTCCCTGCTCGTGCACCTCATCGCCAGCGGTGAAAAAACCGGCCGCCTGCCCGAGCTGCTCGACCGCGGCGCCCAGACCCTGTCGCGCGACCTCGAACGCCGCGCGCTCGCCATGACCGCCCTGCTCGAACCTGCGCTCATCCTGCTCATGGGCGGCTTCGTGCTGCTCATCGTGCTCGCCGTCATGATGCCCATCCTGGAAATGAACCAGCTGATCCGGTGACGCCACGCCTCGCCGGGCGGCAAGCATGACGCATCTTCGACGCGCATTGCAGGATCTCGCCGATTCCCTGCCCTCGCGGCCGATTTCCATCCTGCTTTCTCCAAGGCCGTCCGGTCGCGGCGTGCGCACGCAACCGGAACGTCGTCGTCCCCCGAAAGCACAGGCAAGCAGGGTGCTTGATCGTCTTGCACCAGATTCAACAATGACCGCGGCTGAAATGCCGAGGCCGACACCCCTGCAGGCGCGGCGTCGCGTCGCCATGAAACAAAACCCGCCACGAAGGGCGGGTTTGCGGCAGCGTCGGGGTGCGCGGTCAGAGGGCTTCTTCGTCGGCCTCGCCGGTGCGGATGCGGATGGCCTGTTCCACCGGGGTGACGAAGATCTTGCCGTCGCCGATCTTGCCGGTGCGGGCGGCCTTGAGCACGGCGTCGATGGCCTGCTCGACGCGGTCGTCGGGCAGCACCACTTCGACGCGGATCTTGGGGAGGAAGTCCACCACGTACTCGGCGCCGCGGTACAGCTCGGTGTGGCCTTTCTGGCGGCCGAACCCCTTGACCTCGGTCACGGTGAGGCCGCTGACGCCGACTTCGGCCAGCGCTTCGCGGACTTCGTCGAGTTTGAAGGGCTTGATGATGGCGGTGACTTGTTTCACGTTGCTCGTCCTGGTTTCTGGATCTGTTGCGGCGCCCGCCGGGCGCGATCGCCGGCCGGGCGCGATGGGTAAGAGAATACCACCGCCGGGGCGCCCCGGCGGGCCCGCCCGCCGCGCCGGGTAAACCCGGATCAGGGCTCCCGGTCGGGGATGAGATCGGCCTGGCGCAGCCAGACGGCGGATTCCGAATCGCTGGGCGCGCGCCAGTCGCCCCGCGGCGACAGCGACCCGCCGGAACCCACCTTGGGCGCATTGGGCACGCAGGTGCGCTTGAACTGGCTGAGGCGGAAAAAGCGGTCCAGGAAGAGCTTGAGATTGCGTTTGATGGCCGCCAGGTCGTAGGCGTTGCGCGCCACGTGGCCGCCCTCGGGCCAGTCGCCGGCGTCGCGGTCGCGCCAGGCGGCCAGCGCCAGGAACGCGACCTTGGTCGGCGCGAATCCGTAGCGCAGCGTGTAATACAGGTTGAAGTCCTGCAGCTCGTAGGGGCCGATGGCTTCTTCGCTCTTCTGCACCGGCTTGTCGTCGGCGTCGCCGGGCACGAGCTCGGGGCTCACGTCGGTGCCCAGCACGTCCAGCAGCACCGCGGCGCCCTCCCCGCCCAGGCGGCCCGATTCGGCGACCCAGCGCACGAGGTGGGTGATGAGCGTCTTGGGCACGCTGGCGTTGACGCTGTAGTGCGACATATGGTCGCCCACGCCGTAGGTGCACCAGCCCAGGGCCAGCTCGCTCAGGTCGCCGGTGCCGATCACGATGGCATTGTTCAGGTTGGCCAGCCGGAACAGGTGATTGGTGCGCTCGCCGGCCTGCACGTTCTCGAACGTGATGTCGTACACGGGCTGACCGCTGGCGTAGGGATGGCCCAGGTCTTTCAGCATCTGCAGGCAACTGGGCCGGATGTCGATTTCGGAGGCCGTGCAGCCCACCACCGCCATCAGGCGGCGCGCCTGCTGCAGCGTGCGCGCGCTGGTGGCGAAGCCCGGCATGGTGTAGGCCAGGATATTGGCGCGCGGCAGGCCCAGCGTGTCCATGGCTTGGGCGCAGACCAGCAGCGCGTGAGTGGAATCCAGCCCGCCCGAGATGCCGATGACGACCTTGGACATGCGGCTGGCCGACAACCGCTGGACCAGGGCCTGCACCTGGATGTTGTAGACCTCCTTGCAGCGCTCGTCGCGCTGGCGGGGATCGGCCGGCACATAGGGAAAGCGCGCCACGCGGCGCGCCAGCGGCAGCTTCTGCGCCGCGCGCGGACCGCTCACCGGCACCGCAACGGCGCGAAAGCGCCGCACCTCGTCGTGGTGCCGCCGCACCGACTGGCCGAAGGTGGTCTGGCGCATGCGCTCGCGCGACAGGCGCTCGAGATCGACGTCGGCGAACACCAGATGCGAATGCGCCAGGAAGCGCTCCGATTCGGCCAGCAGTTCGCCGTTTTCGCAGATGATGGCCTGGCCGTCCCAGGCCAGGTCGGTGGAGGACTCGCCCCGGCCGGCCGAGGTATACAGGTAGGCCGACAGGCAGCGCGCCGACTGCTGGGCCACGAGCTGGTGCCGGTATTCGGACTTGCCGACCACGATGTTCGAGGCCGAGAGATTCACCAGCACGGTGGCGCCCGCCAGCGCCGCGTAGGAAGACGGCGGGATGGGCACCCAGACGTCTTCGCAGATCTCGACGTGGAACCGGAAAAGCGGCAGCCCCGCGAGCTGGAAGAGCAGCTCCGGACCGAAGGGCACGGTCTGCCCCAGCAGGGAAATCTCGCTGGCCGCCGCGCAGTCGGCCGCGCTGAACTGCCGGGCCTCATAGAATTCGCCGTAGTTGGGCAGGTAGCTCTTGGGCACCACGCCCAGGATGCGGCCGCCCGACACCACCACCGCGCAATTGAAAAGCTGGTGCGCCACGCGCAGCGGCGCGCCCACCACCAGCGCGATGTCCAGGTCGGCGGACGCCCGCGCCACCTCGGCCAGCGCCGTCTCGCAGGCATCGAGCAGCGCCTGCTGGTGAAAGAGATCGTCGCAGGTGTAGGCCGACAGGCCCAGCTCCGGAAACGCCGCCAGCACGGCGCCGCCCTGGGCCGCCTGGCGCGCCAGTTCGATGGTCTGCGCGGCGTTGTAGACCGGATCCGCGACCCTGCATTCGGGCACGCCCACGGCCACGCGGGCAAAGCCGTGGGAATACAGGTTGAAAAACGGGTTCGACATCGGGTTTCGCCTAGGATTCCAAGCGGAAAATTATCTCATGGGCCGTCGCCGCCCCGGCCGCGCGGCGCGGCGGCATCGCCGTCGCCGGCCGTCCCCGGCAGCATGGCCGGGCCCGGGCCGCCGCCCGGCCCGCTCTCGATGTCGCGTTCGGCCACGAGCGCCGCGCGGATCGCCCCCTCGCGCAGATAATTGCCCATGGCGCCGATGTCCGAACCCGAAGGCTGCTGGTACAGGCGCAGCCCGAGCTCGGGCAGGATGGCCAGCAAGTGGTCGAAGATGTCGCCCTGGATGCGCTCGTACTCCACCCAGGCCGTGATCGCGGTAAAGCAGTACACCTCCACCGGAATGCCGTCGGACTGCGGCTCCATCATGCGCACCATCATCGCCATGTCCTGGCGCACTTCCGGATTCTGCTTGAGATAGGCCAGCGCATAGGCGCGGAACGTGCCGATGTTGGTCAGGCGGCGGCGGTTGGCCGGCACCTGGGCCAGCTCGCCCATGCGCTGGTTGGTCTGGGCGATATCGGTGGTCTTGGCCTGCAGGTAGTCGCGCAGCAGCCTGAAGCGCATGAGCTGCTCGGCTTCCTCGCTGGTGAGAAAGCGCACGCTGCCGGCGTCGATGCGCAGGGTGCGCTTGATGCGCCGCCCGCCGGACTCGAACATCTGGCGGTAGTTGCGGTAGCTTTCCGAAAAAAGCTTGTACGTCGGCACCGTGGTGACGGTGTTGTCCCAGTTCTGCACCTTGACGGTATGCAGGGCGATGTCCTTGACGAAACCGTCGGCATTGGCCTGGGGCATTTCGATCCAGTCGCCGATACGCAGCATGTCGTTGCTGGTGAGCTGGGTGCTGGCCACCAGCGAAAGCAGCGTGTCCTTGAAAACCAGCAGCAGCACCGCCGACAGCGCGCCCAGGCCGGAGATCATCCAGAGCGGCGAGCGGTCGATGAGAATGGAAAGCACCAGAATGGTGCACACGCCCAGGAGCACCAGCTTGCCGATCTGGATATAACCCTTGATGGACCGGGTCTGCGCCCGGGTGGAAGCCGAATAGGTGTCCTGCCAGGCGCTCAGCACGCCGGAAAACGCCGTGAAGAGGCAGATCCAGGCGCCCGCATGCGCCAGCCGGCCCACCACCGCGGCCACCTTCTCCACGTGCGGCACCAGTTCGATGCCCAGCGACACCACGGCGAACGGCACGGCGTACCAGAGATTGCGGTAGGCGCGCCGGCGCTGCAGGGCCTGGTCCCAGTCGCTGCGGCCGCTGAGCACCAGCAGGCGGTGCGCGAAAAACAGAACGATGCGCGCCACCACCCACTGGACGAAAAGCGCGGCCAGCACGAGCACGGCCAGGCCCACCAGGGTCTGGGCCCATATCTCGCGCGGCAGGTAGGTGTCGATCTGCGCGGTCAGGTCTTGCCATTCCACGGGCATAAGCGACGTATTCTCCGAGAATCGTTGTCAACCAGCAGGAATTATGCTGCATCCGCGCCCGGCCCCGCCGCCGGCCGGGATTCCGCGGGGCGGGGCCGGGCGCCCGCCGCCGGCGATCACCTATAATTCCGCCCATCATGGCAAAGACTCCCTCCTCCGACCAAAACCAGTTCGCCAACAAGGCGCAAGCCTGGTCCGCCCGGTTCTCCGAGCCGGTTTCCGAACTCGTCAAGCGCTACACGGCGTCCGTGGACTTCGACAAGCGCCTGGCCCGCTGCGACATCCAGGGCTCGCTCGCCCATGCCGACATGCTGGCCGCCCAGGGCATCATCGGCGCGCAGGACCTGGCCGACATCCAGCGCGGCATGACGCAGATCCTGTCCGAGATCGAAGCCGGCAGCTTCCAGTGGCTGCTCGACCTCGAAGACGTGCACCTGAACATCGAGAAGCGCCTGGTGGAGCTGGTGGGAGACGCGGGCAAGCGCCTGCACACCGGCCGCTCGCGCAACGACCAGGTCGCCACCGACATCCGCCTGTGGCTGCGCGCCGAAATCGACAACCTGCTCGATCTGCTGCGCCAGTTGCGCCGCGCGCTGGCCACGGTGGCGCTGGAAAACGCCGCCACCATCATGCCAGGCTTCACCCACCTGCAAGTGGCCCAGCCCGTCACGTTCGGCCACCACCTGCTTGCCTACGCGGAGATGTTCGGCCGCGACGCCGAGCGCCTGGCCGACTGCCGCAAGCGGGTCAACCGCCTGCCGCTGGGCGCGGCCGCCCTGGCCGGCACGTCCTTTCCCATCGACCGCGAGCGCGTCGCCAAAACGCTGGGCTTCGACGGCGTGTGCCGCAACTCGCTGGACGCGGTGTCCGACCGCGACTTCGCCATCGAGTTCTGCGCCGCCGGCGCGCTCATCATGACGCACGTCTCGCGCCTGTCCGAAGAGCTGGTGCTCTGGATGAGCCCGCGCGTGGGCTTCATCGACCTGGCAGACCGCTTCTGCACCGGCAGCTCCATCATGCCGCAAAAAAAGAACCCCGACGTGCCCGAGCTGGCGCGCGGCAAGACCGGCCGCGTCAACGGCCACCTGGTCGCCCTGCTCACCCTCATGAAGGGCCAGCCCCTGGCCTACAACAAGGACAACCAGGAAGACAAGGAAGGCCTGTTCGACACGGTGGACACGCTGCGCGACACGCTCACCATCTTCGCGGACATGGCCGCCGGCATCAAGGTGAAGGCCGACAACATGCGCGCCGCCGCGCTGCAGGGCTACGCCACCGCCACCGACCTGGCCGATTACCTCGTCAAGCGCGGCGTGCCTTTCCGCGACGCCCACGAAGTGGTGGCGCACGCCGTGCGCGACTGCGAACAGCGCGGCTGCGACCTGGCCGACCTGTCGCTCGCCGACCTCAAGGCCTATCATCCGGCCATCGGCGACGACGTGCACCAGGTGCTCACGCTGGAAGGCTCCGTGGCCGCCCGCAAGCACGTGGGCGGCACCGCGCCCGAGCGCGTGGCCGAGGAGGCGCGGCGCGTGCTGGCCGAAACCGCGGCCTGATCCCGCGACTTCCGTTTCCGCACCCCGAACGGCCCCGGCGGCATCGACCGCCGGGGCCGTTTGCATCGGGCGCGGCGCCCGCCGCCTGCACGCGCTAAATATGCAGCGCGTGCCCCAGCGCCTTGAGCGCGGCTTCCTGCACCGCCTCGCCCAGCGTCGGATGAGCGTGGATGGTGCCGGCCGCGTCTTCCAGCGTGGCGCCCATTTCGAGCGATTGCGAGAACGCCGTCGCCAATTCCGACACGCCGCGTCCCACGGCCTGCCAGCCCAGCACCAGGTGGTTGTCGCGCCGGGCCACCACGCGCACGAAGCCGTCGGTGGATTCGAGCGTCATGGCGCGGCCGTTGGCCGCGAAGGGGAACTGCGCGACGACGCAATCCAGCCCGGCGGACTCGGCCTGCGCGGGCGAAAGACCGGCCACCACGACCTCAGGGTCGGTGAAGCACACGGCCGGGATGCTGGCCGACTGGAAGTGCCGGCGCCGGCCCGCCACCAGCTCGGCCACCATCTCGCCCTGGGCCATGGCGCGGTGCGCCAGCATGGGCTCGCCGGTCAGGTCGCCGATGGCCCAGACGTTGCGCATGGAAGTGCGGCACTGGTCGTCCACGCGCAGCGCGTTGCCCTTGCGGTCGAGCTGCAGGCCCTCCAGCCCCCAGCCCTGCGTGCGGGGACGCCGGCCCACGGCGAGCAGCACGCGGTCGGCCGCGAGCAGCGTCTCGACGCCGGCGCCGTCCTGCACGCGCAGCGCGTTGCCCGCCGAGTTCAGGCCGAGCACCTTGCGGCCCAGGTGCAGTTCGACGCCCATTTTCTCCAGCGCCGCCGCCACGGGCTTGGTGAGGTCCGCGTCGTATGTGGGCAGAATGCGGTCCTGCGCCTCGACCACGGCCACTTCCGCCCCCAGCTTGCGATAGACCGTGCCCAGCTCCAGGCCGATATAGCCTCCACCCACGACCACCAGCTTGCGGGGAATGCTGTCGGGCGACAGCGCCTCGGTGGACGAGATCACCATGCCGCCGAACGGCACGGAGGGCAGCGGCGTGGGTTCGGAGCCGGCCGCCAGCAGCAGATGCTCGCACTGGATGCGCAGCCGGCCGTCGGCCGTCTGGACTTCGGCCGTCTTGCCGTCCAGCAGGCTGGCCCAGCCGCGCACCACTTCGACGCCGTTTTTCTTGAGCAGCGCCGCCACGCCGCCCGTCAGGCGCGAGACGATGCCGTCCTTCCAGGCCACGGTCTTGCGGATGTCGATGGCGGGCGCCTGCACCGAGATGCCCAGCGCCGACTCGCCCGCGTAATGCCTCGCCTTGCCGAACTCCTCGGCGGCGTGGATGAGCGCCTTGGACGGGATGCAGCCGATGTTCAGGCAAGTGCCGCCCAGGCTGGCGCCCTCCACGAGCACGGTGGGCACGCCCAGCTGCCCGGCTCGGATGGCGGCCACGTAGCCGCCGGGACCGCCGCCGATCACGAGCAGGGTTGTCGTCTTGGTAGTCTGGCTCATGATCACTCCACGAAAAGCAGCGCGGGTTGTTCCAGCAGCGCGCGCACGGCCTGGATGAAGCGCGCCGCGTCCATGCCGTCGACCACACGGTGGTCGAACGAGGAGGACAGGTTCATCAGTTTGCGCGCCACCACCGCGCCTTCCTTGAAGGCCGGGCGTTCCACAATGCGGTTCACGCCGACGATGCCCACCTCGGGATGGTTGATGACGGGAGTGGTAACGATGCCGCCCAGCGGCCCCAGGCTGGTGATGGTGATGGTGGACCCGGACAGCTCGTCGCGGGTGGCCGCGCCGGCGCGCACCGCCTGCGCCAGCCGCGCGATTTCGTCGGCCATGGACCAGAGGTCGCGCGCCTCGGCGTGGCGCATCACGGGCACCATGAGGCCGCCGTCGCTCTGGGTGGCGATGCCCAGGTGCACTGCGCCGTAGCGCGTCACCACGCCCGCTTCGTCGTCGTAGCGCGCATTGATCTGCGGGAAGTCGCGCAGCGCGATCACCATGGCCCGGGCCAGGAACGGCAGCAGCGTGAGCTTGCCGCGCGACTCGCCCCAGCGCTGGTTGAGCTGCGCGCGCAGCGCTTCGAGCTCGGTCACGTCGATTTCCTCGACGTAGCTGAAATGCGGGATGCGGCGCTTGGACTCCTGCATCTTCTGCGCGATCTTGCGCCGCAGACCGATGACGGGCACCGCTTCCTCGTCGTGGCGCTGCGCATAGGCGCCGCCGCGGACGGCCTGGCCGCTCCCGGACGACTTCAGGTAGGCATCCAGGTCTTCGTGCAGGATGCGCCCGGCCGGGCCGCTGCCCGGCACGTAGCGCAGCTCGATGCCCAGGTCCCAGGCGCGCTTGCGCACCGCGGGCGAGGCCAGCGGTTTTTCGCCCGGCTGGCGCGCGGCGGCGGGCGCTGCGGCGGGCCGCTCGCGCGGGATGCGCGGCGCGGGCGGCGGCGCGGGTTCGCGGGCGGCCGGCTCGCGCCGGGACTCGGGCCCGGTCGCGGGCCCGGTCGCGGGCCTGGCCGCCGGCGCGGCGGGCGCCGCCTTGGGATGCGCGGGTGCGGCTGCCGGCGCGGCGCCCGGCTTCTCGTTGCCCTCGCCTTCCACCTCCAGCCGGATCAGCTCGCTGCCCACGGTCATCACCTGGCCGACTTCGCCGCCCAGCGACACTACCTTGCCCACCACGGGCGAGGGAATCTCCACCGTGGCCTTGTCGGTCATGACGTCGGCCAGCGGCTGGTCTTCGGCGACCTCGTCGCCCACCTTGACGTGCCAGCCCACCAGTTCGACCTCGGCAATGCCTTCGCCGATGTCGGGCATCTTGATGACATGAATCCCCATCTCACACCTCCATCGTGCGTTTGAACGCTTCGCCGACCCGGCGCGGGCCGGGGAAGTACGCCCATTCCTGCGCGTGCGGATACGGGGTGTCCCACCCCGTCACGCGTTCCACGGGCGCCTCCAGGTGATGGAAGCAATGTTCCTGGACCAGGGCCACCAGCTCGGCGCCGAAGCCGCAGGTGCGCGTGGCCTCGTGCACCACCACGCAGCGGCCGGTCTTCCTGACCGAGTTCACGATGGTTTCCAGGTCCAGCGGCCACAGGCTGCGCAGGTCGATGATCTCGGCGTCGATGCCGGTTTCCTCGGCGGCCGTCGCCGAGACGTGCACGGTGGTGCCGTAGGTGAGCACGGTGAGCGCCGAGCCCGGCCGCACGATGGCGGCGCTTTCCAGGGGCACGGTGTAGTAGCCCGTGGGCACCATGCTGCCCGGCCGCCCGGTCCAGGGCGTGACGGGCCGGTCGTGGTGGCCGTCGAAGGGACCGTTGTACAGGCGCTTGGGCTCCAGGAAGATCACCGGATCGTCGTTCTCGATGGCGGCGATGAGCAGGCCCTTGGCGTCGTAGGGGTTGGACGGCATCACGGTGCGCAGGCCGCAGACCTGCGTGAACATGGCCTCGGGACTCTGGCTGTGCGTCTGCCCGCCATAAATGCCGCCGCCGCAAGGCATGCGGATGGTCATGGGCGCGACGAACTCGCCCACCGAGCGGTAGCGCAGGCGCGCGGCCTCCGACACGATCTGGTCGGAGGCCGGATAGAAGTAGTCGGCGAACTGGATTTCGCACACGGGACGCAGGCCGTAGGCGCCCATGCCCACCGCCACGCCCACGATGCCGCCCTCGGAAATGGGCGTGTCGAACACGCGCGAGGCGCCGTACTTGGCCTGCAACCCTTCGGTGCAGCGGAACACCCCGCCGAAATAGCCCACGTCCTGGCCGAACACCACCACGTTGCCGTTGCGCTCCAGCATGACATCCATGGCCGAGCGCAAAGCCTGGATCATGGTCATCGACACGGAGGCCGGACCAGCGTTGTTATCGATAGCCATGATCACACTCCGAGCTGCTGGCGCTGCCGGCGCAGGTGCTCCGGCATGTCCTTGTACACGTCTTCGAACATGCTGGCGGCGCTGGGCACGTGGCCGTCGACCAGCGTGCCGTAGCTTTCCGCTTCCTTCTGGGCGGCCTGGATCTCGGCCTCGAGCTCGGCGCGCAGCGCCTCGTGCTGCTCGTCGGACCAGATGCCGCGCACGATCAGGTGCTTCTTGAAGCGCGCGATCGGGTCGCCCAGGGGGAAGTGGCTCCAGTCGTCGCCCGGCCGGTACTTGGAGGGGTCGTCGGACGTGGAATGCGGGCCGGCGCGGTATGTGACCCACTCGATGAGCGTGGGGCCCAGGTTGCGGCGGGCGCGCTCGGCGGCCCACCGCGAAGCCGCATACACGGCCAGGAAGTCGTTGCCGTCCACCCGCAGCGAGGCGATGCCGCAGCCCACGCCGCGCCCGGCGAAGGTGGCGCCCTCGCCGCCCGCGATGGCCTGGAACGTCGAAATGGCCCACTGGTTGTTGACCACGTTCAGGATGACGGGCGCGCGATACACGTGCGCAAAGGTGAGCGCGGTATGGAAATCGGCCTCGGCCGTGGCGCCGTCGCCGATCCAGCCCGAGGCGATGCGGGTGTCGCCCTTGATGGCCGAGGCCATGCCCCAGCCCACGGCCTGGATGAACTGCGTGGCCAGGTTGCCCGAGATGGAGAAAAAGCCCGCCTCGCGGTCGGAATACATGACCGGCAGCTGCCTGCCCTTGAGCGGATCGCGCTCGTTGGACATGAGCTGGCACATCATGGTGACGAGCGACACGTCGCGCGCGAGCAGGATACTCTGCTGGCGGTAGGTCGGAAAACACATGTCGCCGCGTTCCAGCGCCATGGCATGCGCCGAGCCGATGGCTTCCTCGCCCAGGCTCTGCATGTAGAAGGAAATCTTTTTCTTGCGCTGGGCGGTCAGCATGCGCGCATCGAAAATGCGCGTCTTGAGCATGGCGCGCATGCCCGCGCGCAACTGGTCGTCGCTCAGCTCCGGCGCCCAGGGCCCCACCGCGCGGCCGTCGTCGTCGGTCACGCGCACCAGGCTGTAGGCCAGGCCCAGCGTATCGACCGCCGCGACATCAATAGGGGGTTTGGGCACCTCGCCGGCCGGCGAGACCTGCAGATAGGAAAAATCCGTCTTGCAACCCGGACGCCCGGTGGGCTCGGGGACGTGCAGCTTCAGCGGCCCGTATTGGCTCATGTATTGTCTCCACGCTTGATCGTGTCATGCGTCTTTCTTCTGTACAAGGCGCCGCGCGGAGGGATGGCCCGCGCGCCGCCGTCGCCGTCCGCGCATAAGGGATAAGCCATGCGCGGACCCGAGGAGATTAGCACAGGGGAGCGTCCCCGCACATCGCGCCCATGGCGGTGCGGGATGTGCCGGGCCGGGGCTGTCCGCTTATTTCGGGCCGGTCCATTCCGTGACGTAATCGCGGAAGTCCGGACGCTCGACCTGAGGCACGGCGCAGGCGGGCGTGCCCACGGCCAGAAAACCCAGGAAGCGGTAGTCCAGCGGGTCCAGCCCCAGGGCCTCCTGCACCGCCTCCACATATGTGCCCATGCCCGTGCTCCAGAATGCGCCATAGCCCAGCATGTGCACCGCGTTCAACAGGTTCATCGCGGCCGCGCCCGTGGCCAGCAACTGCTCCTGCTCGGGAATCTTGGTGTTGTCGTGGGCGATTTTCTGCGCCACGCCGATGAACAGCGGCACCGCCGCCATCCATTCGCGCACGGCCTTTTCCTTTTCCGGCGTCATGCGCGGATCGCCGCTTTCCTTCACGGCGGCCAGCGCCAGGTCCGCCAGCTTGCCGATGGCTTCGCCGCGGATCAGCACGAAGCGCCACGGACGCAGCTTGCCGTGGTCCGGGGCCGACATGGCGGTCTGCAGGATCTGGTCGAGCTCTTCGGGCTTGGGCGCGGGCGCGCGCAGGAACTTGACCGAACGGCGGGAAGCAAGGGCGTGCAGGGGCGTGACGGCAGTGGAGGAAGTCATGGGCAGGTGGGTGCGCAAACGTCGTAAATGGTAAAGAAACAGATTCTCATGATACGCCACGGCGCCGCCGCGGCCGGGCATCTCCACGCCCCGGCCGCGGTTATCGGCCGCGGGTCAGCCCAGGTGCGTGTGGCGCTCCTGGCGCTCTTCGACCTGCATCTCGGACAGGCCATGCAGAATGCCGCAGTCTTCGGCGTCGGGCCGCGCGCGCAGGCAGCGCTGCCGGATTTCCATCAGCTGCGTCTTGAGGTGGGTCAGCTCGGCGATGCGCTCGTCCACGTGCGCGATATGTTCGTCGAACAGCTCGTTGATGGGGCCGCAGCCGCTCTGGTGGTCGTCGGCCAGCGACAAAATGGCGCGGATTTCGTCCTGCGTCATGTCCAGCGCCCGGCAGTTGCGGATCAGCCGCAGGCGGTCCAGATGGGCCTGCCCGTAGCTGCGGTAATTGTTCAGGCTGCGCTGCGGCGCAGGCAGCAGCCCCTCTTTCTCGTAGTACCTGACCGTCTCGACCGTGGTGCCGGCCGCCGAAGCCAATTCGCCAATTCTCATCGCTGCCTCCCGGGCCGGGCCCGCTGGGATCGTTACTTGACCCTATAGTAACTCCAAGGTGTGCAATAGCGTCGTCCAGCTTATCGGAGCCTCATACGCCATGTCCTTACCCCCGGTCAAATCCCCTGCAGATCACCCCGACGGCGACGCCCTGCGCTGCGCGGGCCATGGCTGCCGCCACGGCCATGGCGCTGCTCCCGACCATGGGCACGACCATGGACACGGCGGCGGACACGACGGCCACGGCCATCCTGCCCACGACCATGCCCCCGCCGGGGCCGGATCCCCCTCGCCCGGGCTGACCGCGGGCCCCGGACAGGCCGTCGCCCGGCTGCGCATCGGCCAGATGGACTGCCCCACCGAGGAAACCCTCATCCGCAAGAAGCTCAACGGCCTGGAGGGGGTGCACGCGCTGGATTTCAACCTCATGCAGCGCGTGCTCACCGTGGTGCATGCCGAAGGGGCGCTGGACCGCATCATGGCGGCCATCCACGCCCTGGGCATGACGCCCGAGCCGCTGGCCCGCGAGGCCGGCCGCGCGCCCGCCCCCGCGCGATCCCGCTCGCGCGCGCAGCTCTGGACCATGGGCGCGGCGGGCGTGCTGGCCGCGCTTTCCGAGGCGGTCCATTTCGCCGGCCTGCCCCTGGCGCTGTCGGCCGTGCTCGCCGTGGCCGCCATCCTGACCTGCGGCCTGGACACTTACCGCAAGGGCTGGATCGCCGTGCGCAACGGCAATCTCAACATCAACGCGCTCATGAGCATCGCCGTCACGGGCGCGGCGCTTATCGGGCAGTGGCCGGAAGCGGCCATGGTGATGTTCCTGTTCAATGTCGCCGAGCTCATCGAGGCCCGTTCGCTGGACCGCGCCCGCAACGCCGTGCGCGGACTGCTCGACCTGGCGCCCGAGAAAGCCACCGTGCGCCAGGCCGACGGCCAATGGCGCGAGACGCTGGCCGCAGCGCTACGGCCGGGCGACATCGTGCGCGTGAGGCCCGGCGAGCGCATCGCGGCCGACGGCGTCATCGTGGACGGCCGCTCCGCGCTCGACCAGTCGCCCATCACCGGCGAGAGCCTGCCAGTGGAAAAAACCCGGGACGATCCGGTATACGCCGCCACGGTCAACACTTATGGCTCCTTCGAATACCGGGTCACGGCCGCCGCCGGCGACACCACCCTGGCCCGCATCATCCACGCGGTGGAGCAGGCCCAGGGCGCGCGGGCGCCCACGCAGCGCTTCATCGACCGCTTCTCGCGGATATACACCCCGGCAGTAGTGGCCATCGCGCTGCTCGTCGCCGTGCTGCCGCCGCTGGCGCTGGGCCAGGCCTGGCACGAAGCCATCTACCGGGCCCTGGCCCTGCTCATCATCGCCTGCCCCTGCGCGCTGGTGATATCCACCCCGGTCAGCATCGTCAGCGGCCTCACCGCCGCCTCGCGGCGCGGCATTCTCGTCAAGGGCGGCGTGTATCTGGAAACCGGCCGCCACCTGAAATGGCTGGCGCTCGACAAGACCGGCACGCTCACGCACGGCAAGCCCGTACAGACCGACATGCGGGAATGGAACGCCGCGCCGACCGGCGCGGCGCCGGCGGCGCAGATCGCGGCCAGCCTCGCGGCCCGCTCGGACCACCCGGTGTCGCTGGCGCTGGCCCAGGCGGCCCGCGCGGCCGGCGAACCGCTGCTCGAGGTGCAGGACTTCGCCGCCCTGCCCGGCCGCGGCGTGAGCGGGCGCGTGCAGGGCAGGCTGTTCCACCTGGGCAACCTCCGGCTCATGACCGAGCTGGGCGTTTCCTCGGCCGAACTCGAAGCCCGCATGGACGAGCTCGAAAAACAGGGCAAGAGCGTCATCGCGCTCACCGATGGCGAGCGCCCGCTGGCGCTGGCCGCCGTGGCCGACACGGTGCGGCCGGCCAGCGCCGCGGCGGTGGCCGACCTGCACGGCCTGGGCGTGCGCACCCTCATGCTGACGGGCGACAATGCGCACACGGCGCGAGCCATCGCCTCCCAGGTGGGCATCGACGAAGCCCGGGGCGACCAGTTGCCCGAAGACAAGCTCGCGGCCATCGAATCCAAGCTCTCCGTCCAGGGCAAGGTCGGCATGGTGGGCGACGGCATCAACGACGCGCCCGCGCTGGCGCGCGCCGACATCGGATTCGCCATGGGCGCGGCCGGCACCGGCACCGCCATCGAAACGGCGGACGTCGCCCTCATGGACGACGACCTGCGCAAGATCGGCACCTTCATGCGCCTGTCGCGGGCCACGCACCGGGTGCTGGTGCAGAACATCGTGCTGGCGCTCGGCATCAAGGCGGTATTCCTGGCGCTGGCCATCACGGGCCACGCCACGCTGTGGATGGCCGTGTTCGCGGACGTGGGCGCCAGCCTGCTGGTGGTGGCCAACGGGCTGCGCCTGCTGCGCGCAGCGCCTGCCGCGCCGCCTCCCGCGGCCGCCGGCGCGGCCTGAAAAGCGCGGGCCGGCGGCCTCAGCCGGCCTGCTCCTCCTGGGGCCAGTCTCGCAGCACGGGCGCGTCCGCCGCGCCCGGGCCCACGTCCCTCAGGTGGTCGTCCTGCAGGATCGACATGCGGTAGGCGTCGCGGTAGGCGCCGTTGGAAAAGAACTCCTCGCGCAGCAGCCCTTCCACCTTGAAGCCGCAACGCTCGTAGATGTGCACGGCGGCGGCGTTTTCCTTGTCCACCACCAGATAGACCTTGTGCAGGTTGAGCACGCGGAAGGCGTAGCCCACCGCGATGCGCGTGGCCGCCTTGGCGTAGCCCCTGCCCTGGAAGCTCGGCGCGATGATGATCTGGAACTCCGCCCGCCGGTGGATGTAGTCGATCTCGACCAGTTCCACCAGGCCGGCCGGCTGCCCCGTGTCGTGCTCGATGATGAAACGGCGCTCGCTCTGGTCGTGCAGGTGGCGGTCGTACAGTGCCACCAGCTCGTCGTAGGCCTCGTAGGGCTCTTCGAACCAGTAACGCATGATGACGTCGTTGTTGTTGATCTTGTGCACAAAATGCAGATCGCCGCGCTCCAGCGGCCTGAGCCTGATATCGGACACCGTGGTCATGTTTGCCTCTCGAAGTGCGGCCCATTGTAGGCCCGGCCGGCACGGCCCCCGCACGCGGCCCCGCCTCACGCCAGCCCGAGTTTAAGAAAACTCTTATCCATGGTGGCCCGCTCCTCCCTCAAGATTGCAAAATATTTCCGCACCTTTCAGAAATATTGCATTGCTGTGCCCAGCACAGGCCACCGCCGAGCCACCAGGAGGAATTCGGGCCATGGAGAACCAAGAACGCGAGCTGCTGCTGACGCTCACCGAAACCGTCCACAAGCTCGCCGAAATCATCGCGCACAACCACGCGCAGCTCGAGGCGCTGCGCACCGTCATGGTCGGCGTGCACGGCGCGCTCTGCGGCGAGCCCGAACTGCGGGCCCGCATCGAGGAATCGCTGGCCGCCTCGCTGGAAGGCAGCTACGCCATGGTGCTGGGCACATCCCTGTCCGACGACATCCTCACGCTGCGCGAGCAATGGCTGTCGGCCCTCATCCCCGCCGACGTCTGGAAACGCCTGCGCGCCCGCACCGAAGCCTGACCCCGCCGCCTGTTTTCCCGCGCGGGCGCTCTTTCCATGCCTGCGTCCCACCCTCTGGAGCCCCCCGATGTTCAGAAATATCACCCTGCGCCGCGGCATGCTCGCCCTGTTGCTGCTGCTGGCGGGCGCCATGTTCGTGTCCAACGGCACCGCCTGGATGAGCCTGCGCACCAGCAACCAGAACCTGGCCGCCGTCAACGACAGCTATTCCCTGCAGGCCATCGAGCTCAGCAACGCCTACCTGGTCTTCCTGCGGGCGCGGCTGATCATGGCGAACGCGTACATGGACCTGCAGCAGGGAGATTCCAAGCAGGCCGCCGCCGACCTGCAGCGCGCGACCGCCATGCACGCGCAAGCCGCGGCCCGCCTGCGGGATTTCATCGACGCGCCGCAGCTCGACGGCACCCGGGACCACGTGGCCGCCCTGACCCAGGCCTACGAGCGCTACCAGGCCGCCGTCGACGCCCAGGTGGAGGCGCTGGCCGCCCAGGACCCCGCCAGTTTCCAGAAGCTCGCGGCCCAATCCCGCGCCGTCACCTCCGAGTTCAACGCCGCCGCCATGGCATTCCTCGAGGCCATCGACAGAATCACCAACACCATGGTGACCGACGCCGCGCGCGATTATGCCCGCGCCCGCGCCATCGCCATCGCCATGGTGCTGATCTGCGTGGCGCTCACCGTCCTGGGCTGGACCTTCATGCGCAAGGTGGTGCTGCAGCCCCTGCAGGAAGCCGGCGCGCACTTCGAGCGCATCGCCCAGGGCGATCTCACCGCGCGCATCGAGGTGCGCAGCGCCAACGAAATCGGCCAGATGTTCGCCGCCATCAAGCGCATGCAGGAGGCGCTGACGCGCACCGTGTCTTCCGTCTATCGCGGCGTCGAGGAAATCACCGTGGGCGCGCAGCAGATCGCCGCCGGCAACATGGACCTGTCGCGCCGCACCGAAGAACAGGCCGCCTCGCTGGAAGAAACGGCCGCCTCCATGGAGCAGCTTGCCGCCACCGTCAAGCAGAACGCCGAAAACGCGCGCCAGGCCAATGCGCTGGCGGGCGGCGCGTCCGAGGCCGCCGGCCGCGGCAGCGCCGTCATGGCCGAAGTCGTGCAGACCATGGAAGGCATCGCCACGAGCTCGGGCAAGATCGTCGAAATCGTGTCGGTCATCGACGGCATCGCCTTCCAGACCAACATCCTCGCGCTCAACGCGGCGGTGGAAGCGGCGCGCGCGGGCGACCAGGGCAAGGGTTTCGCCGTGGTCGCGGGCGAGGTGCGCGCCCTGGCCCAGCGCAGCGCCCAGGCTGCCAAGGAAATCAAGAATCTCATCACCGATTCGGCCGCCTCCGTGCGGGCCGGCTCCGAACAGGTCGAACGCGCCGGCGCCACCATGAACGACCTAGTGACGTCCGTGGCGCGCGTGGCCGACATCATGGGCGAGATCAGCGCCGCCTCCGAAGAGCAATCGGTGGGCATCGACCAGGTCAACCTCGCGGTGTCGCAAATGGATAACGTCACCCAGCAGAACGCGGCGCTGGTCGAACAGGCGGCCGCCGCGTCCAAGTCGCTGGAAGAGCAGGCGCAGCATCTGCGCCAGGCCGTGCACATCTTCAAGATTTCGCCGGCCGATGTCATCGACATGAATGCCGGCTCGCTGGAGGTGCGCAAGCACGGCGGGGCGCTGAACGCGCCCGCCGCCGCGCTCGGGCGGGCCTGACCCGGCCGGGCCTGACCTGGCCGGGCCGGGCCGGGCCGGCCTGGACAGCGGCGGCGCGGGCCGCGGCGAACTGCCGCGGCCCGCGCCGCCGTCCGGAAACCGGAAAAATCAGCCCTTGGGCCGGGGGCTCGCGAAGTCTTCCAGCGCCAGCCCCTTTTCCTTCAGGATGGCTTCCAGCACCGGCTGCAGGCGCCCCAGGCTTTCCTGCACGGCCTCGCGCACGGTGTCCACCATGACCTGCGTGCCGCGCTCGATTTCGATGTTCACCAGATCGCCCGGCCGCTTGTCCTCGAAGACGGTCATGCGCCGGGTTTCCGGAATGAGCCACACCTCGAACCAGCCCTCGGCGCGGTTCACCTCGGACACGGTCAGGCTGGCCCCGTTGATGGCGATGTAGCCCTTGGCGAAAACGTATTTGCGAAACGCCTCGGGAATGTCGAAGCGCATGCGGCAGTTGGTGTCGGACGCGTCCACCTCCAGGACGCGCGATGTGAAATCCACGTGGCCCGACAAAGGGTGGCCGCCGATTTCGGCGCCGTCCTTGGCCGCCCGCTCCACGTTGACGCGGCCGCCTTCCCGGTAGGCGCCCAGCGTGGTGATGGCCAGGCTTTGCAGCATGACATCGAAAGTGGCGCGGTCCGGCCCCAGGATTTCAGTTACCGTGAGGCAGACGCCGTCGGTGGACACGCTGGCGCCCACGGCCAGGTCGGCGCAGAAGCCCGGCGGAAAATCCAGCGTGAAGGTGCGCAGGCCCTCGCGGTCGGCGATGCCCGCAATGGCGGCGGTGCCTTGAACAATACCTGTGAACATACGGATCCTGAATGCGGGGCGGCGCGCCCCGCAGGCAAAACATCAACGGTAACCGATATTTTGCCAGCCGGCCGCGCCGTCCGGGGATCCGCCGCCGCGTTCAGTGGCGCACCGCGATGGTCTTGAGCGTGGTGAAGCCGTACAGCGCCTCGAAGCCCTTCTCGCGGCCGTAGCCCGATTGCCGCGAGCCGCCGAAAGGCAGCTCCACGCCGCCGCCCGCGCCGTAGTTGTTGACGAACACCTGCCCGGCGCGCAGCTTGCGTGCCAGGCGCAACTGGCGCGCGCCGTCGCGCGTCCAGACTCCCGCCACCAGACCGTACAGCGTGCCGTTGGCGATCTCCAGCGCCTGCTCCTCGGTGTCGAACGGAATGGCCGCCAGCACCGGGCCAAAGACCTCTTCCTGGGCCAGGCGGCTCTGCCAGGGCACGTCGCGGAACAGCACCGGCGGCTGGTAGAACCCGCCGGCGGGCGCGCCGTCCTTCAATTGGCCGCGCGCGGCCACCTTCATGCCCTGCGATTCGGCCTCGGACAGGAAACCGCGCACGCGATCCTGCTGGCGCGCATTGATGAGCGGGCCCACGTCCAGGTCCTGGGCGGCCGGGCCGGTCACCGTGGCGGCGAATGCGTCCGACAGGCGCTTGATGACGGTTTCGTACACGCCGCGCTGCACCAGCACCCGGCTGCCCGCCGAGCAGGTCTGGCCCGCGTTCTGGATGATGGCGGCCACCAGCACCGGCATGGCCGCATCCAGGTCCGCGTCGTCGAACACGATCTGGGGCGACTTCCCGCCCAGTTCGAGCGTGACCGGCACGTGGTTCTCGGCGGCGGCATGGGCCACCAGCTTGCCCGTCTGGGGCGAGCCGGTGAAGGAAATGTGGTCGATGCCGGGATGGGCGGACAGGGCCGCGCCGGCTTCGTGGCCGTAGCCCGTGCAGATATTCAGCGCGCCGGGAGGCAGCCCCGTCTCGGCGGCGATCTCCGCCACCTTGAGCAGCGACAGGCAGGCGTCTTCGGCCGGCTTCACCACGCAGGCGTTGCCCGCCGCCAGGGCCGCGCCCACGCTGCGGCCGAAGATCTGCAGCGGATAATTCCAGGGCACGATATGCCCGGTGACGCCATGCGGCTCGCGCACGGTCAGCACGGTAAAGCCCGGCGTATAGGGAATGGTTTCGCCGTGCAGCTTGTCTACCGCGCCGGCGTAGAACTCGAAGTAGCGGGCGACGGCGGCGGCGTCGGCGCGGGCCTGCTTGATGGGCTTGCCGGTGTCGGCGGACTCGATCTGCGCCAGCTCCTCCTGCCGGTCGATCAGCGCGAAAGCCAGGCGCATCAGCAGCCGGCTGCGCGCGGCCGGGGCCATCTGGCCCCACTCGCCCTCGAAAGCGGCGCGCGCGGCCCGCACGGCGCGGTCCACGTCTTCCTCGCCCGAGCGGGCGATAGCGTCAAAGGGCTGGCCATCCGAGGGGTTCAGGACGTCGATGGTTTCTCTGGTGGCGGCAGCCACCCATTCATTGGCGATAAAGTTCTTATGGCTCACGGTATGCGCGGGGTAAAGTGGCGGCCATGCGGCCGGAAATGGAAAGTGTCTCCGCATGCCAGGGCCGGACGGCGCGGGCATGGCCGGCGGAACGCGCCGGTTCTTGTCTGTCTGGTTCTGGCAGACAAAGTACGGGAGCGCCCTCCGACTTGTCAATTGCACTAACAGCTTTACACCCGAACCCCGCCGTTATCTGCATAAAAATACGGGTTTACCCTGAAACCGGTACCGATTTCTTGCACCGATCGTTTGTCACCATGATTGACAGCCTGACCGATAGCCTCCCCGCAGGACGGCGCCCATGAATTCCCTGGCAACGCCTGCCGCCGCCGGTCCGGCCGACGACGCCGCGCGGCCCCGCCCCGACCTGGACGTGCTGGCCGAAGTGGCTTCCGGCCTGGGCTACGTGCGCGCCGAACGCTTCGCCGAACGCGTGTACGAAAGCCTGTTCTATGCCATTGCCACCGGCAAGATCGCCCCCGGCGGCCGGCTGCCCTCCGAAATGGAACTGGCCGCCCTTTTCGAGGTGTCGCGCCCGGTCGTGCGCCAGGCGCTGGACCGCCTGCGCGAAGACCAGCTCGTGGAATCGCGGCGCGGCTCCGGCAGCTACGTCCGCGCCAAGCCCGACCTCATGGGCGGCCTGCCCGCCATGGACCCCGCCAAGCGGGTCAGCCACATCCTGGAAGGGCTGGAACTGCGCCGCGTCATCGAGCCGGAATGCGCCTATCTCGCCGCCCTGCGCCGCACCGACGCCGACCTGCGCGACATGGACCGCATGCTGACCGGCTACGAAGAAGCCGACGCCAGCGGCGCCATCGCGCACCACCACGACTACGGCTTCCACCGCGCGATCGCGGCCGCCACCGGCAACCAGCGCTTCGTGCAGGTGCTCAAATCGCTGGAATACGACGTAAGCCATGCCGTGAATCTCATGCGCCACCTGGTGCACATCCAGCCCTGGAAGCGCACCCGAGCCGCCATAGAGGAACACCGCCACATCTACCGGCTCATCCGCGACCAGGACGCGGAGGGCGCGCGCAACGTCATGCGCGCCCACATCGAAAAAGCCCGCAGCCGCATGCTCAACAGCGGCTCCGAAACCTGACGCCTGTTCCGCCGCGCGAAGCGCGCAACGGCGCCGAAGCTCCTGCTTCCCCTGCGCCCCGTCAGGGGGCGGAATCCGGCGGCGTATGGCGGGCCGGCGCCGCGCCGAGCTTCGCGTCCGTGTCGGACACCGACCACGCCACCACGCGGTTGCGGCCGCCCCTCTTGGCCCGGTAGAGCGCCTGGTCGGCGCGCTCCAGCGCCGTTTCCGCATCGGGCGCATCGTCCGGACAGCGGGCCACGCCGATCGAAATCGTGATGCGGCCCACTCCGCCCGGCATCTCGCGCTTGGCCGTGGCCGCGCGGATGCGCTCGGCCACGGCGAGCGCCGCCTTGGCCGTCGCGCCCGGCATCACCACCAGGAATTCCTCGCCGCCGATCCGGCAAGGCGCATCCTCGCGCCGCACCTGGGCGCGCATGATCGTGGCCAGCTCGACCAGCACGCGGTCGCCGGCGGCATGGCCGTAGGTATCGTTGACCCGCTTGAAATGGTCCAGGTCCAGCGCCAGCACCGCGAAGGCCCGCCCGCTTGCCCGTTCCAGGGCATGGGCCAGACCCCGGCGGTTAAGCAGCCCGGTCATGGGATCGGTCAGCGTCTCGGCGTTCAGCTCGCCGATCCGGCGCTGATGCTGCTCCAGGGTGGCGCGCACCGCCTGGCGCAACTGGTCCGCCTCGAAATACCAGGCGCGCACCGACCGCAAGATGGGCTCGCCCCGCCCGCAATCGAGCTCGCGCACCGCTCGCGCCAGCGTCGAAAGCGGCTTGGCGATGCCATACCCCATCAGCGCGATGAGCACAATGCACACCAGCGCCGCCGGGATGGAATAGAGAAATATGGTCCACATCAGGCCGCGCAGCGGGCGCAGCGTCACGGACAGCGGCCGCTGCACCACGATGCCCCAGCCGCCATGCCTCATGGGCGCGTAGGCGGCCAGCATGTCTTCGCCATCGGCCCGCACCACCCTGCCCTCGGCGCCCCCGCCTTCCTTGAGCGCGCGCACCACGGTATGGTTGCGCGCGCGCAGTTCGCCGCGCTCGCTCTCCTGCCGGTACAAAACCTGGCCCGAGGCGTCGATGACGTAGCTGTATGAGCCGTCGCGATGGAAATGCTGGCTCAGCAGCTTGTCCACCTCGGTATCGCGCTGCAGGAAGATCGCCCCCGCGACCAGACCCAGGTAGTTGCCCTGCGCGTCGCGCACGGGCTCGGTAACCGCCACCGTCAGGCGCCCCGCGCACAGATAGGGCGCGGTCACGTTGCCGCGCTCCTCGCGCGCGCGCAGATCCGCCCCGCTCAGATCCCAGCGCTCCTGCGGCAGCGAGGGGTCCGCGGCGGCCTGGGCCAGCACCTTGTTGTCGCGGTCCACGATGAGCACCCCTGCCAGGCCGTCGGACTGCTGCGCCACGCGCGCAGCCTCGTCCTGCAACGCCGCGGGCGAATCCATGATGGCGGGGATCCGGCGAGCGCTCACGGTCAACTGGCGCTCGATGGATTCCATATAGAGGTCCACGACCTCGGCCAGCTTTTCCGCATAGGCCAGGTTCGACTCCAGCGTGCTCGCGACCAGCAGCTCCTTCTGGGCCCGGTACGCCGCGAACAAGGCATTGGAAAACGCAATGCCGGCGCTCAGGACGGCCAGCGCCACGATGAGGTAGACCAGGGTGATGCGCGTGCCCTTCAATCCGCGAGTCCTCCGCCGCCCAATGCGCGCCGCGGCCGCCATGCGGCCGGATTGCGCATCCTACAGCGAGAATCGGCCCCCGCGCATGAAATTCGCGCCGGCGCCACACGCCGCACGCGTCATCCAGGCACTTGCCGCCGCTCCAGCTCGACCAGCCTTTCCCCGCCCGCGCGGCGGTAGATGCGGTCGGATTCCCGCGTCAGCCGCTCCCCGGAGGTCAGGCGAAACACATAGTCGGGCACGACGCCCTCCTGGGTGCGGCGTCCCACCCGGAACCGCTCGATGCGAAACAGCTCGCCCGTATCCGAACGGGCAAGCACATCGTCGAGCCTGCGTATTTCCATTGACATGGCGCTCCCCTCGGGTAACGGCGCGCTCCCCCGCCACCGCCCCTCCTGCGCAAAAACCAGGCCTTATTTGGAAACGCCAAAATACGCCGGCCAGATTCCTCAACAATAGGGAGTATCACTAACGGCGGCATCGCCGCCCCGCCGCCGTTTCCCGGCGCGGAAACAAACAAGCCCTCTTGCGAGGGCTTGTCTGCATGGGCTGCCGCATGGCGCGGCGGCCGGGTAAGCCGCCGATATTTACAGCGGCGTGATCTTGGTGGCTTGGGGGCCCTTGGCGCCCTGGCCGGCGATGTAGCTCACGCGCTGGTTTTCGCGCAGCTCTTTGTAGCCGTTGCCCTGGATTTCGGAGAAATGGGCGAAAAGATCTTTGCCGCCATCTTCAGGGGTAATGAAACCAAAACCCTTGTCAGCGTTGAACCACTTTACGATGCCTGTTTGCATGGATATTCCTTGATGAAAGACGGACACGTGTCCGGAACGAGACGATCAAGGAAGGATATGGACAATGATGGCGCACTCTGCAATTCGCACACAACCGAACGGAATCGCTACTCTTGAAGATCTGCGGGCACTATGAGGCCCGGGACCGGACGAGTCAAGCGATATTTGACTCCCCGCCCGGCGCGCTTGCGGAAAAACATGTAACCGGGCGGATTTCACGGCATTCGCGGCGGCGGCGCGCCGTTCCTGGGGACGCAGCGGCGGCGCGCCTCGCCCCTGCGCGGGGCCACGGTATCATGTGCCATCGTCCGCCACGGCAAGCCCGCCATGGCACCATAAGAACCACCGCCGGGCCGTCCGCGGGCCCGCGCCTCCATAACGATCTGCCGAAACCATGAAGTTAGCTACTTGGAACGTCAACTCCCTCAACGTACGCCTGCCCCAGGTGCTCGCCTGGCTCGACGCGAACCCGGTGGACGTGCTCTGCGTCCAGGAGCTCAAGCTTCCCGACGACAAGTTCCCCCAGGCGGCGTTCACCGAAGCCGGCTACCACGCCGTGTGGGCGGGCCAGAAAACCTATAACGGCGTGGCGATCCTGTCGCGCGAGCCGGGCCAGGCCATGGTGCGCAACATCCCCGGCTTCGAAGACCCGCAGCAGCGCGTGCTCGCCCTCACCCTGCCCAGCCCCGACGGCGACCTGCGCGTGGTCTGCGCCTACTGTCCCAACGGCCAAGCCATCGGCTCCGACAAGTACGCCTACAAGCTCGAATGGTTCCAGGCCATGCGCGACTGGCTCGCCAGCGAACTCGAACAGCACCCGCGCCTGGCCGTGCTGGGCGACTACAACGTCGCTCCCGCCGACGAAGACGTGCACAACCCCGAAAAATGGGAAGGCCAGGTGCTCGTCTCCGAGCCCGAGCGCCACGCCTTCCGCGCCCTGCTCGATCTCGGCCTGACCGACTCCTTCCGCCTCTTCGAGCAGCCCGAGAAATCCTTCAGCTGGTGGGACTACCGCCAATTCGCGTTCCGCCGCAACGCCGGCCTGCGCATCGACCACGTCCTGCTCTCCGAGCCCCTGGCCAAGCGCTGCATCGCCTGCGTCATCGACAAAGACCCCCGCCGCAACGAACAACCCTCCGACCACGCCCCCGTCGTCGCAACGCTGCAGTTCGCGTAGAAAAAAATTCGAGTCCAGTTGCACACGCATCCGGATTTCATGTATAGTTGCGGTCTTCTGATTTTGGGGCGGTAGCTCAGCTGGGAGAGCGTCGCGTTCGCAATGCGAAGGTCGGGAGTTCGATCCTCCTCCGCTCCACCACTATTCAGCGCCCAACCGTTCTCGGTTGGGCGTTTCCATTTCCGGGTTCCGCAGACGGCGCGGGGTTCGGGGCCATTCTGCGTGTGCCGACGGTCGGCGAACAAGGGGCCATGACGCGCCCGGTTCGCCCCTGTTCCGCTCTCTCTTCTCTCGAAACCTGCGCCAACTTCCTTGCCGTGGCACACGCACGCGGCCGAGTCTGGCCGTGATTTACGCGCGTGCCGCCGCCATCGGTTGTCCGGCGAACTTGGAGCAGCAATGCATCACGCCAACGCGCCCGCCGCGCAGGGCATCGAGTACAAGCCTGCGCGTTGCTGCGTGACCACGAGCGCACCGTAGGCCGCGTGCTGCGCCGCAGGTTCCGGCTTGCCCTTGTCCTTCGACTTGATCTTGAACAGGTCGCTCGGTTTCGCGCTGTCCAGGCCTGCGCGCTGCATGATCCGTTCCGCCGTCGTGACCTCGCCCTTGAACGACCATAGCGCCTCGAGCACCTTGGCCTGACCGTCGGTGAATCGGATAGGTGTGCTGCTGATATCAGGCAGCGTCGCCCATTTGAAGTCCGCCGAGAACGGCCCGTTCACCGGCGTGGCCGGATCGGCGGCCGCCGATTGCGCGGACGGTGATGGTGCGCCGATGAGTGTGATCCCGCCGCCGTAGAACGTGAAGCGTTCCTCCAGCGCCAGCCATTCCACGCCCGAGCCGAAGGGCGACCCGCGCGTCGTGCGCGGCCTCGGCGTGATCACCCGGATGTCGCCGCCCGCCACGCGCACCCGATCCTGCAACGCTGGTTCTTGCAGCACGCGCGTCAGATCGCGGGCCAGCAGCACGGGCGAGCGGCGGGCCTCGCCCAGCCGCCACACGCCGTCGCCCAGATCATCGATGCCGTCGCGGCTTTCGATGCCGAGCGCGAGGCGGATCTTCTGGCGCAACCATTCCTCGTCCAAGGCCAACGTCGCACCATCGTTCGCTTCGACGGCGACCGGCCCGCAGTCCGGGCAACGGCACATACGTCCACCTTGACCATCGCCCCAAACCTGCGCCCGATGCTGTTGGCAGTGTGGACAGAGCACGAACGACCGATCAACGACCGTCGGCTTGACCGCCTTGCCCAGGACGGACAGCGCAGCCACCTCGCGGGGCGACAGCGTGGCGCGCAGCACGGGCGTGCCGCCTGCGAACAGGCGGCAGACCAAGGCCCAGGCATCGTGCGCCGCCATCGATCAGTCCTCGAACGCCGAGGAGGAACTGATCGCGTCCGCTTCCGGCGGAAGCTCCTGCGCGCTCAGGGTCTGCCCCTTCTGCAAGATGCCCACCGAGACCAGATAGCCTTCCAACTGCGCCTGCATCTTGGCATCGAACTTGTGCAGGTTCAGGCGCCCCTTGCTGGTCACCTCGATGGTGACCACCTTGGCGCGCGTCCGGCCCGGCTCTGGCGGATAGTAGAGATTGACCTGCGCCGCCGTCACCGCCCACTGACCTTCCAGCGGGCCGGGCAGCTTCTCCTTCAGCAGCTCATGCACCGAGCGTTGCTGGCTGGACTGCATCGCGGTGCATTCGATCTTCAGCGCGGTGTCCGGGCTGAGGAGCGTGAGCGCCTTCAGTTGCACCATCGAGAAACCATCCTCGAACGCCTCCGGCACATCGAAGCCGGTGCGCAGCATCGACAAATCCAGGCTCGGCGACTTGATCCGGTGTGCGCTCGCCTTGACGCCCAGCACATGCTCGGCGAAGGCCTCGACCAGCATTTGCTGGTATTTCTGGCCGCCGCGCACCAGCGTGCGCACCACACCGGTGGACTTGGCGTACTCCAGCACCATGTGGATGTTGGGATTGCCGACGCGACGCTTCAGGGTCGAACCCTCGAACTCCAGCCGCAGCATGGCCATGTCCTTGACGTGGACGGTCAGCAGGAACACGCCGGGGCTGCGCTCGACCAAGTGCGCCACGCTGCTGTCGCCGCACTGCATTTCGCGCTTGTAGAACGCCGAGATGGCGTGGCGGAGTGCGGCCAGGTTGGTGTCCGAACCGTTCGGCTGGCGCTTCAGACCCAGATCGTATTGCTGGGTTTGCGGCCCGTGATGCTCCCAAAAGCTGAAGTCGTAGGCGCGCTCGAACAGTGCCGGGTGGTTGACGTACAGCCAGAACGAGCGATGGACGTCGCTGCTGCACAGCGTCAGGCCCGCCAGCGCGGCACCGTCCGCCACCACGGCCTCGAACATCGCCTGTTTGCCCGCCGCGTCGCCCAACTGGACACTGGCCATGAGGTTGGCGGTCATCTGGTCACGAGCGGCAGTGTCCGGCCAGACCTTGACCGCCTCCACCAAGAACTGGCTGGTCTCCGGCGCGTCGTCCCACGCGAACCCGTCCGGCACGGGCAGGCCGTGTGAGGTCAGGAAGTCGCGCAGCGTGGCGTCCACCGGCAGCTCGAGCATCACGTCGACAAAGGTCTTCTTCATCTTGTTCGTCCTTTCTGGATCGGCGTCGGAGGTCTGCGACCGATGTACGGGCTGCACGGGCCAGCGACAGGGTTACTGAACACGCATCTCGTGCAAGTAAAGTAATGAGATACAAGCGCGATTCTGAACCGCGGATTTCCGCTTGTCAATCAACGGGGCACATATAGACATTTTGTGTATCTCGCGGCTATACTGACGGTCTTGATTCATTCACTGGCTGTTTAGCCATTACAGGAGCATCGCCATGGCTTCGGCGTTTGGAGTACGCCTGCGGCGCTTGCGCGAGGCGAAGAAGTTGACCCTGCAACAGGTCGCCGACGCGGTCGGCTGCACCAAGGCCTACATCTGGGAACTGGAAATGAAGGAGGGGCAGCGCCCCACCGCCGAGCGGATTCAGAAGATCGCTCAGGTGCTCGGCGTGACGATGGAGGATGTGATGGGTACGCCCATGCAGCAGGCACCCGAAGCCAGTCCCGAGGACGTGGCTTTCTTCCGCGAGTACGCCGGGATGACGGACGAGGAGAAGGATCGCTACCGGCAGGCCCTCAAGATCATGTTCCCCGACAAGGGCCAAGGCGGGGACTGAGGATTGAGCGCAGCGCAGACCCTCACTGGCTCCATTGCCGCCAACACCGTCCAGAAGTGGTTGCGGGCGTGGTACAGCACGGGCATGCCCGACGCCGTCGATTTGGAGATCGTCCGGCAAATGCTGCCGAGCACGCCCTACGGCACGGGCGTGCGGGAGATCAAGGCGCCGATGGTGCTCGACGTCGACAGCTGCGAAGGCATGCTGGTGCGCAACCCGAAGGACGCGGCCGAGTGGGGCATCTTCTACAACGGCAAGGCCAGCTCTGAACGCCGACGCTTCACCATCGCCCATGAGTTGGGCCACTTCATCCTCCATCGCGGTCAGCAGCAGAGCTTCAACTGCGACAAGGAAAGCGTCTACTCCGGCGTCGACACCATCCGCGTCATAGAACGCGAAGCCGACGACTTCGCCAGCAACTTGCTGATGCCCGGCGATCTGCTGCGCGACTGGATTTCGAACCAGCGCATCGACCTGCACGTCCTCAGCGCCATCGCCAAGCGGTTTCAGGTTTCGTTCGAGGCGCTGTGCATCCGCTTCATCAAGTTCACGACGGAGCGCGCGATCCTCGTCTATTGGGACAACGGCTTCGTGAAGTACGAATGGCGCAGCAGCAGCGCTGTCAAGACACGGGCGCGCATCCGGCGTAATGGCGATCCGGCAGAACCGCTGCCGGGCACGCTGGCCGCCGAAACCAGTGTCGAGCAGGAGTGGGATGGCACCGAGATGTCCGCCGCGATCTGGTGCCCGGAGGAAGCACAGCACATGAAGCTGCGCGAGTTCAAGCACAGCTACGGCGCGCGTGATCGCATCCTCACGCTGCTCCTGCTCGAAAGCGCCGAACCACGACGTTGGGATCGGTCTTGGCAGGACGGCGAAAGTCTTGACAGCTTTGATCAGTTCGTCTCGAACGGTCAGTTGCCGGTTCGCTGAATCGCGGCCAGTCAATGACATGACGACACTACTCACCGACGGCGCACTGCAGACGCTGCAGCGTGAAGTTCAGCGATTGCTGGGCCGCTGCCTGCTGCGTCTGCAGCAGTACGAGCATCTGATCAAGGCCCTCGTGGCGCATCACGAGATTGCTGGGCCGGCCCATGCTCTGGAGTCGATCCGAGCGGAGCGCATCGCCGACACCGCCGGCAAGACACTTGGCACCCTGGTTGGCCAGCTCCTCGGTTCGTACGTCGTGACCGGGGATGCCGACACACTCGACGAGATCGCCGCTCGCGCACCAAGTGACACCATCTCATTTGGGATGCGGATGCAGCTGAGCATGTCCGCTGACGACTACGCTCGGACCGAGAGCGACTTGAAGGAACTGGTGCTGCTGCGAAACAGCCTGGTGCACCACTTCATCGATCAGCACGATCTCTGGAGCCTGGAAGGATGCCAAGGCGCGCACGATGCACTGGTTGCAGCCTACAGCCGCATCGACCAACACTTCGAGCAACTCCGAGGCTGGGCCGAGCACATGGATCAGGTGCGGCGGCTGACGGCGGAGTTCGTCCAGTCGGATGCGTTCCACGAACTGGTCGTCAACGGCATCGCACCGGATGGCACCGTAGATTGGTCTGCGGCGGGGATCGTTCGTGCACTGCGGGACGCCGCCGGAGCGTTGGCTGTTGACGGATGGACACCTGTCGCGCTGGCTGGGCGCTGGATTGCCGATCGACACCCCGAGCAACTGCCCGCCAAGTACGGCTGCAGCAGCTGGCGGCAGGTGGTGCATGAGTCGCGTCTTTTCGAGCTTCGGTACCGCGAAGTGGATGGGCAGCGTGCTGCTTGGTACCGGGCCAAGGATGCATAGCTCCGCGCCAATGCGTTTCGGCGATTCCCCGATGCCGGAATTCCGCGCACCCCCGCTAAATCACGTTACGCGAAGTGCCCTCGGTTTCTAGCATGAGCAGCGTTTTCCATCGGAACGCCTGCCATGACAGAACTCGAACCCATCTCCATTTCCCCGGCCCCTGACCGCCCTCGGCACGCGCATCAGGAAATCGCCGATCTGTTGGCCGCCGCGCTACTGCGTCTGCGCGCCCGACCGTCCAGCCACACCATCGAAAACAGCGAGTGCGTTCGCCTTGGCTTCTCCAGCCAACAGCGCGTGAATGCGAACCCCGATCACCACCACGGAGTTAGCCCATGACGGCAAACGCACCATCCACCACCACCTCGGTCGCCGCCCAGGTCGCCGGTCTTCCCCATCTCTCGATGGATGATCTCTGGAAACTGTGGGACGAGCATTTTGACGAACGGCCCGGTCACCATCATCGCGGCTGGCTGGAGAGCCGACTGGCCTACCGGATTCAGGAGCGCGCCTTCGGCGGCCTGAAGCCGTCGCTGCGCAAGAAGCTCGAGGAAGTCGGCGAAACCGGCATTCTGCCCAAGCAACTGCGCGGCGACAGCCAGCGCTTGCTGCCTGGAACCATCCTCACGCGCATCTACGACGACGTCGAGCATCGCGTGCTGGTGCGCGGCTCGAACGACTTCGAATATCAGGGGCGACGCTTCAAGAGCCTGTCCGCAATTGCGGGCCACATCACCGGCAGCCACTGGTCCGGCCCGGTGTTCTTCGGCCTCAAATCGCCCGCAGCAAAAAAGGTGACGGCATGAGTTCGCAGCGCGCCAACCCACTGCCGACGGTCACGCCGAAGAAGCGTTGCGCCGTCTACACCCGCAAATCCACCGACGAAGGGCTGGATCAGGAATACAACAGTCTCGAAGCGCAGCGCGACGCAGGCCTCGCCTTCATCGCCAGTCAGCGACACGAAGGCTGGATCGCCGTCGGCGATGGCTACGACGACGGCGGCTACTCCGGTGGCAACATGGATCGTCCCGCGCTGCGCCGCCTGATGGCCGACATCGAGGCCGGGAAGATCGACACCGTGGTCGTCTACAAGATCGATCGCCTCACGCGCAGCCTGCCGGACTTCGCCAAGCTGGTCGAGGTGTTCGACCGCAACGGCGTGTCCTTCGTTTCGGTCACGCAGCAGTTCAACACCACGACCTCGATGGGGCGGCTGACGCTCAACATCCTGCTGTCCTTCGCGCAGTTCGAGCGCGAAGTGACCGGCGAGCGCATCCGCGACAAAATCGCCGCCAGCAAGGCCAAGGGCATGTGGATGGGCGGCGTCCCACCCTTGGGCTACGACGTGGTCGAGCGCAAGCTCGTCGTCAACGAACGCGAAGCGGCTCTGGTGCGCGACATCTTCCGGCGCTACGCCGAGCATGGCTCGGCGGCGCGGCTGGTGCGCGAGCTGGACATCGAAGGCCATACCACCAAGGCCTGGGTGACGCAGACCGGGCGCGAACGCTCGGGCCGCACCATCGACCAGCAGTACCTCTTCGCGATGCTGCGCAACCGCATCTACCTGGGGGAAATCCGCAACCACGGCACCTGGTATCCCGCCCAGCACGAAGCCATCGTGTCGCAAGGCCTGTGGGACGCGGCGCATGCCTTCATCGAACGGCGCAAGCAAGCGCCGCGCGAGCACGTCGCCAAGCATCCGGCGCTGCTGGCCGGTCTGCTGTTCGCGCCCGACGGGCAGCGCATGCAGCACTCCTTCGTCAAGAAGAAGAACGGACGGCAGTACCGCTACTACGTCCCGTACCTGCACAAGCGGCGCAACGCGGGCGCGAGCCTGTCGCCCGGCATGCCGGACGTGGGCCATCTCCCCGCCGCCGAGATCGAGAACGCGGTGCTGGCGCAAATTCACGCGGCACTGTCGGCGCCGCAGATGCTGATCGCGGTCTGGCGCGCCTGCCAGCGCCATCCCGCAGGTAGCACGCTCGACGAAGCGCAGGTGGTGGTGGCGATGCAGCGCATCGGCGACGTGTGGGCGCAGCTGTTCCCCGCCGAGCAGCAACGCATCACGCGGCTGCTGATCGAGCGGGTACAACTGCACGGGCACGGGCTGGACATCGTCTGGCGCGAAGATGGCTGGATCGGCTTCGGTGCCGACATCGGCGCACATCCGCTGGTCGAAGAAACCAGGGAACGGGCCGAGGAAGCACTGGCATGAGCACCACGATAGACCCACGCAAGCGCGCCATCCGCGTCGAGGTCGGAGCCGATGCCCGCAGCTACGTCAGCGATGGCCAGCGCGTCACGCTGGTACCGCTGACGATCAAGCGCCGCCAGAACCGCAAGCTGCTGATCCCGCCTGCGCCCGACGCCATCACTGCGACGGGCGGCCTTGACGTGCCGATGATCAAGACGCTCGGCAAGGCGTTCTACTGGAAGCGGCTGATCGACGAAGGCATCTATCCGACGACGGCCGACCTGGCGCGCGCGCTGAAACTGGAGCCAGGCTGGGCGGCCGAGGTGCTGCGCATGACCCTGCTGGCGCCGGACATCGTCGAGGCGATCTTCGAAGGCCGCCAGCCGCGGCATCTGAACCTGCACACGCTGCGCGGCCGCCAAGACCTGCTGCCGCGCGACTGGGCCGAGCAGCGTAAGGCACTGGGGTTCTCGCCGCCCGAAAGCTGACGTCAGCCGGCGCAACAGCCCGCCTTGCCCTGTTCTTGAACGGGTGGGCAAGGCACGGTGCCGTAGGAGCAATAGACGCAGCAATCGCCGGGCTTGGGCTTGAGCACGGTGTGGCAGGCCTCGCACTCATAGAACCACTGGCAGGCGTCGGTGGGCATGACCTCGGACTTCGCGTGCCCGCACGCCGGACAGCGCAGTGTCGATTCCAGCACGAGTGCGTTCACTTCGCGCTCCCGGTCACGGTCGAAGGGTAGCCCGCGTCCTGGGTGGCCCGCATCAGCGCCTCGACGTTGGTCCTCGCGTCGTCGAAGGTCACCGTCGCCTCGCGCTTGTCGAGGTTCACCTCCGTCTTCGCCACACCCGGCACCTTGCCGAGGGCTTTCTTGACCGTGATGGGACAGGCGGCGCAGTTCATGCCCGGCACCGACAGCGTGACGGTCTTGGGGGCCGCCATCGCTGGCCCGCTCAGTGCGAGCGCGAGGCAGGCCCATGCCAGCAGTTTCTTCACGACGACCTCCGTTCCTCAGTAGAACCAGGGCGCGACCAGCGGAAAGCCGAGCGCCACGATCACCAGAGCGACCACGATCCCGAACAGCAGCTTGTAGCCGCACCGCACCGACGGCACCGCGCAGGCCTGTCCGGGTTCGCAAACCGGGGCTCTCGCCCAGATGCGCCGCCCGGCGAGGAACAACGCGACGAGGGCCGCGCCAATGAAGATCGGGCGGTAGGGTTCGAGGGCCGCCAAGTCGCTGATCCATGCCCCCGAGAAGCCCAGCGTGATCAGCACCAGAGGCCCGAGGCAACAGGACGAGGCCAGGATCGCGGAGACGAACCCGGTCGCCAGCGCCATTCGACCGCTTCCGGCGTCAGCACGCGCGGTTGGGGAATCGGGTTTCATGGCGTAAGCTTACTTCCGTACTTAAGTACGGAGTCAAGTCCATGAACGATATTTCTGATCGCGAGCCGATGACGATCGGCACCCTGGCGCGCGCGGCCGGCGTCAATGTCGAAACCATCCGCTTCTACCAGCGCAAGGGGCTGATGCCCGAGCCGGATCGTCCCCTGGGCAGCATCCGCCGCTACGGCGGCGACGAGCTTGGCCGCATCCGCTTCATCAAGTCGGCGCAGCGACTGGGCTTCAGTCTCGACGAAGTGGCCGATCTGCTCGAGCTCGAGGACGGCACGCACTGCCAGCAAGCGCGTGAGCGGGGGCGCAAGAAGCTCGCCGACGTGCGCGCGCGCATCGCCGATCTCAAACGCATCGAAACCGCCCTCGCGGATCTGATTTCTCGCTGCTCGGCCACACGCGGCCGTGTGCGCTGCCCGCTCATCGACGCGCTCCACGAAGCGTAGCCCGCCACGCGCATCTGATCTCCCTCCATGAGGCGAGCCGTTGGCTCGCCTTTTCTTGCGCCCTGTGGGCAGGGATTGGCGAACCCGGAGTTTCCGCCTGGTTCGCCATTGCGCCCCTTAACGGTTCGCCACCCGAAGTCTGGAATGACACCTGTTCCTCAACAACGCAACAGGAGCGTTCCATGCAGACACCAGCCGGCACCATCCCCCGGTCGCCCTCATCGGCGAATTCTCCGACGATCAACAGCCTCTCACCCGGCGACCGCCGGGTGCTCAACGAAAACGAGCTCGCGCAACGCTGGGGCGTCAGTCCCAAGACCTTGCAACGCTGGCGCAGCGAAGGTCGCGGCCCGCGCTACCTGAAGCTGTCCAAGCGCGTCGGCTATCCCGTGGACGCGGTCATCGAGTTCGAGCGCCAGGCGCTGCACGACTCGACGTCCGAACGCGCTGCGGTCTGAGGAGCGATGCCATGAACGACATCACCCTCTTTCCCGCCGACATCGCCGCGATGTCCGTCAGCCAGTTGGCGGCGCTGCCCGCCGTGCAGAAGGCCGAGATCGACAAGAACCTCGACGAGGCCCTCGACTGGTTGAAAAAGGCGCGCACCAAGTTCGACGCGGCGCTCGATGCCGCCTACGGCGAGCAGGCACGTGCGGCACTGCGCGAGTCCGGTCGTGACTTCGGCACCGCGCACCTCGACGACGGCCCGCTGCACATCAAGTTCGAGCTGCCCAAGAAGGTCAGTTGGGATCAGAAGCAACTGGCAGAAGTCGCCGAGCGCATCGTGGCCTCGGGCGAGAAGGTCGAGGGCTACCTCGACATCAAGTTGTCCGTCTCCGAATCCCGCTACACGAACTGGCCTCCCGCGCTGCAGCAGCAGTTTGCAGCCGCGCGCACCGTGGATTCCGGCAAGCCGGCTTTCACCCTTTCCCTCGATTCGGAGCACTGATCATGAGCGCGATCATTCCCTTCCAGTTCGAAGCGCACGCCGTGCGCGTCCAGGTCGACGATGCTGGCCTGCCGTGGTTCAACGCCAACGACGTCTGCGATGCGTTGGAGATGGGCAATCCGTCTCAGGCGATCAAGTCGCACGTCGATGTCGATGACCTCCAGAAATTGGAGGTCATCGACAACCTCGGGCGCATGCAGCGCGCCAACCACGTCAACGAATCGGGCCTCTACGCCCTGATCCTCGGCAGCACCAAGGACGCCGCGAAACGCTTCAAACGCTGGGTGACCGGCGAGGTGCTGCCCGCGATCCGCAAGACCGGCGCGTACTCCGCCCCCGGCGCCCTGGCTTCCTTGCCCGCGCCGACCCACGACCGCGTGAGCGCGATCCTGCTGATCGGAGAGGCAGTCGCCAAGGTGCCGGGTGTCAAGACCGGCATCGCGATGGCGGCTACGCTGACCTGCATTCAGGAGAACACGGGCCTCACCACCGAGGTGCTGCGCCGCGCCCTTCCAGCCAAAAGCGCTGCCGCCAACGAACCGATCTGCTCGCTCAATGCCACCCAGCTTGGCAAGCTGCTCAACCGTTCGGCCAAGGCCACGAACCAGTTGCTGGCATCGCGCGGCTTCCAGTTCCGCAACGACCGCGACGAATGGGAACTGACCGAAGCCGGTGAAGCGTGGGCCGAGGCCATGCCGTACTCACGCAACGGCCATAGCGGCTACCAGATCCTCTGGAATCCGGCGGTCGCCGAGCAGTTGAAGGAGGTGGCGTGATGTCCCTCCCGATCATTTCGGCGCAACAGCGCATGGCCGAGCGCAAGGGCGTGAAGCTATTGATACTGGGCAAGTCCGGCATCGGCAAGACTACCCGGCTCAAAGACCTCGATCCGGCTACCACCTTGTTCCTCGACATCGAGGCGGGCGATCTTGCCGTGGCCGACTGGCCGGGCGACACCATCCGCCCGGCATCGTGGCCGGAGTCTCGTGACTTCTTCGTGTTCCTCGCGGGCCCGGACAAGTCGCTGCCGCCGGAGAGTGCGTTCTCGCAGGCGCACTACGACCACGTCGTCGAGAAGTTCGGCGATCCGACGCAGCTCGACCGTTACCAGACCTTCTTCCTCGACTCGATCACGCAGCTGTCCCGCCAGTGCTTCGCGTGGTGCAAGACCCAGCCGGGCGCGGTCAGCGACCGCTCCGGCAAGCCCGATCTGCGTGCGGCCTACGGGCTGCTCGGCCAGGAGATGGTCAGCGCCTTGACCCACCTGCAGCACGCCCGGGGCAAGAACGTGGTGTTCGTGGCCATCCTCGACGAGCGGCTCGACGACTACAACCGCAAGGTGTTCGTGCCGCAGATCGAAGGCAGCAAGACCAGTCTGGAACTGCCCGGCATCGTCGATGAGGTCGTGACGCTGGCCGAGATCAAGGCCGACGACGGCAGTGCCTACCGCGCCTTCGTCACGCATACCGTCAATCCCTACGGCTTCCCGGCCAAAGACCGCAGCGGTCGCCTCGACCTGCTGGAGCCGCCGCATCTCGGCGCGCTGATCGCCAAGTGCGCGGGCGCATCGCCCGTCAGCGCCGCCACCCCCGCACACATCGAATCTCAGGAGTAATCGCAATGACCGCATGGAATGACTTCAACGACGCCGACGCCCAGCAATCCGGCTTCGACCTGATCCCCAAGGGCACCGTCGTCCCGGTGCGCATGACCATCAAGCCCGGTGGCTACGACGATCCCGATCAAGGCTGGGGCGGCGGCTACGCCACCGAGTCTTTCGAGACCGGCTCCATCTATCTCGCTGCTGAATTCGTGGTCACCGCTGGCGACCATGCCAAGCGCAAGATGTGGAGCAACATCGGCCTGCACTCCAAGAAGGGGCCGACCTGGGGCCAGATGGGGCGCAGCTTCATCCGTGCCGCGCTCAACAGCGCCCGCAACGTCCATCCGCAGGACAACAGCCCGCAAGCCGCCGCCGCGCGCCGCATCCAAGGCTTCCACGAACTGGACGGCATCGAGTTCCTCGCCCGTGTGGACGTCGAGAAGGACGCCAAGGGTCTGGATCGCAACGTCATCAAGCTCGCGGTCGAACCCGACCACCCCGAGTACGCCAAGCTCATGGGCGTGCCGCCCAAGGCCAAGACCGGTGGCGGCACCTCCGGCGCTCCGGCGCAAGCCACGCCGCCCTACACAGCCACCACGCCCGCGCCGCAACGCGCGCCTGTGACCGGCAAGCCCGCTTGGGCGCAGTGAGGGGGCGGATGAAATGCTGGGTCTGCAAACGACAGGCGCGCGGCTACGGCCACACCGATGGCCGGTTCAAGACCGCCGATCCGCGCCGCTACGTGCTGGACTGGGTGTTCTGCTCGCGCCGCTGTCAGGACGCCTTCCACATGCTCTACGGCAACTGGATGCGCGCGAAGGAAGACCGCATCGACAAGACGGAGGTCGCCATGATCGATCCGTCTGATATCGAACTGGCCGCGATGCGAAAGTGCCTCAAGGCCTTCGGCGAGGCTGCGGGCGAGATCGGCTTCGGCAAGCCCCTGGGTGACTACGCGGAGGCCGAGGCGCTCTCCGTCATCGACGCCATCGTCACCTGCTACACGGAGGCGATGGTCGAGCACCACGAGGCGACCAAGTTTCCGCCCGTGCGCGGCATGGCTCCGACGCCCGATCCGATGGCCAATCCCTTCGCCGATCTGGAGGACGACAAGTTCTGGGAGGCGAAGCCATGATGGACTTCAACTCCTCGTCCAGCCTGTCCGGCCAGATCACGGCACTGGTCGATCTCGGCATGCAACGCATCCGCGCGCAGCAACCCGCGCGCGGCTACCTCGGCGCGTCGCGTCTGGGCGCGGCCTGCGAGCGCGCCTTGCAGTTCGAGTACGCCAAGGCTCCGGTGGATCACGGGCGCGACACCGAAGGCCGGATACTGCGCATCTTCGAGCGCGGCCACGTCATGGAGGACTGCATGGTGGCGTGGCTGCGCGACGCGGGCTTCGACCTGCGCACGCGCAAGCCCGACGGCGGGCAGTTCGGATTCTCCGACGCGCAGGGTCGGCTGCGCGGTCACGTCGATGGCGTGATCGTCGGCGGGCCGGAAGGTTTCCGCTATCCCGCGCTGTGGGAGAACAAGTGCCTCGGCGCGAAGTCGTGGCGCGAGTTGGAGACGAAAGGCCTCGCGGTGGCCAAGCCGGTGTACGCAGCGCAGGTGGCGCTCTATCAGGCGTACCTGCAACTGCACGAGCACCCGGCGCTGTTCACCGCGATCAACGCCGATTCGATGGAGATCTACGTCGAGCTGGTGCCGTTCGATGGCGCGCTCGCGCAGCGCATGACCGACCGCGCGGTCAAGGTCATCACTGCGACCGAAGCCGGTGAACTGCTGCCGCGCAGCTTCAACGACCCCACCCATTTCGAGTGCCGCATGTGCGCGTGGCAAGACCGCTGCTGGAGGACACCGACATGAACAACACACCCTTGAATCAAGTGCTTGGCGAGCAACTGATCGACGTGCGCCAAGCCGCGCTGATGTTCAACTTGCCGTCGTACTGGCTCTCGCAGGCCAAGGAACGCCAGCAGCGCCGCATTCCGCACTACCGCGTCGGCAAGCTCGTCCGCTTCAAGCCCAACGAACTGGAAGCGTGGATCGTCGCGCAGCAGCCCTCCGGCGAGGAGGCTGCGGATGCTTGATTTCAACGACGCGCCCGAGCCCACGGCTCGGCCCGTTCCCCGTGACCTCGACGTCGAGCGCGAAGCCATCCGCGCCGAACTGCGCGCGCGTCTGGAGTCGGTACTGGCCGCGCTGTTCCCGGCAGGCAAGAAGCGCGGTGGCAAGTTCCTCGTCGGCGACGTCCTCGGTAGTCCGGGCGACAGCCTGGAGATCGTGCTCACCGGCGACAAGGCGGGCTTGTGGACGGATCGCGCCACGGGCGACGGCGGCGACATCTTCACGCTGATCGCCGCGCACCTCGGCATCGACGCCCACGCCAATTTCCCGCGCGTGCTCGATGCCGCGACCGAACTGCTCGGGCGCGCTCCGGCGGCACCGGCACGCAAGAGCAAGAAGGACGCGCCCGTCGACGACCTCGGCCCGGCCACCGCGAAGTGGGACTACCTCGATGCCTCCGGCAAGCTGATCGCGGTCGTCTACCGCTACGACCCGCCCGGCCGCAAGAAGGAGTTCCGCCCGTGGGACGCGCGCCGCCGCAAGATGGCTCCGCCCGATCCGCGCCCGCTCTACAACCAGCCGGGCGTGACCAGCGCCACGCAGGTGGTCTTGGTCGAAGGCGAGAAATGCGCGCAGGCGCTGATCGAGGCGGGTGTCGTTGCGACGACGGCGATGCACGGGGCGAACGCCCCGGTCGAGAAAACCGACTGGTCGCCACTGGCGGGCAAGGCCGTGCTGATCTGGCCCGACCGTGACAAGCCCGGCTGGGAGTACGCGACGCAGGCGGCGCAGGCCATCCTGTCGGCCGGCGCGAAGACCTGCCACATCCTGTACCCGCCCGAGGAAGCGGCGGACGGCTGGGACGCGGCGGACGCCGTGATCGAGGGCTTCGACGTCACGGCCTTCCTCACCCACGGCCCGCGTCTCCAGATGCACGACGTCGCCGACGACGCCGAGCCGGTGGTTAGCAGCGACGAATCGGTGTGGGGCACGGAGGATGCGCTGGCGCTGGCCTTCACCCGGCGCTACCACCGCGACTGGCGCTACGTCGCCGCGTGGGGCCGCTGGCTGGTGTGGGATGGGCATCGCTGGCGCACCGAGGACACGCTGGCAGCCACCGACCTGATCCGCAGCGTCTGCCGTCACGCCGCCGTCCATGCGGACAACCCCAAGATCGCCGCCAAGCTGGCCAGCTCGGGCACGGTCGGCGGCGTGGAACGGCTGGCGCGTGCGGATCGCAGGCACGCGGCCACCACCTCCGAATGGGACGCCGATCCGTGGCTGCTCAACACGCCCGGCGGCGTGGTCGATCTCAAGACCGGTAGGCAGCGTCCGCACGACCGCGCTGACCGGATGACCAAGATCACCACGGCCACGCCGGGTGGCGACTGCCCGATCTGGCGGCAGTTCCTCGTCGAGATCACCGGCGGCGATGCCGATCTGCAAGCCTACCTGCAACGGATGGTCGGCTACTGCCTGACGGGCGTGACCAGCGCCCACGCACTGTTCTTCCTCTATGGCACCGGTGCCAACGGCAAGAGCGTGTTCGCCAACGTGGTCAGCACCATCCTCGGCGACTACGCCTCGACCGCGTCGATGGACACCTTCGTCGAAGCGCGCGGCGACCGCCATCCGACCGATCTGGCCGGACTTCGCGGCGCACGCTTCGTGACGGCCATCGAAACGGAACAGGGGCGGCGCTTGAACGAATCGAAGGTCAAGGCCATCACCGGCGGCGACAAGATCTCCGCGCGCTTCATGCGGCAGGACTTTTTCGAGTACACGCCGCAGTTCAAGCCAGTGATCGTCGGCAACCACAAGCCCGCCATTCGCAACATCGACGAGGCGATGAAGCGGCGGATGCACCTGATCCCTTTCACCGTGACGATCCCGCCCGAACGGCGCGATGGCAACTTGACCGACAAGTTGCTCGCCGAGCGCGACGGGATTCTGGCGTGGGCAGTGGCCGGATGCCTCGTGTGGCAACGCGAAGGATTGAAACCACCTGCGAGCGTGGTGTCGGCGACCGAGGAGTATTTCGAATCCGAGGACGCGCTGGGCCGCTGGCTCGACGAACGCTGCGTGCGCGAGGCCAACGCGAAGTCGCTGACCGCCGAACTGTTCGGCGACTGGAAGCAATGGGCCGATTCCGCTGGCGAGTTCATCGGCTCGCAGCGCCGTTTCTCCGATCTGCTCATCACCCGTGGCGTCGAGAAGTGGCGCAACACGGCGGGCGTTCGCGGCTTCCGTGGCATTGGCCTCAAGCACCCGCCCAAGCCCGCCTACACCCCATACGCCGACGACTGACCGCCATGCCGACACACCCGACTGACGCTTTTGACGCATCACAACGTAAGTCTCTTACGCGCGCGTGCGCGCGCACGCCTCATGGAAAGTTTCGTTGTGCTGCGCCGGATGCGTCAGTCCAAACCGAAACAAGGACTGCAACCATGACCACGACTATCCTCTCCCTCGACTTGGGCACCACCACCGGCTGGGCGCTGCGCGGCAGCGACGGCAACATCACCAGCGGCAGCGAGAGCTTTCGGCCGCAACGCTTCGAAGGCGGCGGCATGCGCTTCCTGCGCTTCAAGCGTTGGCTCACGGAACTAAAGGCCGTGGCCGACGGCATCGACACGCTGCACTTCGAGGAGGTGCGCCGCCACGTCTCGACCGACGCGGCGCACGCCTACGGTGGCTTCCTCGCCACGCTCACCGCGTGGTGCGAGCACCACCAGATCCCATACCAGGGCGTGCCGGTCGGCACGATCAAGAAGCACGCCACCGGTAAAGGCAACGCGGGCAAAGACGAGGTGATTGCCTCCGTCACCGCTCGCGGCCACGCGCCGGGCGACGACAACGAAGCCGACGCACTGGCGCTGCTGCACTGGGCTATCGCACAGCACGATCTCGAACAGGAGGCGTGAGATGAAGATTCCGACGCCCACCTATCGCTGCCCCTTGGGCCGCCTCCAGCCCGAGACCACCGACCTCGAAGCGATGAAGCAACGCGGCTGGCGCGACCAGCACGTCCTCGTCGTCAGCGCCGCCGACGAACGCTTGGACTTCGTCGAGCGCGAGTTCGTCCGGCGCATCGGCGAACGTCTCTACGGACAGGGAGGCGCACGCCATGACTGACCGTTATGCTGCTTGGACAATCGAAGACGTGGCCGCGCGCTTCGAGGAGGCGGCCAGCACCGGACGACGCCTGCCGCCCGTGCGTGTGCAGGGCTACTTCAACACGTGGCCGATCATCGTGCGCAAAGAGTGGGAGGCGTTCGCGGCCGACGAGACGGTCTATCGCCCGTTCCCTCCGACGCCGGACGCCATCGAGCGGATGCTGGAGACGATGAAGTGGGTGCAGTGGCTGGAGGTCGAGCAGCGCCACCTCGTGTGGATGCGCGCCAAGCGATACGGCTGGCGCGACATCACCATCCGCTTCGCCTGCGACCGCACGACGGCCTGGCGGCGCTGGCAGCGCGCCTTGCAGACGGTCGCCGACCAGCTCAATGGCGTCGTCACTGCGTAGGGATTTGGCGTGATTTGGCGCGCCCGGTCGGCAATGCGCGGGCATCGGCGGTAGTGAGCGGTTTTTGACCCTGCAACAGATTCGGCGATCCGGGGGTAGTATTTCAGCTATCTTCTGGACAGCGGTGACGGCGCGGCGAGCGGCCCGAGGCAAAAGGGGTCCTTCCTTCCCGAATCGCAATGCGGGGGGCGCGAGCGCGGCATTCGCCTAGCGTCCGACTGCAAACCAAGGTTTGCAGGGTTTGCAGTTTGCACTCGCACCAGTCCGCACCCATCACGAGCCCGCCCGCGGTTTTCCGTCGGCGGGTTTTCCTTT
>Ga0180221_1000170_pt1 | contig 83735 bp, 82 predicted proteins | sample eDN5th37CKraftMG_FD_151339 | JGI IMG/M metagenome (GOLD analysis project Ga0180221, IMG submission 151339) | Enriched Miracle-Growth compost microbial communities from Emeryville, California, USA - eDNA 5th pass 37_C Kraft MG (version 2) (version 2) ... | reverse complement strand
CGACCCGGCGAGCTGCTCGAAGCCGGGGATCGAGCTAGCCGCCATCGTCTGCAGCGGCCCCGCGGACACGAGGTTGCAGCGGATGCCGCGCTCGCCGAGGTCGCGCGCGAGGTAGCGGTTGACGGACTCCAGCGCGGCCTTCGCGACGCCCATCCAGTCGTAGATGGGCCACGCGACCGTCGCGTCGAAGTCGAGCCCGACGATCGACGGGTGGTCGCCGCGCTCCAGCAGCGGCAGCAGCGCGACCGCCAGCGCCTTCAGCGAGAACGCCGACGTGCGGAACGCGACCTGGGCCGACTCGGCCGGCGTGTTGAGGAACTCCCCGCCGAGGGCGTCGCCCGGCGCGAACGCGATCGCGTGCAGCACGCCGTCGAGCCGGCCCCAGCGCGACTCCAGCTCCGCGGCCACCGCCTCCAGGTGGGCGGGGTCGTTGACGTCGAGCTCCAGCACGTCGCACTCCTGCGGCAGGCGCTTGGCGATGCGCTGGGTGATGCGCAGCCCCCGGCCGAAGCCGGTGAGGACGATCTCGGCGCCCTCCTCCTGGGCGGCCTGGGCGACGGCGAACGCGATCGAGCGGTCCGTGAGGACCCCGGTGATGAGCAGGCGGCGGCCTTCGAGCAGTGACATCGGTCCGGGACCCTACGCGCCGCGAGCCCCGCATGACGCGCGGATCGACACCGCGCCGCGGAGCGTCAGGCGCCGCGCTCAGACCTCGAGGCCGAGCAGCTCCACCGACCGCTCGCGCATCTCGACCTTGCGCACCTTGCCGGTCACCGTCATCGGGAAGGCGTCGACGAACAGCACGTAGCGCGGGCGCTTGTAGTGGGCCAGGCGGCCCTCGCAGTAGGCGCGCACCGCGTCCTCGTCGAGCGCCGCCCCGTCGCGCAGCCGCACCCACGCGCACAGCTCCTCGCCGTAGCGCTCGTCGGGCACCCCGACGACCTGCACATCGGCGATGTCGGGGTGGGTGTGCAGGAACTCCTCGATCTCGCGCGGGTAGATGTTCTCGCCGCCGCGGATGACCATGTCCTTGATGCGGCCGGTGATCGCGCAGTACCCGTCGGCGTCCATCGTCGCCAGGTCGCCGGTGTGCATCCACCCGGCCGCGTCGATCGCCTCCGCGGTGCGCTCGGCGTCGTCCCAGTAGCCGAGCATCACGCTGTAGCCGCGCGTGCACAGCTCGCCGGGCTCGCCGCGCTCGACGACCTTCCCGCCGTCGGGGTCGACGATCTTCACCTCGACGTGCGGCCCCGCCCGCCCGACGGTCCCGACCCGCCGCTCGAGCGCGTCGTCGGTGCGCGTCTGCGTCGAGACCGGCGACGTCTCCGTCATGCCGTAGCAGATGGAGACCTCGCTCATGTGCATCTCGTCGATCACGCGGCGCATCACGTGCTCGGGGCACGGCGAGCCGGCCATGATCCCGGTGCGCAGCGACGACAGGTCGTGCGTCGCGAAGTCCGGGCTCTCGAGCATCGCGATGAACATCGTCGGGACCCCGTACAGCGACGTGCAGCGCTCCTGGGCGACGACCCGCAGGGTCGTGCCGGGCTCGAACGACGGCGCCGGGATCACGATGCACGCCCCGTGCGTCGTGCTGCCGAGGTTGCCCATGACCATGCCGAAGCAGTGGTAGAAGGGCACCGGCAGGCAGACGACGTCCCGCTCCGTGTAGCCGAGCAGCTCGGCGACGAAGAAGCCGTTGTTGAGGATGTTGTGGTGGCTGAGCGTCGCGCCCTTCGGGAACCCGGTCGTGCCGCTCGTGTACTGGATGTTGATCGGGTCGTCGGGGTCCAGCGCGGCCGCGCGGGCGGCCAGCCCGGCGGCGTCGACCGGCGCGCCGGCCAGCTCCTCCCAGGCGGGATCGCCGAGGAAGATCGCCGGGCACGCGTCGACCTCGGCCGCCATCGCCCGGTAGTCGCTGGTCTTGAACGCCGGCGCGGCGATCAGCAGGCGGGTCCCCGACTGGCGCAGCGCGTAGGCGAGCTCGTGCGTGCGGTAGGCCGGGTTGACGTTGACGAGGATCGCCCCGATCCGCGCCGTCGCGTACTGCACGAGCACCCACTCGGCGCAGTTGGGCGCCCAGATGCCGACCCGCTCGCCGCGCTCCACGCCGAGCCCCAGCAGCCCGGAGGCCAGCGCGTCGACGCGCGCGCTGAACTCGGCATAGGTCCAGCGGACGCCCTCGCCGGGGGAGACGAGGGCGGGCCGGCCGCCGAAGCGGGCGACCGCCCGGTCGAGGTCGGCGCCGATCGTCTCGCCGAGCAGCGGGACGTCGTAGGCGCCGTGGGCGTACGCGGGGGCGGGCAGGCGCCGATCATCTCCGCGCCCGGCGGCGCGGTCAACCTCAGGTGCCGATGAAGCGCTGCTTGGCCGGGTCCTCGACCTCGACGTGATCCGGGCGGTCGAAGCGCGGCTCGTCGGCCTCCGGCGAGGCCGGCTCCTCGGCGCTCGTGCTCGTCTCGCGCACCCACAGCCCCGTCCGCGTGGCGACGAACAGTCCGCCGACGATCAGCAGGGCGACGACGATCACGAACAGCAGGAAGATGAGGGGTGGGGCCATGCGGTCCGGCTACCCGGCCCCGACCGCCCGAAACGCAACCGCAATCTTCGGGTCACGCGCTCGACACGGCCGCTTGGGATCGTCGCGGCCATGAGCACGACCGTGGAGGCGCCGCGCGTGAGCCGGTCGACGCGCCGCGGCCGCTGGATCGACCACTGGGACCCCGAGGACGAGCGCTTCTGGGAGACGACCGGCCGGCGCATCGCCCGGCGCAACCTGGCGTTCTCGATCTTCGCCGAGAACCTCGGCTTCAGCATCTGGGTGCTGTGGACGATCGTCGTCATCAACCTGGCGAACATCGGGATCGAGATGTCGCTGTCGGAGCTGTTCTGGCTCACGGCGGCGCCGAACCTGATCGGGGCCGCGCTGCGGATCCCGTACACGTTCGCGGTCCCGCGCTTCGGCGGCCGCGCGTGGACGACGTTCAGCGCGTCGCTGCTGTTCGTCCCGGCGCTGGCGCTCGCGATCGTCGTGCCCAGCGGCTGGCTGGCCGCCCAGGCTCACGCGACGCAGTTCTGGGTGCTGCTCGCGTGCGCGGCGACCGCCGGGGTGGGCGGCGGCAACTTCTCGTCGTCGATGGCGAACATCTCGTTCTTCTATCCCGAGCGCCACAAGGGCTTCGCGCTGGGGCTCAACGCCGCCGGCGGCAACCTCGGCGTGGCGACCGCCCAGCTGCTCGTCCCGCTCGTGCTGATCGTGGGCGTCCCGGCGGCGGCGGTGCGGCTGCCCGTCCACGAGGTGCACATGGCCTACGCGGGGCTCATGTGGATCCCGCTCATCGCGATCGCCGCGCTCGGCGCGTGGCTGCGGATGGACAGCCTCACGCAGGCGCGCGCGGACACGCGCTCCTACGCGCGGGCGGTGCGCGAGCCGCAGACGTGGGTGATGTCGATCCTCTACATCGGCACGTTCGGCTCGTTCATCGGCTACTCGTTCGCGCTGCCGCTGGTGATCAAGAACACGTTCCCGGAGTTCCTGGCCGTCCACCCGTTCATCGCCACCTACCTGGCCGGCCTCGGGTTCGTCGGCGCGCTCGTCGGCTCGGTCGCCCGGCCGCTGGGCGGCTGGCTGGCCGACCGCTTCGGCGGCGCCCGCATCACGCTCGTCACGTTCGCCGGCATGGCGCTGCTCACGCTGGCGGCGATCGTCGGCGTCAAGGAGCGCAGCTTCCCGCTGTTCTTCGGCTCCTTCATGGCGATCTTCCTGCTGTCGGGCATGGGCAACGGCTCGACGTATCGGATGATCCCGTCGATCTTCACGGCGCTCGGGCGCAGGGAGGCCCGCGAGCGCGGGCTGGACCCCGACGAGACCGCGCTGCGCTTCAAGCGCCAGGCGGCGGCGGTCATCGGCATCGCCGGCGCGGTCGGCGCGTTCGGCGGCTTCCTCATCCAGGTGGCGCTGCGCCAGGCCAGCCTCGGCGCCGCCTCGCCCGACTGGTCGGTGCCGGCGCTGTGGGTGTTCTGCGGCTCCTACGTCGTGTTCGCGGCGATGACGTGGTTCTTCTACCTGCGCCGCAGCTTCGCGGTCGGCCGGGTGCCGAGCCTGGCGTACGCGTCGGTCTGAACGTCAGCCGACCAGGGCGTCGAGGGTCGCGCTCGCGCGGCCCTCGTCGATCGCCCGGCGCGCCAGCGCGGCGCCCTCGAGCGGGTCGCCGACGACGCCGGCGGCGAACAGCCGCAGGCCCGCGTTGAGGTCGATCGTCCAGGCGGCCGTGCCGTTCTCCTCGCCCGCCAGGACCGCGCGGGTGAGCCGTGCGGAGGCCTCGGCGTCGGCGTCGCCCTCGAGCTGCTCGCCCAGGCGCTCGGGCAGGTCCAGCCGCCCGCGCGCGTCGAACGCGCTGGGCCGGCCGGGCCGCGCCACGTCGGACCCCTCGATCCCGCGGACCGCGATCGCCGCCTCGGCGTCCATCGCGTCGAGCGCGCCGAGCAGCCGGTCGGTGTAGCCGCTGTGGGTGTGGCCGACGACGAACCGCCGCGCGCCCGCCCAGTCGACGAGCTTCTCGGCCGAGTGCAGCGGGCCGCGCAGGCCGATCTCGTCGCGCAGCTCCGCCAGCCGCGACCAGCCCGGCAGCGACTCGCCGAGGTGGACCAGCGCGACGCCGCTGCGGGCCAGCATCGCCGCGGACGCGTCGGGCCCGGGCCGCTCGTCGCCGCCCAGCGCGCCGAGCACCTCGGCGGGGGTGAGCCCGTACTTGGGGCCGAGCCGGTCGCCGCAGGAGACGATCACGGCCGCGCCGCAGGCCGCCGCCGCGACCGCCGCCGCCAGCGACAGGTGCGGCGCCTCGGCGACCCCGTCGAACGCGCCCGCGCACGCCACCAGCGGCCGGTCGCCGTCGGCCGCGATGGGCAGCGCCGCGTCGCGCAGCGCCTGCGCCATCCCGCCCAGCTCGGAGGCCGCCTCGCCCTTCATGCGCAGCGACAGCAGGAACGCGCCCGCCTGTGCGTCGGACACCTCGCCGGCCAGCAGCGCGCGGGTCGCGTCGCGGGCCTCGTCGAACGTCAGGTCGCGCGAGCCGCGCTTGCCGGTGCCGACCGCCTTGATGACCCCCTTGAACCCCTCGTAGCGCGTGCGCATCAGGCGTCGAACCGGTAGCCGACGGAGCGCACCGTCCGGATGCGCGCGGCGTGCTCCTGCCCGAGCTTGGCCCGGACCCGGCGCACGTGGACGTCGACGGTCCGCGCGCCGCCGTAGTAGTCGTAGCCCCACACGGCGCTGAGCAGGGCCTCGCGGGAGAACACCCGTCCGGGGTGGGTCATGAGGAACTTGAGCAGCTCGTACTCCATGTGCGTGAAGTCGATGGGGACGTCGTCGATCGTCACCTGGTAGGTGGCGAGGTTCAGCTCCAGGCCGCCGGCGCGCACCACGTCGCCGGGCTCGACGCCGTGCGTGGTCGCGCGGGCGCGCGCGATCCGGGCGCGCAGCTCGGCGGCGGTGAAGGGGCGCACGATCAGCTCGTGGCCGTCGAGCACCTCGCCGGCCTCGAGGTCCTCGGGGTCGATCGTCACCAGGCACGGCACGGCGCACAGCAGCTCGTCGTCGCGCAGGCGCGCGCAGACCTCGGCCCAGTCGTCGCCGGCGAGCACGGCCAGCGCCGGCTGGCGGGCGTCAGGGCGGGGGCGCAGCGCGCCGTTGGCCTCGACGCGATGCGGCGTGAACCCGAGCTCGGCCAGCAGCCGGGCGGTCTCCGAGGCGGCGGGTGAGGCGGGCGCGTAGATCCAGGCCTCGCTCATCTAGGACGTCGGATCGGGACGCCGCCAGACGTGCGCGTGGGGTTTCGGTCCGGCGTGCTCATAGAAGCCGAAGCAGACGTCGGCGCTCGAACTCGGTCACGGCCCGCCGGTAGTCGCTCCACTCGCGCCGCTTGTTGGCGACGATCCAGTCGCACATCCGGTCGCCGAGCGTGTCGCGGGCCAGCTCGGAGGCGTCGAAGCGGTCGGTCGCCTCGCGCAGCGACTCGGGGAGGGGCGGGCCCTCGCCCTCGGGCGGGAGGTTGTAGCCGCGCTCGATGCCGCGCAGGCCGGCGGCGAGCACGAGCGCGAACGTCAGGTACGGGTTGCAGGCCGGGTCGGGCTGGCGCAGCTCGACGCGCGCGGCCTCGCGGCGGCGGGCGACCGGGACGCGGGCGAGCGCGGCGCGGCCGTGGCGGGCCCAGGTGACGTGCTCGGGCGCCTCGTCGCCGGAGACCAGCCGCTTGTAGGAGTTCACCCACTGGTTCGTCACCGCGCACAGCTCGCCGGCGTGGGCCAGGATCCCGGCCAGGAACGCCTGCCCGAGGTCCGACAGCGGCTCGCCGGCGAACAGGTTCTCGTCGCCGCGGAACAGCGACAGGTGCAGGTGCATGCCGCTGCCCGGCACCTCCTCCAGCGGCTTGGGCATGAACGTCGCGTACACGCCCAGCTCCCCGGCGACCTCCTTGACCGTGAGGCGGAACGTCGTCACCGCGTCGGCCATCGAGAGCGCGTCGGTGTGGTGCAGGTCGATCTCGTGCTGCGAGGGCGCCACCTCGTGGTGGGACGCCTTCACCGGGATCGACATGCCCTCGATGTGCTCGATCGTGCGCCGCCGGAACGAGCTGCCGACGTCGAGCGGCGTGAGGTCGTAGTAGGCGCCGTCGTCGAGCGGCGTCGGCGGGCCGTCGCCGTCGGGGACGGCGAACAGGAAGAACTCGATCTCGGCGCCGACCTGGAACGTGTAGCCGAGGTCGGCGGCGACGCCGAGCATCCGCCGCAGCGCGTGGCGCGAGTCGGCGGCGAACGGCGTCCCGTCGGGCAGCCGCAGGTCGCAGAACATCCGCCCGACGACCGCGTCGGTGCGCCACGGCAACAGCTGGAACGTCGTCGGGTCCGGGTGGGCGACGACGTCGCGCTCGCTCCCGCGCACGCCGCCCTCCAGCGACGACCCGTCCAGGCTGACGCCGTCCTCCAGCGCGGCCTCCAGCTCCGAGGCCGGGATCGCGATGCTCTTGAGGACCCCGAGGACGTCGACGAACCACAGGCGGACGAAGCGCACCCGGCGTTCCTCGACGATGCGCAGGACGTAGTCGGCATGGGACGTCATGGGACAGCGGGTCCACGGTGTCACGCCCTCCGGTCCGTGTCTTTCGCCCATTGGTCGAAGGACGACTGTCCGCTCGGTCGAACGCGTTCATCGAGCCGTAACACGACGGTCCAGGAGGGGAAACCGGCGCCGCCGACCATGCCCGGCGATGGCCGAGACGCGCACGCTGTGCCCCTACTGCGGCGTCGGCTGCGGGCTGCTGGTCGACCACGAGGACGGCCGCGTCGCGGGCGTGCGCGGCGACCCGCTGCACCCGACCAACCGGGGCCGCACGTGCCGCAAGCCGCTGGAGCTGCCGTCCGCCGTGCACGCGCCCGACCGCGCGACGACGCCGCTGGTGCGCGCCGATCGCGCCGGCCGCTTCGCGCCCGCGACGTGGGACGACGCGCTCGGCGGGCTCGCGCGGCGGCTGGCCGGCTACCGGCCCGGCGAGATCGCCTTCTACATCTCCGGCCAGCTGCTGACCGAGGACTACTACGCGGTCAACAAGCTCGCCAAGGGCTTCCTGGGGACGAACAACGTCGACTCCAACTCGCGCCTGTGCATGTCGAGCGCGGTCGCCGGCTACAGCGGCGCGTTCGGGTTCGACGGGCCGCCGCCGGCCTACGCCGACCTCGATCTGGCCGACTGCCTGCTGCTGCTGGGGACGAACACGGCCGCCTGCCACCCGATCGCGTGGTCGCGCATCCGCGACCGCCAGGCGTCGGGCGGCTACGTGATCGTCGCCGACCCGCGGCCGACCCCGACCGCGCGCGCGGCCGACCTGCACCTGCCGGTGCGGCCCGGCACCGACCTCGCGCTGCTGAACGCGATGCTCCACGTCATCGACGCGGAGGGCCTCACCGACGCCGCGTTCGTCGAGGCGGCCACGAGCGGCTTCGCGGAGGCGATCGCGGTCGCGCGCGAGTGGACGCCGGAGCGGGCCGCCGCGGTGTGCGGGGTGGACGCCGAGGCGATCGTCACGGCCGCCACGCGCTTCGCGGGCGCCGGGGCGGCCATGGCCCTGTGGTCGATGGGCGCCAACCAGTCCGCGGTCGGCACGCTGAAGAACCGGGCGCTGATCAACCTGTGCCTGGCGGCCGGGCAGATCGGCCGGCCCGGCAGCGGGCCGCTGTCGCTGACGGGCCAGCCCAACGCGATGGGCGGGCGGGAGACCGGCGGCCTCGCGCACCTGCTGCCCGGCTACCGGCGCGTCGACGACCCCGCCGACCGCGCGGCGATGGAGGCGCACTGGGGCTGCCCGCCGATCGCGCCCGAGCCGGGCCTCGCCGCGGTCGAGCTCTTCGATGCGCTCGCCGAGGGGCGGGTGAAGGCGGTGTGGATCGTCGCCACCAACCCGCTCGTGTCGCTGCCCGACGGGGACCGCGCGCGGGCGGCGCTCGAGCGGGCCGAGCTCGTGGTCGTGCAGGACGCGTTCCACCCGACCGAGACCTCGGCGCTCGCGCACGTCGCGCTGCCGGCGGCCGCCTGGCCGGAGAAGACCGGGACGATGACGAGCAGCGAGCGGCGCGTCGGGCTCGTCGAGCGGGCGATCGACCCGCCGGGCGCGGCCCGCCCCGACTGGGAGATCTTCGCCGGCCTGGGCCGCGCGCTCGGCCACCACGACGCGTTCGCGTGGCCCGACGCGGCCGCCGTGTTCGACGAGTTCGCCGCCTGCACCGCCGGGCGCCCGTGCGACGTCAGCGGGCTCAGCCACGAGCGCCTGCGGACCGAGGGCTCGCGGCAGTGGCCGTGCCCGGCGGGCTCGGAGGGCACCCGGCGCCTGTACGCCGACCGCCGCTTCCCGACGCCCGACCGCCGCGCCCGCTTCGCGCCCACGCCGCACGCCGGCCCGGCCGAGGCCCCGGACGCCGACCATCCGCTGCTGCTGACCAGCGGCCGCGTGGCCGAGCACTGGCACACGCTCACGCGGACCGGCAAGTCGCCGGCGCTGCGCGCGGCGGCGCCCGAGCCGTTCGTCGAGCTGCACCCCGACGACGCGCCCGGCGTGCGCGACGGCGACCTCGTGCGCGTCGCGTCGCGGCGCGGGGCGGTGCGGCTGCGCGCCCGGCTCGTGCCCGAGCTGCCGCGCGGCACCGCGTTCGCCCCGTTCCACTGGGGCGCGCTGCACGCGCCCGCCGGGGCGGGCCAGCTGAACGCGGTCACGCACGGCACGGTCGACCCGACGTCCCGGCAGCCCGAGCTGAAGGCGGTCGCCGTGCGGGTCGAGCGCGTCGCCGGCCCGGTGCGCCGCACGACGCGGCCGCGGCGGCTCGTCGTCGTCGGCACCGGCATGGCCGGCCAGGCGGTGGTCGAGGAGGCGATGCGCCGCCGCGACGGCTGGCGGATCACGATGCTCGGCGAGGAGCCCGGCCCCGCCTACAACCGCGTGCTCGTCTCCAAGCTGCTGGCCGGCACCTGCGGGCCCGGCGACCTCGTGATCAGGCCGGCCGCCTGGTTCGCCGAGCACGGCATCGACCTGCGCGGCGGCTGCCCGGCCACGTCGATCGACCTGCGGGCGCGGGCGGTCACCGACGCCGGCGGCGAGCGCCACGCCTACGACGCGCTCGTGATCGCGACCGGCTCGCGGCCGCTGTTGCCGCCGATCCCGGGGATCGACGCGCCGCACGTGCTCGCGTTCCGCACGCCGCGCGACGTCGACGCGCTGCACGCCGCCCGGCCGCGGCGGGCGGTCGTCATCGGCGGCGGCCTGCTCGGCCTGGAGGCGGCGGCGGGGCTGCACGCGCGCGGCGCTCGCGTGACCGTGATCGACGTCGCCGACCGGCTCATGCCCCGCCAGCTCGACGCCGCCGCCGGCGCGCTGCTGCGCCGGCAGGTCGAGCGGCTCGGGCTCGCGGTCGAGCTCGCGGTCGCGCCCGTCGCGGTGGGCCGCGACGGCGTGCTGCTCGACGACGGGCGCCACCTGCCCGCCGACCTCGTCGTGTGCGCCGCCGGCGTGCGGCCCGAGACGACGCTCGCCCGCGCCGCCGGGCTGGAGGTCGCGCGCGGCATCGTCGTCGACGACCAGATGCGCACGAGCGCGCCCGGCGTGTACGCGGTCGGCGAGTGCGCGGAGCACCGCGGCGTCGTCCACGGCCTGTGGGCGCCGCTGGCCGCGCAGGCGCGCGTCGCGGGCGCGGGCGTGGCCGGGGACCCGGCCGCGTTCACCGGCGCGGTCCCGGCGACCGTACTGAAGGTCGCGGGCGTCGACGTGCGTCCCGATCACGCTGGTCTGCGGCGAGGACCGCCTGCCCTACGACCGGGTGCGCCTCTCGGAGCTGCTGATCACCGGGGAGGACGCCGACACCCTGTGCATCCGGCCGGCCGAGTGGTTCGAAGAGCACGGCGTCGCCACGCTCCTGGGCCGCTGGGTCACCGCGCTCGACGCGGCCGCGCGCACGCTCACGCTCGACGGCGGCGAGGAGCTGGCCTACGGCACGCTCGTCCTGGCGACCGGCTCGCAGCCGCTGATGCCGCCGCTGCCGGGCATCGACCTGGCGGGGGTGCACCCGTTCCGCGGTCCCGAGGACTGCCGGGACATCCGCACGGCCGCGCGGGCCGCCACGCGCGCGGCCGTGATCGGCGGCGGGCTGCTCGGCCTGGAGGCGGCGCGGGGCGTCGTCGAGCAGGGCTGCCCGGTGACCGTCGTGCACCTCATGGACCGCCTCATGGAGCGCCAGCTCGACGCCGGCGCCGCGGCGCTGCTGCAGCCGGCGCTGGCCGAGCGCGGGATCGCCGTCACGCTCGAGCGCCGGACCGAGGCGATCGAGGGCCGCGACGGCCGCGTCCACAAGCTGCGCTTCGCCGACGGCGGGGAGCTGGCCGCCGACCTCGTCGTCGTCTCGATCGGCATCCGCGCCGAGACCTCGCTCGCCCAGGCGGCCGGGCTGGAGGTCGAGCGCGGCGTCGTCGTCGACGACACGCTGGCCACCAGCGCGCCCGGCGTCTACGCGGTCGGCGAGTGCGCGCAGCACCGCGGCGTGGTCTACGGGCTCGTGGCGCCGATCCACGAGCAGGCGCGGGTCGCCGCGAGCGCGATGCTCGGCCGCGGCGGGCGCGACACCGTCTACACCGGCTCGGTGCCCAGCGCGAAGCTGAAGGTCGCCGGCCTCGACCTCGTCGCCGCCGGCGCCGCCACCGGCGAGTCGGAGGCGGTCGTCATCGACGCCGAGCCGGCGTGTACCGCAAGCTCGTGGTCAGCGGCGGCCGCGTCGCCGGCACGATCCTGCTGGGCGACGCCCGCGGCTCCGCCGCGCTCATCGCCGCCGTGCGCTCGGGCGAGCCGGTCGACGACCCGCTCGCCGCGCTGCAGGCCGCCTCGAAGGTGAGCGCCGCCGACCTGCCCGCCGAGGCGCAGGTGTGCGACTGCAACGGCGTCTGCAAGGGGGCGATCGAGGCGGCGGTCCTCGAGGACGGCTGCGCCACCCCGCGGGAGGTCATGGCGCTGACCCGCGCCGGGACCGGCTGCGGCTCGTGCAAGCCGACCGTGATCGAGATCGTCGCCGACGCCGCCGGCGGCCTGTCCGACGAGCCCGCCTACCTGTGCCCGTGCCGGCGCCTCACGCGCGAGGACGTCGCCCACCGCGTGCGCGAGGACGGCCTGCGGTCGGTCAGCGAGGTCGCCGCGGCGTGCGGCGCGGGCCGCGACTGCGGCGCGTGCAAGCCGGCGCTCGCCTACCTCGTCTCCGAGATCAACGCCAACCGCCACCGCGAGGAGCGCGACGCGCGGTTCATCAACGACCGCGTCCACGCGAACATCCAGAACGACGGCACGTTCAGCGTCGTCCCGCGCATGTACGGCGGGGTCACGACGCCCGACGAGCTGCGCCGCATCGCCGACGTCGCCGAGCGCTACGGGGCGCGGATGGTGAAGGTGACCGGCGGGCAGCGGATCGACCTGCTCGGCATCCGCAAGCAGGACCTGCCGGCCGTCTGGCGCGACCTCGACATGCCGTCCGGCCACGCGTACGCGAAGGCGGTGCGGACCGTGAAGACGTGCGTGGGCAGCGAGTTCTGCCGCTTCGGCGTCGGCGACTCCATCGCCCTGGGGATCGCGATCGAGCGCGCGTGGGAGGGGCTGTACACGCCCGCCAAGGTCAAGGGCGGCGTGTCCGGGTGCCGGCGCAACTGCGCCGAGGCGACCGTGAAGGACATCGGCGTGCTCGCCCTCGACGGCGGGCGCTGGGAGATCCGCATCGGCGGCGCCGCGGGCGCGTCGGTGCGGGAGGCCGACGTGCTGTGTCAGGTGGACTCGCCCGAGGAGGTCATCCAGGTGTCGACCGCTGCGCTGCAGCTGTACCGCGAGGAGGCGGAGTACAAGGAGCGCCTCTACGACTTCGTCCCGCGCTACGGGCTCGAGCGCCTGCGCGAGGCCGTGCTCGACCCGCAGCGGTCGGCGGCGCTGCGCGAGCGCTTCGCGATCGCCAAGGCGGCGGTCGCCGACCCGTGGAAGGAGCGCGACGAGCCCTACCACCCGCGTCAGTTCGCGGACCTCGACGTCGTCGGCCCCGTGGGGGTGGAGTGAGATGGCGGCCACGAGCACGATGCTGCGCGCCTGCCACGTCGAGGACGTGCCGATGGGGGAGGGCCGCGCGCTGACCGTCGGCGGGCGCCGCATCGCGCTGTTCCGCACGCCGGGCGGGTGGCACGCGCTCGACGACGCCTGCCCGCACCGCGGCGGGCCGCTCTCGGACGGGATCGTCGCCGACGCCTGCGTGACCTGTCCGCTGCACGAGCGGCGCTTCGACCTCGCCACCGGCGAGGGCTCCACGCCGGGCGATCGCGTCGCCGCGCACCGCGTCGAGGTCGTCGGCGACGAGGTCTGGCTCGAGATCGCCGTGCCGGCGCTCGCCGCCGCCTGATCCCGCGCCGCGTTCCGTGAACCAGTGGAGATAGTCTGGCGGACGTGTCCCGCCTGACCTCCGCGCTCATCGGTCGCGACGCGACCTACTTCACGCTGTTCGAGGAGTCCGCGACCAACATCGTGCGCGCCGCGGATCTGCTCGACCAGATGATGGCCGCGTGGCCGGAGCGTCCGGAGCTGGCGCGCGACATCCTCATCTGCGAGCAGGACGGCGACCGCATCACCGCGGAGATCGTCAGCCGCCTCAACCAGACCTTCGTGACCCCGATCGAGCGCGAGGACATCCTCGACCTGGCGACCGCGCTCGACGACGTCCTCGACTTCACCGAGGAGACCGCCGACTACATGGGCCTCTACAAGATCGAGGCGCCCATGGAGCAGGCGCAGCGGATGGCGCACATCCTGCTGATGTCCGTGCGCCAGATCGCCGAGGCGATGCCGCTGCTGCGCACGTTCGGGGACCTGGCGCCGCACACCGCCGAGATCCACCGCCTCGAGAACGACGGCGACCGGATCGTCCGCGAGGCGGTGGCGTCGCTGTTCGACACCGGGATCGATCCGATGGTCGTCATCCGCTGGAAGGACATCTACGAGCGTCTCGAGGACGCCATCGACGCCTGCGAGCGCGTCGCCAACACGCTCGCCAACATCGTCATCAAGAACGCGTAGCACCCGCCGGACCCCGCAGCTCGTCCGCCCATGGATGCCGATCTCCTGCTCTACCTCGTCGTCGGCGTCGCGCTGGCCTTCGACTTCACCAACGGCTTCCACGACACCGCCAACGTCGTCGCGACGTCGATCTCGACGCGGGCGCTGCGGCCGCGGGCGGCGATCGCGCTCGCCGCGATCCTGAACTTCGTCGGCGCGTTCCTGTCGCTCGAGGTGGCGGCCACGATCGCCAGCGGCATCGTGGAGTCCGACGCCGTGTCGATGAGCGTGATCTTCGCCGGGCTCGTCGGCGCGATCGTGTGGAACCTCGTCACCTGGTACTTCGGGCTGCCGTCGTCGTCGTCGCACGCGCTGATCGGCGGCGTCGTCGGCGCGGTGCTCGCCTCGCACGGGCCGAGCGCGGTGATCGGCGAAGGGCTGCTGGGCAAGGTGATCGCGCCCGCGCTCGTCGCGCCAGTGCTCGCGTTCTGCGTCGCCGGCGTCGCGATCATCGTCGCCTACCGCGTCGTCGGCCGCCAGCGCCCCGGCCCGGTCACGCGCGGGTTCCGCCTGGGCCAGATCGTGTCGGGCGGCCTGCTCGCGCTCGCCCACGGCACCAACGACGCGCAGAAGACGATGGGCGTCATCACGCTCGCGCTCGTCGCGCACGGGACGCTGCCGGCCGAGAACCCCGAGGTGCCGATGTGGGTCGTCGTCAGCGCGGCGACCGCGATCGCGCTGGGCACCTACTCGGGCGGCTGGCGGATCATCCGCACGATGGGCAGCCGGATCATCCGCATGGACGCCGCCCAGGGCTTCAGCGCCCAGGGCGCCGGCGCGGTCGTGATCCTGGCCGCCACGCACGCCGGCTTCCCGCTGTCGACCACGCACGTGATCTCCGGCGCGGTCATGGGCTCCGGCGCCGCGAAGCGGCTGTCGGCCGTCCGCTGGGGCGTGGCCGGCAACATCGCGATCGCCTGGGTCCTCACGCTGCCGATGGCCGGCGCGACCGGCGCCGTCGTCTACGGGTTCAGCAGCCTGTTCGGCAGCGGCGTGGCCGGGCCGGTCGTCGTGGCCGTCCTGCTCGTGCTCGGCCTGGTCGGCCTGTACGTGATGCGCCTGCGCCAGAACGCGGTCGCCGCGGCGGAGGTCACGTGATGCTCGCCTCCGTCATCGACACCGGCGCCCTCTTCGAGGTGATCTGGGTGAGCTTCGCCGCCGGCGTCGGCCTCACGCTCGCGTTCTCGCTGGCGATCGCCAGCGCCTCCCGCGCCAGCCAGCAGCGGCGCGGCGGCACCCTCGGCGGCGCGGTCGCCTGGTGGCTGGTCACCGCCGTGTGCGCCATGGTCTGCGTGGTGGCCGTCGTGGCCGGCGTCACCGTGATGCTCTCCAAGTAGCGCCGTCGCGCCGTGTCGCCGCCGGGCGCGTGGCGCCGCCGTCGGGTGGGGTAGCGGGCTACCGCAGGCACGCGAGGGGCGGTCATTCGGCGATACCCCCCCAGCTGTCCCCTCGCGCCGCGCGCGCCCCGGGCGGAACCTCGGCGCGCGCACCCCCAGACGCCCGGCGAACAGCCGGGCGTCTTCCGTTCGTGAAGGAGCCGCCGGGGTGGTGGCGAAACACCCCCAGGCAATGAAGCGTGCGGCAACGACCACGGCGACCCCCCTCCCGTACGAGGGCTCACGCCACCAGACCCTCTCGGCGTACATCCAGGCCCGGTTCGACGAGTTCTCCCGTTCGCAGAAGGACGTGGCGCAGTACATCGTCGACCACATGGACGAGGCCGCCTTCCAGACCGCCGAGGAGCTCGCGCGCCGCGCCAACACCTCCAGCTCGACGGTCGTGCGGTTCTCGCAGGCCCTGGGCTTCGAAGGCTTCCCCGAGCTGCAGGGCGCCGCGCGCGAGGAGTACCGCCGCGCCCACGCCGCCCCTGCGCAGGCGTCGGGCTCGGCCCCGCTCTTCTCGCTGGACCAGAACGAGTACGAGACCGCGCTGGCCGCCGACCACGTCAACGTGGAGGAGACGGCGCGCAAGTCGTCGCGCTCCGACGTGGAGCAGGCGATCGAGCTGATCGCGTCCTCGCAGCGCGTGCTGATCGCCGGCACCGACCAGATGGCGTTCTTCGCCTCCTACCTGCGCCACCTGCTGTCGCTGCTGGACCTGCGCGCCGAGATCGTCGCGTCCCCGTCGCAGGAGGCGCTCGGGCGCCTGGCCCGCATCGACGAGGAGACGCTCGTCATCGGGCTGTCGGCCGGCCGGCCGCACCCGCTCGTCGTGCGCGCGATGAAGCTGGCGCGCCACCGCAAGTCCAAGACGATCGCGATCACCGACGCGACGCTCAGCGAGGTCGCCAAGCTCGCGCAGGTGCGGCTGTACTACTCGAGCAACTCGCCCGCGTTCGTGCGCTCGCACACCGCGCTGCTGTCGATGATCCAGGCGCTGGCATACGGGGTGTACAGCCGCGACGCCGCGCAGTATGCAGACCGCATCAAGGCGTTCCGGCTGAAGTGACGCCCGTCCTATAGTGGACGGGGTATGCGCGACGAATCGACCTTCCGCGTCAAGGCCGGCCTGGCCGAGATGCTCAAGGGCGGCGTCATCATGGACGTCGTCACCCCCGAGCAGGCGAAGATCGCCGAGGACGCCGGCGCCGCGGCGGTGATGGCGCTGGAGCGCGTTCCCGCCGACATCCGTCGCGACGGGGGCGTGGCGCGCATGAGCGACCCCGCCATGATCAAGAGCATCCAGGAGGCGGTGTCGATCCCGGTCATGGCGAAGGCCCGCATCGGCCACTTCGCCGAGGCGCAGGTGCTCGAGGCGCTCGAGGTCGACTTCATCGACGAGTCCGAGGTGCTCACGCCGGCCGACGAGGCCCACCACATCGACAAGTGGGCGTTCAAGGCCCCGTTCGTGTGCGGCGCCACGAACCTCGGCGAGGCGCTGCGGCGCATCTCCGAGGGCGCGGCGATGATCCGCTCCAAGGGCGAGGCGGGCACCGGCGACATCGTCGAGGCCGTCCGGCACCTGCGCACGATCCGCGGCGAGATCCGCCGGCTGGGCACGCTCGACGAGATGGAGCTCTACGGGGCCGCGAAGGCGCTGCAGGCGCCGATCGACCTCGTCCGCTCGGTCGCCCGCGAGGGCAAGCTGCCCGTGCCGTTGTTCTGCGCCGGCGGCATCGCGACGCCGGCCGACGCGTCGCTGGTCATGCAGCTCGGCGCCGAGGCCGTGTTCGTCGGCTCGGGCATCTTCAAGAGCGACGACCCGGCGCCGCGCGCGCGGGCGATCGTCGAGGCGACGACCCACTACGCCGACCCGGCCCGGGTCGCGAAGGCCTCCGAGGGCCTCGGGCGCGCGATGGAGAGCCTTGAGACGCGCACGCTCGACGAGTCGCAGCTGCTCGCCGGCCGCGGCTGGTAGTTGGCCGGCGACGCCCCGCTGATCGGCGTCGTCGCCCTGCAGGGCGGCTTCGCCGCGCACGAGCGCGTGCTGCGCGAGCTCGGCGCCGAGGTGCGCGAGGTGCGTACGCCCGCCGACCTCGAGGGCCTCGACGGGCTCGTGTGGCCGGGCGGCGAGTCGACGACGATGACGCTCGCGGTGGAGCGCGAGGGCCTCGCCGAGCCGCTGCGCGACCTCGTCGAGCGGGGCACGCCGGTGCTCGGCACGTGCGCGGGCATGATCATGCTCGACCGCGCCCACCTCGGCCTGCTCGACGTCACGTGCCAGCGCAACGCGTTCGGGCGCCAGCTGCACTCCTTCGAGGCCGACCTGGAGCTGCCGGGCGTCACCGACGGCGGCGAGCCGCTGCGCGCGGTGTTCATCCGCGCCCCGTGGGTGCGCGAGGCCGGCCCGGACGTCGAGGTGCTCGCCGAGGTCGACGGCCATCCCGTCGCCGTCCGCCAGGGCAACCTGCTGGCGGTCGCCTTCCACCCGGAACTGTCGGACGATTTTCGCCTGCATAGGCGGTTCATCGACGTGGTGTTGGAACGGCGCGGCGCTCGATAGGGTCCCGCCCATGGACGGCGTCCAGGGCACGTTCGCCCTTCTCGACGCGATCGCCGCGCAGGCGCCAGTGGGGGTGGGATTCTGGGACGCGCAGCTGCGGCTGCGCTACGCCAACGAGGCGCTCGCGCGGCTGATCGGCCTGCCCGAGGAGGCGTGCCTGGGACGGACGCTGCCGGTGCTCGCGGGGGAGATCGGCGTGGCGCTGGAGCGCCTGCTCGCGCAGGTGCTGGCCACCGAGGACCCGGTCGTCGGGCGGGCCGTCCACGGGCGCACGCCGGCGTCGGGCGACGAGGCGATCGACTGGACCGGGGCGTACTTCCCGCTGCGGGGCGAGGACGGGACCACGATCGGCGTCGCGGCGGTGATGCGCCGGCTGATGGAGGAGCGCCCGACCGCGGAGCTGCAGCGGGCGCTGCAGGAGGCGCTGGCGGCGCGCACCGAGGCGGAGCTCGCGCGCTCGCGGACCGCGTTCATCGCCGAGGCCGGCGCGCGGATGGCGACGTCGATGGACGCCCGCCAGGCGCTGCGGCGGCTCGCGCGCGCCGCGGTGCCGCGCGCGGCCGACTGGTGCTCGATCTCGCTCATCGACCGCGACGGGCGGCTGAACCCGGTCGCCGCCGCCCACCGCGACGAGGAGCAGGAGGCGCTGCTGTGGGCGATGCTCAACCGCCGCCCGCTCCACGTCGACGGGCCCGCGGGGCCGGCCGAGGCGCTGCGAGCCGGCCGGCCGGTCCTGCAGGAGGTCGTGGAGGACGCCGACCTCGAGCGGATCGCCGTCGACGAGCACCACCTGCGCCACATGCGCGCGCTCAGCATCCGCTCGTCGCTCATCGTGCCGCTGTCCTCGCCGCGGCGCGCGATCGGGACGATCACGCTCGTGCACGCCGAGTCCGGGCGCCGCTACGGGCCCGAGGACGTGACGATGGCCGAGGCGCTGGCCGCCTGGGCGGGCCTCCACGTCGAGAACGCGCGGCTGTACACGGAGCGCTCGCTGATCGCCAGCACGCTGCAGGAGGGCCTGCTGCCGGCCGCGCTCCCCGAGCTGCCGGGCGTCGACCTGGCCGTCCGCTACCGCCCGGCCGGCGACCAGAACCAGGTCGGCGGCGACTTCTACGACGTCTACCCGGTCGAGGAGGGGCGCTTCACGGCCGTGGTCGGCGACGTCTCGGGCAAGGGCGCCGCGGCGGCCGCGCTGACCGCGCTGGCGCGCCACACGCTGTTCGCGGGCGCCGTCCGGGGCGGGACCGGGCCCGAGAACCTGGCGCTGCTCAACGACGCGCTGCTGCGCCGCGGGGGCGGCGGGCACTTCTGCACCGCCGTGGTGCTCGACGCCGAGCCGCGCGACGGCGAGCTCGTCGTGCGGATCGCCAACGGCGGGCATCCGGCGCCGCTGGTGCTGCGCGCCGGCGGCGCGGTGGCGGAGACCGATCGCGGCGGGATGCTGATCGGCGCGGTCGAGGCGCCGCCGCTGCACGTCGAGGAGGTGCGCCTGCGCTCCGGCGACCTGCTCGTGGCCTACACCGACGGCGCGATCGAGCTTCGCGGCGACGACCCGGCGGCCGGGGAGCGGCTGCTGCGCGAGCGCCTGGGCGCCCTGGCGGGCGAGCCGGCGGCGACCGTCGCGGCCGAGCTGGAGGCCGCCGTGGTCGACGCGTCCGGCGGCGAGCCGCACGACGACATCGCGCTGCTGGTCGTCGGGCCCGCGCGCCGCTAGGAGCCGGCGACGTCGAGCACGGCGACGACGGTGACGGCCAGCGCGGCGAGCACGATCAGCGTCACGAGCGCGAACGCGAGGATCGCCAGCGGGCTGCGCCGCTTGCGGGGCTCGTCGACGAGCGGCGGCAGCGGCGGGTAGACGTCGAGCGGCTCGGGCTCGGGCTCGGGCTCCCACGGCTCCTCGTCCACGCGCTCGGCCAGCGGATCGAACGCCTCGGTCTGCTGGAGCTGGAGATCGGCCGCGTCGAACTCGTCGGACGGGAGCGCGTCGAACTCGTACGTCGGCTGGGCCACCTGCGCCGCCACCGGGCCGGGCGCGACCTCGACCAGCGGCGCGGGCGCGTCGGCGGGCGGGTCGACGGCCAGCAGCGCGGCCATGATCGCCCGGGAGGCGAACGGCGTCGGCACGTCCGCGGGCGCGTCGCGGTAGGCGCGCTCGCCGGCCCGGAAGCGCTCCTCGGCGCCGCGGCACGGCGCGCAGCGCGCCAGGTGGCGGGCCAGGCGCTGCAGGTCGGCGTCGCCCAGGTCGCGCTCGGCCCGCGCGGCCAGCAGCTCGGGCACGAGCTCGCACGGCGACGGCCCGTCGCCGCCGCGCAGGCGGGCGCGCAGCGCCACGTCGCGCGGCGCGCGCACCGCGGTCGCGTAGCGGGTGGTGCGCAGCAGCGTGCGCTCGGGGTCGACGTGGCGCGGGTCGTCGGCCTCGACGACCGCGCGGCGGAAGCGCGCGAACGCGTCGGCGGCCGCCTCGACGGCCCGGCCGGGGGCGGTGACCTGCTCGGCGTAGGCGAGCACCGCGGCTCCACGGCGCATCGTGAGGCCGCTCAGGGCGGCGGGGTCGCCGTCGCGGACCCCCTCGGGAGTGACGATCGAAGCCTGGACGTCCAACATGCGGCGCTAGACCCTACGGTCCGCACCTGTCAGAACCGCGTCGACGGCGCGGGCGGTCGCGTCCCACGAGAAGCGGGCCGCGCGGGCCCGCCCGGCGGTCCGCAGCCGCCCGGCCTCGGCCTCGTCCAGGCAGGCCGCCAGCACCGCCTCGGCGATCAGGTCCGGCCGCCGCGGCTCGACGAGCAGCGCCGCCTCGCCGCACGTCTCCGGCAGCGCGCCCCGGTCGGACGCCACCACCGGGACGGCGCTGGCCATCGCCTCCAGGCACGGGAGCCCGAACCCCTCGTGCAGCGACGGCAGCACGAACGCGCGCGCCCCCGCGTACAGGCCCGGCAGCAGCGCGTCGGGCACGTACCCGAGCCGGCGGATGCCGGCCAGGTCGCCGGCGGGCCCGTGGTGGGCGCGGTGCGACCCGGCGGCCACCAGCTCGATCCCGTGCTCGGCCAGCGCCCGCGCCGTCGCGCCCAGCACGGCCTGGTTCTTGCGCGCGCCCTCGCCGGCCACCGTCAGCACGTACGGGCGGTCGAGGCCGAGCGCGGCCCGCGCGCCCGCCGCGTCGGCGTCGGGCGAGAAGCGCTCGTCGACGCCGCCCGGGACCACGACGATGCCCGCCGGGTCGACGCCGGTCGTCGCCGCGATCTCGTCGCGCGAGAACGCCGACACGGTCAGCACGAGGCGCGCGCGGCGCGCCACCGCCGGCAGCATCCGCCGGTGCCAGGCGGCGTAGAGGCCCGAGAACCACTCCGGGTGGGTGAGCGCGACCGCGTCGTGGATCACGACGACGTTGGCGTCGAAGCGCAGCGGCGCGAGGTTGGCCGGGTTGAGGATCAGCCGCGCGCCCGCGCGCCGCGCCCGCGCGGGCAGCACGAGCTGCTCCCACGCCTGCCCGGCCTGGTAGGCCATGCCGCGCGGCGGCCAGGCGACCGCGTAGCGATCCGGCGCCAGCGCGGGCAGCCGCGCGGCCAGCTCGGCCGCCCACCGCTCGACCCCGCTGAGCTGGCGGCGGGCCGCGGCGCGGGCGTTGATGAGCACCTCGGGCACGGCCCGGCAGCGTACGCGCACCGGTCGATAGCCTCGGCGGCATGCGAATCGCCGTCGCCGCCGACGAACGCACCGGGGTCGCCGACGCCGTCGTCGAGGAGCTGCGCCGCCGCGGCCACGAGCCGATCCTCCACGGCGCCCTCAGCGACGCCGAGCGCGACGACTGGGCGTGGGCGTCGGAGGCCGCCGCCCGCGACGTGGCCGAGGGCCGCGCCGACCAGGGGGTCGTGTGCTGCTGGACGGGGACCGGCGCGTCGATCGCCGCCAACAAGGTCCGCGGGATCCGCGCCGCGCTGTGCGGCGACGCGCCGACCGCCGCCGGCGCCCGCCGCTGGAACGACGCCAACGTGCTCGCGCTCTCGCTGCGCGCCACCTCGGAGGCCGAGCTGGTCGAGATCCTCGACGCCTGGTTCGCCGCCGAGCCCAGCGACGAGCCCGACGACGTCGCCAACATCGAGCACGTGGACGCCATATGACCGAGGAGGTCCGGGCCGCCGGCGGCCTCGTCGTCGACGACGGCCGCATCCTGCTCGTCCACCGCCCGCGCTACGACGACTGGTCGCTGCCGAAGGGCAAGCTCGACCCGGGTGAGACGTTCGAGGAGGCCGCGCTGCGCGAGGTCGAGGAGGAGGCCGGGCTGCGCTGCACGCTGGGCGAGGAGCTCGAGCCCGTCCGCTACACCGACGACCGCGGCCGCCCGAAGGTCGTGCGCTACTGGGCGATGCGCGTCGCCGAGCGCGCGCCGTTTCAGCCCAACGAGGAGGTCGACGAGCTCGCGTGGCTGCCGCCGGACGAGGCGGCGCGGCGGCTCACCTACCCGCACGACCGCGAGCTCGTCACCGCCTGGGCGGCGCGCGGGGTGGAGGTCGAGCGCAAGTTCCGCGTCGCCCGCCTGCCCGATGGGCTCGACGCCGCTCCGCGCCGGCGGATCGCGCAGGGCTACCTGACGACCGGCGACGTCGAGGTGCGCCTGCGCCGCGCCGACGACCGGACGTTCCTGACGATCAAGGCCGGCGACGGGCTCGTGCGCGCCGAGGAGGAGATGCCGATCGACCCCGACCGGTTCGCCCGGCTGTGGCCGCTGACCGCTGGCCGCCGCGTCGAGAAGGTCCGCCATCTGATCGAGCACGACGGCCGCACGATCGAGCTCGACGTGTTCGGCGGCGCCAACCAGGGGCTCGTCCTCGCCGAGGTCGAGTTCCCCGGCGCCGAGGACGCCGCCCGCTGGCGGGCTCCCGACTGGCTGGGCGAGGACGTCACCGGCGACCCCGCGTACCGCAACCAGAGCCTCGCGTCGTGAGCGCCCGGGTCGGACTCATCGGCTACGGCCTCGCCGGCCGCGCCTTCCACGCGCCGCTCATCGCGGCCGAGCCGGCGCTGACCCTGGCGGCGATCGTCACGGCCGACCCAGAGCGCCGCGCCCAGGCGGCCGCCGACCACCCGCACGCGACGCTCCTCGACAGCGCCGACGAGGTGTGGTCGCGCCGGGCCGAGCTGGACCTGATCGTCGTCGCCTCGCCCAACGCGACGCACGTGCCGCTCGCGCGCGCCGCGATCGAGCACGGCCTCGACGTCGTCGTCGACAAGCCGCTGGCGGCCAGCGCGGCCGAGGCGCAGGCGCTGCTCGACGACGCGCGCGCCCGCGGCCGCCTGCTGATCCCGTTCCACAACCGCCGCTGGGACGGCGACTTCCTCACGGTCCGCCGGCTCGTGGAGACCGAGGCGCTGGGCGCCGTCGTGCGCTTCGAGTCGCGCTTCGACCGCTGGCGCCCGGAGGTGTCCGAGGGCTGGCGCGAGCAGGACGACCCGGCCCAGGCCGGCGGCCTGCTCTACGACCTCGGCGTGCACCTCATCGACCAGGCGCTGCAGCTCTTCGGCCCGGCCGCGACCGTGTACGCCGAGCTCGACGTCCGCCGCCCGGGCGCGCAGGTCGACGACGACGCGTTCGTCGCCATCACCCACCGCAACGGCGTGCGCTCGCACCTGTGGGCGAGCATGCTCGCCGGCCAGCTCGCGCCGCGGATGCGCGTGATCGGCGACGCCGCCAGCTACGTCAAGCACGGCCTGGACCCGCAGGAGCCGCAGATGCGCGCCGGCGCCCGGCCCGGCGACCCCGGCTTCGGCGAGGAGCCGCCCGAGCGGTGGGGGACGCTCGGCGCCGGCGACGACGTGCGCGCGATCCCGACCGAGGCGGGCCGCTACCTCGCGTTCTACAAGGGCGTGGTCAGCGCGCTGCGCGGCGGGGCGCTGCCGGTCGACCCGGTCGACGCGATCGCCGCGCTGACGGTGATCGAGGCGGCGCAGCGCTCCGCGCGGGAGCGCTGCGTCGTGAGCTTCGACGACGTCAGTGATCCATGACGAGGATCGGCTTCAGCACGTCGCCGGCCGCCGACTGCGCCATCGCGTCGTTGACCTCGTCGAGCTTGAACCTGGCGACGAGCCTGTCGTAGGGGAAGCGGCCGGTCATGTGCAGCCGGGCGAGCGCGCCGATGAGCCGCTCGCTGGTGCCCTCGCCGCCGAGCACGCCGGCGACCGTCTTGCCCCACAGCGTGCTCATGTGGTCGAGCGTGAACTCGGCGCCGGCGGGCGCGCCGCCGATGATCACGCAGCGCCCGCGCAGCCCGACCGAGTCGGCCGCCTGGCGCAGCACCTTCACGTTGCCGGTGCACTCGAGCGAGTAGTCGGCGTGGCCGCCGCAGATCTCCTGCACCGCCTCGACCGGGTCGGCCTCGTTGACGTTGATCGTGTCGGTCGCCCCGAGCTCGCGGGCGAGCTTCAGGCGGGACTCGTGGCGGTCGACGGCGATGATCGTCGCGGCGCCCGAGTTGCGCGCGGCCATGATCGCGGCCAGGCCGACCGCGCCGGTGCCGTAGACGACGAGCGACGAGCCGACCTCGGGGCGCGCGTTGTTCCACACCGCGCCCGCGCCGGTGGCCAGGCCGCAGGCCAGCGGGCCGGCGGTCTCGACCGGGAAGCCCTCGGGCAGCTTCACCAGCACCTTGGCGTCGACGATCGAGTGCGTCGCGAACGACGACTGCCCGAAGAAGTGGCTGTGGACCGGCGTCCCGTCCGGACGCCGCAGCGCGGTCGACCCGTCGTCGCGCGTGCCGCGGCCCACGAGCGGGCCGATCAGCATGCAGTAGCGCGGCTGGCCCTCGCGGCAGTTGCGGCACTCGCCGCACCACGGCCAGCCGATGACGACCGGATCGCCGACGGCGACGTTCGCGACGCCGTCGCCGACGGCCTCGACGACGCCGGCACCCTCGTGCCCGAGCACGCCGGGGAACGGATAGGGGAAGTCGCCCTCCTGGGCGATCGCGTCGGTGTGGCAGACGCCGGAGGCGACGATCCGGACGAGCGCCTCGCCGGCGCGCGGCTCGTCGATCTCCAGCTCCTCCACCTGGAGCGGCGCGTTGACCTGCTCGATGGTTGCGGCGGTGACCCTCATGGTGGACGTCAAGCTACCTGACATTCACCCATCGCGTCACCCCTGCGGCGTCGGCCTCCTCGCGGATGCGGCCCTCGGCCACGAGCAGGTCCGTGTGGCCGATGACCTCGCTCAGCGTCAGGTAGGCCTGGGTGATCGCGACGTTGCCCCACAGGGCGCGCGCCAGCTCGTACGCGGTGGCCGGCCGCTCCGCCACGAGGCGGGCCAGCTTGTCGGCGCGGCGGGCGTGGCCGGCGAAGCGCTCGTCGATGAGCGCGCGGTGGTCGGTCACCGGCTCGCCATGGCCGGTGAGGACGAGCGCGACGTCCATCTCGCGCGTCCGGCGCAGCGACGCCAGGTACTCGGCGAGGGCGGGGAAGCGCTCGCCCGACCCGTCGAGCCGCCGCGTGATGAGCGGGTTGGACGAGATGTGCTTGATGAGGTGGTCGGCGCCGATCAGCAGCCCGCGCTCGCGATCGTGCAGGACGATGTCGGAGGGGGAGTGGCCGGGGCGGTGGTGGACGTGCAGCGTGCGGCCGGCGAACTCGAGCGCGTCGCCGTCGGCCAGCGGGCGCGTGACGGTCGCCGGCGCGCCCCAGCCGCGCATCACCCGCGACATCGCGCGCAGCGCGTAGCGGATCTCCTCGGGGATGCCGTGGCGGGCCATCAGCTCCTCGGCGAAGCGGTCCTCGTCCTCCATCGCGCCGCCGTACTCGGCCAGCCACGGGGCCAGCGGCCCGTACGCGCACACCTCCGCGCCGGAGCGCGCGGCGAGGATGCCGACGAGCCCGAGGTGGTCCATGTGCTGGTGGGAGACGACGATCCGCCCGAGGTCCTCGACCCGGCGGCCGTGCTCGGCCAGCCCCCGCTCCAGCACGTCCAGCGCCGTGCCGGAGTTCGGCCCGGCGTCGACGAGCGTGAGCGGGTCGTCGTCGATCAGCCAGCAGTTGACGGGCCCGACCGCGAAGCCGGTCGGCAGCGAGAGGCGGTGGACGCCCGCGTCAGGCGCGGATGATCCCAAGGACCTCGTCCCGCCGGCGCTCCATGTCCTCGACGGACACGAGCGACTCGAGCGTCAGGCGCAGCAGCGGCTCCGTGTTGGACGGGCGCACGTTGAAGTGCCAGTCGTCGTAGTCGACGGAGACGCCGTCGACGTGGGTGATCGTCGCGTCGGCGTAGCGCTCCTCGAGCTCGGCCATCTTGGCGGCCCCGTCGGCGACCTCGGAGTTGATCTCGCCGGAGATGAAGTACCTGGAGCGGAAGGGCTCCAGCAGCTCGCTCATGCGCTTGCCCTCGACCGAGAGCTTCTCGAGCACGAGCAGGGCCGGGATCGTCCCCGAGTCGGCGTTGTAGAAGTCGTGGAAGTAGTAGTGGCCGGAGACCTCGCCGCCGAAGAGCGCGCCCTCGCGCAGCATCCGGGTCTTGAAGAACGCGTGGCCGACGCGGTTGATGTGCGGCGTGCCGCCGGCCCGGCGCACGGTGTCGGGCACGGCCCGCGACGCGCGCGCGTCGTAGAGGATGTCGGCGCCCGGGTTCTTGGCCAGCAGGTGCTCGGCCAGGATCGCGGTGAGGAAGTCGCCGTCGACGAAGCGGCCGGTGTCGTCGATGAAGAAGCAGCGGTCGGCGTCGCCGTCCCAGGCGATCCCGAGGTCGGCGCCCTCGCTGCGCACCTTCTCGACGATGAAGCGCCGGTTCTCCTCCAGCAGCGGGTTGGGCTCGTGGTCGGGGAAGTTGCCGTCGGGGGTGAAGTAGGTCTCGACGAGGTCGAGCGGGAGCCGGCGCAGCAGCGGCCCGACCATCGGCCCGGCCATCCCGTTGCCGCCGTCGACGACGACCTTCATCGGCTTGACGTTGGCGGGGTCGATGAACGCCATCGCGGCGGTGTGGAAGTCGGGGTAGACGTCGACCTCCTCGACCGTGCCCGCGCGCGCGGGATCGGGGTCGCCCAGGCCCGCCTCGATGAGCGCGCGGATGTCCTGGATGCCCTCGTCGCCCGACAGCGCGATCGCCCCCTGCTTGACGAGCTTGGCGCCGGTGTAGGCCTTCGGGTTGTGGGAGGCCGTGCACATCAGGCCGCCGTCGAGCTCGCGCGAGCCGACGGTGAAGTAGAGCATCTCGGTGCCGACCTGCCCGACGTCGACGACGTGGGCGCCCTCGGCGACCATCCCTGCGCGGTAGCGGGCCGCCATCTCGGGGGCGGTGAGGCGCATGTCGCGTCCGATCGCCAGGCGCAGCTCGCCCTGCGGCTTCCCGGACAGGGTGGACAGGACGCGCACGAACGCGCGCCCGATCTGCTCGGCGTCGTCGGGCCCGAGCTGCTCGCCGTAGAGCCCGCGGATGTCGTAGGCCTTGAAGATGGAGGGGTCGATCGGCATCGGGCGTGATCCTACGGGGGCTCGTATCCTGCCGCGCCGTGGACGTGGTCATCCTCTGCGGCGGACGCGGGACCCGCCTGCAGGAGCGCACGCAGGAGATTCCCAAGCCGCTGGTCGAGATCGGGGGTCGCCCGATCCTGTGGCACGTGATGCGGATCTACGCCCACCACGGCGCGACGCGCTTCCTGCTGTGCACGGGCTACAAGGGCGAGCTGATCGAGGCGTTCGCCCGTGCGCAGTCGTGGCCCGGCGGGGTGGAGGTGGCGTGCGTCGACACGGGGCTGGACACGCCGACCGGCGGGCGCATCCACCGCGTCGGCGACCGCGTGGGGGAGCGGTTCTGCGCGACCTACGGCGACGGCCTCGCCGACCTCGACCTCGGCGCCGAGCTGGCCTTCCACGCCGGGCACGGGGCGCTGGCGACGATGGCGGTCGTGCGGCCGGAGCTGCAGTTCGGCGTGACCGAGCTCGACGACGACGGCGTCGTGACCGGCTTTCGCGAGAAGCCGCGCTCGGAGCACTGGATCAACGGCGGCTTCTTCGTCTTCGAGCGGGGGGTCCTCGACTACCTGGACGAGGACTCGGTGCTGGAGCGCGGCCCGCTGCAGCGCCTGGCCGCCGACGGGCAGCTGCGCGCGTTCCGCCACACCGGCTTCTGGGAGTGCATGGACACCTACAAGGACGCGGTCGCGCTGAACGACCTGTGGGCCGCCGACGCCCCGCCGTGGAAGGTGTGGGCGGCGTGACGCGCTCGGTCTTCGTCACCGGCGCGTACGGGATGCTCGGCGGCTGGCTGGTGCGCGCGCTGCTGGAGCGCGGCGACCGCGTCGCGGTGCTGCGCCGCGACGAGGCGCCGGGCTCGCTGCTGGAGCTCGAGCGGCTGCAGGCGCGCTGCACGGTCGTGCACGGCGACGTGACCGACGGCGCGCTGCTGGAGCGGGCGATCGGCGAGCACGAGGTCGACACGGTCTTCCACCTGGCCGCCCAGACGATCGTCGGCACCGCCGCGCGGGCGCCGCTGTCGACGTGGGAGGCCAACGTGCGCGGCACCTACCTGCTCATGGAGGCCTGCCGCACGGCCGGGGTGGAGCGGGTGGTCGTCGCCGCCTCCGACAAGGCCTACGGCGCCCACGACGACCTCCCGTACCGCGAGGACATGGCGCTGCAGCCGACGTTCCCCTACGACGTGTCGAAGGCGTGCACCGACCTGATCGCGCGCTCGTACTGGCACACCTACGGGGTGCCGGTCGCGACCACGCGCTTCGCCAACGTGTACGGCGGCGGCGACCGCAACCCGTCGCGGCTGATCCCCGAGGCGGTGGCCGCCGTCCTGGCCGGGCGCGCCCCGGTCATCCGCTCCGACGGCACGCCCGAGCGCGACTTCCTCTACGCCGAGGACGCGGCCGCCGCGTACCTGGCGATCGCCGACGCGCTCGACGCGCACGCGCCGGACCGGCCGGCGCGCGGCGAGGCGTTCAACGCCGGCGGGGACCGCCCGCACGCGGTCGGCGACGTCGTCGCGCTCGTGTGCCGGCTGGCGGGGTCGGGCGTCGAGCCGGAGATCCGCGGCCGGGGCGCCCCGGACGGTGAGATCGACCGCCAGTGGGTCGACTCCGGCAAGCTGCGGTCGCTGACGGGCTGGCGCCCGCGCGTGGACCTGGAGGAGGGGCTGCGCCGGACGCTCGACTGGTACCGGCGCTTCGGGGCCTAGGCGTCGGCGGCGGCGTGCTCGGACTCGAGCGCGTCCGCGAGCTTGAGGAGCAGCCGGTGCAGCTCGGCCTCCTCCTCGTCGGTGAGCGGGGCGAAGAACCGCGCGCGCATCCGCTCGGCCTCCTCGCGCAGCTCGTCGAGGAGCCGTCGGCCGGCGTCGGTGAGCTGCAGGAGGTTGCTGCGGCGGTCGTGCTCGCAGCGCTTGCGCTCGACCAGGCCGCGCTCCTCGAGCACGTCCAGGCGCCCGACGAGCGTGCTCGGATCGACGCCGGTGCGCCGCGCCAGCTCGCGCTGGGAGATCTTGCCCTCGGTCTCGAGCACGACCAGCATCCCGAAGTGCATGGGGTGCAGGCCGTGGGCCGCGACGATCTGCGCGAACTGGTCGAACGAGGCGCTCGACACCTTGCGCAGCAGGAAGCCCGTGTAGTCGTGGAGCTTCTCGTGACGCGGAACCGTTGACATCGCAACCATGGTAGCAGTCAGACGGTTGCCGGAATATAATGATTTCCGGTTCAAATCGTCGGGTTGCTCTAGCGAAAGGGGACGAGGATGAGCACCCAGCCGACGCAGTCCCTCTACGCGTACGCGGGCGGGAGCGACGCGATGCTGCGGGTCGCCGACGCGCACTATCGCCGCTGCCTCACCGACCCCGTCCTCTCGCAGGTCTTCGGGACGACGGGGCACCCCGACCACGTCGAGCACCTGGCCGACTGGCTGGGCGAGGTGCTCGGCGGGCCCAAGCGCTACACCGAGCTGCACGGCGGGCACGCCGCGCTGCTGGCCCACCACGCGAACCGCTCGATCACCGAGCCGCAGCGCGCGCGCTTCGTCGAGGCGTTCCTGGAGGCCGCCGACGAGGCCGGCCTGCCCGACGACCCGCGCTTCCGCGCCGCGCTGCGCGACTACCTCGAGTGGGGGACCGCGATCGCCCGCGACGTCTCGCGGCCCGGGGCCGACGTGAGCAGCGACGAGCCGGTGCCCGTCTGGACCTGGGACGGCCTCGCCGGGCGCTGACCGCCACTAGCATCTGAGGTCATGGCCGGTCATTCCAAGTGGGCAGGGATCAAGCACAAGAAGGCGATCGTCGACGCCCGCCGCGGTAAGCTCTTCACGAAGCTCGCCCGGGCGATCACGGTCGCTGCGAAGGAGGGCGGCGGGGACCCCGACGGCAACCCCGCCCTGGCGCTTGCGATCCAGAAGGCCAAGGACGCCTCGATGCCGAAGGACAACATCGAGCGCGCGATCGCCAAGGGGACCGGCGCCGGCACCGACGCCGACGCGCTCGAGACCGTCATCTACGAGGGCTACGGCCCGGGCGGCGTCGCGATGCTGGTCGAGGCGGTCACCGACAACCGCAACCGCACCGGCGCCGAGATGCGCCACCTCTTCTCCAAGCACGGCGGCAACCTCGGCGAGCCCGGCTCCGTCGCCTACCTGTTCGACAAGACCGGCACGATCCTCGTCGACGCCGAGCGCTACTCCGAGGACGACCTGCTGCCGGCCATCGAGGCGGGCGCCCAGGACATCGCGATCGACGACGACGTCTACGAGGTGCTGACCGACCCCGCCGACGTCGGCTCGGTGCGCCAGGCGCTCGAGGAGGCCGGCATCGAGATCCAGTCCTCGGAGATCGCCCAGCGCCCGAAGTCCACGGTCCCGCTCGACGAGGAGGGCGCCCGCAAGGTGCTCAAGCTCATCGACGCGCTCGAGGACAACGACGACGTCGACAACGTCCACGCCAACTTCGACGTGTCCGCCGACGTGATGGAGGCGATCGCCGGGTAGCGCCGGCCCGCCGGCCGATGTTCGCCCTCGCGGATCTCGACGTCCCGATCGTCGGCGCTCCGCTGGCGGGCGGCCCGGCGACCGTCGAGCTCGCCGCCGCGGTGTGCGAGGCGGGCGGGCTGGGCTCGATCGCGGGGGCGGTGCGCACCCCGGAGCAGATCGAGGCCGACGTCGCCGCGCTGCGCGAGCGCACGACGCGGCCGTTCGCCGTCAACGTGTTCGAGGCCCAGCGCCGCGCCGGCGACCCCGACGAGGTCGCCCGCTACGCGAAGGCGCTCGCCGCGGAGGGCCGGCCGCTGGGCGAGGCGCGCCACGACGACGACCGGCTGCGCGAGAAGCTCGCGCTGCTCGTCGAGCTGCGGCCCGCGGTCGTGTCGTTCACGTTCGGCTGCCCGGCCCGGCCGACGATCGACCGCCTGCGCGCCGCCGGCTGCGCGGTGTGGGTCACGGTCACCACGCCCGAGGAGGCCGTGTTCGCCGCCGGGATGGGGGCCGACGCGCTCGTCGTCCAGGGCGTCGAGGCGGGCGGGCACCGCGGCGGCTTCGACGACGACGCGCCCGGCGACTACGGCCTGCTCGCGCTCCTGCAGCTCGTCGACGCGGCGGTCGAGGTGCCGCTCGTGGCGGCAGGCGGGATCATGACCGGCCGCGGCGTCGCCGCCGTGCTGGCCGCCGGCGCGTCCGCCGCGCAGCTCGGGTCCGCGCTGATGCGCACCCCCGAGGCCGGCACGTCGGCGCCGCACCGCGAGGCGCTGGCCGCCGGCGACCGGCCGACCGGCCTCACCCGCGCGTTCTCGGGGCGCCTGGCGCGCGGGATCGTCAACCGCTTCCAGCGCGAGCACGCCGACGCGCCGTCCGCCTATCCGGAGATCCACCACCTCACGACGCCGATGCGCGCCGCGGCGCGCGCCGAGGGCGACGCGGAGTCGATCAACCTGTGGGCGGGGCAGGCCTACCCGCTCGCGCGCGAGGCGCCCGCCGCGCAGATCGTGCGCGACCTCGCCGCCGAGGCGCAGGCGCGGCTGCGCGAGCTCGCCGGCGGCTGACCCTCACCCGGCGGCGTCCGCCGGGGGCCGGCGCACGCGGTGCACGCGCACCGGCCGGCTGACGTTGCGCACGCGCCGCTCGCCCGCCGCGCTCCAGCGCCAGTCGGCCCGGGCCGCGTCGCGGGTGGCCTGGTCGCACAGGACGGCGCCCGGCCGCGCGAGCGCGGTGAGCCGGCTGGCCAGGTTCACGGGGCGCCCGTACCAGTCGCCGGCGCGCTGGAGCGCCGGGCCGTAGGCGATCCCGGCGCGCAGCTCCGGGAAGTTCGGCCCCTCGGCCTCCGCGGCGTCGACGAGCCTCAGCGCCACGTCGATGAGGTCGTCGACCGACGGCGAGACGAGCATCACCGCGTCGCCGATCGTCTTGATCAGCCGCACCGGCAGCGAGACGAGCGACGTCGCCAGCGTCTCCAGGCGGTCGGCGATCGCGCCGAGCTCGTCGGGCTCGGCCACCTCGCCGACGCGCGTGAAGCCGACGAGGTCGGCGAAGCAGACGGCGACGTCGCGCTGGCCCACCAGCGCGCCGCCGTGCTCCTCCAGCGCCTCGAGCAGCTCCGTGCGCACCGCGTGGCGCAGGTGCATGCGCAGGAGCTGCTGCATCGTCGGGCCGACCGTCGGCTCCAGCGCCACCGCGAACTCGGCGTAGCGCATCGCGAGCTGGTGCTCGTCGGCGGCGGGGTCGAACACCATCGCGAGCGCCAGGCGGCGCAGCGCGTCGGCGGCCTGCGCCATCGCGCGACCGAAGATGCGCGCGACCTCGATCTGCGCCGCGCGCGGGATGCCGGCGTCCTCGTAGAGCTTCGCGGTCCGGGCCGCCTCCAGGTCGACGTCGGTGAGGTCGGGGGCGGTGCTGTCCTCGATCGGCAGGCCGGCGCTGCGCCGCAGCTCCAGCAGGAAGTCGCGGTCGAGGCCCGACTCCGCGACGATCTCGTCCAGCGAGTAGCGGTTGCGCCCGCCGACCGCCCGCTCGGACGGCAGCATGAACAGCGTCCCGTCGGCGACCGCGGCCCGCAGCTCGTCGAGCGTGGCCCCGTCGTCGATCAGCGCCTGCAGCAGCCGCTCGCGGGCGGCGCGGTCCGGGCCCTCCAGCCCGTCGAGGAGCCCTTCGGCGGCGAAGTCGACCATGGACGGCGGAATCTACGCGAGCACGCGGCGCCGCGGGCGTCCTCCCGCGCCGACGTGGCAGCATGTGGCGCCGCCGTGTCCGCCAGAGCCACTCGCCGCACCCGCATGAGCGCCGCCGATCGGCGCGCCGCGATCCTCGACGCGGCGATGGAGGCGTTCGCGCGCGGCGGCTATCACGGCACGTCGATCGACGACATCGCGTCGGCGGCCGGGATCTCCAAGGCGCTGATCTACGAGCACTTCCCGTCCAAGCAGGCGCTGCACGCCGAGCTGGTGACCTCCCAGGCCGAGGCGCTGTTCGTGCGCCTGTCGGCCGCGGCGACCCACCCGGACGCCTCGCCCGAGGAGCGCCTGCGCGGCGGCATCGACGCGTTCCTGGCCTTCGTCGAGGAGCGCCGCGAGGCGTGGCGGGCGCTGTTCCGCGACGCCGCCGACCCCGAGCTGGGGGAGGTGATCGACCGGGTGCAGCACGACGCGACGAGCGCGGTCGCCGAGCTGCTGATGCCCGGCGCCGACGAGGCGCTGCACCAGGAGGTCGAGATCCTCGCCGAGATGCTGTCGGGCGCCGTGCAGGCGCTGGCCAACTGGTGGTACGACCACCAGGACGTGCCGCGCCAGGACCTGGTCGACCGCGCGACGTCGTTCGCGTGGAGCGGCCTGGCGCGGCTCGCCGGCGGCGGCTCGTCCTAGCCCGCCGCCGCCTGCTCGGCCACGGCCGCCGGGCGCTCGGCCCGGCACAGGACCGCCTCGAGCACGTCGCGCAGCACGGGCGCGCCGGCCCCGCGCGCGCCGGCGGCGCGCCAGGCGACCACGCCGTCGGGGCGCACGAGCGCGGCGCCCTCGGGCCCGACGCCGTAGACCTCGCAGAAGCGCCTGTCGACGTCCTCCAGGCCGCCGTCGCCGCCGATGCGGTGCACCGCGGGCGCGACGCCCGGCGGGACGAGGTCGGCCGCGGCCGCGCCCGCCTCGCACCAGGCGTCGGCCCGCGGGCCGGCCAGCAGCGCGAACCCGCGGCCGAACAGGTCGATCGTCGAGAGCGCCTCGCCGTCGCGGCGCAGCGCGACGTGCGGCGCGCGCCCGCCGGGCATCCCGTGCATCTCGGCGTACGGGTGGATGCCCGGCCCCGGCGAGTCCGCGTCGGCGATCACCGACGGCGACGCGTAGATGCAGCCGAGGTCGATGTCGGTGTCGGGGATGATCTCCGCGAAGCCGTTCTTGGCCAGGTCGGGCGCCGCGCGCGTGACGTAGCGCGAGTAGGCCTGCTCGGCGGTGGCGACCGCGATCGGCCGCCGCTCGGCGTCGTAGGTCTCCAGCAGCGCCGGGGCCGCGGCGCCGCGCAGGACCGCGTCGAGCTTCCAGGCCAGGTTCTGGGCGTCGTGCATGCCGGTGTTGCCGCCGTAGCCGCCGTAGGGCGGCATCACGTGGGCGGCGTCGCCGACGAGGAGGATGCGGCCGTCGCGGAAGCGCTCGGCCACGTCGGCGCGCGCCTGCCAGCGCATGACGTCCTCGACCTCCACCTCGATGTCGGGGACGCCGAGGCCCTCGCGGATCAGCTCCTCGTAGCGCGCCTCGGGGAGGTTCCAGGCGTCGGTGGCCGGGTTCTCCGGGTCGCCGAGCGTGTGGATCACGAGGAACCCGGACCTGTAGGGCTTCTCGATGCGGAAGAAGCCGCGGAAGACCGGGTTGTTGACCATGACGACGCTGAGGTTGCGCCCGCGCAGCAGCGGCTCGACGTCGGCGCGGAAGTAGATCGTGATGGCGTGGGAGAAGATCCCGCGCCCGCGCATCTCGATGCCCAGCCGCTCGCGGATCGGGCTGCGCGGCCCGTCGGCGGCGATCAGGTACTGGGCGCGCACGGTCGTCGTCTCGCCGCTGGCGCGGTCGCGCAGCGTGGCGGTCACGCCGTCCTCGTCGGGGGCGACCTCGGCGACCTCGGTCGAGAAGCGCACGTCGGCGCCCAGCTCGCGGGCTCGGCGGCACAGCTCGGGCTCCAGGGCGATCTGCGTGACGAAGGTGCGCCGCGACGGGCTGAGGTCCTCGACGCCCTCGTTGACGTTGCGCAGATGCCAGGCCAGCTCGCGCCCGGCGAACGTCTCGGCGGACATGATCGCGCCGTCGGGCTCGAACTGCTCCATCGACTTCTCGACGACCGGCCGCTCGATCCCGGCGTTGCGCAGGATCTCCATCGAGCGCAGCAGGATGAACGCCGCCCGCGGGTGGATCGCGGCCCCGGGGTGACGCTCGACGACGAGCGGCCTGGTGCCGTGCCCGGCGAGCAGCATCGCCGTGGTCATGCCGACGAGGCTGCCGCCGGCGACGAGAACAGGGACCTCTTCACGACCCATCGACCCATCCCTCCTCGCGTTGGCCCGCGCCGAGCTTCGGCCGGCCGCGGTCTCCGTGTGTACAGAAGTAACACACTTCGCGGTAAGTGGTGCTGTACAACGTTGTCTCGTCTTCGGGCCGGGCCGGGAGGCGTCCGGGCCGCAGCGCAGAATCCGACCCCATGCGCGTCCTCGGCATCGACCCCGGCACCGCCAACACCGGCTACGGCGTGGTCGAGCGCCGCGGCGGGCGCCTCGTCGCCCGCGACGGCGGCGTGATCGCGACCCCCGCGGGCGCCCCGCCCGAGCGGCGGCTGGCCACGATCCACGAGCGGGTGGCCGAGCTGCTCGACGAGCACGGCGTCGCCTGCCTGGCCATCGAGGACCTGTACTTCGGCGCCAACGCGCGCAGCGCGTTCGCGGTCGGCCAGGCGCGCGGCGTGGCGATGCTGGCCGCCGGCCAGCGCGGCGTGCCGTGCGCGGCCTACACGCCGCAGCAGGTCAAGGGCGCCGTGTGCGGCAGCGGCCGCGCCGACAAGGACCAGGTCCAGCGGATGGTGCAGGCGCTGCTCTCGCTGCCCGAGCCGCCGCGGCCCGACCACGCGGCCGACGCGCTCGCCGTCGCGGTCTGCCACCTGAACCGGGCGCCGCTGGAGGCGGCGATGGCGGGGGCGGCGCGATGATCGGGCTCGTCCGCGGCGAGGTCGCCGTCCGCCGGCCCGACCACGTCGTCGTGCTCGCCGGCGGCGTCGGCTACCGCCTGGCCGTCTCGTCGGAGACGCTGCGCCACGTCCCGGCCGCCGGCCAGGAGGTGACGCTGCACGCGCACCTGATCGTGCGCGACGACGCGCTGAACCTGTACGGGTTCGCGACCGAGGAGGAGCGCGACCTGTTCCTGCTGCTGCTCGGCGTGCAGGCGGTCGGCCCCAAGGTCGCGCTCGCGGTCCTGTCGGGCGGGCCGCCGCGCGAGCTCATGCGCGCGATCGCGGCCGGCGACGCGCCGCGCTTCCAGGCGGTCCCCGGGATCGGCAAGCGCACCGCCGAGCGGATCATCGTCGAGCTGCGCCCGAAGGTCGCCGCCGGCGACGTCGAGGCCGCGCCCGCGGCCGGCGCGCCCGCCGACGACCCGCGCGCGGTCGCCCGCGACGGCCTGCTCGGGCTCGGCTACAGCGCCGTCGAGGTCGAGTCGCTGCTGGCCGCGGCCGACGGCGCGACCGCCGAGGAGCTCATCGCCAACGCGCTGCGGAGCGCCCGCCGATGAGCGTGCGCATCCAGACCCCCGGGATCGTGGAGGCCGAGGACGAGCTCGAGGTCACGCTGCGCCCGCGGCGGCTGCGCGACTTCGTCGGCCAGGCCGCGCTGAAGGACCAGCTCGACGTGGCGATCGCGGCCGCCGCCGGCCGCGGCGAGGCGCTCGACCACCTGCTGCTCGCGGGGCCGCCCGGGCTGGGCAAGACCTCGCTCGCGCAGATCGTCGCCGCCGAGCTCGAGGTGCCCTTCGTGCAGACGGCCGGGCCGGCGCTGGAGCGCAAGGGCGACGTCGCCGCGTTCCTCACCGCGCTGGAGCCGCGCTCGGTGTTCTTCGTCGACGAGGTGCATCGCCTGCCGCGGGCGCTGGAGGAGACGTTCTACCCGGCGATGGAGGACCGGCAGCTGCCGATCACGGTGGGGCAGGGCGCGGGCGCGCGGGTCGTGACGCTCGACCTGCCGCCGTTCACGCTCGTCGGCGCCACCACCCGCGCGGGCCTGCTGACGACGCCGTTGCGCGACCGCTTCGGCATCCAGGCGCGGCTGGAGCCGTACACGAGCGACGAGCTGGCCTCGATCGTGCACCGCTCCGCCGCGATCCTCGGCATCGAGATCGAGCCCGAGGGGGCGCGCGCGATCGCCGGGCGCAGCCGCGGGACCCCGCGCGTGGCCAACCGGCTGCTGCGCCGGGTGCGCGACTTCGCCCAGGTCCGGGGCGCCGGCGTGGTCACGGCGGAGGCCGCCGACGAGGCCCTCGCGATGCTCGAGATCGACGCGGCGGGCCTCGATCGGCTCGATCGTGACATCCTGTCAGCCGTGTGCGAGAAGTTCGGTGGCGGCCCGGTGGGCCTGTCCACGCTGGCCGTGGCGGTCGGCGAGGAGGCCGACACGATCGAGGACGTCTACGAGCCGTACCTGCTCCAGCGCGGGCTGCTGCAGCGCACGCCCCGCGGCCGCGTGGCGACGCCCGCCGCGTTCCGGCACCTGCGGCTCGAGCCGCCGGAGCAGGCGCTCTTCTGATGGCGCCGTGACCGGGTCGGACGTCCCCCGGAGGCTGGATCTGGATCCCGGCCTCGTCGACGAGCGCCGCACGATGGGCCGGTGGTCGGGCGCGCTGTGGCTGCTGGGCGCCGCGGTCGGGGCGGCCGGCCAGCTGCTGCCCGGCGTCGACGCCGAGCACCCGTGGCTGGTGTGGCTGCTCGTCGGCCTCCTCGCCCTCTACGGCCTCGCCTGCCTGCTGGAGTGGATCCCGTGGAGCCGCGCCCCGCTGGGCCTGCACCTCGCCGCGGTCATCGCGTTCCAGCCGGCGATCGCGGTGGCGCTGTGGGCGTCGGGCGGGGTGAACTCCTACATCGCGCCGCTGCTCGTGCTGGCGATGCTCTACTCGGCCTACTTCCTGCCCGGGTGGATGGCCTGGGTCGGCGTCGGCGCGCTGGCGGTCACCTACGCGAGCACGCTCCTCTACACGCCCGCCGGCGAGGACCAGGCGCTCGCGCGCGTGCTCGCGTTCGGGATCGCGTGCGAGGGCGTGACGCTGACGCTGCAGACGCTCAAGCGCCGGCTGCTCGCCGCCGAGGCCGCGCAGCGCGAGATGGCCCACGCCGACGCGCTCACCGGGCTCGCCGACCGGCGCGGGTTCGACGCCGCGCTCCACGCCGCGGTCGCCGCCGCCGGGCGTCCCGGCCGCGGACGGCGGGCGAGCGACCCGGAGCGCTTCGCGCTGCTGCGCATCGACGTCGACGAGCTCACGCGCATCAACGACACGTACGGCCACACAGCCGGCGACGCCGTGCTGCGCCGGCTGGCCGCGGGGATCCACGCGGTCGTGCGCCCGCACGACTGCGTCGCGCGCATCGGCGGCGCCGAGCTGGCGATCGTCGCGCCCGGGGCGGGGGAGGAGGGCGCGCGCCGCCTCGCCCAGGCGGTGCGCGTGGCCGCCGCCGACGTGCGGCCGGCCTCCGACGCGCCGCCCGTCTCGCTCACCGTCGCGTGGGCCGTGTTCCCCGACGACGGCGAGGCGCCCGACGAGCTGCTCGCGGCCGTCGACCGCGGGCTGCACGCGGGCAGGCAGGTCGGATGGGCCCCGCCGGCGACGTGCGGCGCCGGTTGACGCGGCGCTGACGATCGCGCCACTACGCTTAAGCGACCTCCATGGCCCACCTGTTCATCTGCCCCAACTGCGGTACCCGTTCGACGGCATCCGATCGCCAGCGCGGCTTCTCGCGCGAGGCGCGCGGCTGCCCCAAGTGCGGGCACACGTTCCTGTTCGAGCTGATGGACGACTACTACCCCGCGCCGGACGCCGCGTTCTTCGCCACCGACCAGCAGGGGCGCCTCATCCACTGCGGCCGCGGCGCGTTCGAGCTCACCGGGCTCGACGACGAGCGCGCGATCGGGCGGCCGGCCCGCGACGTGCTCGGCCTCACGTTCGAGGACGGGACCGACCACGTGGCGCAGGCGCTCGAGTGGGGCGTGCGCGTGCAGGGCAAGGCGGTGACGGTCCACGCCGAGGGCGACTTCCCCGTCGAGGCGACGGCCGACCTGTTTCCGGCCTACGATGACGACGGCGGCCTGCTGATCGTCCTCACGCCGGCGAAGGCCGTCAAGCCCTCCTGATGCAACACCGCACGCGCAACTTCGCCATCCTGCTGCTCGTCGGCGTGCTGCTCGTCGGCGCGATCGCGGTCATCGTCTCCAAGCCGACCCGGCTGGGCCTCGACCTCAAGGGCGGCGTCGAGCTGATCTACGAGGCGCGGCCGACGAAGCAGTCGGAGGTCACGCCCGAGGCGATCAACCGCGCGATCGACATCATGCGCGAGCGCGTCGACTCGCTCGGCGTCGCCGAGCCGGAGATCCAGCGCTTCGGCGGCCAGCAGATCCAGGTCTCGCTGCCCGACGTGACGAACGCCGAGCGCGCCGAGCAGCAGGTCGGCCAGGTCGCGCAGCTGTTCTTCTACGACTGGGAGCCCAACGTCATGGGCCCCGGCTGCCGGCCCGACCCGACCAACCAGCAGGTCACCGGCGGGTCGCAGGCGGGCAACCCGACGTTCGGCATCTCGCTGTACGAGGCGGTGCGGCGCGCGGCGCAGTGCGAGCCGCGCAACCCGGACACGGCCACCCACGAGGGCCGCTACTACCTGCTCGACACCAAGAACGAGCGGGTCCTCGCCGGCCCCGAGGAGAACCGCCGCGACCTCTTCATCGACCAGCCGACGGACCGTCCCACGGCCGACCAGGAGGTCGTCCAGATCCCCGAGGGGACGGTCATCGTCCGCGCCGAGGTCCCCGACGAGGTCGAGACGAAGCCGGACCGCTGGTACGTCCTCAACGACGACCCGGCGCTGCGCGGCACCGACATCAAGAACCCGGAGCAGAACTTCGACAACGGCCCGGCCGGCACCGGCGGCCCGATCGTCACGTTCGACTTCACCAAGCGCGGCCGCGAGATCTGGCAGGAGGTCACGCGCGAGATCGCCCAGCGCGGCCAGGCCAACCAGGTGCCGGGCGCCGACCCGCTCGCGTCGGCCCAGCACTTCGCGATCGTGCTCGACGACGAGCTGATCTCGGTCCCCTACATCGACTACCAGCAGAACCCCGACGGCATCGACGGGGCCAACGGCTCGCAGATCCAGGGCGGCTTCACGATCCAGTCGGCCCAGAACCTCGCCAACCTGCTGCGCACCGGCGCGCTGCCGATCCGCCTGGAGCTGATCTCGCAGTCGCAGGTGTCGGCGACCCTGGGCCAGCAGGCGCTCGACGAGGGCCTCATCGCCGGCGTCGTCGGCTTCATCGTCGTCGCGCTCTTCCTGCTCGTCTTCTACCGGGTCCTGGGCCTGATCGCGGTCGGCGCGCTCGTCATCTACGGCGTCTACTTCTTCGCGCTGATCAAGCTGATCCCGATCACGCTGACGCTGCCGGGCATCGCGGGCCTGATCCTCACGCTGTCCGTCGCCGCCGACGCGAACATCGTGATCTTCGAGCGCGTCAAGGAGGAGATACGCGCCGGCAGATCGATCCCCGCCGGCATCGCCCAGGGCTACAAGAAGGGCCTGGCGGCGATCATCGACGCCAACGTCGTGACCTTCATGGTCGCGTTCATCCTGTTCATGCTCGCGACCGCGGGCGTGAAGGGCTTCGCGTTCACGCTGGGCGTCGGCACCGCCGTCTCGCTGTTCACCGCCGTCCTCGCGACCCAGGCCGTCCTGGGCACGATGGGCAACTCGCGCATCCTGGCCCACCGCTCGGCACTCGGCGCCGGCGAGCAGAAGCACCGCATCCGCTTCGACTTCATGGGCTACTCGAAGTGGTTCTTCTCGGCGTCGGGCGTGATCCTGATCATCTGCGCGCTCGCGGTCGGCGGGAGGGGCCTGAACTTCGGCATCGACTTCGAGTCGGGCACGCGCATCACGACGGAGCTGGAGCAGAAGACCGACGAGAACGGCGTGCGCGACGCGATCTCGGCGCTCGGCTACGAGGGCGCCGAGGTGCAGCGGGTCATCAACGACGAGCTCGGCGACAACGCCTTCCAGATCTCCGGCGACATCGCGCCCGACGACGTCCCGAAGGTCCGCAACGCGCTGAACGAGGACTTCGGCGGGACCCCGAACTTCACGAACCAGTCGATCGGGCCGACGTTCGGCGAGAGCGTGGCCAGATCGGCGGTGATCGCGATCATCGCGTCGCTGCTGGTGATCTCGGTCTACATCGCGCTGCGCTTCGAGTGGAAGTACGCGGTGCCGGTGCTGATCGCGGTGGCGCACGACCTGTTGATCACGGCGGGCATCTACGCCCTACTCGGCCTGGAGGTGACGACGTCGACGGTCGCGGCGCTGCTCACGATCTTGGGCTTCTCCCTGTACGACACGATCATCGTGTTCGACCGCATCCGCGAGAACGTGCCGCGGATGCCGCGCGCCGCGTTCTCCCAGATCGTCAACCGCTCGATGAGCGAGGTCATCGTCCGCTCGCTGGCGACCTCGTTCTGCACCCTGCTGCCCGTGCTGTCGCTGCTGCTGTTCGGCGGCGAGACGCTGCAGGACTTCGCGATGGCGCTGCTGATCGGCACCGCGTCGGGCACGTACTCGTCGATCTTCATCGCCGGGCAGGTGCTGACCCACTGGAAGCAGCGCGAGCCCGTGTACCAGGCGCGCGCCAAGCGGATCATCGAGACGCAGGGCTACATCCCGGCATACCCGACGCCGATCGACGGCGCGCCCGTCGAGGTGGAGCCCCAGCGCAAGCGGCGCCGCTGGCGGTCCGGCCCGGCGCTGCCCGGCCAGCCGCCCGAGGTCTCGCGTGACGAGTTCGAGGAGATGGTCGCCGACATCCAGGAGACGGCGAGCGAGACGCGCACGAGCACCGCGACCGCCGAGCGGCGGCCGTCCAAGCCGACGCGCGTGCCGCGCCGGGCCGACGCGCAGCCGCAGCCCAAGCCGCAGGAGCCGCCGCCGGCGGCCGCCGAGCCGGCCCCGCCCGCGGCGGAGGACGCCGCGCCCGAGCCGGCGCCCGAGCCCGGGTCGGCGCCCGACCTCAGCCCGGACGACGTCGTGATGCCCAAGCAGCAGCCGCGCTCGTCGGGCGGGGGCTCCCGCCGCCAGCGCCGTCGCAAGGGGAGGCCGCGCTAGATGGCGATCTTCGCGTGGGTGATGATGGGCCTGGCCCTGTGGCACTTCGCCGTGTGGGTGCCGGACCGCTTCTGGGGCGGGATCGTCGGCGCGTTCCTGGCGTCGGCGATCGGCGCGGTCGTGTTCGGGGTCCTCGTCAACGGCCTCACGGTCCCCGGCATCGACGACACGACGATCGTGACCGCGCTCGAGGCGATCCCGGGCACGCTGATCGGCCTGGCGATCTGCTACTGGGTCGGCGTGCGCCGCGGCAACCAGCCCGTCATCCACTGACGTCTGCCGAGGCGAGCGCCGGCGCGCCCCGTCCGTGGGCGGGATCGTCCATCTGTCCAGTTTCTCCCCAGATCTGCCGATAGATGGGTGAAGGGCCTCACCCAACGTAGACTGGGCGGCTTCCAGACCCCGGACGGGACACGGAGGACATGAGCAGGCAGGGCGGGACCAGCGAAGGCCACGAGCGGCCTCTCACCGGCAGGGCTTCCGCGGCGCGGATCTTCGCGCTGGCGATCCTGTCGCTCGCCGTGCTGCTCGGTTCGCTGCTCGCCGTCCGCGCGATCGGCGTCACCGACGTGTCGAACACGACGCCCGCGGCCGTGCAGGCCGGCGGCGTCGAGGACGACGACTCCGCCGAGCTCGTGCTGCCCGGCGACGGCCGCGAGGAGCGCCGGGAGCGCGCCCGCCGCGCCGCCGAGCGCGAGGCCGCGCAGCGCGCCGCCGCGCGCGAGCGCGCGCGCAAGCGGGCGCGTCAGGCGCGCGAGCGCGCGAGCTCGTCCGGCACGAGGACCGCGGCGTCTCGCGCGTCCGGCTCCTCGGGCGGCTCGTCCTCCTCGCCCGCGCCCGCCACGAGCACCCCGGCGCCGGCGCAGAGCACCCCGTCGCCCGCGCCCACGCACAGCGCGCCCCCGGCGCAGCAGGCGACCACCGGCTCCGGCGGCTCCTCGAAGAGCTCCGGCGGCGGCGCCAAGGGCGGCGGGCAGCCCAAGCACCACGTGGTCGTCGTCGAGTAGCGCACGGCGCCGTTCGCCTCCACCGCCCGCCCCCGCGCGACGCCCCGACCGGCGTGTGGCACCTGGCGTCCGGATAGCGGCTGCCATGTGCCACACGTGCGGGCTGGTGCGCGGTCCGCGCCGCCGTCCGACGTGCGGTTCCTGCGACCGTTGTCGGCTCGCGGTCGCATAGCGACGCGAACCTGACAACGGCGCGCGGGGGAGAGCGGCGGCGCGCGGGAGAGCGGCCGCGCGGGGGAGAGCGGCGGCGTCAGGCCGCGGCGCGCGGGCTCAGGCGCCCGGCGCGCACGGGATCGGCTGGAAGTCGTACGGCGACGCGCAGCCCTTCGCGCGCGTGCGCGGGCGCGGGATGCCGCGGGTGAAGCGGTAGATCTTCCAGCGGCCGACGAAGCCCTCGCGGCGGACCTCGATGTGCAGCCGGGTGTTGGGGCGCAGGCGCAGCGGGAGGCCGCCCAGGCGGCGGGTGGTCCCGCGGGCCATGACCGTCTTGGTGTAGCGCTTCGCGCAGCCGCGGATGCAGCGCACGATGATCGTCGACCCCGGCTGGACCTTGCGCACGACGAGCCCGGCGATCTGGCGGTTGCGCGGATGGCGCGCCGACCCGGTGTACGTCATCTCGAAGCGCGTCTCGAACTCGGGGATCACGTCCGGGTAGCGCACCGGCGGCACGTCCTGCGGCGGCTGCGCGTCGGACGGGAACGTCGCGACGAGGTCGTAGGCCGCGCCGACCGCGCCGGTGGAGCGCACCTCGATGCTGACCCGCCCGGCGGCGCGGCCCTCGAAGCTCAGCACCAGCGTCTCGCCGACCCGGTTGACGATCCCGCGCGCGGCGATCGCGCCCTCGCCGTCGTAGGCGGTGATCGACACGTTGTTGCACGTGGGGCCCGTGACCGCGGGTCCGCAGGTCGCGAGCGTCAGCGACACCTGGACCGGGCCCGGCGCGTTCGTCACGAGGAAGTACCAGTCGGGATCGCCGACGGTCTCGATCTCGGCGTGGATCGGTGTGCCGGACGCCAGCGGGCCCGCGGCGCGCACGATCGAGTCGTTGGGCTCGAACGGGCCGCTGGGCGCGGCTGCGGCCGCGGCCGGCAGCAGCGCCGCCAGGGCGGCGGTGCAGAGAGCGGCGAGAGTCAGCGTGCGCACGTCCAGGCCCCTGTCCGGTCGCCGCGGCCGGTCCTGGCCGCGGACGGCGGCAGTGTACCCGGACCGCCCGCGATGCCCGCCGTTCCGTCGGGGGCGGCGCCTAGCGTCCCGCCCGTGACCACCCCGCGCCGCCTCGAGATCGCGCCGTGCCCCACCGCGCCGGCCGCCGCGCTCGAGCGCGAGCTCGGCGTCAGCGGCGTCGTCGCCCAGGTGCTCGTGCGCCGCGGCTTCGACGACCCCGAGGCCGCGCGGGCGTGGCTGGCCGCCGACGAGTCGCACCCGCCCGCGGCGTTCGCCGGCATGGAGACGGCGGTCGCGCTCGTGCGCCGCCACGTCGCGAGCGGCTCGCGCATCGTCGTCCACGGCGACTACGACGTCGACGGCGTCTGCGCCACCGCGATCCTCGTGCGGGCGCTGCGCGCGCTCGGCGCCCAGCCGGCCTGGTACCTGCCCAGCCGCGCCGAGGACGGCTACGGCCTGCGCCCGCACACCGTCGAGCGGCTCGCGCGCCGGGGCACGCACCTGCTCATCACCGCCGACTGCGCGATCACCGCCGTGGACGAGATCGCCCAGGCGCGCGCCGCCGGCATGGACGTCCTCGTGACCGACCACCACGCGCCCCGGGCCGACGGGCGCCTGCCCGACGCGCCGATCGTCCACCCGGCCGTCTGCGGCTACCCGTGCCCGGAGCTGTGCGCCGCCGGCGTCGCGCACAAGCTCGCGCACGCGCTCGGCGCGCCGACCGCCGACGAGGACCTCGACCTCGTCGCGCTGGCCACCGTCGCCGACGTCGTCGCCCTGCGCGGCGAGAACCGCCGCCTCGTGCGCGAGGGGCTCCAGGCGCTGCGCACCACCCGCAAGCCCGGGCTGCGCGCGCTCATGGCCGTCGCCCGCTGCGACGCCGCCCGCGTCGACGCCGGCGACGTCGGCTTCCGCCTCGCGCCGCGCATCAACGCCGTCGGCCGCCTCGCCCGCGCCGACGCCGGGCTGGAGCTCGTCCTCACCGGCGACGACGCCCGCGCCCGCGAGGTCGCCGAGGAGCTCGACCGCATCAACGCCGAGCGGCGCCACGTCGAGGAGCGCATGCTGTTCGAGGCCGAGGCCCAGGCGCGCGAGCAGGCCGGCGCGACGGCGATCGTCGTCGCGAGCGAGGGCTGGCATCCCGGCGTCGCCGGCATCGTCGCCTCCAAGCTGGTCGAGCGCCACCACCGCCCCGCGGTCGTGATCGCGCTCGAGCGCGCCGCGGCCGGCGGCCTGCGCGGCACCGGCTCCGCCCGCTCGATCCCGGCCTTCGACCTGCTCGCCGGCCTGCAGGGGTGCGCCGAGCACCTCGACCGCCACGGCGGCCACCGCGCCGCCGCCGGCCTGGAGATCGACGGCGACCGCGTCGACGCGTTCCGCGAGGCGTTCGCCGCCCACGCCGCCGCCGTCCTGGCCGACCACGACCTCGTGCCCGTCCAGCGCGTCGACGCGATCGTCGCCGGCGGCGACGTCGGCCACGCGCTGGCCGAGGAGCTCGAGCGGCTGGAGCCGTTCGGCCACGGCAACCCGCCGGTCACGCTGCTGCTGCCCGCCGCGCGCCTGGCCGACCCGCGCCCGATGGGGGAGAACGGCCGCCACCTGCGCTGCACGGTCGAGACCGGCGGGGTCCGCGCCCGCGCCGTCGTCTTCGGCTGCGACGGCCGCCTCCCGGTCGCCGCCGGCCGCCCCGCCGACGTCGTCGTCGCGCTCGAGCTCGACCGCTGGCAGGGCACCGTCGAGCCGCGCCTGCTCCTGCGCCACGCCCAGCCGTGCGCGCCCGCGCCGATCACCGTCGTCGGCGAGCCCGAGGACTACCTCGCCGCCGCGCTGGCGGAGCTCGACGCGCCCCTCGATCCGCCCGCGCCCGCGCCCGTCCGCGCGGCGCCGGCCGACCGCCGCGACCGCGGCATCGCCGGCACGCTGGCGGCCCTCGTGGCCAGTGGCGAGCCGGTCCTGGCCGTGTGCGCGCACGTGCCCGCGCGCCTGCCCGCGCTGCGCGAGCGCCTGGGCGGGTTCGCGCTCTGCTCGTGGTCCGCGCTGGAGCGCGACCCCGCGCTTGCCGATGCCTACGAGCACGTGGTCGCCATCGACCCGCCATCGAGGCGGGCCGCTGTGGCCCACGTGACGGTGCTGGCCTGGGGAACCCCAGAGCTACACTTCGCCAGGCAGATCCATGAGCGTGAGAACCGACTCCGTGAACCGCTCGCCGCGCTGTACCGCGCCCTGCGGGACGCGGGAGGTGCTCAGGGTGAGCAGCTCGTCGCCCTGCTGCGCGGGGAGGACCGCTCGCGTCCGCCCGCGGTCGCGGGCCGCCTCCTGCGCGTCCTCGCCGAGCTGGATCTCGTCCGCGTCGACGTCGCGGCGGGCGCCGTCAGCGTCCCGCCGGCGGAGCGCACCGACCTGCGCCGGTCGGCCACGTACCGCGCGTGCGAGCAGCGGCTGGAGGAGGGACTGGCATGGCTGAGCGTCCCGGCGACACCGGCGCGCCGGGCGGCGTGAGCACCCCGCCGCGCGAGCGCGAGCGGGACCGCGAGCGCAGCGCCCACGCGCCCGTCAAGCGCGAGCCGATCGACTGCGTGACGGACCCCGCGGCGCACGACCTGCCGGTCCGCAGCGACCTGACCGAGAGCGAGCGCCTGCTGCTGGGCGACCTGTTCGCGGTCGTCGAGGAGCACGCCGCCGACTCGGTGGTGGAGATCGACCGCGAGCGCGTCGCGGAGGCGTTCGTGTTCGCCTGCGAGCACCACGCCGACCAGCGCCGCCAGTCCGGCGAGGACTTCATCACGCACCCGGCCGCGGTCGCGAAGATCTGCGCCGGGCTGCGCCTGGACACCGAGACGCTGTGCGCGGCGCTGCTGCACGACACCGTCGAGGACACCACCGCATCGCTGGACGAGGTCCGCGAGCGCTTCGGCGAGGAGATCGCCAGCCTCGTCGACGGCGTCACGAAGCTGACCGGCATCACGTTCACCTCGCGCGACGAGGCGCAGGCCGAGAACTACCGCAAGATGATGGTCGCGATGGCCTCGGACATCCGGGTCATCCTCATCAAGCTCGCCGACCGGCTGCACAACATGCGGACGATCTCGGCGATGCCGAAGCAGAAGCAGATCGACAAGGCCAAGGAGACCCTGGAGATCTACGCGCCGATCGCGCACCGGCTCGGCATCCACGCGATCAAGTGGGAGCTGGAGGACCTGGCCTTCCAGGCGCTGCACCCGCGCAAGTACCAGGAGATCAAGGGCCTGGTCGCGCAGCAGCGCGAGGAGCGCGAGGCGTACGTCCGCGAGGCCGGCGAGTACCTGGCGCGCGAGCTCGAGGCGCTGGGCATCGAGGCCGAGATCGCCGGGCGCGCCAAGCACTTCTACTCCATCTACTCGAAGATGACGAAGAAGGGCCGTGAGTTCAACGAGATCTACGACCTCACGGCCATGCGCGTCGTCGTCGACTCGGTGAAGGACTGCTACGGGGCCGTGGGCGTCATCCACAGCCTCTGGAAGCCCCTGCCCGGGCGCTTCAAGGACTTCATCGCGATGCCGAAGTTCAACATGTACCAGTCGCTGCACACGACGGTCATCGGGCCGGAGGGGCGGCCGCTGGAGATCCAGATCCGCACCCGCGAGATGCACGACATGGCGGAGTTCGGCGTCGCCGCGCACTGGATCTACAAGGAGGGCAAGGACGGCGCGCCCGCCAACGCCAAGGGCGAGGAGAAGCTCAAGTGGCTGCGGTCGATGCTCGACTGGCAGCAGGAGCTCTCCGATCCCAAGGAGTTCATGGAGAACCTCAAGGTCGACCTGTTCGAGGACGAGGTCTTCGTGTTCACCCCGAAGGGCGAGGTGAAGTCGCTGGCCGCCGGCGCCACGCCGCTGGACTTCGCCTACGAGGTCCACACCGAGATCGGCCACCGCTGCGTCGGCGCGCGCGTCAACGGCAAGATCGTGCCGCTGCACTACGAGCTGAAGTCCGGCGACATCGTCGAGATCCTCACGGCCAAGCAGGACCGCGGCCCGTCGCGCGACTGGCTGTCGCTCGTGCGCACGACCCGCGCCCGCAACAAGATCAAGGCCTGGTTCAAGGCCGAGTCGCGCGAGGACACCGAGCACACCGGCCGCGAGCTGCTGCAGGAGCACCTGCGCAAGGCGGGCCTGCCGGCGCAGAAGATCGCGGGCTCGGCGCTGCTGGCCGACGTCATCCGCGAGATGGGCTTCCGCAAGGCCGAGGAGTTCTACATCGCGCTGGGCAGCGCGAAGATCTCGGCCAAGGTCGTCACGAACAAGGTGCTGCAGCGCCTGAAGCAGGGCGAGGCGGCCGAGGAGGAGCACACCCCGGCCGAGACGCTGATCACGCCCGGCCGCCGCGCGCGCCGCCAGCCGACCGGCTCGGCGACCTCGTACGGCATCCGCGTGGAGGGCGTCGAGGACGTGATGGTGCGCCTGGCCAAGTGCTGCCGCCCCGTGCCGGGCGACCCGATCGTCGGCTACGTCTCGCTGGGGCGCGGCATCACGATCCACCGCGAGGACTGCCCGAACGCGGTCGCGCTGCGCAAGGACCCGGAGCGGTTCGTCCCCGTGGAGTGGGAGGGCGAGCACAAGAGCTCGTTCAAGGTCGAGCTCGAGGTCGACGGCTTCGACCGCCACCGCCTGCTCGAGGACCTGTCGCGCACGATGGCCGAGGGCGGCCTGAACATCGTCGAAGCGCGCTGCCTGGTCGTGCCGCCGATGGTGCAGAACCGGTTCGTCGTCGAGGTCGCCGACACCGCCTCGCTGCGCACGACGATCAACCGCCTGCGCCAGATCGACAACGTGTTCGACGCGTATCGCGTCACGCCCGGCGCCGGCGGCTGAGCGCGCCGCCTGGACGTTCGTCCGATCGCGTGCACGCGGCCGGGTACCGTTGAAGACACAGGACTCGCATATGCCAAGGAGGCATCTCACAGCGGCGGCGCCGGGCATCCTGCCCCCGGAGCCCACGACCCCGACCAGAGCGCCGCAGCGTGACGCGAGCGGCACCTTTCACCTGCGCCAAGGCGCCCCTGGTCCCAGCCCGGTCCTCGTGCCGTCGCCGACCGAGGTCCTGACGCTGCAGGACGCGGCGGTCCTCCTGCAGGTCGACACCGGCGCCCTGCGGCGCCTGGCGGAGGCCGGCGAGCTGCCCGGCCGCCAGATCGGCGGGCACTGGCGCTTCTCGCGGTGGGCGGTGCTCGACTGGCTCGCCCAGGGCGGCGCCACGCGCAGCGCGCCGACGCGGCTGCGCCGCGCGAGCTGATCGCGCCGATCGCCGATCGGCATCCCACGAGGCGCGCGCGTCTCGTACCCTCGCGGGCGTGACCCGCGCCGCGCTCGCCCTCCTCGCCGCCCTGCTGATCGCCGCCGCGCCCGCGCCGGCCGCCACGCCGCGCATCGCCGGCGGCGCCGCCACCGACATCTCCGCGGTGCCGTGGCAGGTCTACATCGCCAACACGGCGCTCGGCGTCGGCTGCGGCGGCGCGGTGCTCAACGAGCGCGTCGTCCTCACCGCCGCCCACTGCGTGGAGCACAACTCCGCGGCGGGCGTCACCGTCGTCGCCGGCCTCAGCGACGTCAGCCGCTGGGCGCCGGGCCGCACGCCGCCGGGCGGGCAGGCCGTCGCCGCGGCGTCCGTGCGCCTGCACCCGGGCTACCTCGCCGACCAGCCCGCCGACGACATCGCGGTCGTCACGCTGGCCGCGCCGCTCGACCTGTCGGGCCCGCTCACGCGGGCGATCCCGCTCGCCCCGGCCGGCGCGAGCGTCGCGCCGGGCGCCCGGCTCCTCGTCAGCGGCTACGGCCAGCAGGGCGCCGACACGCCCGCCGACGGCCGGCTCTACAGCGCGCCGGTGTCGGCGCTCGCCGACAGCGCCTGCCTGAGCACGCTTGCGCCCAACCGCACCGCCGGCGCCCTGTGCGCGATCGCCACCGGCGCGGGCGCGCCGTGCTTCGGGGACAGCGGCGGTCCGCTCGTCGCCGACGGCGTGCTCGTCGGCATCGTCAGCACCGGCGCCTCCGACGCGCCGTGCAGCGGCCGGTCGCCCGACGTGTACGTCGACGTCGCCGCGCCCGAGATCCGGGCGTTCATCGAAGGCTCCGACACGCCGCCGCTGGCGCCGCGCCTGAGCGGCCAGCCCGGCCTGTCGAGCGTCGACCCGCCGGTGGTCGGCAGCCCGCTGCGCTGCACGCCCGGCACGTGGAGCGGCGCGGACTCGATCACCTACACGTTCGTGAACGCGGCGACCGGCGAGGCGCTGCAGAGCGGCCCGCGCGCCACGTTCGCGCCCACCAGCGCGCACGTCGGCGCGACCGTCATGTGCGTCGTGCAGGCCGCCAACGGCGGCGGCGTCTCGAGCGCCGGCACCGGCACCGCCGCGGCCGTGCAGCCCGACACCGTCGCGCCCCAGGCGGTCCTGCGCTCGGTGCGCTGCCGCGGCGCGCGCTGCACGGTGCGCCTGCAGGCCGCCGACCGCAACTCGACCGGTCCGCTGCGCATCCGCGTCACCGCCCAGCGGCGCGGCGCCCGCCGCGCCGTCCGGCTGCGCGTGCGCCACACCCGCGGCGTCGACTACGTCGCCACCGGCCGCCTCCCGCGCGGCACCGTCGTCGTGCGCCTGCGCGTCAGCGACGCCGCGGGCAACCGCGCCACCGGCGGGTTCCTCACGCGCACGGTGCGCGTCTAGCTCGGCTCGTCGGGCTGCTGCGGGTCGCGCGCCAGGTACTCGGGGCTGGCGATCAGGAACAGCCCGCTGACGACGAACCCGACCAGCGCGAGCACCCCGAACAGCCGCGTGTACCACTCCTCGAACGGGATCATGAGCACGATCCCGAGCACGAACAGGGTGGGGCAGAGGCGGCGCAGGGTCACGGGCGCTCCTGGGTCTGGTCGCCGGCGGTGATCGGCCGGAAGCGCTGGTCGAGCGGCTCGAACTGCTGGTCGAGCGTGCCGCGCAGCACCAGCCGGTAGAGGTAGACGAGCGACGGCACGAGCACGAGCGCGCCGATGCCGAGCGCGATCAGCGTCGCCGCGAGCGTCTCGTCGCCGGCCGCCGCCTCGTCGAGGGTGAGCTGGCCGGGCAGCAGGTCGGGGCTCTGCGCGATCGCCCAGCCGAGCACGACGCAGGCGACCGCGCCCGCGGACGTCCAGCGGGCGAGGCTCATCCTCCGGGTCCACACGAGCGCCATCGTGGCGACCCCGAAGGCGGCCGAGGCGAGCACGCACACCAGCCCGCCGTCCGACGTGAGCCCGTCGAAGAGCGGTCGGGCGTCCTCGCGCACGACGAACAGCCCGCCGATCGCCAGCGCGCCGGCCACCGTGCCCGCGCCGAGCGCGCGGCGGCGGAACGCCTCGACGAGGTCGGGCAGGTCCGCACGCACCGCGTCGGCGGCCAGGTAGACGGCCGACACGTAGGCGCCGGTGGCGACCGCGAGCACGCCGACGAGGATCGACGTCGGGTTCAGCCACGAGTCGAACGGCGGGCCGAGCGCGTTGCCCTCCGGCACCTCGCCGGCGGCGATCCCGCCCAGCGCGGCGCCCATGCAGAACGGCACGACGACCGACGACAGCGCGAACACGGCGCCGAACACGCGCGCCTCGGCGATCGTCGCCGCCTGCCCGCGCACCGCGAACGCGACGCCGCGGAAGATGATCCCCAGCGCGGCGCCGAACAGCGGCACGTAGAGCGTCGACATGATCGACCCGAAGAACACGGGGAAGCACGTCCACAGCACGACGAGCACGAAGATCAGCCACACGTGGTTGGCCTCCCACACCGGGCTCATCGAGCGCTGGATCAGCCCGCGCACGCGGCCGCCGCGGTGGGCGCCGCCGGCGGTGAGGTCCCAGAACCCGGCGCCCAGGTCGGCCCCGCCGAGCACCGCGTAGGCGGTCAGCCCGATCATCGCCAGCGCCAGGCAGACCTCGGCCATCAGCGCGCCTCCACCGCCACGCCGACCTCGACCTCGGGCGGGCGCTGCGCGAGGCGCCGCAGCAGCCACGCGACCGTGCCCGCCAGCGTCAGGTACACGGCGAGCGCGACGAAGAACGCGATCGGCAGCCCGCTCGCGTCGGTGACCGCGTCCTCGACGCGCATCACCTCGTAGACGATCCACGGCTGGCGCCCGACCTCGGTCGTCACCCAGCCGCTGATCAGCGCGATCGCGGCCAGCGGGCCGGCCGCGACGACGAGCCGGAAGAACCACTTCGAGCGCGGCAGCCGGCCCTTGCGCCACCACACGACCGCGTAGAGCACGCCGGCGAGCGCGAGCAGCGTGCCGATGCCGATCATCGTCTGGAACGCGTAGCGCACGACGTTGACGGGCCCGGGCCGGTCGTCGGGCGGCACCGAGTCGAGGCCCTGCACGACCGCGTCGGGGTCGTGGTAGGCGAGGATCGACAGCAGGTCGGGGATCTCGATCGCGCCCTTGACCTCCTGCGTGTCCTTGTCGTACCAGCCGAGGATGTGGAACGGGGCCCCCGCCTGGGTCTTCGGCAGGCCCTCGAACGTCGCCAGCTTCACGGGCTGGTCCTCGGCGACGGTCCGCCCGGCCCAGTCGCCGAGCACGACCTGCACGGGCGCGACCAGGCAGGCGACGGTCAGCGGCACGATCATCCCGATGCGCACGTAGCGGGTGCGCCGCCCGCGCAGCCACGCGAACGCGTACACGCCGGCGACCGTGAACCCGGCGACCATGTAGCCGGCGGCGTACATGTGCACGAGCTCGTGCCAGAAGAAGTCGTTGAACAGCGCCTCCCACGGGCGCACGTTGGTGACCGCGCCGTTGACGACGTCGAAGCCGACCGGGTTGTTCATCCACCCGTTCACCGAGATCACCATCAGCGAGCCGGTGATGCCGGTGATGATGATCGGCACGCCGGTGAGGATGTGGGCGCGGCGGGGGAGGCGGTCCCAGCCGTAGACGTAGATCGCGATGAAGATCGCCTCGAGGAAGAACGAGACGCCCTCGAGCGTGAACGCGACGCCGAACACGTCGCCGAACGTGGCCATGAAGTTCGGCCACAGCAGGCCGAACTCGAACGACAGGATCGTGCCGGTGACGACGCCGACGGCGAACAGGATCAGCATCACCTTCGACCAGCGCTTGGCCAGCGCCTTGTAGGTCGGGTCGCCGGTGCGGAGGTACAGGCCCTCCATGAACACGACCATCGCCGGGAACGCGATCCCGAAGCAGACGAGCGGGATGTGGAACGCGAGCGACATCGCCTGCAGCTCGCGCGCCCAGACGAGGTGCTCCTGGTCGGGCTGGCCGAGCCGGCCGGTCACCTCCGCCGCCGCGAGCAGGAACGCGCTCATCGCGGCGGACAGTACCGACTGTCCGAGACAGGACGGCCCGGGGTGCCGGCGTGAGCGAGTGGCGCTTCCGCCGCGAGGCGCTGCTCGAGTGGCTCGGGCCGCTCAGCTGACGACGGCCAGCGCGCCCGGGCGCACCGTGTAGCGCGCCTCGGGGACCGTCCCCACGTAGTCGCCGTCGACCTGCAGCGGCAGCTCGCGCTCGTCGAGCGAGCGCACGGTCAGCGCGTGGACGCCCTCGAAGTGGGCGACCCGGCGGTGGTCGACGACGCGCAGGCGCTTGGCCAGCGCGCGGGCGGCGATCGTCGGGATCGCCAGCGGGCTCGTGCGCTCGAGCACGACCGCGCTCAGCGTCCCGCCGTCGAGCGCCGCGCCCTCGGCCAGCGAGATCGGGCGGTCGCGGAAGTACGTGTACGGGTCGCCGTTCTGGACGATCGTGGTGACGCCGGTCACGTGCCCGCCGCCGTCGACCTCGACCTCCATCCGCGGCGGGTTGACGAGGTACTCCTTCAGGAACGCGCCGATCGCGGCCGTGGTGAAGAAGTACGGGCCGAAGCGGGCCTTCAGGTGCGGGCGCGCGTCGACGCGGCGCACGACGGTGGCGTCGAGGCCGACCCCGGACGAGAACGTGAACGCGCGGTCGTTGACCATCGGCAGGTCGATCCGCCGCGGCTCCCAGCGGTCGGCGAGCGCGAGCAGGTGCTCGGTCGCGTCGACGATCTCGTTGGGGATGCCGAGCATCCGGCACAGCACGTTCGTGTTGCCGCCGGGCAGCGGGAAGATCGGCGTGTCGGAGCCGATCAGCCCGTTGACCGCCTCGTTGACCGTGCCGTCGCCCCCGAACGTGACGACCACGTCGTAGCCCTCGTGCGCGGCCTGGCGGGTCATCTCCGTCGCGTGGTCGCGGCGCTCGGTGTCGATCGCGGTGACGTCGTAGCGGCCCTGCAGCGCGTAGACGACGAGCGTGCGCAGCCGCTCGGAGACCGTCGTCGCGTACGGGTTGACGATCACGAGCATCCGCCGGCGCTCGGCGCCGGCGTCGGACCGCGTGGCGGCGGCGAGCGCCTCGAGCTGGGCGAGGGAGAGGGCGGAGGAGGAGGCCATCGGACGGCGGGTGCGCTCGCGTGAACCTACACCGCGCCGGGCGGCCGGGTTACGGCCTCAGGCCGGATGTCCGGGCTCGATGCGCTTGGCGGTCCCGAAGCGCAGCGCGGGGTCGCCGTCGCGGTGCTCGGCCCACACCGGCCCGAGCAGGAACGCCTCGTGGTCGCCGACGTCGACGCGGTCGAGCACCTCGCCGACGAACCGGTTGGCGCACGCCTCCAGCAGCGGCACCCCGTGCGGGCCCTCGACCCAGTCGACCCGGGCGAACTTGTCGACGTCGTCGCCGGTCTCGCCGCCGAACAGCTCGGCCAGCTCGGGCGCGGACCCCGGGACGACGTGCACGCCGAGGTGCGTGGCGCGCCGGGCGACGCCGTGCGTGTGGTTGGCCTTCGACAGGCAGGCCAGGAAGCGCTGCGGGTCGACCGAGCAGGGCACGCCGAAGCCGATCAGGCAGCCGGAGCGCTCGCCGCCGGCCGCCGCGGTGACGATGAACATCGGCCCGTCGAGGGCGAGCGTGAGGCCGCTGAACGCGCGGCGGACGGGGTCGTCAGAGCCAGCCACGCCTGCGGAAGTACCCGATCATCGCGAGCAGCAGGACGACCATCGTGACGATGATCAGCCAGAACGCGGTGGTGTCGCCCTCGCCGGGGACGTGCACGTTCATGCCCCAGATCGAGGCCACGAACGTGAGCGGCAGGACGATGACGCTGATCGAGGTCAGCACGCGCAGGATGTCGTTGACGCGGTGGGAGATGACCGACTCGTTGGTGGACTCCAGCGCCTCGATCACCTCCTTGTAGTTCTCGAGCATGTCCCAGATGCGCTCGGACGCGTCGACGATGTCGTCGAAGTAGACCTCGAGGTCCTCGGCGACGTAGCGGCGCGTGCGCTCGAGGTCGCGCAGCGCGGCGCGCTGCGGGCGGACGATCTTGCGGAAGTTGATGATCTCCTGCTTGACGTTGGAGATGTCGCGCACGATCTCCTCGGAGCGGCCCTCGAAGATGTCCTCCTCGAGCCGCTCGAGCTTGTTGCCCATCTTGCGCAGCATCGGGAACGACGCGTCCACGCAGTCGTCGACGATCTTGTAGAGGAGGTAGCCGGCGCCCTTGGCGAACAGCTGCTCGCGCAGCTCGTCGTCGCGGCGGCAGCGGTCGAACAGGTAGTCGAGCGGCTGGATCGGCTCGTTGGGGAGCGTGATGACGAAGTCCGACCCGACGAAGACGTCGAGCTCGGCCGCGTTCAGGCGCCCGACCTGCTTGTCGAAGCGCGGGAAGTGCAGGACGACGAACAGGTAGTCCTCGTACTCGTCGACCTTCGGGCGCTGGTTGCGCGAGAAGATGTCCTCGTAGGCGAGCGCGTGGAACTCGAAGCGCTCCTCCAGCCAGGCGCGCTCCATCGGGCGCGGGCGCTCGATGTTGATCCAGCGCAGGCCGGGGGCGACGATCTCCTCGACGCGGGGGGCGCCGGGGCTCTCAGGCTGCGGGACGACCGGGATGCGGCGGGGGCCACGTCGCAGGCGAGGCAGGTTCGGCATGGGGACTTCGCGCCTCGTCGCTCGTCGTGGGTGTCTGATCCGCCAGCGGCACGCCCTGAGTGTACTTCCCGCTCGACGGCCGATCGAGACGCGTTGGCTCGATTGCAGGTCGGCGTGTATCCTGCCGACTACATAGCTGGACACATCCAGAGGGGTGGAGGGACTGGCCCGATGAAGCCCCGGCAACCCCCCGCGTCGCGCCGGCGTGGGAAAGGTGCCAATTCCTGTGAGATGTGGCGGCAGGTTTCGCTCAAGACCTTCGCCACCTGACCGGCGGAGGTTTTTCATCATGGGCGCGACCAACCTGAGATGTCGAGAGTGCGGTGCGAGCTACGAGCTCGAGGCGCGCTACGTCTGCGAGCAGTGCTTCGGGCCGCTCGAGGTCGCCTACGACCATCGCGGGCTCGCCGACGACCGCGACCTGCTGCGCCGGCGCATCCAGGCCGGGCCGCAGAACATCTGGCGCTACAGCGACTTCCTCCCGCTCGAGGCGCCGCCCGGGCCGTCCGGGCGGGTGCTCTCGCGGGTGGGCCTGCCGGCCGGCTGCACGCCGCTGATCCGCGCCGACCGCCTGGCCGAGCGCCTCGGCATCGGCGAGGTGTGGGTCAAGAACGACGCCCACAACCCGACGCACTCGTTCAAGGACCGCGTCGTCGCCGTCGCCTCGCAGCGGGCGCGCGAGCTGGGCTTCGACACGCTCGCCTGCGCGTCGACCGGCAACCTCGCCAACGCGGTCGCCGCCCAGGCCGCCGCGCTCGGGCTGCCGTCGTACGTGTTCATCCCGGCCGACCTCGAGGAGCAGAAGATCCTCGGCACCGGCGTGTACGGGACGAACCTCGTGAAGGTGCGCGGCACCTACGACGACGTCAACCGGCTCTGCACCGAGATCTCCGGCGAGCGCGAGCGGTGGGCGTTCGTGAACGTCAACATGCGGCCCTACTACGCCGAGGGCTCCAAGACGCTCGCCTACGAGATCGCCGAGCAGCTCGGCTGGAGCACCCCGGACCGGATCGTCGCCCCGATCGCGTCCGGCTCGCTCTTCACGAAGATCGCCAAGGGCTTCTCCGAGTGGCTCGACCTGGGCCTCATCGACGGCGCGGTGCCGACGATGAACGGCGCCCAGGCGACGGGCTGCTCGCCGGTCGCGCAGGCCTTCGCCGCGGGCACCGACGTGTGCCGGCCGGTCAAGCCGGACACGATCGCCAAGTCGCTGGCGATCGGCAACCCGGCCGACGGGCCGTACGCGGTCGAGCTCGCGCGCGAGACGAACGGCTCCGTCGACGCGGTGACCGACGACGAGATCCGCGCCGGCATCCGCCTGCTGGCCGAGACGACCGGCATCTTCACCGAGACCGCGGGCGGCGTCACCGCCGCGACGCTGGCCAAGCTCGCCGCGCGCGGCGACATCGGCGCCGACGAGCGCGTCGTCCTGGTCATCACCGGCGACGGCCTGAAGACGCTCGACGCGGTCCGCGACACGTTCGAGTCCCATGAGATCGAGCCCCGCTTCGACGACTTCGAGGCGCGGGTCGAGGAAGGAGTCCACGTCTGATGGCCGTGACGGTCAAGATCCCGACGCAGCTGCGCTCCGCCACCGGCGGACAGGCCGAGGCGTCGGTGGACGGATCCACGGTCGGCGAGGTCCTCGACGCGCTGTACGCGCAGCACGACGGGCTTCGCGACCGGATCTGCGGCGAGGACGGCGAGCTGCGCCGCTTCGTCAACGTCTACGTCGGCGGCGAGGACATCCGCTTCCTGGACGGCCTCAACACGCCGGTCGCCGCCGGCGGCGAGGTCACGATCCTGCCCGCGGTCGCGGGCGGCTGACCTGAGCGGCGCGTCCGACCGCGCGGTCGCCGAGCGCGCCGCGCGGGCGGCCGGCGAGGCCGCCCTCGCCCGCCAGGGCGGCGAGCTGGGCCTGGAGGTGAAGTCGGCCGAGCCGACCGACGTCGTGACCGTCGCCGACCGCGAGGCCGAGGCGGCCGCGGCGGCGGCCATCGCCGCCGCACGCCCGGACGACGGCGTGTTCGGCGAGGAGGGCACCGACCGCCCGGGGTCGAGCGGCCGGCGCTGGGTGATCGACGCCGTCGACGGGACGTTCAACTTCTCCCACGGCATCCCCGCCTGGTGCGCGGCCGTCGTGCTGGCCGACGGGGCCGGCCCGCTGGCCTGCGCGGTGTTCGACGCCGAGCGCGGCGAGCTGTTCAGCGCGGCGCGCGGCGAGGGCGCGACGCTGAACGGCCGCCCGCTGCGCGTCCGCGACGCCGTGCCGCTCGACCGCGCGGCGGTGTCGTGCCAGTGGGGGTTCGGCAAGCTCGCGCTCCCGGGCGCGCGCCGGGTCGTGGACCGGGTCGTCGACGCGGTCGGCGCCGTCCGCACGCCCGGCTCGGGCACGCTCGAGCTGGCGTGGGTGGCCGCCGGGCGCCTGCACGGCTGGATGCAGCCGGACGCCGCCGAGTGGGACTGGCTGCCCGGCGCGCTGCTGGTGGCCGAGGCCGGCGGCGAGGCCGTCACCGTCGACGACGCCGAGGTGCCGTGGTCGCTGGCCGGCGCCGCCGGGACGGTGGCGGCGCTGCGCGGCCTGCTCAGAAGCCGCTGAGCTTCGCCGTCGCCGCGTCGCGCCCGGCCCGGTCACGAGCACGGTCGCCACGAGCGGACCCTGCACCCGGTCAGCCGAGCTGATCGCGCACGACCTGGTAGGCCGGGCGCAGCGACGTGCTGTCCGATCCGGTCAGGCCAGCGTCGAACGCGCCGCCGCCCGTCCACGAGTAGATGTAGAGCCGCTGGATGCGCGAGCTGAGGCGCGCGAGCTTGAACATCTGGCGCTCGGCGCGGACCTGACGGCTGGTCGAGGCCGGGTAGCCGGGCAGGAACCGGTACAGGCCGCCGGTCTCGGTCAGCCACACCGCGCCCGGCACGGCCCCGAGCACGGCCCGCGTGCCGGTGGAGCGGAAGCGGTTGACGTCGGAGTAGTTGTGCAGGCCCCAGATGCGCGGGCGCTCGCGCCCCAGCGCCTTCTGGTAGGCGCGCAGGTACCGCACGGTCTGCCGCGGATCGTTCGTGTCGAGCACCTCGCCGGCGATGAGCGTGCAGCGCGGGCACGTGCGCTTCATCGTGAGGTAGTAGCCGGCCGCCGCCTTCGGGTTGCGGCACGTCGGCTGCGAGCAGTTGTTGATCTCATCCCACGGCGAGTAGACGCGCACGAACGGATAGCGCTTCATGAACGCGCGCACGCCCCGCTGGTAGGCCTTGGTGGACGGCAGCCGCTTGGCGCGGCTGGGCAGGCGCGAGTGCTCGAACGACACGAGGATCTCGTAGCCCATCGCGTTGGCCGTGTTCAGGAACTGGTCGGCCTGCTGGCGCTCGAAGCTCGCCCCCAGCGCGGCGTCGTAGGCGGCGACGTAGCGGACCTTCTTGATCGGCAGCTCGGTGAACGCGGGCACCGAGAACATCGCCGCGTCCTCGTTGCCCATGCCGTACTCGAGGGCGGACGCGGACGCGGGGAGGACGGCGAGGGCCGCGAGCGCGGCGAGCAGGGCGGCGGATCGGAGCACGCGCGGAGCCTAGATCACGCGGTGGTCGTAGGATCGCGGCCATGGGGCGGGTCCGGGTGTTCCACTGCGACGACTCCGAGGCGTACCGCGTGCTGGTCCGCGAGGTGCTGGCCGACGCCCCCGACATCGAGCTCGTCGGCGCCGCCGGCTCCGCGCAGGCGACGCTCGACGGCGTGCGCGCCGTGCGCCCCGACGTGGTGCTGCTGGACCTGCGCGGCGAGGACCTCGGGCCGGCGACGGTCGGCCACGTCCGCGCCGCCGTCCCCGAGGCGCGGATCGTGGTGCTGTCCGGGTGGCAGGGCGAGCTCGACACGGGCCCGATCGACGCGCTCGTCAGCAAGGACGACGCGCTCGACGAGCTCGTGCCGACGATCCGCCGCGTCGCCGCGCGCTGAGCGCTCCGCGCAGCACAGGGATCCTCGACGAATGGACGATCACGGACCGGGCCGCCGCCCCGTAACGTCCGGCCGGATGGCTCCCGACCCCCGCGTGCGCTGCGGCGCCTGCTCCTTCGCCTGGTTCGGTGCGACCGCCGCGCACGGCCTGCGGATCGTCGGCAGCTGCCCGCGCTGCGGCGGCGAGCTCGAGTTCCTCGGCGACGAGGAGCGCGACGCGGCCGACGTAGCCAGGGAGGACCGCGCGGCCTCGGCCGCCTCGCCGGCGTCGGTGCTCGGGACGCCGCTGAGCTGGGACCGCTAGGCGGTGGCCGGCCGGGCCGTGGCGGGGCGCGCGCGCTCCAGCGCGTCGCGCTCGGCCAGGGCGCGCTCCTCGGCCGCCCGCGCCAGGTTCATGCGGGCGCGCACGAGCAGCGACTTGATCGCCGGCACGGTCGTGTCGAGCGCGTCGGCCAGCTCCTCGTAGGACAGGCCGCCGAGCTCGCGGATGATCAGCGCCGAGCGCTGCTGGTCGGGCAGGCCCTGGATGTCGGCGACGACCTGGCGCAGCCGCTCGCGCCCGGCGACCTGCTCGCCGAGGTCGCGGGAGGCGCCGGCGCCGCCGAGGTCGGGCTCGTCGGTGAGCAGCGGCGTGGGGCGGCGCAGCACGTCGAGGCAGCGGTTGTGCGCGACGCGGTACAGCCAGGCGCGCAGCGCCATCGGGCGGTCGTCGGCGCGCAGCGCGACGTAGGCGCGGGCCAGCACGTCCTGGACGACGTCCTCGGCGTCGGCGCCCGCGGACATGCGGCGCACGTAGGCGAGGAGACGGTCGCGATAGCGGCGGTCGATCTCCGTCATCGCGTGGTCGTCGCCGGCGCGCAGCGCGGCGACCAGGTCCTCATCGGTGCACGGGCGCAGCGCAGCGCGCGCGCTGAATCGGTACCGGGGCACGGAGTTCACGGTAGCGAGAGTGGTTCGACGCCCGCGGGCGATCGCCTGCCACGCGGCCGGCGGGCCGGTGGTCAGGCGACCTCGCGCAGGGCCTCGAGCTCGCGGCTCAGCGACAGGGCGCGCAGGCCCTGCTCCTCGAAGCGGCGGACGTCCTTGGGGGCCATGTCGAGCTCGCGGGCCACGCGCTGCAGCGGCAGCGGCTCGCGGCCGCCGTTCAGCCCGTAGCGCATCTTGATCACGCCCCGCTGCGGCTCGGGCAGCTCCTCGACCGTGCGCCGCACGAGGTCCTCGGTCATCGTCACGTGGACGGTCTCCTCGATCGCCGCGTCCTGGCCGGGGACGAGGTCGCCCAGCGACGCCTCGCCGTCCTCGCCGACCGGCAGGTCGAGGCTCGTCACGACGCGCGACACGTCCATGATCTGCTGCACCTGCGCCACCGGCAGGTCGGCGGCGTCGGCGATCTCCTCGGGGGTGGGCTCGCGGCCCAGCTCCACGGTGAGCCGCCGCTGCACGGCGCCGACCTTGCGCTCGCGCTGGGCGATGTTCGTGGGCAGCCGGATCGTGCGCCCGCGGTCGGCGATGCCGCGCTGGATCGCCTGGCGGATCCACAGCGTCGCGTACGTGGAGAAGCGCAGCCCCTTGCGCCAGTCGAACTTCTCGGCCGCGCGCACGAGCCCGATCACGCCCTCCTGGATGAGGTCCAGCAGGCACAGGTCGTGGTTGCCCTGCATCTGGCGCGCGATCGACACGACCAGGCGCAGGTTGGAGTTGATGAGGCGGTCCTTGGCCTCGAGGTCGCCGCGCTCGATGCGCTTGGCCAGCTCGATCTCCTCGTCGGGGCGCAGCAGCCGGTAGCGCCCGATGCCGTCGAGGAACTGCGCCAGCGCGTCGCTGGTGTTGTGGGCCAGGCTGTTGATCGTGTAGCTGGGCTGCTCGGCGGGGTCGCGGTCGCAGTCGTCGTCGATCTCGATGCCCGCGTCGCCGAGGCGCACCTGCAGCGCGGCGACGCCGTCGCCCTCCAGGCCGCTCTCGCGCGCGACCTTGTCGAGGTCGCAGACGGTGACGACCCGCTCGGTCCCGGCGCGGCGCTTCAGCGCGGCGAAGGCCTCGTCGACCTGCTCGATGCGGATGTCGCCTGCCATGCCCGTTCGCTACCCGGACAGGCCGGGTGATAACGCGCGGTTGCGCGGCCCCGGGACCCGCAAGGGGATGGAACGGGTCCCGGGGCCATGGCAACCAGGCGGGCGGGAGGTGCCCGGCGTTCCCGGCCGGCGCCCTGCTGGCCGCCGGCCGGTAGGTGAGAACGCACCGTCAGATTTCCGCAGGGCCGGACCCCGGGCATCCGTGGTCTCCCGCAACCCGGATCCGCGTGAGCTTCGGATCCGGCGCGGTCGGGGCGTGCCGTGCGTAGGATCGGCGACGTCCATCGGCCACGCCGCCGGCGCGTCCCGGCGGCATCACGCGAAGGGGTCTCACGTGAGCAGCAGCGACCGGGTCCTCACCAGCCATGCGGGCAGCCTCCCGCGTCCGGACGACCTCATCGAGCTCAACCGGCGGCGGCTCGACGGCGAGCCGTACGACCAGGAGGCGTACGACAGACGGCTCCGCGAGGCGACGATCGAGGTCGTGAAGCGCCAGGCCGAGCTGGGGATCGACATCCCCAACGACGGCGAGTACGGGCACACGATGGGCGCGAAGGTCGACTACGGCGCCTGGTGGAGCTACTCGTTCCAGCGCCTCGGCGGCCTGGGTCTGTGGACGGACATGGCCAACGTGCCCACCGCGCCGGCGACCACGACGATCGCGCTCTCGACGTTCCCGGAGCGCCGCGACTGGGTCCGCTTCGCCGACGCCTACGGCGACCCGGACTCCGGAGTGGCGCCCAAGGGCAAGTCGACGGAGGGCGAGTCCCAGGCCGGCATGATGCTGCCGGTCTGCGAGGGCCCGCTCACGTACACCGGCCACGACGAGGTGCGCCGGGACGTCGCGAACCTGAAGGCGGGGCTGGAGGCGGCCGGCCTGGAGCAGGGCTTCATGTGCGCCCTCGGGCCCGGGAGCGCGTCGCGGATCGGCAACGCCCACTACGCGACCGAGGAGGAGTTCGTGTGGGCGTGCGCCGAGGCGCTGCGCGAGGAGTACCTGGAGATCACCGGGGCCGGGCTGATCGTGCAGATCGACGAGCCGTCGTTCGCCGAGAACTGGGACCAGTTCAACCCGGAGCCGTCCCTGGAGGACTACCTCGCGTTCACCCGCGTGCGCGTCGAGGCGCTCAACCACGCGCTGCGCGGCATCCCGCGCGAGCTGACGCGCTTCCACTGCTGCTGGGGGAGCTGGCACGGGCCGCACACCACCGACATCCCGATCGCCGACCTCGTCGACCTGCTGCTGGAGCTCGACGTCGGCTCCTACTCGTTCGAGGCCGGCAACGTGCGCCACGAGCACGAGTGGCGCGCCTGGCAGGGCGTCGACCTCGGCGGGCGCGTGCTCGTGCCCGGCGTGGTCAGCCACGCCACGAACGTCGTCGAGCACCCGCAGCTCGTCGCCGACCGCATCGAGCGCTTCGCCAACGCGGTCGGGCGCGAGAACGTGATCGCCTCGACCGACTGCGGGCTGGGCGGGCGCGTCCACCCGCAGATCGCGTGGGCGAAGCTGGAGGCGCTCGCCGAGGGCGCGCGCGTGGCGACCGAGCGCCTGTGGGGAGGGGTGGCGGCCGCTTAGCCGGTCGGGCCGGCCGAGCGCGTCCACTCCGCCTTGTGGATGCGCTTGGCCGCCTGGTAGTCGGCCAGCGCCTGCGCGGAGTCGACGTCGCCGAGCGTCGGGTGCCACGGCACCAGCGGCTGGGCGATCTCGACCCCGTAGCGCTTGGCCAGCACGCTGCCCAGCGCCTTCACCTTCATCTCGCCGAATCCGGGCAGCGCCTCCAGGCGGGCGCGCAGGTCGTCGGCGTCGGCGGCCTCCGTCCAGATCCGGGCGGCGTCGCCGTCGTACTCGTCGCGGACGTGGACGGCCACGTCGTGCACGCGTGACGCCATCGAGCCCGGGAAGCGGTGGATCGCCGGCTTCTGGCGGAAGACCGCCTCGAGGTCGGCGTCGGCCAGCGTGGCGGCGTCGAACGCGCCCAGGCGCTCCTTGATCGCGAGCGGGCCCGAGAACGCCTTCTGCACGGTCACCTGCTGGTCGAGGACGAACCCGACGACGAGCGCCAGCGGGTCGCTCGCGATGAACGCGTTCGCCTCGTCGGAGTCGGTGAAGTGGAGGCGGTCGGGCACGGGCCGATCCTACCTCCGCCGCGCGCTTCACAGCATTTCCACACCCGCCCGCTCCCCGCCCGTGAGCATGCGCCCCGCAGGACGAGAGATCTAGACAACCGAGACGAACGGGCGACATGGAGGGTGCAGCGTGAGACGGCTTGGTGCAGGCATTCCGGCGGTGCTGGCCGCCGCCGCGATGGCGCTCGGCGCGGCCGGCTGCGGCGGCGACGACGAGGCGGAGGCGCAGCAGCCGGCCGGGACCGCGACGGCGGCGTCGGCGGCGGCGCCCGACAAGCTGCGGGTCGCGGTCACCGACCTGCAGGGCCTCGAGGAGCTGCAGCGCGAGTTCGGCGCGTTCGCCGCCGAGCTGGAGGCGGCGACCGGCGCCGAGATCGAGCTGTTCCCGGTGTCGGACCGCACCGCGGCGGCCGCCGCGCTGGCCGGCGAGCAGGTCGACCTCGTGTTCACCGGGCCGGCCGAGTACGTCGTGCTGCGCTCCCGCGCGGGCGTGAAGCCGGTCGTCGCGATCAAGCGCGCCGACTACCGGTCGTGCATCTACGTGCCCGCCGACAGCGAGGTGCGGGAGCTGGGCGACCTGCGCGGCAAGAAGGTCGGCATGAGCGACGTCGGCTCGACCAGCGGCCACCTCGGGCCGTCGCAGCTGCTCGTCGAGGCGGGCGTGGACCCGCTCGAGGAGCTCGAGGTCATCTCGGCCGGCGACGCGGTCCACGAGGCGCTCGACCGCGGCGACGTCGACGCGGTCGGCGTCGGCTGCCACGACCGCGACGAGTACATCGCCGGCCGGGAGGACGAGTACCGCACGATCGTCGAGGGCCCGTCGCTGCCGCCCGACATCGTCGTCGCCGCCGAGCACGTCTCCGACGAGACCGTGCAGGCCGTCCACGACGGGTTCCAGGAGAACTGGGACGCCCTGCTCGCCGCGCTGCTCGAGGGCAAGGACTACACGAAGTACGAGGGCGCGACGCTCGTCACCGTCGACGACGGCGACTACGACGTGGTCCGCGACATGTACCGCGCGATCGGCGTCGAGGACACCGACGAGTTCGTGGGGGACTGATGGACGCGATCGTCCACACCCGTGGGCTCCGGGCCGGCTTCCGCGGCCGGCCCGCCGTCCTCGACGGCGTCGACCTCGACGTTCGCCCCGGCGAGGTCGTCGCGCTCGTCGGCGCCAACGGGGCGGGCAAGAGCACGCTCCTGCGCTCGCTGATCGGGATGGTCCCGGCGCGCGAGGGCGACCTCGTCGTCGACGGCGTCCCGGTCCCGGCCGCCTCGCGCGGCGAGCTGCGGGCGCTGCGGACCCGGGTCGGCTTCGCCTTCCAGCGCTTCTGCCTGGCCGGCCGGCTGTCGGTGCTGCACAACACGATGCACGGGGCGCTCGGGCGCAGCGGGATGCGCGGCTGGTGGCCGGCGCTCGCCCCGGAGGCCGAGCGCGGCTGGGCGCTGCAGTGCCTGGAGCGGGTGGGGCTCGCGCACCTCGCCCAGGATCGCCTGTCGACGCTGTCGGGCGGGCAGCAGCAGCGCGTCGCGCTGGCCCGCGCGCTGATGCAGCGCCCGCGGCTGCTGCTCGCCGACGAGCCGGTCGCCAGCCTCGACCCGGCCGCGTCGGCGCGCGTGATGGGCATCCTGCGCGACATCGCCGTCGACGAGCGGCTGACCGTCGTCGTGGCGCTGCACCAGCTCGACCACGCACGCGAGTTCGCCGACCGCATCGTCGGCCTGTCGGGCGGTCGCGTGACGCTCGACGAGCCCGCGCGCCAGATCGAGATGCCGCGCCTGGAGCTGCTGTACGGAGCGCCCGCGTGAACGTCGGCGGCGCCCCCGCATCCGCGCCCGCCGTCGGGCATCCGGGACCGCGCTGGCGGCGCCCGAGCCTGCCCGCGTTCCTCGTCGCGATCGTCGCGCTGGCGCTGATCGCGCACGGCCTGACGTCGGGGGCCGCCGTCTCGCCGCTCAGCCTCGTCGACGGGCTCGGCCGCACCGCCGAGTTCGTGGCCGAGGCGTTCCCGCCCGACCTGGCGCGACTGGGACCGGTCGCCGAGGCGATGCTCGTGACGCTCGAGATGGCGCTGATCGGCACGCTGATCGGCGTCGTCGCGAGCCTGCCGCTGGCGGTGCTGGCGGCGCGCAACACGACGCCGCACCCGATCGTCCACGTGGCGACGCGGGCGGTGATCGCGTTCCTGCGCTCGGTTCCGGACCTCGTGTGGGGCATCGTGTTCGTCGTGACCGTCGGGCTGGGCCCGGAGGCGGGCGTGCTGGCGATCGCGGCCGACACCGCCGGGTTCTGCGGGCGCTTCTTCGCCGACCGCATCGAGGACGTCGAGCCGGACCTCATCGAGGGCCTGACCGCCACGGGCGCCACGCGCGGCGGCGTCCTGGCCGGTGGTGTGCTGCCGTCGGTGCTGCCCTCGTTCGTGGGCACGTCGATGTTCGCGCTGGAGTCGGCCACGCGCTCGTCGGTCGTGCTCGGCGTCGTGGGCGCGGGCGGCATCGGGGTCGAGCTGACGACGTCGATGCAGCTCCTGCGCTACGACGAGGCGCTGACGATCATCCTCGCGATCTTCGTCGTCGTGCTCGGCGTCGAGCGGCTGGCGGCCTGGATCCGCGGACGCGTCGGGGTCGGCGGGGAGGTGGCGTTCTGATGACGAGGCTCGACCGCCGCAGCCGCGTGCCGCTGTACCGCCAGCTCGCGGCGCTGCTGGAAGGCCGCGTGCGCGCCGGCGACCTGGCGCCGGGCGATCGGCTGCCGGGCGAGAGCGAGCTGGCCGACGCGTTCGGCGTGCACCGCCTGACCGTCCGTCAGGCCCTGTCCGATCTCGCCGCGCGCGGGCTGATCACGACCGTCCACGGGCGCGGCTCGTTCGTCGCCCACCCGCCGATCCGCCACGCGATCTCCGGCGGGCGCGAGGCGCGCTTGACGCGCGCGATGCGCGAGAGCGGGCGCCACGTGCGCCAGCAGCTCCTGCGCTCGCAGCGCGACGACGACCCCGTGGTGCGGCGCGAGCTGCGCACGCGCGCGGCGCTGCGGCGGCTGGAGCTGCTGCGCTTCGTCGACGACATCCCCTGGACGCTGTCGCGCACGTGGCTGCCCGAGCGGCGCTTCCGCGCCGTGGAGCGCCACTGGCACGGCGACTCGTCGCTGTACGAGGCGCTCGAGCGCCACGCCGGCGTGCGGATGCGCCGCGCGTCGCGGACGATCTGGTCGGAGCCGGCCGGCCCGCGCGACGGCGAGCTGCTGCTCGTGCCCGTCGGCTCCCCGCTGCTGCTCATGCGCGGCCTCAACGTGACCGAGGACGGCGAGCCGATCGCCGTCGTCGAGCACCGTGGCCGCGGCGACCGCGTCCAGTTCGAGGTGCGCTTCGATGACGCCTGAGCGCCGCTACGAGGGGCTGGCGATCGCGCCCGAGCGCGAGCGCGAGGCGCTGGCCGACCGCATCCTCGCCGGCGCGCCCGTCGAGGTCGTCGCCGGGCCCGAGGTCGCGACCGCCGCGGTGCGCCTGCCGGTGCCGGGGACCGACGCGACGATGGTGGCCGGGCGCGTGGTGGTGACGACCTGCACGGTGCGCGTCGCCGGCGTGCGCGGCGACGGCGCGGTCGCGGGGCGCCGGCCGCGCGGCGCGCTGGCCGCCGCCGTGTGCGACGCCGAGGCCGAGCGCGGCGGGCCGCTCGCGGACGCGGTCGAGGCGCTCGTGCTGGCCGCCGAGGCGGCGCGGGCCGACGCGCTGGCCGCCGAGGCCGAGGCGGTGGCGCTGACCCGGTTGGACGGAGAGGAGGCCGCATGATCACCCGCGCCTGGGACCCCGTGCACGACGCCCGCGCCGCGTTCCGCGCCGGCCTGGAGGCGATGTGCCGCCCCGGCCGGCCGGTCGCCGGGCTGCCGCGCGCCGGTCTCGCCGCCGACCCGCTGGTCGACCATGCCGCGGCGCTGCTGCTCGCGCTGCTGGACCCGGGGGTCGGCCTCGCGGTGAGCGGCGACGCCGCCACCCGCTACGTCGGCGACGCGCTGCTGCGCGAGACCGGCGCCGATCCCGCTCCGGTCGGCGACGCCGACTTCGTGCTCGCCGGCGCGGGCGCGCAGGGCGTGGCGGGGCGCGCCCGCCACGGCAGCGCGCTGCGCCCGCACGAGGGCGCGACGATCGTCTACGCCGCCGACCACCCGCCCGTGCGCCGGCGGCTGCGCGGGCCAGGCTTCGAGGCGCCGGAGGAGGTCGCGCTGCCGCTGCTGCCGGGAGAGCTCGAGCTGCTCGCGGCCGCCGCCGCCAACCCGCCCGCGGGGGTCGACGCGTTCGTCGTCGCCGCCGACGGGCTGATCGCGCTGCCCCGCTCGGTGCTGGAGGCGGCGGCGTAGATGTACGCGACCCTGCACGCCTCCGAGCGCGCCGTCGCGGCCGCCCGGCGCCTGGCCGCGCCCGAGCCCGGGCCGCCGCCGGACGGGCTGCGCCTGCTCGTCGACCAGGTCTGCGCCGAGGCCGGCACGTACGACGAGGACGCCGCGCGCCGCGCGCTCGCCCAGGCCGACGGCGACGTCGCCGGCGCGGTGACGCTGCTGCGGGTGTGGGCGGCGACGCTGCCCGCGCTGGCGTCCGCGATCGTCGCGCCCGAGGACGAGCGGCTCACCCGGCGCGTGTCGGCCGCGTTCGCCGACGTCCCGGCCGGGCAGTGGCTGGGGGCCGCGCCGCAGATGCGCTCGCGCCTCCTGCGCTGGGAGCCCGACGAGGGCGGCGAGGGGGAGCCGGACGTGGTCGACGCCGACGAGGCGCCGCCCACGCGCGCGGCGGCGCCGCGGGTCGGCGACCTGCTCGCGCACCTGCCGATCGCGGCGCCGCCGCCCGAGGGCGACGGTCCCGACCCGGCGCTGCAGCCGCTGACGCTGCCCGCCACCCGCGGCGCGCGCCTGGCCGCCCTGGCCCGCGGCGAGACCGGCGCGCTCGTCGCGCTCGCCGCGCTCGGCCACGCCCGCCAGCGCGAGGAGGTCCTGCTCGAGGCCACGCAGGCGATCGTCGGCGTGCGGATCCCGCACCCGCGGACGGGGGCGCCGGTCCGCGTGGCCGGGGCGCCCGTCAGCCGCGCCGAGGTCATCACCGACGCCGAGGTCGACGGCCGGCCCGGGTTCGCGATCGGCTTCGGGGCCACGCTCGGCCGCGTCGAGCGGCGCGCGATCGCGATCGCGATCGTCGACGGCGGCCTGCAGGCCGGGGGCGAGGGGGCGCTGCGCGAGTCCGAGATCCTGGCGGCCGCCGACGGGCTGGCGACCAGCGGGTTCGTCGAGCACCTGTGCCTGCCGCACTACGCGAGCTTCGCCTCGTACCTGTCGCGGGTCGCCGCCGACGCCGAGGAGGACGACGAGTGAGCCCGACTGTGGCCGAGCTGGCCCGCGCCCACGCGCGCGCGATGCCGTACGCCTATCTCGACGAGGGCTCCAAGCGCGAGGTCCGCCGCGCGACGCTGAAGGCGCTGGCGCTGCCCGGTCGCCAGGTGCCGTTCGCCTCGCGCGAGATGCCGGTCGCGCGCGGATGGGGGAGCGGCGGCCTGCAGCTCACGCTGTCGCTCGTCGGGCCCGGCGACGTCGTCAAGGTCATCGACCAGGGCGACGACGCCTCGCTGAACGCGTCGGCGATGCGCGACCTGATCGCGCGCACCGCCGGCGTGGAGACGACGACCAGCACGCGCGCGGCGACGATCGTGCAGAGCCGCCACCGCCTGCCCGAGCTGCCGCTGCGCGCCGACCAGCTCCTCGTGCTGCAGATGCCGCATCCCGAGCCGCTGCGCCGCGTCGTGCGCGACCCCGCGCGAGCCGCGCGCCTGCACGCCGACGGCGACGTGACGCCGGCATGGGTGGAGCTGTTCGACGACGAGGTCCGCCACGGCGGGCCGGTCGGCGGCGCCGACCATCCGATCCTCGTCGCCGGGCGCACGCTGGCCAGCCCCAGCCCGGTGCCCCGCTACGACGTGCTGCGCCTCGACCGCCGGCCGCACCCGATCCTGCTCGGCGCCGGCCGCCTCGCGCGCATCACCGCGCTGCCGCCGTGGACGCCGGTCGCGCCGCTGGCCTTCGATGACCGGCCGCTGGCGCCCGAGCCGATGGGCGGGCCGTGCGACCGCTGCGCGAGCACGACCTCCTACCGCGTCGAGGTACGCCCGGGCGGCGGCGTGTGGCGCTGCTCCGACGTCGACGCCTGCCGGGAGCGCGCGCAGGCATGACCGAGCTGTCGGCCCCCGCGCCCGCCCGCCTGCAGGCGCCGCCGCCGGTGCTCGCGGTGCGCGGCCTGGCCAGGCGCTTCGGCCCCGGCTGCCCGCGCTGCCTCGACGAGACCGGCGACGCGGCCGGCACGAACCGGTGCCCGGCGTGCGGGACGATCGTCGCGCTGCGCGGCGTCGACCTCGACCTCGGCGCCGGCGAGGTGCTCGGCGTCGTCGGCGAGTCGGGGTCGGGCAAGACGACGCTGCTGCGATGCCTGTCGCTGGACCTGCGGCCCGACGCGGGCAGCGCGACGCTGGCCGGCAGCGGCGAGCTGCTGGGGCGCCGGGGCCGGGCCCGGCGCGAGACGCGCGCCCGCGACCTGGCGATCGTCCACCAGGACCCCTTCGCTGCCGGGATGCAGCCGCGGCTGGCGGCGCAGACCAACGTCGCCGAGCGGCTGCTGGCCGACGGCGCGCGCACGTTCGAGCCGCTCAGCCGCCAGGCGGCGGCGATGCTCGCCCGAATGGAGGTCGCGCCCGGCCGCCACGCTGACCCGCTCGGCACGTTCTCGGGCGGCATGCGCCAGCGCGTGCAGCTCGCCCGCGCGCTCGTCCTGCGGCCGCGGCTGCTGCTGCTCGACGAGCCCACGACCGGTCTGGACCCGTCGGTACAGGCGACGGTCCTGAGCCTGATCGACCGCGCGATCGACCGGGACCGCGCCGGCACGCTGCTCGTCACGCACGACCTCGGCGTCGTCGCGCTGCTGGCCGACCGCGTCGTCGTCATGCACCACGGGGAGATCGTCGAGGAGGGCGTCACGGACGCCGTGCTCGAGGACCCCGCGCACCCGTACACGAGATCGCTGGTCGCCAGCCGCCTGCCATGACCGCGACCCTGCACGCCGACGGGATCGCCAAGCGCTTCGCCGCCGCCGAGCCGGTGCTGCGCGACGTCGCGCTGACCGTGACCCCCGGGACGCTGACGGTCGTGCGCGCAGGCGCCGGAGCGGGGAAGACCACGCTCGTGCGCTGCCTGGCGGGGACGTACCGGTCCGACGGCGGCACGGTGCGCCTCGTCGCCGACGACGGCGAGGTGGCCGTCGACGCGGCCGACGCGCGCACGGTCGCCTGGCTGCGCCGCGGCCACCTCGGCTGCGAGGACGGCCGGCTGATCGCCGCGCCGCGCGAGCCGGCCCGCGACGCGGCCGCGCGGGCGCTGGAGCGAACGGGCGTCGCGGCGGAGGACGCGGCGGCGCGGGCGGGCGCGCTGCTCGACGCGCTCGGGCTGGCCGAGCTGGCCTCGACGCCCGTGGGCCTGCTGCCCGCGCACGCGCGGCGCGCGGTCGCGGTCGGGCGGCGGCTCCTGGCCCCGCCCGCCGTGCTGCTGCTGGACGAGCCCACCGCCGGGCTCGCCGCCCCGGCCGCCGCGCACGTCGTCGAGCTGCTCGACGCCGCGCGCCGGCGCGGGACCGCGCTGCTGGCGACGGGCGCGCCCGGGGGCGCGCTCGACGACACCGCCGACCACACCCTCGACCTGACCGACGGAGCGATCGCATGAACCCGACCGACCTGCTGGAGGGCGTCACCCTCGTCGCCGGCGACGGCGCCCCGGCCCGCCACCCCGTGACCGTCCGCGTCGACGAGCACGGCGTCGTCGAGAGCATCGACGACGGCGGGCGGCCGTCCGGGCTCGTCCTGATGCCGCCCGCGGTCGACCTGCACCTCGACGTGATGGCCGAGCGCCGCCGCCCGCGTGCGAGCGTCGTGCTCGACCTCGACCAGACCGTCGCCACGCTCGACGCCGAGCTCGCCGCCAGCGGCATCGGGACCGTGTGCATCGGCGCGCGCTTCGAGGACGAGCCGGCCACCGGCGTCGAGATCGCCGACGCGCTGGCGCTGTGCGACACGGTCGAGCGGCTCGCGCCCTCGCTGGTGTGCGACTGGCGCGTGCACGCGCGCGTCGAGGCGACCGAGGACGCCGGCCCGCACGCGCTGCGCGAGGCGCTCGAGCGGACGACGCGCATCGCGCTCGTGTCGGTCATGGACCACTCCGCCGAGCGCACCCGCCACGGCTCCTACGAGGCGCACCGCGCCTTCTACGCCGAGGATTGGGGGATGTCGCCCGACGAGGTCGAGCAGGTCCTGGCCCGCAAGCGCGCGGGCGCGGCCGAGGCGCCCCGCCGGCGCGACGAGATCGCCGCGATCGCCCACGACCACGCGATCGCGCTCGCCACGCACGACGACCGCCACGCCGACGACGTCCGCGACGCCGCGCGCCTGGGCGCGCAGATCGCCGAGTTCCCGCTGTCGCTGGAGGCCGCCGAGGCCGCCCGGCGGCGCGGGCTGCTGATCGTGCTCGGCGCGCCCAACGCGGTGCGCGGCCGCTCGACCGCGCCCGGCAACCTGCTCGTCGCCGACGCGGTCGCGGCGGGCGTGCTGGACGTGCTGTGCTCGGACTACCTGCCCAGCGCGCTGCTGCGCGCGCCGTTCGTGCTCGCCGACCGCGACGGGCTGCCGCTGGCCGACGCGGTGGCGCTGACGACGACGGCGCCGGCGCGGGCGATCGGGTTCGCGCCGCCGGCGATCGCCATGGGCCGGCCGCTCGACGCGGTCGCGGTCGCGCTGGGCGAGGGCGGCTGGGCGCACGCGGTCGCGCTGTGGCGCGCCGGGCGGCTCGTGCATCTGCGCCGCGCGGCGGCGCCGCAGGGCGCGCTGGCCGCCTGACCGCGCGTCACGGGAAGACGGCGCGCAGCCGGGCCGCCTCCGCGACGCGCCGCACGGCGACCGACAGGGCCGCGGTGCGCAGGTCGCGCTCCAGCTCGTCGGCGGCGGCCAGGACGCGGTCGAGCGCCTCGGTGAGCTGGGTGCGCAGCCGCTCGCGGATCTCGGCCGCCGTCCACGTGTACTTCTGGTGGGCCTGCACCCACTCGAAGTAGCTGACGGTGACGCCGCCGCCGCTGGTGAGGATGTCGGGGAGGACGACGACGCCGCGGTCGCGCAGGATCGCGTCGGCGGCGGGCGAGGTCGGGCCGTTGGCGGCCTCGGCGAGGATCGCGCAGCGCAGCCGCGGCGCGTTGCGCTCGGTGATCTGGTGGGCGAGCGCGGCGGGGACGAGCACGTCGCAGTCCGTCTCGAGCACGGCCTCGCGGACGATCGTCTCGGCCTCGGGGAAGCCGGCGACGGTGCCGTGCTCGCGGGCCCAGCGCGCGACCGTGGCGATCTCGATCCCGCGCGGGTTCGCGATCGCGCCGTCGGCGTCGGCGAGCGCCACGATCGTCGCGCCGCGCGCCTGCAGCTCGGCCGCCGCGACGCCGCCGACGTTGCCGAAGCCCTGGATCGCGACGCGCTGGCGGTCGACGGGCCGGCCGAGCTTCTCGAGCATCGACGTCAGCACGTCCACGACGCCCAGCCCGGTCGCCTGCCGCCGCCCGGGGGTGCCGCCCAGCGCGATCGGCTTGCCGGTCACCACCGCGGGCACCGCCTGGCCGACCGCCTGCGAGCACGTGTCGTAGAACCACGCCATCTCGCGCTCGCCGGTGCCCATGTCGGGCGCGGGGACGTCGGCGTCGGGGCCGACGATCGGCTGCAGCTCGGCGGCGTAGCGGCGCGTGATGCGCTCCATCTCGTCGGCCGACAGCGCGCGCGGGTCGCAGCGCACGCCGCCCTTCGCGCCGCCGTAGGGGAGGCCGAGCAGCGCGCACTTCCACGTCATCCACATCGCCAGCGCCGCGCACTCGTCGAGGGTCAGGTCGGGCGCGAACCGCAGCCCGCCCTTCGTCGGCCCCATCGTGAGCGTGTGCTGCACCCGGTAGCCGGTGAAGTTCACGAGCTCGCCCGCGTCCATCCGCACCGGCAGGTTCACGATGAGCGAGCGCCGCGGCTCGACGAGCCGCGTGTGCTCGTCGGGGTCGAGGTCGATCAGCTCGGCGACGCCGCGCAGCTGCTCGCAGGCCATCCGATACAACTCCGATCGCCACTCCTCGCCGACCACGGGCCGACCGTAGCCCTGCCGTGCGGTCCCGCGCCATGGACGACGGTCGGCAGTCGTCTCGACGATCGTTCAGGAGCGCCACGATCGGGGCAGACCTGTGCCGGCGGCTACTAGACTGGACCTGTCGGGACGTCGTCGTTCCTCCACCCCCCGACGCGGAAAGGCCGCTCATGCCGAGCGCACCGTTGGACCCACGCGGCCGGCCGTCCGGCGCCGCTTCGCCCGTGAGCGAACGGCACCTCCGAGTGCTGCGCAAGGCGGCCAAGGCCGCGCGGGCGCGCCTGCGCCCCGGCGACGCCGACCTGGCGGAGCGCGCCGCGCGCACCGAGCGACAGCTGCGGGCCGCCGAATCCCGCGCGGGCGAGGCCCGGGCGGACATCCAGCGCCGGCACGACGCGGGCGCACGGCGCCGTCCGGTGCCCACCGAGCCGCCCGAGTCGGAGCTCCGGCGCGGAGCCGACGGTGTCCTGCGCGGTCGTCGCGACTGACGCGCCGCGCCGCCTGGCCGGCCGGGTCACGGCGCTCGCCCGCCGACGGCGGGTTCCGATCACGGTGGTGGGCTCGCTCGCCACCGCGGCGATCCTGGCCTACGTGCTCGCGGGACGGCGCGACGACTTCGCGGCGGCGCTCTCGGCCGCAAGCTGGTCGGTGCTGTCCGTGGCCGTCCTGCTGCAGATCGTCGCCCTGCTGTCGCGCACCGAGGCGTGGCACCTGACGATCGAAGCCGCGGGCGGAACGGTCGAGCGCCGCGTCCTGTTCCGCGCGTCGAGCATGCAGGTGCTGGGCAGCGTGATCAACGGGCATCTCGGCGTGGCCGCCCGGATCGCGGCGCTGCGGCGCTCGTCCCCCGCCGTCAGCCCGCAGGTCCCGACGCTGATCGCCGCGGAGTTCTCGATCCTGGCGATCGAGGGGACCCTGGCGGCGCTGACGTCGTTCACGCTGGTCGGTCCGCTCGGGCTGCCGTGGTGGCTGCCGGTCGTCTGCGTGGTGCTGTTCGCGGCCGCCAGCGCCGGGCTGCGGCATCTGGCGCTCAGCAAGGGCCGCGAGCTGTGGCGGGGCCTCGCGGTGCTCCGCCGCGTCCGGGGCGGAAGCCGCGTGTTCGCCCTGATGCTCGTCGCGGTGTTCGCGCAGATCTTCCGCAACTGGATGCTGCTGCACGCGGTCGGCGTCGACGCTTCGTTCTTCGATGCGATCGCCGTCCTGATCGCCGTGGTCACGCTCGGGCAGCTGCCGGTGGGCCCGAGCGTGGGCGCTGCCGCCGCGGTGCTCATCCTCGGCAGCGACGGCGTCGCGGCCGCCGCCGCCGCGGGCGTGCTGCTGACGGTGACCGGGACGGTGGGCGGCGTGTGCTTCGCCGCCTGGGCCGCCGGCGACCGGCTGTGGTGTCGCAGCCGTCTCGCCCTGGCGCGGCGCGAGCGCTCGGCGAGCCCGGCCCGGCCGTGAGACGAGGTCGCGTTCAGGCGGTCGCGCGGGGCGCGGCGAGGAGCACGAGCACGCGGCGCAGCAGACCCGCCATCGTCACCGCCCAGGCCGCGAACGCGACCCAGATCAGCCCCTGCGGCAGGTCCTGCAGCGGCGCGAAGTCGGCGGCCAGCGCGAGGCGGTAGGTCGCCAGCGTGTACATGCCCATCGGGAACACGAGGCTCCAGTAGGCGGGGTGGTAGACGACCGGCTCACCGCGCACCACGTGGCGCCAGACGCCGAAGACGACGAGCAGCGGGATCCACCAGGTCGCCCACGCCCACAGGATCAGCGTCGTCCCGTCGACGAACGGGCCCATGTCCTCGAGGAACGGCAGGCCGGTCGGGGTGACCAGCAGCGTCGAGCCCGCGTTCGTGCTGATCGCCGCCGCGCCCATGATCACCCAGAGCAGCGGGGTCATGTCGGCGGGCTCGACGCGCAGGAAGAAGATCCGGTAGCTGAACAGCGTCACGAAGATGCCGTAGAGGACGATCCCGATCCCCCACAGCGTGTAGACGAGGACGAACGTCAGCGAGGTGAGCGAGCCGAGCGACGGCGCGATGCCGGCGCCCAGCAGCGCCAGCGACTCGGTCCCGACGATCGCGATGAGCCAGCCGCCGTGGACGACGTCGGCGCCGGTGCCCGCGTTGAGGAACGTCAGCACCGCGAAGCTGAAGTAGCTCAGCAGCAGCCACACGACGAGCGCGACCACCCACAGCACGACCGCGGGCACCGTGTGGCCGCGCATGAGGAGCTGGAGGCCGAGCACGTCGCTGCCGGCGACGATCGTGAAGAACGAGAACACCAGGCGCGGGTTGACGAGGTCGGCCCACAGCTCGCGGGGGTGGCGGACGATCCGCAGCGCGGTCCCGACGACCAGCGCCGGGTAGGCGACGAGGTTCACGCCGAGCAGGGCGTCGGACAGCGTCTCGTGGCCGAGGATCCAGAACCCGTTCGAGACGATCCCGGTCGCCATCACGAGCGCGAACGCGCCCGGGTAGAGCGTGCGGACGGCGCCGTCGAGCCGGGCGACCCGGGTCACGGGCGCGACCGTACGGCTCGTGGCGCCGCCCGGCAGCCGCGGAACCCCGCAGCCGACCTGCGGGGAACTGCGGATGCCGCGGGTCGCTCAACCCTCGTCGGGCGGGGTCACCTCGACGCGCAGGATGCGGTCGTCGCCCGGGCGCGGGTCGGTGCCGCCCCAGGTGGCCTCGTCGGTGTTCGACGTGACCAGCCACAGCGCGCCGTCCGGCGCGACCTCGACCGTGCGGATGCGGCCGTGCTCGCCGGCGAGGTGGTCGATCGGATGGGTGAGTGGCCGGCCGCGGTCGACGGGGAGCTGCCACAGCCGCTGGCCGCCGAGGGCGCCGATCCACAGCGACCCCGCGGCGTAGGCGACGCCCGACGGGCTGGCGTCGTCGGGGTGGATCGTGGCGATCGGCGGCTCCCCGGTCGACCCGGCCACGCCCTCGGTCTCCGGCCACCCGTAGTCGCGGCCGGGCCGCAGCACGTTCACCTCGTCCCAGGTGCGATGGCCGAGCTCCGACGCGTACGCGGTGCCGTCCGGCCCGAACGCGATGCCCTGCACGTTGCGGTGGCCGCTCGACCAGATCGGGGAGCGCTCTGGGTTGTCGCGCGGGATCGAGCCGTCGCGCGCGATGCGCAGGATCTTGCCGTTCAGCGAGTCGTCGGCGGCCGCGTTGTCGGGCTCGAACGCGTCGCCGGTGCCGATCCACAGGTGACCGTCGGGGCCGACGACGATGCGCCCGCCGTGGTGGCGGTCGGCCGTCTGGATGCCGTCGAGCAGCGTCCGCTGGACGCGCAGGGAGCGGAAGTCGCGGGCGATGCGCAGGGCGACGACGCGGTTCTGGTCGGCGCCGGAGACGACGGCGTAGACCGTGCGGTCGCGCCGGAACGTGGGGGAGGCGACGATGCCGAGCAGCCCACCCTCCGAGCTGACCTCGACGCCGGGGACGACGCCGACCGTGCGCGGCCGGCCGCCGCCGGGCGGGATGCGCTCGATCTCGCCGCTGATGCGCTCGGACACCAGCGCCGAGTCGTCGGGCAGGAACGTGAGGCCCCAGGGGGCGTCGAGCCCGGTGGTGATCTCGACCGGCTCGCCGAGGATGGCGACCTCGGTCGAGGCGGCTGAGGCGGTGACGGGCGTCGCGGTGGGGGCGCTCGAGGTCGAGGTCGAGCCGCAGCCGGCGGCCAGGACGGCCACGACGGCGGCGGCGAGGAGCGTTCTCATGCGGTTCCTCCGTTCACGTAGACGACCTGTCCGTTGACCCAGCGGCCCGGGCCGGCCAGGAACGCGACGACCTCGGCGACGTCGGCGGGGGTGCCGAGCCGGTTCATCGGGCTCAGCCCCGCGATCCGCTGGACGTCCTCCTCCGTCTTGCCCTCGAGGAACAGCGGCGTGGCGGTGGGGCCGGGGGCGATCGCGTTGACGGTGACGTCGCGGCCGCGCAGCTCGCGCGCGAGGATCAGGGTGAGCGCCTCGACCGCGCCCTTCGACGCCGCGTAGGCGCCGTAGCCGGGCAGCTGCAGCCGCGTGACCGTCGTCGACACGTTGATGATCGCGCCGCCCGCGCGGACGTGGCGGGCCGCGAGCCGGTCGACGACGAACGTGCCGCGGACGTTCGTGCGCTGGATGCGGTCGAAGGTCTCGAGGTCCATCTCCGCGATCGGCGCGAGCGGCATGATGCCCGCGGAGTTGAGGACGACGTCGACGCCGCCGAACGCGTCGACGGCGGTGTCGAAGAGGGCGGCCATCGCGGCCTCGTCGGCGACGTCGCCGCCGGCGGCGATCGCGCGTCCGCCGGCTGTGGTGATGGCGTCGACCGTCTCCTCGGCGCGGTCGCGGTGGCCGGCGTGATGGACGACGGTCGCGAACCCGTCGCGGGCCAGGCGCTCGGCCGCCGCCCGGCCGATGCCGCCCGAGCCGCCGGTGACGACGGCGACGCGTGGATGTGTGGTCGCCATGGTGGTGTCCTCCCGCTTATATGGACGATCTGTACACTTCCCACGGTAGCACGGATATGTACGAACCGTCCACAAATGGGGTGCGATGAGCGAGAAGGCCACGAGGCGCCGGGGCCGAGGCCGGCGGCCGGCCGCCGAGGTGCGCGCCGACGTGCTGGCGGCGGCTGGGCGGCTGCTGCTGGACGACGGCCTGCGCGCCGTGACGTTCGAGCGCGTCGCCGCGGAGTCCGGCGCAAGCAAGACGACGCTTTACAAGTGGTGGCCGTCGCCGGGGGCGCTCGCCGCCGAGGCGTACTTCGCCCAGAGCCGGCGGACCCTCGACTTCCCGAACACCGGCGACCTGCGCGCCGACCTGATCGCGCAGCTGCGCTCGTTCGTGCGCTGGCTGACGGTCGAGGGGGCGGCCGAGCCGGTGTCGCAGCTCATCGGCGCCGCGCAGATGGACCCCGACCTCGCGCGGGCGTGGTCGGAGGCCTACGCGCTGCCGCGGCGCCAGCTCGCGCGCGACCGCCTGCTGATCGGCCGGCAGGCGGGCGAGCTGCGCGAGGATGCCGACCTCGACGTGATCGTCGACCAGCTCTGGGGCGCCTGCTACCACCGCCTGCTCGTGCTGAAGGTCCCGTTCGACGACGCGATCGTCGAGCGGCTGGTGGACCAGGCGCTCTACGGCGCCGCGCCGCCGGACCGGTGACGGGGCGGCGCGCTCAGGGGCGCGTCAGGAGCTCGAGATCCCAGTCGGCGGTGTGCGCGCCGGCCAGGTACGCGCTCTGGTGCGAGTCGGCCTCGGCGCCGGAGGGTGCGCTGCGCGGTGGTGTGTGGATCGTCGCGCATGTCCGAGGGGCCGGGGCGGCCAATAGTTGACATCAACTAGTCAGTCCTGAATAATCTCCGCCATGGCGACGCGACGCAAGGTCGGGAACCTGCTGGCGCTGGCGGTGCTGTCGTACCTGTCGCAGCGCCCGATGCACCCGTACGAGCTGGGCCGGACGCTGCGCGAGCACGACGACGCGCGCAGCATCAAGTTCAACCACGGCTCGCTCTACATGGTGTTCGAGCAGTTGACCCGCGCCGGCTTCGTCGAGCCGCGGGAGACGACGCGCGAGGGCGCGCGTCCCGAGCGGACCGTCTACGCGATCACCGACGCCGGCCGAGCCGAGCTGGAGGACTGGCTGCGCGAGCTGGTCGCCGAGCCGCGCCACGAGTACCCGCAGTTCGTGGCGGCGCTGTCGCTGATCGCGGCGCTGCCGCCCGACGACGTCGTCGCGCTGCTGCGGCGGCGGCTGGCGGGGCTGGCCGAGGCGCGCGCCGAGGCGCAGGCCATCGTCGACCGGACGCTCGGGGCCGGCGTGCACCCGCTGTTCCTCGTCGAGGAGGAGTACCGCCTGGCGCTGCTCGACGCCGAGGTCGCGTTCGTCGAGGGCTTCATCGCCCGCATCACCGATCCCGACGACGGTTGGGCCCCGCAGTGGGCCGCGTGGCACGAGAAGGAGGACCGATGAGCTCGATTCGCACCGCCGTCATCGCGGGCGGGGGCATCGCCGGCCCGGTGACCGCGATGGCGCTGCAGAAGGCCGGCATCGACGCGACCGTGTACGAGGCGCGGCCGGCCGACGCCCAGGACCGCGGCGTGTTCCTGACGCTGGCCAGCAACGGCATCGACGCGCTGCGCGTGCTCGACGCCGACCGCGACGTGCTGGAGGCCGGGTTCCCGACGCCGGCGATCACGCTGCGCAGCGGGACCGGCAAGCGGCTGGGGGAAACGGCGATCGGCGTCACCCTCGAGGACGGCACCACGAGCCACACGCTGCGCCGCGCCGACCTGTTCGGTGCGCTGCGCGACGAGGCGCTCGCGCGCGGGATCCGGTTCGAGCACGGCCGCAAGGTCGTCTCGGCCGTCTCGGAGGCCGATGGCGTGCGGGTGGTCTTCGCGGACGGGTCCGAGGCGCGCGGCGACGTGCTGATCGGCGCCGACGGCGTGTGGTCCACGGTCCGTCGCCTGGTCGACCCGGGCGCGCCCAGCCCGGCCTACCAGGGCCTGATCGGCACGGGCGGCTACGCGCGCGGCGTCTCCGTCGACGCCGAGCCCGGCCGCTTCGAGATGATCTTCGGCAAGCGCGCGTTCTTCGGCATGGTCGCCGCGCCCGACGGCGAGGTCTGGTGGTTCGCGAACGTTCCCCGCGCCTCCGAGCCCTCCCGCGGCGAGCTCGCGGCGGAGGGCGGCGAGGCCTGGCGCTCGCGCCTGCTGGAGCTGTTCGCCGACGACGCCGGCCCGGCGACCGCCGTCATCGCCGCGACGCCCGAGCTCGAGCCGATGAGCCCGTTCCACGCGGTCCCGTGCCTGCCGGCATGGCAGCGCGGCCGGATGGTCGTGGTCGGCGACGCCGCCCACGCCCCGTCGCCGACCTCGGGCCAGGGCGCCTCGCTGTCGATCGAGGACGCCGTCGTGCTCGCGACGTGCCTGCGGGATGCGCCGACGGTGTCGGAGGCCCTGGCGCGCTTCGAGTCCATCCGCCGCCCGCGGGTCGAGCGCATCGTCAAGTGGGCCGCCCGGATGAACTCCAGCAAGGCCGCGGGTCCGGTGGGGCGGGTGATCCGCGACGCGGTCCTGCCGCTGATGCTGCGCGCCCCGGGCGCCGCGCGCGCCCAGCGCTCGATGTTCGAGCACCGGGTGGAGTGGGACGCGCGAGTTGTCGCGGCGTGACGCGGGCGGGCGCCGGGCCCGGCGTCCCGCCGTCGAACGTGCGCTCGAGGATCAGACGCTGGAGGGCGCTGGCAAGTTCGGAGCATCGTCCACGGGCGCTGAGAGTCAGAACACGATCACTGACCGGCTCCGCCCCGGAGCGCACGTGACGTTGGTCGCCGATGCGCGCTCATTCGCATCGCTTAGCCTCGATCCACCGATGTAGCTCCCGGTGTCGGCTGAGCGGCGGTTGGCGGGCCGGTTCGGCGTCGATGTCGCGGGCGGGGACCGCGATCGTGTTGCCGTTGGCGGGGGCGGGCGTTCCCGCGGAGACGTTTTGGGGCGTGATCGAGCAGCGGTGGTCGCGGCTCGTGGCCCGGTGGGAGTGGCGCTGCGGTTGAGGACGGTGCCGGCGCGGCTCAGGCGCCGGGGAGCGCGCGGATGCGCGTGAGCGCTTCGATGAACGCTCGTTGCCAGGGCCAGCGGGCGGGCAGGTGCAGCGTCCAGCGTCGAGCGGTGCAGGTGAGGCGGCCTGGAAGAGCGAGCAGCCGCCGGCGGATGGTGCGGGCGGCGCGGATCGTCTGGCCGGGCAGGCCGAGCACCGAGGTCCAGCGCAGCAGGTTGTGCGCCAGGCACGCGATGACCGTCCAGGCCGCGTTCGCGGTGAACTTGCCGGACGGGAAGTGCGCGAGCGCTTGGTCTTTGAGATCGCGGATGCAGAGCTCGACGACGGCGTGCTGGCGATGCTCGGCCTCGACCGTGGCGAGCGCGTCGGTGCGGTTGGTGGCGAAGGGATATAGCTCCCAGGACGGCAGCAGTTCGCCCTGGCGGTCGAGTGTGCGGACGCGGCGGACGACCAGCCGCCGCCCGTTCAGCGTCGTCTCGGCGATCTGCGCGATGCTCGTCGGCGGGTAGTCGTCAAGCGTCGTCCACGCGCGCTCATCGATCGCCTCGATCGCCGCCCGGACGTGGGGTTGCAGGCGGACGCCGATCGAGAACTGCCAGCCCGCCCGATCGAGGCGATCGAACGTCGCCCCGGACCAGAAGCCCGAGTCGGCCCGCAGCAGCTTCGGGCCGCTCGCGCCCGCCCGGGTGACCCGGGCGATCAGCTCGTCGCAGAAGCGCAGCATCCCGCGCGAGGTGTTCGCCGAGCCCTTCCGCAGGCGGATGTGCAGGACCTCGCCGGTGTCCGCGCGCGTGGCGAGGATCGGGTGGTAGCCGCGAACGCGGGTGTAGCCGAACGCGGCGCCCTGCTTGGACCGGCCATGGACCTCGCCGACGAACGAGTCGACATCGATGACCAGCCGCTCGCCTGCCGGCCCGGCGCCCGCGGCCCATGCGCGCGTGAGCGTCTCGGCCAGGACCCGGTCGAGCTGGCGGACATGCCCGAACGTGAACGCGCGCAAGAACGTGCCGAGCGTCGACGGCGCCGCCACGTCGTGGCCGAGGACCTCGCCGGTCCGCCCGGCGCGCAGGATGTCGCAGTCGTCGATGCAGTCCGCACCAAGCGCCATCGCCGAGATCAGCGTCATCACCTTCCGGCCTGGATTCGCCGCGCCAGGCCGCTCCCCGAGATCGACCGTCCGGTCGACCAGTTGCTCGATCCCCAGCCGCGCCGCGAGGACCGCAGGCAGCATCACGCCCGCGTTCGCGACCGCCCGCTCATCGTCAAAGACGACCACCGCCGAGTCGTTCACCATGCAGGTGACCTCCTGAGACGGGCCGCGACAGGCGCAATCTGTCGCTACCAAGCCCGACTTGGGAGGTCACCTTGCCTCAGAGCCCGGACGAAACGGTGGATTGAGGCTTAGAAGATGCGGTAGCCGACGTAGCGGCCAAGCCACCAGCCATGGCCACGCCGGTTGACACACGTCAATCCGCTCCGACGGCTCACACAAACGAATCCTTGACCTCGCCAGCCTTGCCCGAACCGCAGTATCGGCGCCAGGTCCTCGGTGTATCCGCGGTTCGCCGAGCGTCCGTCGCGCGCAGGAGCAGATGCAGCTTGCGCAGCTGTCGAACGCGGATGCGTGACGTGTCGCGCATCTCGCGCTCGGGTCCGCTCTGCGGGAGTTGCGGAAGGCGCGCCCTGTGACTGCCGGCGCGGACCTCGTGGTCACGTCCCGTAGCGTGGTGTAAGACGGGCTCGGACGGACCGGGGTTGTAGGTCCGGCCACCGCGGCGCTCATCATCGTCGGACTTCTTCACGGTTCGACGAACAAGGAGGCCGGCGATGGCCGG
>Ga0180221_1000168_pt1 | contig 84822 bp, 84 predicted proteins | sample eDN5th37CKraftMG_FD_151339 | JGI IMG/M metagenome (GOLD analysis project Ga0180221, IMG submission 151339) | Enriched Miracle-Growth compost microbial communities from Emeryville, California, USA - eDNA 5th pass 37_C Kraft MG (version 2) (version 2) ... | reverse complement strand
GCCGCAGTGCCTAATCAGCGGTCAGAGAAAGGCGACGCAGCGGGGGGATCAGCCACCAGAGCCATCGACGGCAGCAAGCATGAAGTCCATCCCCGCCACGCCTGCTCTGGAAGGTAAGGCGGCATGAGCGTCGCGACCGAGACGCCGCTGCGGCGCGAGGAGGTCCGCACGATCTTCGAGAAGGGCGCGCCCGGGCGCCGCGCGTTCGCCTGCCCCGAGCTCGACGTGCCGCGGGTCGACGGACTGCTGCCCGACCGGTTCCGGCGCGCGGAGGGCCCGCGCCTGCCCGAGGTGAGCGAGCCCGAGATCGTGCGCCACTACGTGCGGCTGTCGAAGCGCAACTTCGACCTCGACTCCGGCTTCTATCCGCTCGGCTCCTGCACGATGAAGCACAACCCGCGCCTGCACGAGCGCGTCGCCGCGCTGCCCGGGCACGCGCGGCTGCACCCGCTCCAGCACCCGCGCCGGGCGCAGGGCGCGCTGGAGCTGATGTGGAACCTCGAGCGCGCGCTGGGCGAGATCAGCGGCCTGCCGCACGTCTCGCTGCAGCCCAGCGCCGGGTCGCACGGCGAGCTCGCCGGCGTGCTGCTCAGCCGCGCCTATCACGAGGACCGCGGCCAGACGCGCACGAAGGTGCTGACGCCCGACACCGCGCACGGCACCAACCCGGCGACGGTGACGATGGCCGGCCTCGAGGTCGTGAAGGTGGCCACGCGCGCCGACGGCGGGGTCGACCTCGACGACCTGCGCGCGAAGGCGACCGACGACGTCGCCTGCCTGATGCTCACCAACCCGAACACGCTGGGCGTGTTCGACTCCGAGATCGCGCAGATCGCCGAGATCGTCCACGACGCGGGCGCGATCCTCTACTACGACGGCGCGAACCTGAACGCGATCATGGGCATCACCCGCCCGGGCGACATGGGCTTCGACATCGTGCACTTCAACCTGCACAAGTCGTTCACCCAGCCCCACGGCGGCGGCGGGCCCGGGTCGGGGCCGATCGCGGTGTCGGACCGCATCAGCCCGTACCTCATGAACCCGCGCATCGTGAAGCGCGAGGACGGCTCGTTCGACCTCGACGAGCACGGCTACGAGAAGTCGATCGGCCGGCTGCGCGGGTTCCAGGGCAACTACGGCTGCTTCGTGCGCGCGTACGCCTACATCCGCTCGCTCGGCGCGGCCGGCCTGCGCGACGCGTCGGAGACCGCGGTCCTCAACGCCAACTACCTGCTGGCCCGGCTCGGCGACGTCGCCGACCACCTGCCGCTCGCGTTCGGCCGCCTGTGCATGCACGAGTTCGTGCTGTCGGGCGCGCCGATGAAGCGCGAGCTGGGGATCAGGACGCTCGACCTGGCCAAGCGGCTGCTCGACCACGGCTACCACCCGCCGACCGTGTACTTCCCGCTGCTCGTCGACGAGGCGCTGCTGATCGAGCCGACCGAGACGGAGACGCGCGAGACGCTCGACGCGTTCGCCGACGCGATCAGGGCGATCCTCGAGGAGGCGCGCGAGGACCCGGAGATCGCCCGCCACGCCCCGTACACGACGCCGGTGCGCCGCCTCGACGAGGCCGGCGCCGCCAAGCACCCGGTCATCCGCCAGCCGCTCGACTAGCGTCTCGGCCTCCGCCATGGCCTCCGGCGACGCCCTCCAGCCGATCCAGCGCTCCCCGCTCTACGAGCAGGTGGTCGAGCGCCTGCGCGAGTTCATCGACGTCGAGGAGCTCAAGCCCGGCGACCGGCTGATGTCGGAGCGGGAGCTGGCCGAGCGCCTCGGCGTGTCGCGCACCTCGGTGCGCCAGGCGCTGACCGTCCTGCGCGTCCAGGGGCTCGTCGAGATCCGCCACGGCGACGGCGTGTACCTCGTCACGCCGCCCGGCGACGTGATCGGCTCGCTGGCGCTCGAGGTCGCCAACAGCGAGGTCGACCACCCGATGATCTGGGAGGTGCGCGAGGGCATCGAGGTGCAGGCCGCGCGCCTGGCGGCGCGGCGGCGCACCGACGACGACCTGCGCCACATGGCCGACGCGCTGGCGGCGATGGCGGCCTCGATCGAGGAGGGCGGCGACGGGATCATCGGGGACCGCCACTTCCACCGCGCGCTCGCGGAGGCCTCGCACAACCCGATGCTCGCCCAGCTGCACGAGCAGATGCGCGACGTGATCGACCGCACCTCGGAGGCGTCGCTCACGCGCCCGGGCCGCCCGCCGGTCTCGCTGCACGAGCACGAGGCGATCTACGAGGCGATCGAGCGCCGCGACGAGGACGCCGCCGCCGCGCGGATGCGCGAGCACATCGTGCTGTCGGGTGAGAGGCTGCTGCGCGGCGGGTAGCGTGCGCGGCATGCGTGCCCCGATCCAGCTCGATCTGCACCTGCCGAACTTCAACTACCCGGGCGTCGGCCCGGACGCGGTCTTCGAGAAGCTCGTCGAGATCGCCACCGCGGCGGAGCGCTGCGGCTTCACCGCGGTGTCGGTGATGGACCACTACCACCAGATCCCGCCGGTGGGCCCGCCGGAGCGGTGGATGTTCGAGGGCAACACGATGCTCGCCGGCCTGGCGGCGCGCACGTCGACGGTCAACCTCGGCCTGCTCGTCGGCGGCGTCACCTACCGCAACCCGGCCCAGCACGCGAAGATCACGACGACCCTCGACGTCATCTCGCGCGGCCGTGCCTTCCACGGCATCGGCGCCGGGTGGTTCGAGGAGGAGCACGCCGCCTACGGCTACGACTTCCCGCCGCTGAAGGAGCGCTTCGAGCGCCTCGAGGACCACCTGCGCATCGCCCGGGCGATGTTCACGCAGGACCAGGCCGCCGTGGACGGCACCCACCACGCGGCCGCCGACGCGTTCAACAACCCCAAGCCGCTGCGCGGCGACATCCCGATCCTCGTCGGCGGCAGCGGCGAGCGCAAGACGCTGCGCCTGGTCGCGCAGTACGCCGACGGCTGCAACCTGTTCGGCGACCCCGACCGCGCCCGCCACCTGCTCGGCGTGCTCGAGCGCCACTGCGCCGACGTCGGGCGCGACCCGGCGGAGATCACCAAGACGACGATGTGGACGCTGGCCATCGCCGACACCGAGGCCGGCGTGCGCGCCAAGCTCGACGCGATGCGGGAGGCCGGCTGGCCCGAGGAGCGGATCGCGGCCGTGACCGCGGGGACGCCCGATCAGATCGTCGAGCGGGCGGGGGCCTTCCGCGAGGCGGGGATCGAGGGGCTGACGCTCGTGCTGCCCGACGTCCACGACCCCGAGGCCGTCGAGCTGGCCGGGCGGACGCTGGCGCCGGTGTTCGCCTCGGGCGCGTAGCCGGCGAGCCCGATCAGGCACACGAGGTCGACGAGGCCCGCGAACGTGCGCGGGTCCAGGCCCGTGCGCTCGCGGATGCGCCGCAGCCGGTAGCGCAGCGTGTTGGGGTGGACGTGCAGCGCGTCGGCCGCGTGCGTGAGGTTCATGTCGGCCTCGGCCAGCGCCTGCACCGTCTCGCGCACCATCGGCAGCTCGCGGTCGCCGAGGTCCAGCTCGCGGGCGCGCATCTCCAGCAGCGTGCGCATCGTGCTGGTGGCGCCGAGGATGAGGCTCTGCACGACCGGCAGCTCGGAGAGCGCGACGACCGGCTGCTCGACCGACGCCCGCGACACCGCGAGCGCGGCCTGGTCGAAGGCGACCGGCACCCCGGCGAGGCTGGCGCTCGGCGTGCCGAGGCCGAAGAACAGCTCGGTCCCCTGCGCGAGCATCCGGTCGTGCAGCGCGGTGAGCCGCTCGACGACCGCCGGCCCGTCCTGGGCCGGGGCGATCGCGACGACGGCGCCGTTGCGGACCGCGACGAGCGGTGAGGCGCGCCCGGTGGACAGCGCGCGGGCGATCGGCTGGGAGGCGAGGTCCAGGACGTCGCCGGGCGACGGCGTGGTCGAGGCCACGCGGGCGAGGACGACGAGCAGGCGCTCGTGCAGGTCCAGGCCGGGGGCGACGCGGCGCGACTTCAGCGTGTCGGCGTCGGCCTCGCCGCGCAGCAGCAGCTCGAGCAGGTCGCGCGCCTCCTGCTCGCTGACCGCGCGCAGGCGCGACTCCTCGCGCACGTACGTCTCGGCGGCGTGCGTGGTCAGGTCGTCGGAGAGCTCCGAGGTCCGGCGCGCGAGGGCGAGCGCGGCGTCGCGCGAGAAGCCCAGCGCGATCGCCTCGGACATGACCTCCTCCCAGAAGGCCGTGAGCCCGACGCGGTAGGCGTGGAGCATCGCCTCCAGGCTGACGCCGCGGCGGACGCGCTCGCGCGCGTGCTCGGCGACGTAGCGCAGGTCGTCGCGCTCCAGGCGCGCGCCGGTGCGCAGCGCCTCGGTCAGCCGGCGGCAGTTGCGCGACGCGAGGCGCTCGACGTTGGCCAGCCCGTCGGGCGGCAGCCGCCGGTAGACGGGGACCTCGTCGACGATGCGCGCGACCATCGCCGCGACCACCTCGTCCAGGCGGCCGGCCAGCCGCTGCGCGGCGTGGGCGATCTGGGGCCCGGGGACGCTCTTGGGAAGGTCGCTGCGGTCTCGGATTGTGCGAACCCTACAACTCCGGGGCGCCGAAGTTCGTATCCGCCCGCCGATGACAGCCGAAACGCTGCACGAGAGGCTGTCCCCCGGAGTGAGGAGACGCGGCCGCGAGGCGGCTGCGGGGTCCCAGAGGAGGAGAGCATGTCGGGTACCAGCCGGCCGTCCCCGGAGGACGGCGCGCGCCGTCGCACGCTGCGGCGCCTGGCCGTCGTCGGCGCGATCGCGATCGCCGCGTCGGGAGTCGCCGCGTGCGGCTCGTCGGACGACGACGACGACGCGTCGACGGGCGCCGCCACCGCGGCGGCGACCAGCGAGGGCGCCGCCACCGAGGCGTCCACGTCGATCGAGGGCAAGCGGATCGCGGTCGTCAGCCTCACCGACGCCAACCCGTGGGCGGCCGTCTTCAACCGGACCGTCAAGGCCAACCTCGAGGCCGAGGGCGCCGAGGTCACGGTGACGGGCGCCACCGATCCGGCGGGCCAGCCGCAGCTCATCAACCAGGCCGCCGCCGAGAAGCCGGACCTGATCATCCTCGAGGCGCTCGACAGCAAGGCCGTCGCCCCCGCGATCGCCAAGGCCCGCGCGCAGGGCATCCCGGTCCTCAACGCCGACGGCAAGGCGGACCCCTCGGTCGCCGACGACATCAACCAGGTCCTGTCCGACAACGTCGCGCTGGGCGAGTTCGCGGCGCAGAACATCATCGAGGGCCTGAAGAAGCAGGGCAAGGAGTCCGGGAAGATCGGCGTGATCACCGGCACCGAGGCGATGCTCCTGACGCAGGAGCGGATGGAGGGCTTCAACCGCGTCCTGGCCGAGAACCCGGGCTACGAGATCGTCTTCCAGGAGGACGGCAACTGGGATCCGGTCAAGTCCGGCCAGATCGCCACGCAGATGTTCGCCAAGCTCGGCAAGGACGGCATCGACGCCGCCTACGGCATGGCCGACTACATGGCGGTCCCGATCGTGACCGCGGCCAAGCAGGCGGGCATCCCCGTCGGCCTCGAGAACGACGGCCTGATCATCACCGGCGGCAACTGCTTCAAGGTCGGCATCGAGGCGATCGACGCCGGCGAGATGTACGGGACCGCCACCGAGGATCCCGGCACGCTCGCCAACGAGGTCTCAGCGTACGCGACCAAGATGCTCGCCGGGGAGGACGTGCCCAAGACCGTGACGGTCGAGGAGGCGCGCGTCACCAAGGACACGATCGAGCAGTACCGCGAGCAGTGCACGCAGGCCTGACGCCGAGGCGATGACGGCTCGCGAGCACACGGAGGCGCCGCCGCCCGGCCTGGGCGGCGGCAACCTCGCCCGCACCCTGGCGGCCGCCGCCGCCGCGTGGCCGGGGCGCGTCGCCCTGACCCACGACGGCGCGGCGAGCACGTTCGCCGACCTGGATCGCCGCAGCGCGCAGGCGGCGGCGATGCTGGCGGCGCGCGGGGTGGGGGCGGGCGACCGGGTGGCCCTGCAGCTGCCCAACGTGCCCGCGTTCGTCGACCTGTACTTCGGCGTGCTGCGGCTGGGCGCGACGGTCGTGCCGATGAACCCGCTGCTGCGGGCGCACGAGAGCGGCCAGGCCGTGGCGGACTCCGAGGCGCGCCTGGTGGTGGCCTGGCACGAGGCGGAGGCGCCCGCCGGCGCCGACGTGATCGCGGTCGAGGACCGCCACGGCGCCGGGCTGTACGACGGCCTCGACCCGGCGGCGGGCGCCGGCGTGGCCGACGTCGACCCCGAGCAGACCGCGGTGATCCTGTACACGTCGGGCACCACCGGGCGGCCCAAGGGCGCCGAGCTCACCCACCGCAACCTCGGGCTCAACACGCGCGAGGTGATCCGCACGTACGCGATCGTCGCGTCCGACGTGTTCCTCGGCGTGCTGCCGCTGTACCACTCGTTCGGGCAGACGCTGACGCTGAACGCCGCGGTCGCGATGGGCGCGCGGCTGGCGATGCTCACCCGCTTCGAGGCGCGGGCGGCCGCCGAGCTGGTCGAGCGCGAGCGCGTGACGATCCTGATGGGCGTGCCGACGATGCTGGCCGGGATCGCGGCGGTCGCGCGCGAGCCGGCCGCGTTCGCGTCGGTGCGCATCTGCGTGTCGGGCGGCGCGCCGCTGCCGCGCGAGCAGATGGACGCGTTCGAGCGGGCCACGGGCGCGGTCGTGCTCGAGAGCTACGGGCTGTCGGAGACGTCGCCGGCGGCGACGCTCAACGGGCCGGGCGCGCGCCGGGTCGGGTCGGTCGGCCGCCCGATCGACGGCGTCGAGGTGCGCATCCTCGACGAGGACGGCCGGGCCGTGCCCCCGGACGAGACCGGGCAGATCGCGATCCGCGGCCACAACGTGATGAAGGGCTACTGGCGGCGGCCCGACGCGACCGCCGAGGCGATCACGCCCGACGGCTGGTTCCTGACCGGCGACCTGGGCCGGGTCGACGAGGACGGGTTCGTCTACGTCGTCGGGCGGCTCAAGGACCTGATCATCCGCGGCGGCCTGAACGTGTACCCGCGCGAGGTCGAGGAGGTGCTGCATCGCCACCCCGACGTCGTCGAGGCGGCCGTCGTGGGCGTGCCCGATGCGCGCCTGGGCGAGGAGGTCGGGGCCGCGGTCGTCCTGCGCGACGGCGCCACGACCGACCTGGCCGAGCTGCGCGAGTGGGTCCGCGCGCGCGTCGCCCCCTACAAGTACCCGCGCCGCCTGTGGCGCCTGGACGAGCTGCCCAAGGGGCCGACCGGCAAGGTGCTCAAGCGCGCGATCGAGGCGCCCGCGGAGGAGGTGCCCTCATGAGCGCGCCGCGGCTGTCGCTGTCGGGCCTGTCGCACGCGTTCGGCGCGGTGCAGGCCGTGCGCGGCGTGTCGATGGAGATCGGCGCCGGCGAGATCCGCGGCCTGTGCGGCCACAACGGCGCCGGCAAGAGCACGCTCATCAAGATGCTGGCCGGGATCGTCGCGCCCGACGAGGGCGAGATCCGCGTCGACGGCCAGGTCCTGGAGCTGGCCGGCCCGCGCGACGCGCAGCTCGCCGGCATCGCCTGCGTCGACCAGGAGCTCAGCCTCGTCCCGGCGCTGACGATCGCCGAGAACGTCGCGCTCGGCGACGTCGCCACCGGCTTCGTGCGCCGGCCGGGGCGCGAGCGCGCGGTCGCCCGCGAGCTGCTGGCCCACGTGGGCATGGCCGACCTCGACCCCGACCGCCGCGTCGCCGACCTGAGCATCGGGCAGCGCCAGCTCGTCGAGATCGCGCGGGCGCTCGGGCGCGACGCGCGCATCCTCATCCTCGACGAGCCGACGGCGACGCTCAGCGACGTCGAGATCGAGCAGGTCTTCGCCGCCGTCCGCGGCGTCGCCGCGCGCGGGTGCACGGTCATCTTCGTCTCGCACCGCCTCGGCGAGGTGATCGAGCTGTGCGACCGCGTCACCGTCATGCGCGACGGCGTGGCCGTGCTCGAGGCCGACGTCGCCGACGTCGACGCCGACCGGCTCGTGGAGGCGATCCTCGGCGAGTCGCTGCACCCCGCCTCGCAGCGGCCGCGGCCGGCGCGCGACCACGCCACCACGCTCGGCGTCGAGGGCCTCACGATCCCCGGCCGCCTGGCCGGGCTGACGGCCGAGTTCCGCGGCGGGCGCATCTACGGCCTGGCCGGCCAGGTCGGGGCCGGCGCCTCCGACGCCCTGCGCGCGCTCGCCGGGCTCGTGCCGGCGGCCACCGGCCGCGCGCGCCTGGACGGGCGCGACCTGCCGCTCGGCAACCCGGCCGCGATCGCGCGCCGCGGCGTCGGGTTCGTCTCCGGCGACCGCAAGGCCGAGGGCCTGTTCCTGACGCGCAGCATCGCCGAGAACCTCACGGTCGCCCAGCTCGAGCGGATCGCCCGCGGCGGGCGGCTGCGGGCGCGCGACGAGCGGCGGCGCGCCCGCGCGCTGGCCGAGGCCGCGGGCGTGTCCGTGGCGCGGCTGCCCGAGCCCGTCGGCGTGCTGTCGGGCGGCAACCAGCAGAAGACGCTGCTCGGCCGCCACCTGCTCGACTCGGGCGTCTCGGTCCTGCTCGTCGACGAGCCCACCCGCGGCGTGGACGTCGGCGGGCGCGCGGCGATCCACGACCTGCTGCGCGAGGCCGCCGACCAGGGGCAGGCGATCCTGTTCGCCTCCAGCGAGCTCGACGAGCTGCTCGAGCTCGCCGAGACGATCATCACGATGCGGGCCGGCCGGGTGATCGCCACCTACGCGGACGGCGCCACCCGCGAGGACCTGCTGTCCGACCTGACCCATCGCAGCGAGGCGGTGGCATGAGGACGGCGGTCGCGCGCGTGGAGGCGATGCGGGGCCGGGCGGCGGTGCCGGGCCTGCTGCCCGCGCTGGCCGCGGTCGGCGTGATCGTGCTGGCCGTGTTCGCGCTGACGACCGACCGCTTCTTCACGGTCGACAACGTCAAGGCGATCCTCAACTCGGCGTCGATCGTGGGGATCATGGCGCTCGGCCTCACGTTCGTGACGCTGGTCGGCTCGCTCGTGTCGCTGGCGGTCGGCGCGACGGCGGTGATGGGCGCGATGGTGTTCCTCGACCAGCTCCACCTCGGGCTGGTCCCCGCGCTGGCCCTGGCGATCGCGGCCGGCGCGGCGGTCACCGCGCTGCAGGGCGCGATCGTCGGCGGCTGGGGCGCGAACCCGGTGATCCTCACGATCGGCGCGGGCTTCCTGCTCAGCGGCGTGACGTCGAAGCTCAGCGACGGCGTGATCGTGCAGCCGTCGGCCGGCGGGTACACGGCGCTGAACTCGACGCCGCTGGGGGTCCCGGTCGGCGTGTACGTGATGATCGTGCTGGCGGTCGTGCTGCAGGTGCTGCTGCGGCGCACGGTCTTCGGCCGCCACGTCCTGCTCGTCGGCGAGAACCGCGACGCGGCGCGCGCCGCCGGCATCCGCATCACGCGCACGACCGCGCTCGCGTTCGGGATCGCCGGCGCCGCGTTCGCGATCGGCGGCGCGTTCCTGGGCGCGTTCAACCGGGGCGCGTCGGCCCAGCTCGAGGGCACGCTGACGTTCGACGTGATCGCCGCCGTGCTCGTCGGCGGGACGCTGATCTCGGGCGGGCGCGGCTCGCCGCTGCGGACGCTCGCGGGCGCGGTCGCGATCGCCACGATCTCCGACGTCCTGCTGCTGCGCGGGTTCGAGACCGGCGCGCAGACGCTGCTGAAGGGCGTGCTCGTCGTCGGCGTCGTGCTGGCGCTGCACCTGGCCGGCCGCGGGCGGGAGGCCGAGTCGTGAGCCTGCGCCGCCTCGGGGCCGACACGCTCGTGCCCGTCGTCGCCTTCGGGATCGTGCTCGCCGCGTACCTGCTGACGCCGGTCTACGACGGGCACGCGCTGGCCTCCTTCGACGCCTACAACACGCTGCAGGGGTTCGCGTCGGTCGGGCTGATCGCGCTGGCGCTCGGGCTGACGATCGTCGCCGGCGAGTTCGACCTCTCCGTGCTCGGCATGCAGGCGCTCGGCGGCGTGCTCGCCGTGAAGGCGGGCGCCGACCACGGGCTGCTCGGCGTGGCCGCCGCCGTCGGCGCGTGCCTGGCGCTGGGCGCGATCCAGGGGACGATCATCGCCCGCACCGGGATCGGCTCGATGGCGATCACGCTCGGCACGTACATCGCGCTGCTGGGCCTCACGAACGTCGTCGCCGGCAATCAGACGCTCACGTACGCGAACGCCGACGTCGCGATCTGGGTCGACCAGACGATCCTGTCGTGGTTCTCGCCGCGCAGCCTCGCGGCGCTCGGCGCGTTCGCGGTCGCGCTCGTGCTGTTCACGCGCACGCGCCTGGGGCCCGAGCTGAAGGCGCTGGGCGGCGACCGCCGCGCGGCGCGGGTCGTCGGCGTCCCGGTGCGCCGCCACCTGGCCGTCCTGTTCGCCGTGTCGGGCGGGCTGTGCGGGCTCGCGGGCGCGCTGCTGGCCTACTCGAACGCGAGCGCCCAGCTCAACCCCGGCCTGGAGCCGCTCGTGCTGGCGGCGGCCGCCGCGGTGCTCGGCGGGGTGTCGCTGCGCGGCGGCCGCGGCACGATCTGGGGCCTGCTGCTCGGCGCGCTCGCGGTCGCCCTGCTCCAGCAGGTCTTCGCGATCACCAAGCTGCCCACGTCGAGCATCCAGATCGTGTTCGGCGCGCTCCTGCTGATCGTCGTCGTCGTGGACGCGCCGGACCTGCGCTCGGTCGTGGCCCGAGCGCGCGCCCGCCGCGCGTCCCACCGGTCCGCTCCCGTTGCCCACCCCGAGCCGTAGGAGGCTGCCGACCCATGACCCTCGCTTCGGACGTCGTCGTCGACGGACTGCACTTCGCCGAGTGCCTGCGCTGGCGCGACGGGCGGCTGTGGTTCTCCGACATGTACGGCGACAGCGTGCAGAGCCTGGACCCGGAGACCGGAGAGCGGCGGATCGTCGCCCACGTGTTCCACCCGGGCGGGATCGGCTGGCTGCCCGACGGCCGGCTGCTGGCGGTCGCCAGCGAGGACAAGCGCATCTTCGTGGTCGGCGAGACCGGCAACGAGCCCTACGCCGACCTGTCCGGCGTCGCGCCGGGGTGGACGAACGACATGCTCGTCGACGGGGAGGGGCGCGCCTACGTGGGCAACTTCGGCTACGACCTGTTCTCCGAGGAGCCGCGCGCGACGCGGATCATCCTCGTCGGCGCCGACGGGTCGGTCTCGATGCAGCCCGGCGACCTCGTCTTCCCCAACGGGATGGTGCGCCGGTCCGACGGCTCGCTGGTCGTGGCCGAGACGTTCGCGCACCGGCTGGCCACGTTCGCGGTCGCCGGCGACGGCTCGCTCACGCCGACCGGCACGATCGAGCTCGACGAGGACCTCACGCCCGACGGCATGTGCGTCGACGCCGAGGACGGGGTCTGGTTCGCCTCGGTCTTCACGCGCGAGGTCGTGCGCGTCGACCGGGACGGGACCGCCGAGCGCATCCCGGTCTCCCAGAACGCGTACGCGTGCATGCTCGGGGGCGACGACCGCCGCACGCTGTTCGTCGCGACCGCCCCCGACCACGAGCCGACGCACCGCCGCGCCCGGACCGAGGGCCGCATCGAGGCCCTGCGCGTCGACGTGCCGGGCGCGGGCCGCGACGGCGTGGGCGGCTAGCGCCGCGCCCGCCCCGCTGGACGTGTGGCACGTTCACCACCACTGTGGTGGTCAGAGTGCCAAACGTCCCTTGGGGTGCTCGGATGGCGACCGTTCGCGCGCCCAGTGCAGGTGCGCGTGCACCCGCGTTCGACGTGCCAGGTAGCGTAGGCCGCATGGCGGTGGCAAGGGACGAGTTCGCGCTCCTGCGCGACGCGGCGCCGGCTGAGGTCGACGAGCTGCTGGCGCGCGCGCGGAGGCGGCGCTTCGCGGCCGGCGAGGTGGTGTTCCACGCGGGAGATCCGGCCGACACGCTGCACCTCGTGCGCAGTGGGCGCTTCGCGGTGCGGGTCACGACGGAGTTCGGGGACGTGGCGACGATCAACGTGCTCGGGCAGGGCGACGCGTTCGGCGAGCTGGCGCTGCTGACGCCGGGGGCGCCGCGGAGCGCGACGGTCGCGGCGCTCGAGGACGCCGAGACCCTGTCGATCCACGAGATCGAGTTCACGGCGATGCGCGACCGCGCGCCCCAGATCGACCGGCTGCTGATCAGCCTGCTCGCCTACCAGGTGCGGCGGCTGTCCGAGCAGCTCGTGGAGGCGCTCTACCTCCCGGCCGACACCCGGGTGCGGCGGCGGCTCCTCGACGCGGTCGCGGCCTACGGGCCGGTCGAGCGCGGGACGGTCGTGCCGCTCACCCAGGAGGAGCTGGCCAGCCTCGCGGGCACCTCGCGCGCGACCGTGAACAAGGTGCTGCGCGAGGAGCAGGCGGCGGGCACGGTGGAGCTGTCGCGCGGCCGCACGACGCTGCTCGACCCGCCGGCGCTGGAGCGCAAGGCGCGCCCGTTCGGGTGACTCAGCCCCCGCGGCTGACCCGCTGGCGCGCCACGTAGCTCAGCCCGCGCCGCACCCGCACCGAGCGGTGGCGCACGAAGTCGCGCACCTGCACGACGCCCTCGGCGACCTTCACGGTCGTGGTGTCGCGGCCGTTGGGGCGGCAGCGGTCGGTGATCGTCCACTCGGTTCCGATGACGATCGCCGAGCCGTACTTGCCCTTCGTGCGGATGCGGCCCTTCGCGCGCACGCGCAGGCGCCGCTCGCGGCGCTTGCGCGCGGCCGCCGTCGCGGTCGGGCCGGCGGCGGAGGCGCGCGCCCGCGCCGCGGTCCCGCACCCGCGCAGCGGCGTCGAGAGCACGAGCAGGCCGGGCCGCTCGCCGAGGAAGCGCACGTTCGGCTGCAGGAGCCGGAAGCGCCCGAGCGACGCGACCGCGCCGGCGCCGCGCCCGCGCCGGTTGGTGGAGAAGAACACGGCGACCTCGCCGCGCGTGGCGTCGAGCTCCGCCCCCACGCCGACGTTGCGCGCCCCGTCGAGCCGGACGAACCGGCGGCGGCCCGGGAGCCGCACGCGCACGCTCCCCGACAGCGGCGCGATCACGGCGCTGCGCCCGAACTGCGGCGCCGCGACGCCCGGCGGCAGCGGCGGGACCGGCGGCTCCGCGGCCGGGTCGTCCTGCGGCTCGGGCGGCTCCGGCGCCGCCTGGGTCGAGATCGCGCGCACGCGCTGGTTGCCGGTGTCGGCGACGAGCAGGAGCCCGGCGCCGGTCGCGACGGCGCGCGGCATCGCGAGCTGCGCGCCGGCCGGCGGCCCGCCGTCGCCAAAGAAGCCGGCGAGGCCGGTCCCGGCGATCGTGCGGATCGTCCCGTTCGCCGCGACCTCGCGGATGCGCTGGTTGCCCGTGTCGGCGATCGCGATCGCGCCGTCGGCGCGCACCGCGATCCCCTCGGGCGCGTCGAGCCGGGCGCTCGTGGCCGGCCCGCCGTCGCCGGCGAAGCCCGGCTCGTAGCTGCTGCCGGCGACCGTCGTGATCGTGCCGTCGGTGTCGACGCGCCGCACGCGGTTCTGGCCGGTGTCGGCGATCAGGAACCCGCCGCCGGCCAGCGCGACGACGCGCGCCGGCAGCCGCAGGACCGCCCGCGTGGCGGGCCCGCCGTCGCCGAGCGGCCCGTCGTCGGTCCCGGTCCCGGCCACCACCGCGACCGCGCCCGAGCCGTCGACGCGCACGATCCGGTGGTTGCCGGTGTCGGCGATCAGGAACCCGCCGTCGGGCAGCCCGGCGACGCCCTGGGGGCCGTTCAGCAGCAGGGACCGCGGGCTCGTGCCGCCGGCGCCGGCGACGCCCGGCTGTCCGGCGACCGTGGTGATCGTGCCGTCGGGCGCGACGTGGCGGATGACGTGGTTGCCGGTGTCGGCGATCAGGAAGCCCCCGCCGGCGCGCACGGCGACGCCGCGCGGCAGGTTCAGCCGCACGTCCGCGCTCGTGGCGGGCCCGCCGTCGCCGGCGTACGCGCCGGCGGCCGGCGCGCCCGTCCCGGCGCCGGCGACCGTGGAGATCGTGCCGTCCGGGCCGACGCGGCGGATGCGGTGGTTGGCCGTGTCGGCGATCAGGTAGCCGCCGTCGGCGAGCGGGGCGACGTCCGACGGCAGCGCCAGGCTCGCGGCGGTCGCCGGCCCCCCGTCGCCGGCGAGCTCCGCGACGCCGGTCCCCGCGACCGTCGCGATCGTCTCGGTCACCGTCTGCTGGCCGTGGCCGGCGGACGGCACGAGCGCCGCGGCGACGGCCGTCACGGCGGCGGCGAGGAGGGGGACCGAGGGACGCCTCATGCGCGGATCGTGACCATGTCGACGGTCGTGGACTGTCGCAGACGTGCCACGACTCGTGTCGAATCCGCCACACTGGACCCATGGCCGGCAGTCGGCTCTTCCGTGTGCTGGCGGTGGCCGTCCTCTCCGCCGGCATCGCGCTGGCCGCGTGGCACGCGCCGCCGATCCGTGGGCTCGAGTCGGATCTCATCGACGTGCGCTTCGCGCTGCGCGGCGAGCACGAGGCCCGGGACGTGGTCGTCGTCGGCATCGACCGCGAGACGCTGCAGAAGATCGATCGCCAGTGGCCCTATCCGCGGTCGCTGCACGCCCGGGTCATCGAGCGCCTGCGCGACGCCGGGGCGCGCACGATCGCCTACGACATCGGCTTCCTCTCGCCGTCGAGGCCCAAGGAGGACGACGCGCTGATCGACGCCGCGGCCGCCGACGACGTCGTGCTGGCGACCTCGAGCGTCGAGAACGGCGAGCCGCGGATCCTGCGCCGCGAGGAGCTCGAGGCGCGCGGCGCGCGCATCGGGATCGCCGACTTCCCGGTCGACGACGACGGCGCGTTCCGGCGCCTGCAGGGCCGCCTGGACGGCATCCCGCAGTTCTCGGTGCTCGCGGCCGGCGGCGACCCGGACGCGCCCGAGCGCCCGATCGACTTCGCCGGCGACGAGGGCACGATCGCGGCGATCCCGTTCCACCGCGTCCTCTCCGGCGACTTCGACCGCGAGCAGGTGCGCGGCAGGGTCGCGGTCGTCGGCGCCACCGCGCCCGAGCTGCAGGACATCCACCCGGTCCTCGACGGCGGGCTGATGTCCGGCCCCGAGGTGCACGCCAACGCGATCCAGACCGTGCTCGACGGCTATCCGCTGCACGACGCCTCCACCTGGCTGGGCATCCTCATGATCGTCGTCGCCCCGTTCGCGGCGCCGCTGGCCGCGCTGACCGGCCGCGTGATCCCGGCCCTGGCCGCCGGAGCCGGCGCGCTCCTCGCGCTGCTCGTCGGCGCGCAGCTCGCCTTCAACGCCGGCGTGATCGTCCCGGTCGCCGCGCCCGTCCTGGCGGTCGCGCTGGGCACGATCGGCGCGGTCGCGCTCACCTACGCGATCGAGGTGCGCATGCGGCGGCGCACGCGCGTGGCGTTCGAGCGGTTCGTCCCCCCGTCGGTGGTCGACGAGGTCGTCGAGCGCGACGAGATGACGCCCAAGCGCGTCGAGGCGACGGTCATGTTCTGCGACCTGCGCGGGTTCACGGCGCTCAGCGAGCGGCTCGCCGCCGAGCAGGTCATCGGGGCGCTGAACCGCTACCTGGAGATCGTGTCCGGCGCCGTGTTCGAGCACGGCGGCACCGTCGTCTCCTACCAGGGCGACGGCGTCCTGTCGGTGTTCGGCGCCCCGCTGCCGCAGCCCGACCACGCCCGCCGCGCGATGGCCGCCGCCGGGCAGATCCTCGACGACGGCCTCCCGCGCTTCAACCGCTGGCTGGCCGACAGCGGCCTGGCCGATCGGCCCGTGAACGTCGGCATCGGGCTCAACACCGGACCGGTGATGGCCGGCAGCGTCGGCTCGAGCCGGCGCATCGAGTACGCGGCGGTGGGCGACGCCACCAACGTCGCCGCGCGCCTGCAGGCGCTCAGCCGCGACCACGAGCAGCGGCTGTTCGTGGCCGACTCGACCTACGTGGCGCTGGGCGACGCCCACGACGGCCTCGTCGACCTGGGCGAGATCCACCTGGCCGGGCGCCGCGAGCCGGTCCGGGTCTGGGCCCGGTAGCTACCGGGCGCGGATGCCGTCGAGCAGCAGCGCGCAGTAGCCGTCGGCGATCTGCTCGGCGTCGAGGCGCCCGCCGGGCGCGAACCACTGGGCGGTGTGGTTGCCCATCCCCAGCAGCGCCAGCCGCGCGAGCTGCGGGTCGGCGATCGCGAACTCGCCCTCCTGCGCGCCGCGGCGCAGGATGTCGTCGAGCAGCGCCTCGAACGCGCGCCGCGCCGCGCGCACGTGCGCCCAGCCCGCGTCGCGCTCCAGCGTGCGGCGCTCCTGGTTGAAGACGACCATGTGGTCGCGGTGCGCGGCGACGTGGGCCAGCCACGCCCGCGTGACCGCGCGCAGGTGCTCCTCGGCGCTGCCCGGCCGGGCCACGATCTCCCGCGCCTGCGCGAGCAGCGGCTCCATCAGCTCGTCGAGGATCGCGATGAGCAGGTCCTGCTTGCCGTCCATGTAGTGGTAGAGCCCGCCGCGGGTGAGGCCGGTCGCCTCCATCAGGTCCTCGATCGAGGTGCCGTGGTAGCCGCGCTCGGCGAACAGCCGGGCGGCCGCGGCGACGACCTCGGCGCGGCGCGCCTCGTAGCGGGCGCGCAGGGCGGGACGGGTCGGCGGCGATGGCATCGCCTTGAACATATACCGACTGACCGGTAGAAGTTCGAGCCATGGACTTCGACCTGCCCGACGACCACGAGCTGCTGCGCCGCACCGTCCGCGAGTTCGCCGAGGGCGAGGTCGCGCCGGTCGCCGAGGAGCTGGACCGTGAGAAGCGCTTCCCCTACGAGATCGTGCGCAGGATGGGCGAGCTGGGGTGGATGGGCATCCCGTTCCCCGAGGAGGTCGGCGGCGCCGGCGGCGACACGCTCGCCTACGCGCTGGCGGTCGAGGAGCTCACGCGCGTCGACTCGAGCGTGGCGATCACGATGTGCGCGCACACGAGCCTCGGCACCCAGCCGATCTACCTGTTCGGCAGCGAGGAGCAGAAGGCGCAGTGGCTGCCGGAGCTGACCAGCGGCCGCAAGCTGGGCGCGTTCGGGCTGACCGAGCCGGAGGCCGGCAGCGACGCCGGCAACGTGCGCACCCGCGCGCGCCTGGACGGCGGCGAGTGGGTGATCGACGGCGCCAAGCAGTTCATCACCAACGCCGGCACGGACATCTCCGGCCTCGTCTGCATCACGGCCCGGACGGGCGAGGACGAGATCTCCAACCTCATCGTCCCCAACGGCACGCCGGGCTACGAGCAGGGCGAGCCGTACCGCAAGATGGGCTGGAACGCGTCCGACACGCGGCCGCTGACGTTCACCGACTGCCGCGTGCCCGAGGCCAACCTGCTGGGGCCGCGGGGCGCCGGCTTCAAGCAGTTCCTGCACATCCTCGACATCGGGCGCATCGGGGTCGCCGCGATGGGCGTCGGCCTCGCGCAGGGCGCGCTGGACCAGGCGCTCGCCTACGCCAAGGAGCGGCGCGCGTTCGGCAAGCCGATCTCGAAGTACCAGGCGATCCAGGGCAAGCTCGCCGACATGGCCACCGAGATCGAGGCCGCCCGGCTGCTCGTCTACAAGGCGGCGCGGCTGAAGGACGCCGGGCGCCCGTTCACGCTCACCGCCGCGCAGGCGAAGCTGAAGACCGGCCGCCTGGCGGTGCGCTGCGCCGAGGAGGCCGTGCAGATCCACGGCGGCTACGGCTACATCGAGGAGTACCCGGTGTGCCGCTTCTACCGCGACGCGAAGATCCTCACGATCGGCGAGGGCACCGACGAGGTCCAGCAGATGGTGATCGCCCGCGCCCTGGGGGCCTGACCGGCCGATGTTCGCCCGCGTCCTGGTCGCCAACCGCGGCGAGATCGCGGTGCGCGTCACGCGCACGCTCGCGGCCCTGGGCGTCGAGTCGGTCGCGGTCTACGCGGCCCCCGACGCGGACGCCGTCCACGTCCGCGCCGCCGACCGCGCCGTGCCGGTCGCCTCCTACCTCGACGTGGAGGCGATCGTCGCCGCGGCCGTGGACAGCGGCGCGGAGGCGGTCCATCCCGGCTACGGCTTCCTGTCGGAGAACCCGGCGTTCGCGCAGGCGGTCGTCGACGCGGGGCTGACCTGGATCGGCCCGCCGCCCGCGGCGATCGCGCTCATGGGCGACAAGGCGCGCGCGAAGGCGGCGGCGCAGGCGGCCGGCGTCCCGACCGTGCCGGCGGGCGACGACGGCGGGTATCCGGTCGTGGTCAAGGCCGTCGCCGGCGGCGGCGGCAAGGGCATGCGCGTCGTCCGCGCGCCCGAGGAGCTCGAGGAGGCGACCGCCGCCGCCCGCCGCGAGGCGAAGGCCGCGTTCGGCGACGACCGCGTGATGGTCGAGCGCTTCCTCGAGCGCCCGCGCCACATCGAGGTGCAGGTGATCGCCGACGCGCACGGCACCGTCCTGCACCTGGGCGAGCGCGAGTGCTCGCTGCAGCGCCGCCACCAGAAGGTGATCGAGGAGGCGCCCTCGCCCGTCGTCGACGCGGCGCTGCGCGCCCGCATGGGCGCGGCCGCCTGCGACCTGGCCCGCGCGGCCGGCTACGTCAACGCCGGGACCGTCGAGTACATCGCCGCCGACGGCGAGTTCTTCTTCCTGGAGATGAACGCGCGGCTGCAGGTCGAGCACCCGGTCACCGAGCTGGTCACCGGCCTGGACCTCGTCGAGCTGCAGCTGCGGGTGGCCGCCGGCGAGCCGCTGCCGCTGACCCAGGACGACGTGCGGCTCGACGGGCACGCGATCGAGGCCCGCCTGTACGCCGAGGACCCGGCTGCGGGCTTCCTGCCCTCGACCGGGCGCGTCGTCGCCTACCGCGAGCCGGCCGGCGCGGGCGTGCGCGTCGACAGCGGCATCGCGACCGGCAGCGAGGTCACCGCCGCCTACGACCCGATGCTGGCCAAGGTCGTCGCCCACGGGCCCGATCGCGCGACCGCGCTGGCCCGGCTGGAGCGCGCGCTGGCCCACACGCTGGTCGCCGGGCCGACGACGAACGCCGCCTACCTGCGCGCGCTGCTGCGCCGCCCCGAGGTGCGCGCCGGCGAGCTCGACACCGGGCTCGTCGAGCGGCTGGGCGACGCCGTCGCGCCCCCGACGCCCGCCGAGGACCTGCCCGGCCTGGCCGTCACCGCCCTGCTCGGCCCGCCGCCGACCGACGACCCGTGGGACGCCCGCGACGGCTGGCGGACCGGCGGGCGCCGCGCGCCCGCGCGCCTGCGCCTGGAGGGCCACGGCCTCGTCGAGGCGCGCCACCGCCCGGTCGAGGCGATCCGCGACGGCGACGCCGTGTGGATCGTCGACGACGGCGTGCCGCACCGCTTCGCGCCGGCGGTCGACGTCGCCGGCGCGCACGCCGCCGAGGGCTCGCTCGAGGCGCCGATGCCCGGCGTCGTCCTCGACGTGCGCACCGAGCCCGGCGCGTCGGTCGGCGAGGGCGACGTGCTCGTCGTCCTGGAGTCGATGAAGATGGAGCTGACCGTCGTCGCGCCCGCAGCGGGGACCGTCGGCGACGTGCACGTGCGCGCCGGCGACCACGTCGCCCGCGGCGCGACGCTGCTGACCGTGGAGGCCGCCGCGTGAGCACCGTCCTGCACACCCACGCACGGCCGGGCAGCGACGAGTTCGCCGCCAACGAGGCCGAGCACCTGCGCCTGATCGCCGACCTGCAGGAGCGCATCGCGCGCGCCGCCCGCGGCGGCGGCGACAAGGCGCGCGAGCGCCACGTCGCTCGCGGCAAGCTGCTGCCGCGCGAGCGGGTCGACCGGCTGTGCGACCCGGGCGCGCCGTTCCTGGAGCTCAGCCCGCTGGCCGCCGAGGACCTCTACGACGGCGACGCGCCGGGCGCGGGGATCATCACCGGCGTCGGGCGGATCGCCGGGCGGGAGTGCGTCGTCGTCGCCAACGACGCCACCGTCAAGGGCGGCACCTACTACCCGATGACGGTCAAGAAGCACCTGCGCGCGCAGGAGGTGGCGCTCCACAACCGGCTCCCGTGCGTGTACCTGGTCGACTCGGGTGGCGCGTTCCTGCCGCTGCAGGACGAGGTCTTCCCCGACCGCGACCACTTCGGGCGCATCTTCTTCAACCAGGCCACGATGTCGGCCCGCGAGATCCCGCAGATCGCCGCCGTGCTGGGCTCGTGCACCGCCGGCGGCGCGTACGTGCCGGCGATGAGCGACGAGACCGTGATCGTGCGCGAGCAGGGCACGATCTTCCTCGGCGGGCCGCCGCTCGTGAAGGCGGCCACCGGCGAGGTCGTGACCGCCGAGGAGCTCGGCGGCGGGGACCTGCACGCGCGCACGTCCGGCGTGGTCGACCACCTCGCCGACGACGACGACCACGCGCTGCGGATCGTGCGCTCGATCGTCGCGACGCTGCCGCCGCGCCCGCCGGCGCCCTGGGAGCGGCGGCCGGTCCGCGAGCCGCTCGTCGACCCCGCGACCCTGCTCGGGGCGATCCCGCCCGACAGCCGCACGCCGTACGACCCGCGCGAGATCATCGCCCGCCTGGTCGACGGCAGCGAGCTGCACGAGTTCAAGGCCGCCTACGGGACCACGCTCGTGTGCGGCTTCGCGCACGTGCACGGCCACCCGGTCGGGATCGTCGCCAACCACGGCATCCTGTTCAGCGAGTCGGCGCTGAAGGCCGCGCACTTCGTCGAGCTGTGCGACCAGCGCGGCGTGCCGCTGCTGTTCCTGCAGAACATCAGCGGGTTCATGGTCGGCCGCGACTACGAGGCCGGCGGGATCGCCAAGGACGGCGCCAAGATGGTCGCCGCCGTCGCCACCGCGCGGGTGCCGAAGCTGACCGTGATCGTCGGCGGCTCGTTCGGCGCCGGCAACTACGGCATGTGCGGCCGCGCCTACGACCCGCGCTTCCTGTGGACGTGGCCCAACGCGCGCATCTCGGTGATGGGCGGCGAGCAGGCCGCGACCGTGATGGAGACCGTCGGCCAGCCCGAGACGGGCACCGCCCTGCGCGAGCAGTACGAGCGCCAGGGGCACCCGTACTACGCCACGGCGCGCCTGTGGGACGACGGCGTGATCGACCCGCGCGACACCCGGCGCGTCGTCGGCCTGGCGCTCTCGGCGTGCGCGAACGCGCCCCTCGCCGAGCGCGCCGCGCCGGTGTTCCGGATGTGAGTGTCAGGCTCCCGTCCAACATTTGCATCATCCGTCACAAGCGGGTAGCGTCGGCTCCTGCGGAAGCCCCCGACGGAGGGAGCCGAGATGCCGGTCAAGCGTGGACAGCACGCGCAGGACAGGCGGTGGCGGAGGCTGATCCTCCGCTACCAGTCGGGGGAGCGCGCGGCCGGGGACGAGCTCGTCCGCGACCTGCTGCCCTACGTGCGCTCGCTCGCGCGCCGCTACGGCAAGGGCGGGGATCGCGACGACCTCGTCCAGGCGGGCCTGCTCGGCCTCACGAAGGCGATGGCCGCCTATCGCGCCGACGGCGGCTCGTCCGTCGGCGGCTACCTGCTGCCGTGCGTCGCCGGCGAGATGCGCCGCCACCTGCGCGACACCGGGTGGGCCGTGCACGTCCCGCGGCCGCTGCAGGAGTCCGCGATGCGCGTGACGAGCGGCGTCAACGCGCTCACCGCGAGCCTCGGGCGCGCGCCGACCGTCCCAGAGCTCGCCGACGCCGTCGGCCTCAGCGAGGAGGCGGTGCTCGAGGGCCTCGAGGCCGGCCAGGCGTTCCGGGCCGGCTCGCTCGACGCCCCCGCGCCCGGCGACGGGCAGGCGGACGGGGCGCTCGCCGATCGCCTGGGCCGCGACGACGCCGGCCTGGACTGGGCCGAGGGCCGTGCGCTCCTGCGCCAGGCGCGCCGGCGCCTGGACCGGCGCGAGCGCCTCGTCCTGAGCCTGCGCTTCGACGAGGACATGACGCAGGCCGAGATCGCGCGCCACGTGGGCTGCTCGCAGATGCAGGTCTCGCGCGTGCTGCGCGGCGCCCTGGAGAAGGTGCGCGAGGAGGCGGCGATCGCGGCCTGATCGGCCGACGCCGCGCCCTGGCCGGATGTTGCATTGGAGCTTCGTCCTGCGCGCAGGGCAGAATGCCGCGTGGCCCTCTCCCCGCGCGCCCTGCAGCTGCTGCGCAGCGACCCCGAGCTGCACGCCTACGTCTCCGAGCTCGAGCAGATCGGCCTGGCCTTCCGGCGCGCGCCGGTGGGGATCGCGCTCGCCGCCCCCGACGGGCGCCTGCTGCAGGTCAACGCGGCGCTGTGCGAGACGCTGGCGCGGCCCGCGGGCGAGCTGCTGACGGCGCGGCTGGCCGACCTGTCGCACCCCGGCGACCGCGACGCCGACGCGCAGCCGCTGCGCGACGTGCTCGCCGGCCGGCTCGACCGCTACCGCGTGGAGCAGCGCTTCCGCCGCGGCGACGGCGGCGACGTGTGGTGCGAGCTGACCCGCCTCGCTCGTGCGCGACGAGGCGGGCGTCCCGGCCGGGCTCATCGCCCAGCTCGTCGACGTCTCCGAGCGCCGCCGGGTCGAGGACGACCTGCGCCACGCCGCCGACCACGACGTGCTCACCGGCCTCGCCAACCGCCGCCGCCTGCTGCGCGAGCTGACCCAGCAGATCGAGCGCTCCCGTCGCTACGGTGACGGCGGAGCGCTCGTGCTGCTGGACCTCGACAGGCTCAAGCAGGTCAACGACTCGCACGGCCACCCGGCCGGCGACGAGCTGCTCGTGCGCACCTCGCGCGCGCTGGCCGGGCGCGTGCGCGCGTCCGACGTCCTCGCGCGCGTGGGCGGCGACGAGTTCGCCGCGCTGCTGACGCGCGCGACCCCGGCCGAGGCGCTGTACGTGGCCGAGCAGCTCGTGGACGCCGCGCGCGCCGCCGACGCGTCGGTGAGCGCCGGCGTGGCCCCGATCGGCCTGGGGATCGGCGAGGCCGAGCGCGTCGTGGCCGCGGCCGACCGGGCGCTGTACGAGGCCAAGCGGGCGGGCGGCGACCGGGCGGTGTTGGGAACCACTCGCCCAGGGGGCTCGGGTCCCTAGCGAGAAGTCGCCGGGGCTCCTTCTCGGATACCGAAAGGTGAACGCATGACCGCTACTCGCGCCTGGCCCGATCCCGCCGTCACCGCCGACCTCGGCGCGCTGCGCGAGCGCGCGCCGCTCACGCACTGCCTCACGAACGTCGTCGTCACGAACTTCACCGCCAACGTGCTGCTGGCCGCGGGGGCGGCGCCCGCGATGGTGCCCGCCGTCGAGGAGGCCGGCGCGTTCGCCGCCGTCGCCGATGCGCTGCTCGTCAACGTCGGCACGATCACCGCCCCCGACGCCGAGGCGATGCGCGTCGCCGTGGCGTCGGCCGGCGAGGCCGGCACGCCCTGGGTGCTGGACCCGGTCGCCGTCGGCGCGCTGCCCCTGCGCACCGGCCTCGCGAGCGAGCTCGTGCGCCGGCGGCCGGCGATCGTCCGCGGGAACGGGTCGGAGATCCTGGCGCTCGCCGGCGCGTCCGGCGGCGGGCGCGGCGTGGACTCCACCGTCGGCAGCGAGGCGGCGCTCGACGCCGCCCGCGAGCTGGCGGCGGACACCGGCGCGGTCGTCGCCGTCAGCGGCGAGGTCGACCACGTGACCGACGGCGGGCGGGTGGTCGCGATCCCCGGCGGCGACGTGCTGCTCACGCGCGTGACCGGCGCCGGCTGCGCGCTGGGCGCGCTCATGGCCGCGTTCCTGGCGGTCAGCGCCACCCCGCTGGACGCCGCCGTGTCGGCCTCCGCGGTGATGGCGGCCGCGGCCGAGCGCGCGGCGGCCGGCGCCCGCGGGCCGGGCACGTTCGCGGCCGGGCTGCTCGACGAGCTCTCGCTGCTGGGCCGCTGAGCTACGCGCCGACGCTGGCCAGCGCGTCGGCCACGAGCGCGGCGCGGACCTGGTCGGGCGGCACCGGGAAGAAGCGCGGCAGCGCGCCCTCGCCGCGGCCGACGCCGACGCCCAGGCGCGCGAGCTGCAGCGCGCCGAGCGCCTTGCCCCACAGCAGGTTCGCCGTCAGCTCCGGGTCGTCGGCGGCGAACTCGCCGCGCTCGACGCCGTCGCGGATCGTGTCGACGAGGACGCCCACGCACTCCGACATGGCCAGGCCCAGGCGCAGCAGCACGCCCTCGGAGACGATCTCGACCAGCTCGGCGGCCGGGCGGCGCATCAGCGACAGGCAGCAGTCCAGGAACGCGGGGTGCTCGAGGCCGTAGTCGGCGAACCGCTCCGCGCACGCCACGAGCCGCTCGCGCGGCGGGGCGCCCCGGTCGATCGCGCCCAGCGAGCGCGCGAGCTCGTCGAGGTAGCGGGTCGCCGTCAGGACGAACAGCTCCTCCTTGGAGGCGAAGTGCCGGTAGATCAGCGCCTTGTTGATGCCGGCGAGGCGGGCGATCTCCTCGACCGGCGCGTCCTGGAGGCCCCGCTCGTCGAACAGCGCGCGGGTCGCGTCCACGATCTCCCGCTCCTGCCGGCGGCGTGCCGCGATCGTCATGGACGCGGAGTGTAACCGTCGTTTACACTGACCGCATGGCCGCCACCGAACCCGCCACGAAGCCCGGCTTCTCCCTCGAGCTGACCGACGACCAGCGCGACCTGCAGGCGTGGGTGCACGGGTTCGCCGAGTCGGTCGTGCGGCCGGCCGCCCACGAGTGGGACGAGCGCGAGGAGACCCCCTGGCCGATCATCCAGGAGGCGGCCAAGATCGGCCTCTACAGCTACGAGGGCCTCGCGTCGTTCTTCGCCGACGAGAGCGGCCTGACGATCCCGATCGTCAACGAGGAGCTGTTCTGGGGCGACGCGGGCATCGGCCTGGCCATCCTCGGCACCGCGCTGCCCGTCGCGGCCATCTTCGGGCAGGGCACCGGCGAGCAGATCGGCGAGTGGATCCCGCGCTGCTTCGGCACGCCCGACGAGCCCAAGGTCGCCGCGTTCTGCGCGTCCGAGCCCGACGCCGGCTCCGACGTCTCCGCCATCCGCACGACCGCGCGCTTCGACGAGAAGACCAACGAGTGGGTCCTCAACGGGCAGAAGGCGTGGGCCACGAACGGCGGGATCGCGGACGTCCACGTCGTCATCGCCTCGGTCGACCGGGAGCTGGGCGCGCGCGGCCACGCCGCGTTCGTCATCTCCAAGGAGGAGACGAAGGGCATCGAGCAGGGCGCCAAGGTCCGCAAGCACGGGCTGCGCGCCTCGCACACCGCCGACGTCCACCTCGACGACTGCCGCATCCCGGCCGACCAGGTGCTCGGCGGCAAGGAGAAGCTCGACGAGCGGCTCGCGCGCGTGCGCGAGGGCAAGCGCGCCCGTAGCCAGGCGGCGCTGCAGACGTTCGAGGCCACCCGGCCCACCGTCGGCGCGCAGGCGCTCGGCATCGCCCGCGCCGCCTACGAGTACGCGCTCGAGTACGCCAAGGAGCGCACCCAGTTCGGGCGCCCGATCATCGACAACCAGGCGATCGCGTTCACGCTGGCCGACATGAAGACCGAGATCGACGCGGCCCGCCTGCTCGTGTGGCGCGCGTCGTGGATGGGGCGCACCGGCAAGGCGTTCGAGAACGCCGAGGGCTCGATGTCGAAGCTGAAGGCCGGCGAGGTGGCCGTGTGGGCGACCGAGCGGGCGATCCAGATCCTCGGCGGGAACGGCTACACGCGCGAGTTCCCGGTGGAGCGCTTCCACCGCGACGCCAAGATCTACACGATCTTCGAGGGCACCTCGGAGATCCAGCGGCTTGTCATCTCGAGGGCGATCTCGGGCATGCACATCCGTTGACGGTTGGCGCGTAGAAGCTCGATGATGCGACGACGCCCAGGGTGCGGTGCGTCATCCTGAGCGCCGGACGCATGGATTCGAGAGCGATGGGAAGCTCGGAGGGGATGCCTCTGGCCACGCCGAAGCCGAAGACGCTGGCGGTCGATCTGCCGCCTGTGCCCGAGTCCGCCCGGCGCGCGCGCCGGGCGCTCGTCGCTGGTGGGCTGGACCCCGATCTCGACCACACCGTGTCGCTGCTCGTCGCCGAGCTGGTGACCAACAGCGTCCGCCACGCCGCGCGCGGCGGGGTGCGGGTGGAGGCGACGATGGTCGAGGGCTACGCGCGGGTGGAGGTCATCGACAACGGTCCCGCGTTCGATCCGGAGATCCGCCAAACGGTCAACGGCTTCGGCCTGCGTCTCGTCGACAAGCTCGCCTCCCGCTGGGGCGTCGAGCGCGAGGAGGACGGCAACCGCGTGTGGTTCGAGGTCGATCGGCGCCGCCGCCGCTTCGACCGCGAGCGCCCGCGCTGATGCCGCGCGGCCGCTGCGAAGAGGTCGTGGGACACTGTGGGTCAGACCCTGGAACCAGGAGCTTGAGAAACCGTGTCCGAAAACTCCTTTGGCGCCCGCGACACCCTGCGCGTCGGTGATCGCGAGCTCGAGTACTACCGCCTCGACGCGCTCCAGTCGCGCTACGACGTGGCGCGGCTGCCGTTCTCGCTGAAGATCCTCCTCGAGAACCTGCTGCGGACCGAGGGCAACGGCTCGGTCACCAAGGAGGACGTCGAGAAGATCGCCCGCTGGGACGCCAAGGCGGAGCCGACCGAGGAGATCGCGTTCTCGCCCGCGCGCGTGCTCCTGCAGGACTTCACCGGCGTGCCCTGCGTCGTCGACCTCGCGGCGATGCGCGACGCGATGGCCGAGCTCGGCGGCGACCCCGCCAAGATCAACCCGCTCGTGCCCGTCGAGCTGGTCATCGACCACTCCGTGCAGGTCGACTCCTTCGGCCTCGCCGACTCCTTCCGCATCAACGCCGAGCGCGAGTTCGAGCGCAACCGCGAGCGCTACGCGTTCCTGCGCTGGGGCCAGCAGGCGTTCGAGAACTTCGCCGCGGTCCCGCCGGACACCGGCATCGTCCACCAGGTCAACATCGAGTACCTGGCCCGCGTCGTCTTCGAGCAGGACGGCGTCGCGTTCCCCGACACGCTCGTCGGGACCGACTCGCACACGACGATGGTCAACGGCCTGGGCGTGCTCGGCTGGGGCGTCGGCGGCATCGAGGCCGAGGCCGCGATGCTCGGCCAGCCCGTCTCGATGCTGCTGCCGCAGGTCGTCGGCTTCAAGCTGTCCGGGGAGCTGGCCGAGGGCGCGACCGCGACCGACCTCGTCCTCACCGTCACGCAGATGCTGCGCCAGAAGGGCGTCGTCGGCCGCTTCGTCGAGTTCTTCGGCCCGGGCGTGCGCGCCCTGCCGATCGCCGACCGCGCGACGCTGGGCAACATGTCGCCGGAGTTCGGCTCGACGTGCGCGATCTTCCCGATCGACGCCGAGACGATCCGCTACCTCGAGTTCACCGGCCGCCCGCCCGAGCAGCTCGAGCTCGTCGAGACCTACGCCCGCGCCCAGGGCCTGTGGCTCGACGCCGACAGCGAGGAGCCGGTCTACAGCGACACGCTCGAGCTGGACCTCGGCGACGTCGAGCCGTCGATCGCCGGCCCGCGCCGCCCGCAGGACCGCGTTCCGCTCCGCGAGTCGGAGGAGCGCTTCCGCGAGGCGCTCAACGAGCACGTCCCCGAGGAGCAGACCCTGCAGGACGAGGCGGTCGAGGAGACGTTCCCGGCGTCGGACCCGATCGCGATCAGCCCCGAGGACGCCGACGTCGAGGTCGTCCACGAGCGCACCGAGCCGGCCAGCACGGCCACGATCCAGCAGAGCGCGGTCGATGTGACGCTCGCCGACGGCACGCGCACGCAGCTGCGCCACGGCGACGTCGTCATCGCCGCGATCACGTCGTGCACGAACACGAGCAACCCGTCGGTCATGCTCGGCGCCGGCCTGCTGGCCCGCAACGCGGTCCAGAAGGGCCTGAAGCGCAAGCCGTGGGTGAAGACGTCGCTGGCGCCGGGCTCGAAGGTCGTGACCGAGTACTACGAGCGCAGCGGCCTGAACGAGTACCTCGACGAGCTCGGGTTCAACCTCGTCGGCTACGGCTGCACGACGTGCATCGGCAACTCCGGCCCGCTGCCCGAGGAGATCTCGGCCGCGGTCCAGGAGAACGACCTGGCGGTCGTGTCCGTCCTGTCGGGCAACCGCAACTTCGAGGGGCGCATCAACCCCGACGTGAAGATGAACTACCTCGCGTCGCCGCCCCTCGTCGTCGCCTACGCGCTGGCGGGGACGATGGACATCGACCTCTACAACGACCCGCTCGGCCAGGACCAGGACGGCAACGACGTCTACCTGCGCGACATCTGGCCCACCGAGCAGGAGGTCGCCGAGACGATCGAGCACGCCGTGCAGGCGGACATGTTCCGCAAGAGCTACGGCGAGGTGTTCGAGGGCGACGAGCGCTGGCGCTCGCTCGACGTGCCCTCCGGCGACCGCTTCGCCTGGGACCCGGACTCGACGTACGTGCGCCAGCCGCCGTTCTTCGAGGGCCTGCCCGCCGAGCCGGCGCCGCTTCAGGACATCCACGGCGCGCGCGTGCTCGCCAAGCTCGGCGACTCGGTCACCACCGACCACATCTCGCCGGCCGGCTCGATCAAGAAGGACAGCCCGGCCGGGCGCTACCTCCAGGAGCACGGCGTCACGCCGAAGGACTTCAACTCCTACGGCTCGCGCCGCGGCAACCACGAGGTGATGATGCGCGGCACGTTCGCCAACATCCGCCTGCGCAACCAGATCGCGCCGGGCACGGAGGGCGGCGTGACGCGCAAGCTGCCCGAGGGCGAGGAGATGTCGATCTACGACGCCGCGATGCGCTACGCCGAGGAGGGCGTCCCGCTCGTGGTGATCGGCGGCCAGGAGTACGGCTCGGGCTCGTCGCGCGACTGGGCGGCCAAGGGCACGAACCTGCTCGGGGTGCGCGCGGTGATCGCCGAGTCCTTCGAGCGCATCCACCGCTCGAACCTGATCGGCATGGGCGTGCTCCCGCTCCAGTTCCGCGAGGGCGAGAACGCCGAGTCGCTCGGGCTCACCGGCGAGGAGGTGTTCGAGATCACCGGCGTCGCCGAGAAGCTCAACGCCGGCGAGGCGCCCCCGCGCGAGGTGACCGTGAAGGCCGGCGACAAGGAGTTCACGGCGCTGGTGCGCATCGATACGCCCAAGGAGGCGCAGTACATGCGCCACGGCGGCATCCTGCCGTTCGTGCTGCGCCAGCTCCTGGGGTAACGCTGGCCCAGGGGGTGAGGTTCCCACAGCGGGTGTGCGCCCTGGGGGCGAAACCCGCGGGGTGCCTGGGTCCTACGCCGCCTGACGCCGCCGCGCCGCGAGGCGGATCGCGTCGAACAGCTCGGGGAGGTCGGTCTCCTTGCCGACGACTCCCCGGGCGCCGGCGGCCAGCGCCTCGCGATGCAGGCTGCGGTCGACCGTGGCCGAGATCAGCAGCACCTCGGGCGCGGCCGGCTCGCGGCGCAGGAGGCGGCACAGGTCCAGCCCGTCGTGCGGCCCGAGGTGGACGTCGAGCAGCACGAGGTCGGGCCGCGTGCGGCGCACGAGCGCGAGCGCGTCGTGCGGCCCGACCGCGCCGCCGACCACGACCATCCCCGGCTCCGCGCGCAGGACGGCCTCCATCCCGGCGCGCACCACCGGGTGGTCGTCGACGACGAGGACGCGGATCACGGTGGCGATTCTCCCAGGCGGCCCCCGGCGCCCGGGGTACGGCTACCCCCCGACTCTGCGCAGTTTCCCGCAGCCGGTCTACGGCGGCGCCCCGATTCCGCGGGGCCGCATCAGGACCAATGTTGCTGCCATGAGAACGCTGCTTTCCAAGATCACCTCGGCCCGTCCGATCGCGATGGGCCTGGCCGCCGGCCTCGTCATCGCGGGGATCGGCGCCGTCATCGGCGGGAACTACGCCAACCAGGTCGTCCACGACCAGCTCGCGCCGCAGAAGATCGTCTTCCCCGCCAGCGCGGAGGAGGGCCTTCCTGAGAACCTCAGCCAGTACGCCGGGGCGAAGGTCGACACCGGCGCCGAGGCCAAGGCCTACGCCGAGGACTACATCGGCCTGCACCTGCAGGAGATGGCCGGTGGCAAGACCTACTCCGAGGTCAGCACCCTGGCGCGGCAGAACCCCGACGACGAGGAGCTCGCCGGCCAGCGCATGAGCCTCTTCATGGGCGAGACGCTGAAGGGCCTGCTGCTCAACGCGTGGGGCTGGAGCGTCGTCGGCACCGTCGCCACCGTCGCCGGCTGGACGCTGATCGGGCTGGGCGCCGTCCTGTTCGCCCTCCCGCTGGCCGCTGTCCTGATGGAGCGTCGCAAGGAGACCGCGGAGCGGGTCCCCGTCGCCCCCGCCGCCGCCTCCGGAGACTGACCCTCAGTCCGCCAACACGCGCTCCGCGAGAGCGCGGAAGAAGTCCCGCCGGGTGATGATCCCCATCACCCGGCGGTCGTCGTCGAGGACCGGGATCACCGAGACCCGGTGGTGGAGGTAGATCTCGGCCAGCTCGGCGTCGGAGAAGTCCGCTCCGACGTCGACGTGCTCGGTGAACGTGTGCCGGGCCACCGGCTCGTCGAGGCACGCGCGGCGGCGGTTGAGGTCGTCGTCCAGGGCGCGGCGGATGAAGTGCGCGCCCTTCAGCTCGCCCAGGTAGCCGGGGAAGATCGCCGTGACGAACTCGCGCTCGCCGAAGATGCCGGCGAAGCGGCCCTGGTCGTCGGCCACCGGCAGCGCCGTGACCTGCGCGTCGAGCAGGTGGCGCACGGCGTCGCGGACGGTGTCGTCGCCGGACAGGACGGGGACCTCGCGCACCAGCGGGCCGCCGACGGATTGACCGGTCACAGGTAGCGCACCCCCAGGTAGGCGGTCGACAGCAGCAGCGAGACGAGCACGACCGGCCCGCCCGCCTTCAGGAACGGCACGAACCCGATCGGCCGCCCGGCGCGCTCGGCCATCCCGGCCGCCGCCACGTTGGCCGCCGCCGAGATCAGGAGCAGGTTGCCGCCGAAGCACGCGCCCATCGCGAGCGCCCACCAATACGCGTTGTCGCCCGCGTTGTCCAGGTGGAGCTGCTCGACGACCGGGATCATCGCCGCGGTGAACGGGATGTTGTCGACGATCCCCGAGGCGATCCCCGACGTCCACAGGATCCCGATCAGCTCGGCGGTGCGGTCGCCGCCGGTCACGTCGGCGACGCCGTCGGCGACGTCCTCCATGAAGCCGGTGTGCTCGAGCGCGCCGACCATCACGAACAGCGACAGGAAGAAGAACAGCGTCGGCCACTCGATGCCCGACAGCGCCCCCGTCAGCGACTGGCGGCTGACGACGAGCATGAGCGTGGCGCCGACGAGCGCGACCGTCGCCGGCTCCAGGTGCAGCTGCTTGTGGAAGAAGAACGTGACGATCGTGAGCAGCAGCACGGGGACGGTGCGGCGCGCCTCGTCGGGGTCCTCGATCGACCGGCGGGCGTCGATCTCCATCACGCGCTCGTGCGCCTCGGACGACACCTGCAGCCGTTTGCGGTAGCCGAGGTACAGCAGGCCGGTGACGACGACGAGCACGACGAGCGAGATCGGCGCGAGGTTGCCGATGAACTGGCCGAACGTGAGGTCGGTGGCGCCGGCGATGAGGATGTTCGGCGGGTCGCCGATGAGCGTCGCGGTGCCGCCGATGTTCGACGCCATCACCTCGATGATGATCAGCGGGACCGGGTCGACGTCCAGCGCGTCGGCCAGCAGGAACGTGATCGGCACCATCAGCAGGACCGTCGTGAGGTTGTCCAGGAACGCCGACAGCACGCCCGTGGACAGCGCCAGCGCGATGACGACCTTCAGCGGCTGCCCGCCCGACAGCTGCGCGGCCCGGATCGCCAGGAACGTGTAGATCCCGGTCGTCTCCGTCAGGCGGACGATCAGCATCATCCCCGCCAGCAGGCCGAGCGTGTTCCAGTCGATCGCCTCGATGGCGACCTCCTGGTCGATCGTCTGCGTGATGAGCAGCAGCGCGGCGCCGACCATCGCCACCTTCGTGCGGTCGACGCGCTCGGTGGCGATGACGGCCAGCGCGCCGACGAAGATCGCGATCGCGACGGCCATGTGCGGGCGCGACGATAGCGGGCGCCCGGCGAACTAGTCTTCGACCGCATGTCGACACCTGCGCTGCTCCGTGACCTGCTGACGACGGCCGGGCCGTCGGGCTACGAGCGCCCGGCCGCCGAGGTGTGGCGCCGGGCGGCGCGGGAGTTCACCTCGGACGTGCGCGGCGACGTGATGGGCTCCAGCGTCGCCGTCGTCGGCGGCACCGGGCCGGCGCCGCTCGTCGCGATCGTCGGGCACATCGACGAGATCGGCCTCGTCGTCACGCACATCGACGACGAGGGGATGCTGTGGTTCACGAACGTCGGCGGCTGGGACCCGGTGATCCTCGTCGGCCAGCGCGTCGAGGTGCACACGCGCGACGGCGCGATCCCCGGCGTGGTCGGCAAGAAGCCGATCCACCTGCTCAAGCCCGACGACCGCAAGAAGGCGCCGGAGCTGACCGACCTGCACATCGACGTAGGGGCCAAGGACGGCGACGAGGCGCGCGAGCTGGTGCGCATCGGCGACGTCGCGGTGATCGCCGGCGAGCCCGTCGACCTGCCCAACGGCCGGGTCGCCTCGCGCTCGCTCGACAACCGCCTGGGCTGCTACGTGGCGCTCGAGGCCGCCCGCCGCGTGGCCGAGGCCGACGGCGCCGAGGCCGACGTGGCCGCCGTCGCGGTGGTCCAGGAGGAGACGACGTTCGGCGGGTCGACCACGACCGCGTTCTCCCTGGAGCCGAAGGTCGCGATCGCCGTCGACGTCACCCACGCCACCGACGCGCCCGGGATCGCGGTGCGCGAGCTCGGCAAGCACCCGCTCGGCAGCGGCGCCGTGATCTCGCGCGGGCCGATCGTGCACCCGCGCGTGTTCGAGCTGCTGCACGAGACCGCCGTCGGCGAGGGCATCCCGTTCACGATCGAGTCCCACTACGGCCGCGGCACCCACACCGACGCCGACGCGATCCACGTCTCGCGCGGCGGCGTCGCCACCGGCCTCGTGTCGATCCCGCTGCGCTACATGCACTCGCCGGTGGAGATGTGCCAGCTCGAGGACGTCGAGGCGGCGATCGCGCTGCTGGCCGCGTTCGCGCAGCGGCTCACCGCCGAGACCGACTTCCACCGCTAGGAGACCGCCCGTGGCCGACCGTCTGCTGCTCCTCTTCGACATCGACGGGACGCTGCTGCACCGGGCCACCGCCGAGCACGCGGCCGCGCTGCACGAGGCGATGCACGCGGTCTACGGCGTCGACACGACGTCGACGCGCGTGCCCGCCGCCGGGCGCACCGACCTGGAGATCGCGCGCGAGACGCTGCTCGTGCTCGGCCTGTCGGCCGCGCGCATCGAGGAGGGCTTCGCCGACCTGCGCGAGGCGGCGGCCGAGGCCTACGCGCGCCTCGTGCCCGACGACCTGAGCGCGACCGTGATCCCCGGCATGCGCGACCTGCTCGAGCGGCTGGCCGCGCGCGACGACGCGATCCTGTCGCTGGTCACCGGCAATCTCGAGGCGATCGCGCGCCTCAAGCTGCACGCGGCCGGGCTGGGCGGCTTCTTCGCGACCGGCCAGGGCGGCTTCGGCTCCGACAGCGTCGACCGCACCGACCTGCCGCCGATCGCGCGCCGCCGCGCGGGCACGCGCGAGCGGCCGCACCCGCGCGAGCGCACGCTCGTCATCGGCGACACGCCGCTCGACATCGCCTGCGCCCGCGCCGACGGCCTGGCCGTCCTCGCGCTCGCGACCGGCCCCCATCCGGCCGCCGACATCGCCGACGCCGACGCCGTGCTCACCGACGCGCACGCGCTCGGCGTCGAATTGGACCGCCGGCTGGCCTGAACCGCAGTAGGTTCGAGGTCATGCGAGTAGGAATTCTGACCGGAGGGGGCGACTGCCCCGGACTGAACGGCGTCATCCGCGCGGTGGTGCGCCGCGCCCACGGCTACGGCGACGGCGTCGTCGGCTTCCGCGACGGCTGGCGCGGGCCGCTGGAGAACGACGTCGTGCCGCTGCCCCTCGACGCCGTGCGCGGCATCCTGCAGCGCGGCGGCACGATCCTGGGGTCGTCGCGGACGAACCCGCTCAAGCGCGAGGACGGGATCGAGCGGGTGCGCCAGTCGCTGGCCGACCACTCGCTCGACGGGCTCATCGCGATCGGCGGCGAGGACACGCTCGGCGCCGCCGCCAAGCTGCACGAGGCGGGCGTGAACGTCATCGGCGTGCCCAAGACGATCGACAACGACCTCGGCGGCACGGACCGCACGTTCGGCTTCGACACCGCCGTGCAGGTCGCGACCGAGGCGATCGACCGCCTGCACACCACGGCCGAGTCGCACAAGCGCATCCTCATCCTCGAGGTGATGGGCCGCCACGCGGGCTGGATCGCGCTGCACGCCGGCCTGGCCGGCGGGGCCGACGTGATCCTCGTGCCCGAGCGGCCGTTCGACATCGAGGACGTCTGCAAGCGCCTGGAGCGGCGTTTTCAGCACGGGCGGCACTTCGCGATCGTCGTGGTGTCCGAGGGCGCGCTGCCGGCCGGCGGCGACATCGAGGCCTTCGGCGGCCAGACCGACGAGTTCGGCCACGTGCGCCTGGGCGGCATCGGGCAGCGCCTGGAGCGCGAGATCGAGGAGCGCACGGGCTACGAGACGCGGGCGACCGTCCTCGGCCACATCCAGCGTGGGGGCACTCCGACGGCGTACGACCGGGTCCTCGCCACGCGGTTCGGCGTGCACGCGATGGAGGCGGCGCACGAGGGGCGCTGGGGGATGATGACGTCGCTGCGGTCCAACCGGATCGAGCTGGTGCCGCTCGTCGAGGCGGTCAAGGAGCTGCGCACGCTCACCGACGAGGACCTGCGCGAGGCGGAGTGGCTGCTCGACTGACGCCGCCGCCTTCGGCTGAAAGCTAATCCTGTTAGTCTTCTGGCTATGCCTAGTAGCCAGAAGCTCACGCGCGTGACCCAGTACGGGCTGGTCAACGCGTACCTCGTGGCCGAGGACGACGGGCTGACGCTCGTCGACACCGGCCTGCCCGGGATGCAGCGGCCCGTCCTCGCCGCCGCGGAGCGCCTCGGCGCGCCGATCGTCCGCATCGTGCTCACCCACGCCCACGGCGACCACATCGGCGCGCTCGACGCGCTCGCGCGGCGGCTGCCCGACGCGGAGGTCGCGATCTCCGAGCGCGACGCGCCGCTGCTCGCCAAGGACCGCTCGCTGCGCGACGGCGAGCCGGCGGCCAAGCTGCGCGGGTCCTACCCGGGCGCCAGGACCCGGCCCGGGCGGCTGCTCGAGCCCGGCGATCGGGTCGGGTCGCTCGAGGTCGTCGCCGCGCCCGGCCACACCCCCGGCCAGATCGCGCTCCTCGACGTGCGCGACCGCACGCTGCTGTGCGCCGACGCGTACTCCACCCTCGGCGGCGTCGCGACGACCGCCCGGCCCAACCCGCGCTTCCCGCTCCCGGGCCTGGCCACCTGGCACCGGCCGACGGCCCTGGAGACCGCGCGGGCGCTGCGCGCGCTCGAGCCGGCGCGGCTGGCGCCGGGGCACGGGCGGGTGGTCGAGGACCCGCTGGCCGCGATGGACGCCGCGATCGCGCGGGGGGCCCGCTGATGGCGCGCCGCGGGCTCGACGCCGACCAGGTCGTCGACGCCGCCTGCGCGCTGGCCGACGCCGAGGGCCTGGAGGCGGTCACGCTCGCGCGGGTCGCGTCCGCGCTCGGCGTGCGGACCCCGTCGCTCTACAACCACGTCGCCGGCCTCGACGGGCTGCGCCGCGGCGTCGCGCTGCGCGGCGTGCGCGAGCTCACCGCCGCGCTGCGCGAGGCCGCCGTCGGGCGCGCCGGGGCCGACGCGGTGCGGGCGATCGCCCACGCGCAGCGCGACTACGCGCGCGCCCATCCCGGGCGCTACGCGGCGAGCGCGGTCGCGGCGCCCGCCGGCGACGAGGAGTGGGCGGCCGCGGCCGCCGAGGCGGTCGAGGTCATCCTCGGCGCGCTGCGCGGGCTGGAGCTGGCCGGCGACGACGCCGTCCACGCGGTGCGGGCGTTGCGCAGCGCGGTCCACGGCTTCGCCGCGCTCGAGATGGCCGGCGGGTTCGGGATGCCGATCGACGTCGACGCGTCGTTCGAGCGCCTGGTCGACGTGCTGGCCTCGGGCCTGGCCGGCGCGCGCTGAGCTACGCGAGCTCCCAGAGCGCGTCGCCGCCCATCGGGATGCGCCGCGCGACCGCCGAGAGCCGCTCGGCGGCCTCGTCGCGCGACAGCTCGCAGACCGCGGCGACCTCGGCCGTCGCCAGCGGCTCGCCCGCCCACTCGAGCAGCGCGCCGACCGACTCCGGCCGCGGGCGGCGCGCCACGCCGGGCAGCAGGTTGGCCAGCGCCACCTCGTAGACCGCGAACGGCTGGAAGCCGGGGATCGAGGCGACGACGTCCGCTTCGCGGATGCGCTCGATCTCGTAGGACGGGCACGTGTAGCGGCGCCCGCCCGGCCAGGCGGCGAGCTTGTGGTCGAGCACGCGCGCGGCGGGCGTGGGGTTGCGGGCCGCGGCGACGTCCTCCTCGAGCGTCTCGCGGACCGCCGGCTCGGCCATCCAGCCGAAGACCTCGTCGGGGTCCAGGCCGGCGTCGCGCGCGGCGGCGGCGATCGTCTCGTCCTCGTCGAGCAGCTGGGCGCGGCCGAGGTGGCGCAGGCGCAGCGCGCGCAGGATCGCGCCCTCGCGCTCGGGCGCGCGCAGCCGGGCGGCGACCACCGCCGTGCACGCCGGCAGCGTGGCCGCCGTGCGCGGGCGCTCGCGCGTGTCGATCGGCATCCCGTGCTCGTCCGCGAGGCGGGCGAACGACGCCGACTGCTTCGCCGGGGTGAAGCCCTTGTCCAGGTACTCCTGCGGGCTGCGGGCCAGCACGACCATGCGCCGCCGCCAGGCGACGTCGGCGTCGGCGTACAGCCACAGGATCCGCCAGCGGTGCGGCTCGGCGGAGAACGCGAACGGGCAGCCGGGGTCGGTGAACTCGGTGATCTCGATCGACATGAGGCGCGGAACGCTACCCAGGGCACGGCTCCGCCACGCCTGGCATCCTGAGCGGACCATGAGCTCACCCGTCCGACGTCCGTCCTACACCCCGCGGCGCAAGCGCGAGCAGCGCGCCTACATGGCCACGATGGTCGGCGGCACCGCCGCGCTCGTCACGGTCGTCACCGCGCTGCTCGCGCTGATCACGTCGTTCACGTGGACGATCCCGATCCTCGCCGCGATCGTCACGGTCATCTGCTTCCTCGTGTTCCGCAGCGCCGTCCGACGCTGATTCGGGCCTCGCGCGGACTCGTCCATCCGTCCACGCCCATTCAGTTTCGCTCCCGCGCGCGCGATGGATGACCAATTGTCCGTCACAGGGTTGTCGTCGGCGCGGTCGTCGCCGCCCTCGCGGTGGCCGCATGCGTCTCGGCGCTGAGCTGGGCCGGACGGCCCGATCACGCAGGTCCTCCGCCGCACGCAGGTCCTCCGCCGCACGCCGGCCCGCCGGAGCACGCCGGCCCGCCGCCGCATGCCAACGCGCCCGATCACGCCGGGCCGCCCGATCACGCCGGCCCGAAGCAGAACCCCGGGTCCGGGCAGGCGGGCGCGCCGCAGCAGGCCGCCGGGGCCGAGGAGAGCGGCGCGCCCGGGCAGTCGGGCAGCGCCCCCGGCCAGGCGGGCAGCGCTCCGGGCCAGTCGGGCAGCGCCCCCGGGCAGTCGGGCCAGTCGTCCGGCGGCGGCGGACCCGTCGCCGGCTCGGGCAACCAGGCCGACGCGGGCGCCGGCACCGCGCTCCCGGTCGGCGATCCGCTGCCCGAGGCCGAGGGCCCGCCGGTCCTCGCCGAGGCGGCCGTGGCGCGGCCCGAGCGCGGCACCGTGCTCGTCCGCCTGCCCGGCTCCGGCGAGCTCGCGCCGCTGCAGACCCTCTCGGAGATCCCGGTCGGCTCGCTCGTCGACGCGCGCAACGGCCGGCTCGTGCTGCGCACGGCGCTGCCCGGCGGCGGCGAGCAGGCGATCGTCGTCGGCGAGGGCCAGTTCACGCTGCGCCAGGGCCCCAACGGCATGACGAGCCTGCTGCTGCAGGGCGGCGACTTCTCGACCTGCCCGTCGGCCGGCAGCTCCCCCGCGGCCCCGCGGGCCACCGCGGCGCGGGCGAAGACGCGCGGGAAGAGCTCAGAGGTCCGGCGGCTGTACACGAAGGACGACAAGGGGAAGTTCCGCACCCACGGCGCCAACAGCGTGGCGACCGTGCGCGGCACCGAGTGGCTCACGATCGATCGCTGTGACGGCACGCTGACCGTCGTGCGCGAGGGTCGCGTTGCCGTGCGCGACCAGCGCCGCGACCGCACGGTCGTGGTGCGCGCCGGCGAGCGTCACCTCGCCCGTGCGACGTCCTAGCCGCCGTTTCCTGACGCTGGCCGTGGCGGCGGTCGCCGCGATGGGGGTCGCGCTGGCCCTGGACGCGACCGGCCTGCTGGACCGCTCCGAGGCCGAGACCGTCGCGGCGCGCCAGCACCTCCTGCCCGCCCACCCGCCGTCCGACGTCGCGGTCGTCGGCATCGACGAGGAGACGTTCGCCGACCTCGACCGCGCCTGGCCCTTCCCGCGCCGCCTGCACGCGCGCGTGATCGACCGCCTGCGCGAGTCGGGGGCGCGCACGATCGTCTACGACGTCCAGTTCACCGAGCCGACGCGGCCGGCGCAGGACATGGCGCTCTACCGCGCCCTGGAGCGGACGCCGGGCACCGTGCTCGCGACCGGCGAGAGCGACGAGCGCGGGCGCACGAACGTCCTCGGCGGCGACGACAACCTCGCCGCGGTCGGGGCGCGCGCGGGCGCCTCGAACGTCGACGTCGGCCCCGGCGGCCGCGTGAGCCGCTACCGGACCCACGTCGGCCGCCTCGCGACGCTCCCGGTCGTCACGTCCGAGGTGGCCACGGGCCGCCGGCCCCCGGCGAGCGCGTTCGAGGAGGGGAGCGCGTGGATCGACCTGCGCGGGCCCGCGCGCACGATCCCGACGCTGTCGTTCTCCGACGTCCTGCGCGGGCGGTTCGACCCGTCCGACGTGCAGGGGCGGATCGTCGTGGTCGGCGCGACCGCGGCGACGTTCCAGGACTACCACGAGACGCCCGCCGGGGAGATGACCGGCGTCGAGCTGCAGACCAACGCGATCTGGACCGCGCTGCACGACAACCCGCGCCGCGACGCGCCCGCCTGGGTCGCGCCGGTCGCGATCGTCGTCGCCGCCGCAGCGCCGCCGCTGCTGGCGCTCGTCGCCCCCCTGTGGCTGACCACGCTCGCCGCGCTCCTGCTCGCGGCGGCGTGGGCGCTCGTGGCGCAGTGGGCGTTCGCGCGCGGGGTGGTGCTGCCGGTCGCCGCACCGCTGGCCGCCGTGGCCGCCGGGCTGCTCGGCGCGATCGTGGGCGGCTACGTGCTCGCGCACCGCGACGGGCGCAGGGCCGCACGGCGCGCCGCCGAGCTCGACGAGGCCGTCCGGCGGCGCACCCGCGAGCTGCGCGACACGCAGCTCGAGATCCTGCAGCGGCTCGGTCGCGCCGCCGAGATGCGCGACGACGAGACCGGCGCCCACATCCAGCGCATCGCCGCGCTCGTGCGCGGCGTCGCGCGCCACCTCGGGCTGCCCGAGGACGACGTCGAGCTGCTCGAGCACGCCAGCACGCTGCACGACGTCGGCAAGGTCGGCATCCCCGACCGCATCCTCCTCAAGCCGGGCCCGCTCGACGCGGACGAGCGCGCCGAGATGCAGCACCACACGACGCTCGGCGGCGACATCCTCTCGGGGTCGGACTCGCCGGTCGTGCAGATGGCCGAGCTGATCGCGCGCACGCACCACGAGCGCTGGGACGGCACCGGGTATCCCGCCGGCCTGCGTGGCGAGGAGATCCCGCTGGCCGGGCGCATCACCGCGGTCTGCGACGTCTTCGACGCGCTCGTGTCGCAGCGGCGCTACAAGGAGGCCTGGCCGCTGGACCAGGCGCTGGCGACGATCGCCGAGGCCAGCGGCAGCCAGTTCGACCCGCGCGTCGTCGAGGCGCTGCTGGCCGTCGTCGGCGGCCCGCAGGCGGCGGTGGCCTACCCGCCGCCCGAGCTCGTCCAGGTCTCGCCGGCCGAGACGCGCTCGTAGCCGATCCACAGCGCGTTCATCGTCGTCGCGACGAGCTGCTCGCGCGGGACCTCCGGGTGGTCGACCCACCACAGCGCCAGCCCCTGCATCGTGGCGCGGAACACCTCCCAGACGAGGAGCCGGCCGGCGGGCGAGCCGCCGGTCGCCTGCATCGCCGGCTCGCTCTGCAGGCGCGGGATCATGTGGTCGCGGCTGGCGGTCTCGACCTCGCGGTGGATCGCGTCGACCTCCGGGTCGCCGGTCGCGCCGCGAAACAGGACGCGCGAGGCGAACGGGTGCGCCTCCACGTAGGCGAACCACGCCTCGACCGCGCGCCCGAGCCGCTCGCCGGCCGGCGCGTCGGCGCCGAGGTGCTCGATCCAGATCGCCTGCAGGTCGGCGAAGTGGCGCTCGAGCAGCCGCCGGTAGAGCGCCTGCTTGGACGGGAAGTGGTCGTAGACGACCGGCACCGACACGCCCGCGCGGCGGGCGATCTCGCTCATGCCGGCGCCGTGGTAGCCGCGCTCGGCCACGACCTCGGTGGCGGCCAGCTCGATGAGCTCGCGGCGCTCGGCGGCGGGCAGGCGGCGGCGGGGCTTGGTGGGCTCGCTTGACAACCTAGTGGTCGCTAGGTAGCGTCGGTCGCGCAACCTAACGAGGAGTAGGTTACCGATGGTCCTCTCCGTCCACCTCACGCCCGCGAGCGCCCCGCGGGCGCTCGCCCGCCTCCGCCGGCGGCCCCGCTCGTCCGACGGCCTGATCTGGTCGGCCACGACGCTCACCGCGCCGCTGGGCGGCGGCGCGCCGCCCGCGGTCGACGGCAACGCGCTGATCGCCGCGTGGCGCGACGACGCCGCGCTCGACGCGTTCCTCGCCGCCGACCCGCTCGCCGCGGACCTCGCCGGCGGCTGGCACGCGCGCCTGGAGCCGCTGCGCGCCTACGGCGAGCTGCCCGAGCTGCCCGGCCTCGGGCGCCCGGAGCAGCCGGTCGATCCCGGCGAGCCCGTCGTCGTGCTCACGCTCGGGCGCACGAAGCTGCACCGCCTGGGCCCGTTCCTGCGCGCCAGCGCCCCGGCCGAGCGCGCCGCCGCGTCGCACCCCGACGTGCTGCTGTCGAGCGCGCTCGCCCGCCCCGCGCGGTTCGTGGGGACGTTCTCGCTGTGGCGAAGCGCCGAGGCGATGCGCGCCTACGCGACCGGGCCCGGCGGCCCCCACGCGCGCGCGATGGACGCCGACGCGCAGCGCCCGTTCCACCGCCAGCAGCTGTTCGCGCGGTTGCGGCCCACGCGCACGGCGGGCGCGTGGCGGGGCGTCGCCGACCCGCTGGCCGCCGGCGTGCCGGTCGCGGCCTAGCTGCGCGTCAGCTTCTTGTAGGCGATGCGGTGGGGCCGGTCGGCCTCGTCGCCCAGGAGCTCGCGCCGGTGCTCCTCGTAGGCCTCGAAGTTGCCCTCGAACCAGGTCACCTGCGAGTCGCCCTCGAACGCGAGCACGTGCGTGGCGACGCGGTCCAGGAACCAGCGGTCGTGGGAGATCACCACCGCGCAGCCGGCGAAGTCCAGCAGCGCCTCCTCGAGCGCGCGCAGCGTGTCGACGTCGAGGTCGTTCGTCGGCTCGTCGAGCAGCAGCAGGTTGCCGCCCTCCTTGAGGAGCTTGGCCAGGTGCACCCGGTTGCGCTCGCCGCCGGAGAGGTTGCCGACCTTCGCCTGCTGGCTGGAGCCCTTGAAGTTGAACGAGGAGCAGTAGGCGCGCGAGTTCATCTTGCGGTCGCCGACCTGGATCTGCTCGTCGCCGCCGGAGATCTCCTCCCACACGGTCTTGTCCGGGTCCAGCGCGTCGCGCGACTGGTCGACGTAGGCCATCTGCACGGTGTCGCCGATCGTGAGCGTGCCGCCGTCGGGCTGCTCCTGGCCGGTGATCATGCGGAAGAGCGTCGTCTTGCCGGCGCCGTTGGGGCCGATCACGCCGACGATGCCGCCGCGCGGAAGGTCGAAGCTGAGGTCGTCGATCAGCAGCCGGTCGCCGAAGCCCTTGCGCAGGTGCTCGGCGCGCACGACCACGTCGCCCAGCCGCGGCCCCGCCGGGATGTGGATCTGGACCTGGTCGAGCTGGACGTTGCGCTCCTGGGCCAGCAGCGCCTCGTAGTTGTTCAGGCGCGCCTTGGCCTTCTTGCGCCGGCCCTTGGGGTTCTGGCGCACCCACTCCAGCTCGGCCGCGATCGTCTTCTGGCGCGCCTTGTCGGCCTTCTCCTCCTGGGCCAGGCGGGCCTGCTTCTGCTCCAGCCACGAGGAGTAGTTGCCCTCGAACGGCAGGCCGCGGCCGCGGTCGAGCTCGAGGATCCAGCCGGCGACGTTGTCGAGGAAGTAGCGGTCGTGGGTGACCGCGACGATCGTGCCCGGGTACTCGGCCAGGTGGCGCTCCAGCCAGGCGACCGACTCGGCGTCGAGGTGGTTGGTGGGCTCGTCGAGCAGCAGCAGGTCGGGGCGGCGCAGCAGCAGCCGGCACAGCGCCACGCGGCGGCGCTCGCCGCCGGAGAGCGTCGAGACGTCGGCGTCGCCCGGCGGCAGGCGCAGCGCGTCCATCGCCTGCTCGAGCTGGCTGTCGAGGTCCCAGGCGTTGCGGGCGTCGATCTCCGCCTGCAGGCGCGCGAACTCGTCCGCGGTCTCGTCGGAGTAGTTCATCGCCAGCTCGTTGAAGCGCTGGAGCAGCGCCTTCGTCTCGGCCACGCCGTCCTCGACGTTGCCCTTGACATCCTTGGACTCGTCGAGCTGCGGCTCCTGCTCGAGCAGCCCGACGGTGGCGCCGGGGGCGAGCTGGGCGTCGCCGCGGAACTCGGTGTCGAGGCCCGCCATGATCTTCAGCAGCGACGACTTGCCGGTGCCGTTGAGGCCGAGCACGCCGATCTTGGCGCCCGGCAGGAACGCCAGCGTGACGTCCTTGACGACCGTCTTGTCCGGAGGGAACTCCTTCGTCAGACGGTGCATCGTGAAGATGTACTGGTGGCTGCTCATGCAGCCCTCCAGGCTAGCCCGCCGGCTGCAGCACGCGGTGCTCCACGTCGTGCTCTCCGTGGGCGATCAGCACGTCGTGGGTCATGGCCGGCGGGAACAGCCCGTGGTCGACCACGCCGACCGCCGCCGCCAGCCGCGCGGCCAGCGCCGCGGGGTCGCCCACCTCGCCGCGGTAGTCGGCGATCACGCCGTTGTCGGGGCTCGGCGGCCACCCGGCGCGCACCTCGACCGGCCCCAGGTCCTGCAGGCGGTGCAGCGTCGCCGCCAGGCCGAACGCGAGCAGCTCGAGCGGGACCGGCGCGTGGAGCGCGTCGACGAGCTTGTTGTCGCCGACGATGACGACGAACCGGCGGGCGGCCGCGGCCACCGCCTTCTCGCGCGTGTGCGCGCCGCCGCCGCCCTTGACGATCCAGCCCTCGGGCGTGACCTGGTCGGCGCCGTCGATGGCGATGTCGAGCTCCTCCAGCGTGTCGAAGGACTCGACGGGCAGCCCGAGCGCGCTCGCCTGCTTGGCCGTCTCCACCGAGGTGGCCACGCAGCGCAGGTCGCGCAGGCCGCGCGCGGCGAGGGCGGGGAGCAGGTAGGCGACGGTCGAGCCGGTCCCCAGGCCGACCCGCATCCCGTCCTGCACGAGCTGGGCGGCGGCCTCGGCGGCGGCCTTCTTGACGGGGTCGATCGGGTGCATGGCGCGAACGTATCGCGTGCGGTGGCGGCGGTACCCTGAACGGGGTGAGCGCGGTCTTCGACATCGAGCAGGCGATCCTGCTGCTGGAGCTCGAGCCGCCGTTCGGGAAGCGCGAGGTGCAGCTCGCCCGCCGCCGGCTGGCGAAGGTCTGGCACCCCGATCTGGCGCCGCCCGGCAAGCAGTTCGAGCACGAGCGCCACCTGAAGGCGATCAACCTCGCCGCCGACCAGCTCGAGCAGCTTGCCGAGGGCTCGCGCGGCGGGAAGGTGTCGCGCAACGCGGTCAAGGTCAACGCGGCCGCCGCCCGCGCCGCGCGCGCCGAGGAGGGCCGCCGCGCCTACGAGCGCGAGCAGGCCGCCCGCGCCGCCGCGGCCGAGCGCCAGAAGCACGATCCGTTCGGCGACCGCACGCCCGACCACTCGGTCGTGCACCGCTACGCGCGCTGCGTCTCCTACCCCGAGTGGGGCGTGGGCACGGTCAGCGGCATCTACTTCACCGGCGACGGCGACAACGTCCAGCAGTGGGCGCGCGTGAAGTTCGCGCCCGGCGTGCGGACGGTCCCAGCCGGCTCGCTGCAGTTCGTCGACTTCTCCAAGCCCGACCCCGGCGCCGAGCGCGTGCAGCGGTTCATGACCGCCGCCCAGCACGCGATGGCCGAGGGCGACTACCCGCTGGCCGCCCAGCGCCTCATCTACGCGCGCGACGCCGAGCCGACCAACGCGGCCGTGCTGCGCCTGATGACGCTGGCGTTCTGGCAGGGCGGCGATCTCGCCGCGGCGGGGCGGGCGATGCGCGACTGGGCGCGGGTCGAGGGCGACCGCCCGACCCCGCACCGGTTCGCCGCGCGCATCTACGAGGACATGGGCGCGATCGACCTCGCCGCCGAGGCGGCCGAGCGCGCCGCCGACCGCGCGCCCACCGACGGCGACGCGTGGGAGCGGCTGGGCCGCCTGCGCCTGCGCCTGGGCGACCGCGAGGCGGCGATCGACGCGCTCGAGACGGCGCGGCGGCTGGAGCCGACCGTCAGCGGCCTGCTCGACCTGGCGCTGGCGCTGCAGCTCGCCGGCGACGTGGGCGGCGAGGTCTCGGCGTGCGAGCAGGCCACGATCCTGGGTCCCGACGACCCGGCGGCGTGGAGCCGTTACGCGCACGCGCTCGCGCGGACCGACCGCGTGAGCGAATGCCTCCAGGCGTGCGACCGCGCGCTCGAGCTCGGGCCGGATCCCGAGGTCGCCGACCTCGCGGAGCGGATGCGCAGCGCGCTGCCGCGCGAGCTGCACGCGGCCTGACGCGCGCGTCCCCGTGGCCCGGGTCAGGCCATCCCTCGCCGTGCTCGCGCTGGTCGCCCTGCTCGTCGCGGGCTGCGGCGGCGACGGCGGCGACGAGCCCGCGGGCGCGCCGACCGGCACGACCTACCGCTCCTCGCTGAGCGCCTCCAACGGCGAGGAGCTCGAGCGCGACGCCGACCGCTCGGCCGAGGGCGTCGAGGGCGCCTCGGTCTGCACGCTGCTGCCGGCGCGCGAGGTGCGCCACGTCATCGGCCGGCCCGACCTGCGCGCCCGCCGCAACGACTCGCTCGACCTGTCGCAGTGCCGGTACGGCCACGGCCGCGCGGTCGTGCGCGTGATGCTCGACGGCGCCGCCGACGCCACCCGCCGCTACTTCAACCAGCTCTCCGAGGCCTACCAGAAGTTCAACACGATCCCGAGCCTGCGCGCCCGCGACGTCCCCGGCGTCGGCGACGACGACACCTACGGCGGCGTCGGCGCGTTCTGGACCCGGGGGCGGCTGCAGCTCGTCGCCTTCCACGCCGAGCGCATCGCCCGCGTCATGGTCAACGTCCCCGGGCAGACCGACGCCGCGGCCAAGCGGGACGCGATCGCGCTGACGAAGCGCCTGTTCGCGCGCCTGCCCGCCGCGCGCGACGGCTGACGCCGGCGGCCATCCGCCGCCCGCGGTACGGTGCCGAACGATGCGCCTCATCGTCGCCCGCTGCGAGGTGCGCTACTCGGGCCGGCTCACCGCCGTGCTGCCCGACGCGCTCCGGCTGATCATGATCAAGTCCGACGGCTCGGTGATGGTCCACGCCGACACCGGCGGCTACAAGCCGCAGAACTGGATGACGCCGCCGACGGTCATCGAGGAGTCGCAGGACGCGATCGTCGTGCGCAAGCTCAAGGGCGAGGACCGGCTGGACATCGCGATCAGCGAGATCGTCTCCGACGTCACCCACGACATGGGCGAGGCCGCGGCGCTGGAGAAGGACGGGGTCGAGCGCGACCTGCAGGAGCTGCTGGCCGAGCAGCCGCACTGGTGCGGCGAGGGGCTGCGGCTCGTGCGCCGCGAGTGGCCGACCGACATCGGCCCCGTCGACCTCATGTGCCGCGACGCCGACGACGAGTGGATCGCGGTCGAGATCAAGCGGATCGCGACGATCGAGGCCGTCGAGCAGCTCACGCGCTACCTCGAGCGCATCCGCCTGGACCCGGCGCTCGGCTCGTGCCGCGGCGTGCTGGCCGCGCAGTCGATCAAGCCGCAGGCGCGCACGCTGGCCGAGGCGCGCGGCATCACCTGCGTCGAGGTCGATCTCGCCGTGCTGCGGGGCGAGCGCGAGCCCGAGCTGACGCTGTTCGGCTGAGCGTCCGCGCGCCGACGGGCTGGCCCGTCCGGCGACGCGGTGTGGACCATGTGGCGCTGTGCCGGCCGCCGCGGCGCTGGCACCCTGCGCTCATGTCCAGCCAGCGTCCCCCGCAAATCGTGGCATTTGGCGGCGGCGGCTTCTCGATGGAGGCCGGCAACCCGCTGCTCGACGACTACGTGCTGTCCCTCACCGGCGTGGAGCGGCCGCGGGTCTGCTTCCTGCCCACCGCCAGCGGCGACGCCGACCACTACATCACGCGCTTCTACCGCGCGTTCAGCGGTCGCGCGCTGGCCACGCACGTCTCGCTGTTCCGCGAGGAGCGCGGCGAGGACCGGCCGTTCGCCGAGCGGCTGCTGGAGCAGGATCTGATCTACGTCGGCGGCGGCAGCGTGAGCAGCCTGCTGGGGACCTGGCGCGCGCACGGCGTCGACGAGGTGCTGGCCGAGGCGTGGGAGCGCGGGATCGTCCTGTGCGGCCTGAGCGCCGGGTCGCTGTGCTGGTTCGCCGACATCGTCAGCAAGTTCAACGGCCCGCCGCGCCGCGTCGCCGGGCTCGGGCTGCTCCCGTACTCCAACGCCGTCCACTACGACTCCGACCCGCAGCGCCGCACGTCGTACCATCGCCTCATGACCGAGGGGATGCTCGACGGCTACGCGGCGGCGGACGGCGCCGCGCTGCACTTCGTCGGCCGTGACCTCGAGCGGGTCGTCAGCTCGCGCCCGGAGGCGCGCGCCTACCGCGTCGCGTGGCAGCGCGGCCGGGTGGTGGAGACCGAGCTCGAGACGCGCTACCTCGGAGCCACCCAGCCGTCCTCGACGGCCCTTGCCGCCTGAGCGGCGCCCGCGCCGCATCTTCGCCATGGGCGGGGGTGGGTTCACGATGGAGCCCGACAACCCCGCGCTGGACCACTTCCTGCTCACGCTCCTGGAGCCGCGCGAGCCGCGCCTGCTGTTCCTGCCGACCGCCAGCGGCGACCCGCGCGAGCAGCTGCACCGCTTCCACGCCTGCTACGACGGCACCGGCTGCACCACGACGGTGCTCTCGCTCTTCCGCCTCAACGAGCACGCGGTCGACCTCGAGGAGCTGGTCCTCTCGCAGGACCTCGTCTACGTCGGCGGCGGCTCGATCCGCAACATGCTCGCGATCTGGCGCGAGCACGGCCTCGACCGGCTGCTGCGCGAGGCCTACGCGCAGGGCACGCTCCTGGCCGGGCTGAGCGCCGGCGCGATGTGCTGGTTCACCGGCGGCATCACGAAGTCCGGCGGCGCGCCCGCGCCGGTCCGCGGTCTCGGCCTGCTGCCCGACTCGCTGTCGGTCCACCGCGACGGCGAGCCCGATCGCCTGCCCGTCTACCGCGAGGCGGTCCGCAGCGGGGAGCTGCCGCCCGGCTGGGCCGCCGACGACGGCGTCGGGTTGCTGTTCGAGGACGAGACGCTGGTGCGCGCGGTGTCGTCGCGGCACGGGGTCGGCGCGGCGCGCGTCGAAGCCGACGGGACCGAGACCGAGCTCGAGGTCACCGAGCTCCCGCGCGAGCCCGACCCGCACCTGCGGCCGGTCCCGCACGACATCGCCGAGTTCCGCGCGCTCAGGCGGGCTCGAGGCTGAGCACGACCTGCAGCGCGAACAGCTCGGGCCGCGCGCGCACCGCCGCGGGGCGCAGGCGGCCCAGCGCCGGCAGCCGGCCCTCCAGCGGCAGCGGCGCGCCCGCGAAGCGCTCCTCGACCACCCGGAAGCCGGCGTCGCGGGCGAGCGCGTGCGCGCCGGCGCGGGTGAACCAGCGCAGGTGCGTGCGGTCGAACAGCCCGTGGTCGGCGCGCGGGAAGCGCCCGCGCAGCAGCTCGCGGCGGCCGGTCCAGTGGGCGATGTTGGGGATCGAGACGATCGCGCGGCCGGCGGCGAGCGCCTGGCGCAGCACCGGCTCGGGCTCGCGCAGGTGCTCGAGCACGTCGACGAACAGCACGACGTCGAACGCCGAGGCGTCGAGCGCGACCTCCTCGACGTCGAACTCCAGGACCGAGATCCCGCGCTCGCGGGCGACCGCGGCGGCGCGCGCGTCGGGCTCGACGCCGACGACCTCGCAGCCGAGCTTGGTCAGCTCGACGTCGAGGTAGCCCTCGGCGCAGCCGACGTCGAGCACGCGCGCGCCGCGCGGAACGAGATCGAGCACGTGGCGGTGGGCCTCCGACAGCCCGTGCGCCTCGACGAGCGCGCCGTACGGCGAGACGGCCTGCGTCACGACTCGCCCCACAGGGTCACGACGAGCGAGCGCGGGCCGCCGTGGTCGCGGTGCTCGCACAGGTACACGCCCTGCCAGGTGCCGACGGCCAGGCGCCCGTCGCGCACGGGCAGGAGCAGGTCGCTGCCGGTCAGCGAGGACTTGATGTGCGACGGCATGTCGTCGGGCCCCTCCAGCGTGTGGGTCCAGTAGGGCGCGTCCTCGGGCACCGCGCGGTCGAACCAGGAGCGGAAGTCGCGCCGCACGTCGGGGCTGGCGTTCTCGTTCAGCGTCAGCGACGCCGACGTGTGGCGCAGGAACAGGTGCGCCATCCCGATCCGCAGCTCGCGCAGCTGCGGCACCTGCCCGAGGACCTCGTCGGTCACGAGGTGGAAGCCGCGCGGGCGCGGCCGCAGCTCGACGAGCGCCTGATGCCACATGCGACCGGAGGCTAGATGATCGATGCCCCGCGGGACCGATCTCAGCCGAGCCGGGCGACGCGCATGTCGACCCGCTCGCCGCGGAACGGCACGTCCTCGGCCTCCAGCCGCGCGCGCTGGGCGTCGCCCTTGGCCAGCGAGCCGTCGGCGCGCACGACCCGCCACCAGGGCAGGTCGGGGTCGTCGCTGCGCGACAGGACCTGGCCGGCGAACCGGGGCGCGCCGGGCGACAGGTCCGAGTACGCGCGCACGAAGCCGGGCGGGATCTCGCGGACCCGGGCCAGCACCTGCTCGGCGCGCGCGGACATGGCCCGACGCTACATCAGGTTCGGCGTGTGCAGCTCGGAGAGGTACCTGGCGGTCGCCGGGTCGAAGCCGGCCGCGCGCAGGCGCCGCTGGCGGTTGTCGTGCATCGTCACGAGCAGCGCCTGCACCTCGGCGGCCGCCTCCGACAGCTCGGCCGGCTGGCGCGAGCGCGCGCTCATCAGCGTCAGGGCCTCGCTCAGCAGCGGGCTGATCCCCGACAGGCTCGTGAGCTTGGCCGCGCGCGCCTCGGCGGCGGCGACGAGCGCGGCCGCCGCGTCCGGGTCGCCGGCGATGCGCCTGCGCACGTGCGCGATCCCGAAGTGGACGTGGCGGCGCTCGTCGCGATGGGCGAGACGGGCGGCGGTCGCGGTCGCCGCGTCGGGCGCGTGGCGCTCGACGAAGCGCAGCAGGTCCAGGAACGTCCCCTCGCCGAGCACGTTCAGCAGCAGCGCCGCGTTGCTGAAGTCGTGCTCCTCCAGCAGCGTGTGCAGCGACAGCTCGGTCGAGGCGAGCGCGTGGCTGCGCACGCCGCCGGCGACCGCGCGCTTCGTGAACACCTCGAGGTGGCGCGCCTCGTCGTGCACGTGGCTGGCCAGCCACAGCAGGACCTCGGCGTACTGCGGGTTGACCTGCGGCAGGAACCGGGCCGGCACGTAGAACGCGGCGTACTCGTTCTGGGCGATGTACGTCATCACCTGGCTGACCGCGCGCTCGACGTCGTCGGGCAGGCCGGCGGCCGCCTCCCACGGGATGTCCTCGGTGGCGTCCCACTGCTCGCGCGCGGCGATCTCGGCCAGCAGCGCCAGCTCGCGCGCCCACAGCCGGTCGCGCTCGCTCAGCGCCCAGTGATAGCGCGGGCCGCCGGGCTCGGCGATCGCGCCGAGCGGGACGAGCCCGCCGGCGGGCGGGGCGTGCGCCGGCGCCGGGCCGGTGGCCGCACGGACCTCGTCGAGCCCGAGCCGGCCGTCGGCGCCCAGCGGCTCGGCGCGCGGCGGCGCCTCGTCGCCGAGGACCCGGCGCGCGCTGCCGCGGCGGATCGTCACGCGCTGGGCGGCGCGCCGGCCGTCGGACGCGGTCTGGCCGACGAGCTCGTGCCCGGCCAGCCGCGTCCAGGCGGCCAGCTCGTGCGCGATCCCCGGGGAGGCGACCTGGACCTCGAGCCGCTCGCCCGGCGCCACCCCCTCCAGGGCGGCGGCGACGAGCACCTCCAGGCCGGCGCCGAGCTCGAGCTCGTCGGCGACCACCCGGCGCGGCGTCATCACAGGTAGCCCTGCGCGCGCATCGCCGCGGTCAGGTCGGCGTAGCCCGACTTGTCCGCGGGCAGCCAGCGCTTGACCCCTTCGAGATCCATCTCGGTCCGCACCGAGGCGTCGTCGTAGCTCATCGTCAGCAGCGCCTGCGCCCACGCGCGGCCGCCCTCGAACGAGGGCAGCGCGGTGAAGTTGCAGTGGTAGTACGTCGGGCTGCGCCACGCGATCTCGAGCCCGTCGGTCTCCTGCGGCGCGCTGGTGCGCAGCAGCGCCCAGGTGGCGTCGCCGATCGCGCCCGCGTCGGCGCGGCCCTCGCGCAGCGCCCGCAGCACGTGCAGCTCCGAGTCGCCCGTGTCGCCGTGCTTGCCGAGATCGGTGTCGAAGCGGACGAGCTCGCACTCGCTCGCGGCGTCGAGCCCCTCCTGCGCCAGGTAGTGCAGCGGCAGGATCGCGGCGTGGCCCGAGTCGCGGCTGCCGAGTGCGAGCCGCCTGCCCGCGAGCTCGCCGGGATGGCCGAACGCCTCGCCGCGGCGCGTGACGATGACCGTCGCGAAGTCGGCGTCGACGTCGCGCATCGCCAGGACCTGCGCGTCGCCGCCGATGCGCTCCTCGGCGGCGACGTAGGCGGTGTTCGTGTTCCAGGCGATGTCGACCTCGCCGGCCAGGAGCGCGTCGACGAGCCGCTCGTAGTTGGAGTACAGGACGTAGTCGGTGGGCGCCCCCGCGCGCTCGAACCAGGGCAGGAAGCCCTCCCAGATCGTGACGATGCGCGGGTGGTAGGCGACGCAGCCCACCAGGACGGGTAGCTTGGTCACTGGGAACCCCCTGCGGTCGCGAGAAGGAGCCTCTGGCGGGTTCTCGCCCGGAGCCCGAGCCCCCTGGGCGAGGGATTCGCGCTCATGGGACGGGGAGCCCGGCGAGGGCCTTGCCGATCCACGTCTTCAGCACCGCGTTCGTCGGCGCCATGACGATGCCGGCGCGGGCGTCGCGCAGGTGGCGCTCGATCGGCAGCGCCGGCGTGTAGCCCTGGCCGCCGGTCACCTCGAGCGCGGTCTGCGTCACCCTGGCGGCCGTCTCGGTGGCGGCCACCTTGGCCTCCATGATCGCCACGAGCGCGGCCTCGTCGCCGGCCTCGCCCAGGCGGGCGGCCTCGTCGACGGCCAGCCGGGCGCCGCGCGCCGCGATGTCCATGTCGGCGATCGCGTGCTGGATCGTCGGCAGCTCGGCGAGCGTGCTGCCGTCGGGGTAGCGGCGGTCGCGCACGTGGGCGACGGCGGCGTCGACGGCGGCGCGGGCGATGCCGGCGTTCACGGCGGCCAGCCCGACGAGGAACACCGGCGCGACCGCGCCGAAGATCAGGTCGCCGCCCCCGCCGGGCGGGCCGATGCGCGCGCCGCGGTCGATCTCGACGCCGTCGAGCTGCATCGCGACGCTCGAGTTGCCGGCCATGCCGAGCCCCGTCCAGGCGCCGTCGAACGTCATGCCCGGCTGGTCGCCGCGCAGGAGGTAGATCTCGCTCGTGCCCTCCTGCTCGCCGGCCAGCAGCACGAGGTACACGGACGCGTGCCCGCCGGAGGTGACGAAGCTCTTGCGTCCGTTCACGCGCACGCCCCCGTTGTGCGGCGCGGCCTGCAGCTCGGGCGCGTAGAAGTGGGCGCCGGTGCCGCGCTCGCTGAACGCCAGCGTGCCGAGCGCGCGGCCGGCGGCCATGTCGGCGAGCGTCTCCTGCGCGCGCTCGCCGCCGCCCGCCGCGATCGTGGCCGCGGTGACGGAGTGCATGAGGAAGACCATGCCGCTCGACGCGCAGGCGGCGCCGAGCGTGGCGCAGGCCTGCGCGAGCGCGGTCAGCGACCCGCCGGCGCCGCCGGCCTCGGGCGGCACGAGCAGGCCCCAGGCGCCGCGCTGGGCGAGCGCGTCGAGGGTCGGCTGGGGGAAGACGCGCTCGCGGTCGACGCGTGCGGCATCCTCGCGGGCGACGCCGTCCGCGACGGCGGCCACCCCCTCGAGAACGTCGGACAGTGCTGGTGGCACCGGTCTCTCCTCCGGGTCCGGCGTTGGTGGAAGTGAGACAGAGCGTGGCTGGGGCGCGCCGGCGTGCCCAGGGATGACACCTCCCGCGGGCGCGGGCGCGACGGTGGCGATCCTCTACGCTCGGGTCGGTGGGGCGGCAGGGCACGTACTCGATCGTCGCGCGCGACCCCGACACGCTGGAGCTCGGCGTCGCCGTGCACTCGCACTGGTTCGCGGTCGGCGCCGTGGTGCCCTACGCGCAGCCCGGCGTCGGCGCCGTCGCGGTGCAGTCGGTGCCCGACCCGGACACGGGCGCGTCCGTCCTGGCGGCGCTGGGCGCGGGCGAGGGCGCACGGGACGCGCTGCGGCGCGTGGTCGCCACGACCGACGCCGGGATGCGCCAGGTCGGCATCGTCGACGCGCTCGGCGAGGCGGCCGCGTGGACGGGGTCGAGCTGCATCGCGCACGCAGGCGACGTCACCGGGCCGGGCTTCAGCGCCCAGGCGAACATGATGCTGCGCCCCGGCGTGCCCGAGGCGATGGCGGCCGCCTACGCCGAGGCGGACGGCCCGCTGGCCGAGCGGCTGCTGGCGGCGATGGAGGCGGCGGAGGCGGCCGGCGGCGACGTGCGCGGGCGCCAGTCGGCGGCGCTGCTGGTCGTCGCGGGCGAGCGCGACGCGCCCGTGACCGCGGCCGCGCTCGTGGATCTGCGCGTCGACGACCACGCCGACCCGATCGCCGAGCTGCGGCGCCTGTGGTCGCTGCATCGCGCGTACGCGCTGGCCGCCGAGGCCGACGAGCTCGTCGCCCAGGGCCGGGCCGCCGAGGCCGGCCCGCGCTACCGCGAGGCGTCGGCGCTGGCGCCCGGCAGCGACGAGCTGCGCTTCTGGGGCGCGCTGGCCGCCGGCGTGCCCGACGGCGTCGCGCTCATGCGCGAGACGATCGCGCGCGACCCGCGCTGGCGTGAGCTGCTCGGCCGCCTCGGCCCCGACGTCGCCCCCGCCGCGCAGGCGATGCGCGCGGCCCTCGACGACTGACCGTTGGCGCCTCGCGGTCGCATGGCGACCGCGATCCGACAACGGCTAGCGCTCGCCCGGCATCTTGTGCGGGAACTGCGACACCGGACGCGACAGGTCCAGCGCGGTCCGCACGATGCGCGACTGCTCCTGGGCGTGGGCGACGGGGTAGCCCTCGCCCGGGCTGGCCCGCTCGGGCCGGCCGATGTAGCCGAAGCGCAGGTGCTCGGGGAGGATCTGCATGAGGCGCGGCGACATGTGCGCGCGGGCGCCCATGTTGCGCGGCTCCTCCTGCACCCAGACGACCTCCTCGAGGTTCGGGTACCGCCCGATCAGCTCGAGGATCTGCCCCTCCGGGAACGGGTACAGCAGCTCGACGCGGCCGACGGCGACGCGCTCGTTGTCGGCGCGGTCGGGGTGCCCGACGAGGTCGTAGTAGATCTTGCCCGTGCAGAGGATGAGCCGGGTGACCTTGTCCTCGTCGACCCGCGGCTCGGCGAGCACCGGGTAGAACTGCGTGTCGGAGAGGTGCTCGATGCGGTTGGTCGCCTGCGGCAGGCGCAGCAGCGACTTCGGCGTCATGATGATCAGCGGCCGCTGCTTGGCGATGCGCGCCTGACGGCGCAGCAGGTGGAAGTACTGGGCCGGCGTGGTCAGGTTCGCCACGCGGATGTTGCCCTCGGCGGCGAGCTGCAGGAAGCGCTCCAGGCGGCCCGAGGAGTGCTCGGGGCCCGAGCCCTCGTAGCCGTGCGGCAGCAGCAGCGTCAGGCGGGTGGTCTGGCCCCACTTGGCCAGGCCCGAGACGATGAACTGGTCGATGATGACCTGCGCGCCGTTGGCGAAGTCGCCGAACTGCGCCTCCCACAGCACCAGCGACTCGGGCGCCTCGGCGCTGTAGCCGTACTCGAAGCCGACGCAGGCGGTCTCGCTCAGCGGCGAGTTGTGCAGCTCGAACGGGGCCAGCGCGCCCGGGAGCTGCTGGATCGGGCACAGCGTCTGCCCGGTCTTGGCGTCGTGCAGGACGAGGTGGCGCTGGCTGAACGTGCCGCGCTCGACGTCCTGGCCGGTGAGGCGGATCGGCGTGCCCTCGGTCAGCAGCGAGGCGAACGCGAGCGCCTCGGCCTGCGCCCAGTCGATGCCGCCGTCGGGGCCGACGGCCTCGCGCCGGCGCTCGAGCTGCTTGACGAGCTTCGGGTGCACGGTGAAGCCCTCGGGGATGCGCAGCAGCTCCTCGTTGAGGACCCTCAGCCGGTCGGCGTCGACGGCGGTCTTGACCTCCGGCGACGGCGAGCGGTCGAGCTGGTACTCGCCGGTGGCCTGCTCGACCTCGCCGGCCTCGGCGGCCGCGGCGATGCGGTCCTTCAGGCCCTTGTGCAGCGCGGTGAGGTGGTCCCACACGGCCTGCTGCTGGGCGTCGACGTCGGCGGCGGTCAGCACGCCGTCGGCGATCAGCTTCTCGGCCCACAGCTCGCTGACGCGCTTGTGCTTCTTGATCGCCGCCGTCATCTCCGGCTGCGTGTAGGCGGGCTCGTCGGCCTCGTTGTGGCCGAAGCGGCGGTAGCCGACCAGGTCGATCAGCACGTCGTGGCCGAACTCCTGGCGGAACGCGAACGCCAGGCGCACCGCGCTGATGCAGGCGGCCGGGTCGTCGGCGTTGACGTGGATGATGGGGACGTCGAAGCCCTTGGCCAGGTCGGACGCCCAGCGCGTGGAGCGCGCGTCGTCGGGATCGGTGGTGAAGCCGACCTGGTTGTTCTGGATGATGTGGATCGTGCCGCCGACGGAGTAGCCGTCGAGCGCCTGCAGGTTCAGCGTCTCGGCCACGACGCCCTGGCCCGGGAACGCGGCGTCGCCGTGCAGGATCACCGGCACCGCGGCGTTCGTGTCGCGGTGGGCGTGCGGGCCCTGGCGGGTCGTCTGCGCGGCGCGCGCCGCGCCGACCACGACCGGGTCGACGAACTCCAGGTGCGACGGGTTGTGCTCCAGGTTGACGAGGATCGACTCGCCGTTGGGCAGCTGGTAGGAGCCCTGCGACCCGTGGTGGTACTTGACGTCGCCGGTGCCGCCCTGCGGGATCGTCGTGACGGCCTCGAGCGTCGAGGCGCCCTCGAACTCGGCGAAGATCGAGTCGTACGGCCGGCCCAGGTTGTGGGCGAGCACGTTCAGCCGGCCGCGGTGGGCCATGCCGACGACGACCTCGCGACCGCTGTGCGCCGCGGCGAGCTGGATCAGCTCGTCGAGCATCGGCACGGTCATGTCGAGGCCCTCGATCGAGAACTGCTTCTGGCCCAGGTAGGCCTTGTGCATGAAGCGCTCGAACGCGTCGACCTTGATCAGGCGCTCCAGCAGCGCCTTCTGCTCCTCGGTGGTGAGCGGCTGGCGGTAGGCGCCGGTCTCGATCTTCTCGCGCAGCCACGTGCGCTGGCGGTGCGACGCGATGTGCTCGATCTCGTAGGCGATCGTGCCCGTGTACGTCTCGCGCAGGTGCGGCAGCGCGTCGTACAGCGTCGCCCCCGGCACCCCGATGCGCAGGATCTTGGCCGGGATCTTGCGCATGATCTCGTCGGTGAGGCCGAGCGGGCCCGGGTCGAGCGCCGGGTCGCCCTCGGGCTCGGTGCCCAGCGGGTCCAGGCGCGCGGCCTGGTGGCCGTGCGTGCGGTAGGCCTTGATGAGCGACGTCGCCGCCTGGACGGCCTGCAGCAGCTCCTCGTCGGGCTCGGCGGCGGGCGCCGGCGCGGCGGCGGTGTCGCGCGCGGCCGCGGCGGCCGCGGCGGGCGCCGGCTTGGCCGGCGGCGGGCCGAGCGTCACGCCGAGGTCGGCGAAGACCTGCTCGTAGAAGCCGTGCTCGCCCTGGAGGTACTCCTCGACGACCTTCAGGAAGCGCCCCGACTCCGCGCCCTGGATGACGCGGTGGTCGTAGGTCGAGGTCATCGTCATGACCTTCTCGGCGCCGATCAGCTCGCCGATCGCCTCCAGGCCGACCGGGTAGGCGATCGAGCCGGTGGCGACGATCGTGCCCTGGCCGGTCATCAGCCGCGGCACGGAGGCGACCGTGCCGATGCCGCCCGGGTTGGTGAGCGACAGGTTGGCGCCGGTGAGGTCGTCGGCGGTCAGCCTGTTCTCACGCGCGCGCGTGATGAGGTCGCCGAACGCGTCCAGGAACTCGGTGAACGACAGGCGGCCGGCGTCCTTGATGACCGGCACCATGAGCGTGCGGCTGCCGTCCTTCTTCTCCACGTCGACGGCGATGCCGAGGTTCACGGCCCCGTCGTCGATGCGGTAGGGCTTGCCGTCGCGCTCCTCGAAGTGGTGCGTCATGACCGGCATCTCTTCGGTCGCCGCCTTCGCGATCGCGTAGGCGATCAGGTGCGTGAAGGAGACCTTGTGGCCGGCGGCCTTCAGCTCCTTGCGGCGGCCGTCCATCGTCGTGACGGTCATGGTCCGGAACGACGTCGCGGTCGGGATCGAGCGCGACTCGTCCATGTAGCGCGCGAGCATCGCCGCGCCGCCCTTGATCAGCTCGCCCTTGATGCCATCCCCATCCACCGCGGCCGCCGGGGCGCTGCCGCCGTTGAGGACGTCGGCCTTCGTGATCCGCCCGCCGGGGCCGGTGCCCTTCACGCGCGACAGGTCCACGCCCTGCGCGGCGGCGACGCGGCGGGCGACCGGGGTGGCCTGCACGCCCTCGGGCGTCGGGGCGGCCGGCGCGGCGGGGCCGCCGCCGTTGGCGGAGCTCGGCGCCTCGGACGGCGCCGGCGCGGACGTCGCGGGCGCGCCGTTGGTGGACTGCAGGCGCGCGAGGACCTGGCCGACGCTGACGGTCTCGCCGGCCTCGGCGAGGATCTCGGCCACCGTGCCGCTGGCCGGCGAGGGGACCTCGGCGTCGACCTTGTCGGTCGAGATCTCGACGAGCGTCTCGTCGGCCTCGATCGGGTCGCCGACGGACTTGGCCCACTCGAGGATGACGCCCTCGGTGACCGACTCGCCCATCGCGGGCATGGTGATCTCGATCATCGCACCGGATGCATCGTCATCCCCGCCGGAGGCTTGAGTCGTAGGCGCCGGGGCGGACGCGTCGCCCTCCCCGCTCTCGATCTCGCACAGCACGGAGCCGACGGTGACGGTGTCGCCCTCGTTGGCGAGCACGGCGACCACGGTGCCGGCGGCCGGGGACGGGACCTCGGCGTCGACCTTGTCGGTCGAGATCTCGACGAGGACGTCGTCGGCGTCTACGCGGTCGCCTTCCTTGACGTGCCACTCGAGCACGACACCCTCGGTCACGGATTCGCCCATCTGGGGCATCGTGACCTGCACACGGGTCTCAACTGCCATCCGAGCCCTGACTGTAGCGCCCTGTGACAGCGGCGGCACGACGGGTCCGCCGGCGCTGCTCGCGGACGAACTCGTAGGACCCCACGAAGGGGCCGACGGCGCCGATCACGGCGACCGCGACGGCGATCCGCATCGTGATGACGCGGGCGTGCAGCGCCAGCACCGTGGCGATGCACATGAGGATCCAGCCGATGCCGTGCGCCCACCCGAGCCAGTACTTGATCCCGTCGAGCCCGAGCGCCCACGTGATGAGCAGGCCGAAGTAGACGGTCGAGTGCGCGAACGACGCCCACTTCAGGCGCTCGAACGTCAGGACGCGGGCGATCGCCCCCCGCGGCGCCGGCGCGGTCGTGGTGGCGGGCGGCGAGCTCACACCAGCAGCGAGGCCATCCGGCGCAGCTGCTGGTGGGCCTCGGCGGGCCAGTCCGCCGGGTCGGCCGGCCACCACGCGTAGGCGTCGTGCTCGTGGTCGGGGACGACCTCCGCGCCGGCGGGCAGCCACGCGACGCCGACGAACATCGTCATGCGGCCCGGGAGCGCGATCAGCGCCTCCCCGGTGACCCGCTCCGGCTCGACCGACCACTCCTCGCGCAGCTCGCGCACGAGCGTGTCCATCGGGTTCTCCTGCGGGTCGACGGCGCCGCCGGCGCCCAGCGCCCACTGCCCGGCCCACGAGGCCAGCCAGGCGGCGCGGCGGCCGGCCAGCCAGCGGCCCTCGTGGTCGCGGGTGACGCACAGGGCCGAGAGGCTGTCGCACGCGTCGTCGTTGAGGCGCAGCGCCCACCGCACCGGCTGCAGCTCGAGGACGAGGCGCCCGTCGGGGTCGACGCGGTGGTCGGCCAGCCGGGCGGCGAACCCGTCGTGGCTGGGGGAGCCGCGGTCGCGCAGCGCGGCGATCGCCTCGTCGGCGGCCGTCGACTGCTCGGCGCTCGGCTCGAACGGGTCGGGCCGCCAGCGCGCCTCGACCGCGCCCGGCGGCCACGGGCCGCGGGCCAGGAGGGCGGGAAGCGTCGGCTGTTGCGCCACACCCGCAGCTTAGACTCGCCCCGTGGCGCGGCGGCGAAAGCACTGGGGTTGGGGCTACGAGGACGAGGCGGTCTCGGCGACCGACGCCGCCGGCGCGGCCGGCTTCGTGCAGGAGCGGCTCGGGTTCGCCGCCCAGGAGGCCGAGGAGCCGGTGCCGCTGGAGGCCGCCGCCCTGCGCTCGCCGCGGCCGCTGCCGCCCGCCCCGCCCGGCGTCCCGTGGGACACGTCGAACCACGCGCGCGCGACGCACGCGTGGGGGAAGTCGTACCTCGACGTCGTGCGGGCGCTGCGCGGCCGCTTCGACCACGCCCCCGACGCCGTCGCCCGCCCGGGCGACGAGCGCCAGGTCGCGGTCGTGCTCGAGTGGGCGACCGAGCACGGCGTGGCCGTCGTCCCCTACGGCGGCGGGACGTCGGTGGTCGGCGGCGTGACCCCGGCGGTCGACGGGCCGGTCGTGTCGCTCGACCTCGGCGCGCTCGACGCGCTGCTCGAGGTCGACCCGGTCTCGCGCGCCGCTCGCGCGCAGGCCGGCATCCTCGGCCCCGACCTCGAGGATCGCCTGCGCGAGCACGACCTCACGCTGCGCCACTTCCCGCAGTCGTTCCAGCTCTCGACGCTCGGCGGCTGGATCGCGACGCGCGCGGGCGGCCACTTCGCCACCGGGCCGACGCACATCGACGACCTCGTCGAGTCGGTGCGCGCGATCACGCCCGCCGGGACCTGGGAGTCGCGGCGGCTGCCGGGCTCCGGCGCCGGGCCGAGCCCCGACCGGGCCCTGCTGGGGTCGGAGGGCATCCTCGGCGTGATCACCGAGGCGTGGGTGCGGGTCCAGCCGCGCCCCGAGCACCGCGCCTCGCGCGCCGTGCGCTTCCCGTCGCTGGAGCTCGGCGCCGAGGCGGTGCGGGCGATCGTCCAGGCCGGGCTGCGGCCGGCCAACTGCCGCCTCGTCGACGCCGCCGAGGCCGCGTTCAGCGGGGCCGGCGACGGCCGCCACGCGCTCCTCGTGCTCGGCTTCGAGTCCGTCGACGCCCCGGTCGACGCGCTGCTGGCCCGCGGCCTGGAGCTGTGCGCCGAGGCCGGGGGCGAGTGGGACGAGCCGGCCGGCGCCGGCCACCGCGAGGGGGCGGCGGGCGCGTGGCGCGACGCGTTCCTGCGCGCGCCCTACCTGCGCGACGTGCTGGTGATGCTCGGCGTGCTCAGCGAGACGTTCGAGACCGCCGTGACGTGGGACCGCTTCCCGGCGCTGCACGCCGCCGTGCTCGACGCGGCCCGGCGCGCGCTGGACGACGAGCGCGCCCTGGTCACCTGCCGGATCACCCACGCCTATCCCGACGGGCCCGCGCCGTACTTCACCGTCCTCGCGCCCGCGCGGCGCGGCGACGAGGAGGCGCAGTGGTGGGCGGTCAAGCGCGCCGCCTCCGAGGCGCTGCTGGCCGCCGGCGGCACGATCACCCACCACCACGCCGTCGGCCGCGACCACCGCCCGTGGTACGACCGCCAGCGGCCCGAGCCGTTCGCCGCCGCCCTGCGCGCGGCCAAGGCGGCGGTCGACCCGGCCGGGATCCTCAACCCCGGCGTGCTCGTCGACCCGCTGGGGCCGCCCCCGTCATGACGCGCGTGGCGGTGCTGGGCCCGGGCGGTGTGGGCGGGTTCGTGGCCGCCGCGCTGGCGCGCGCGGGGGTGGCGACGACGGTCGTCGCGCGCGAGGAGACGGCGGCGGCGATCGCCGACGGCGGTCTGCGGGTGCGCAGCGCGCGGCTGGGCGAGTTCGCGGTCCGGCCGGCGGCGACGGCGCGGCTGGACGACGACGTCGACGTGCTCGTGGTCGCCACGAAGGCGGGCGGGCTGCAGGCGGCGCTCGAGCGCGTCGCCGGGACGCCCGGGCTCGTGGTGCCGCTGCTGAACGGGATCGACCACGTGGCGGCGCTGCGCGAGCGATTCGGCCAGCGCGCGATCGCGGCCACGATCCGCATCGAGAGCGAGCGCGTCGCGCCGGGCGAGATCGTGCAGACGAGCCCCGCGTTCCGGGTCGAGCTGGCGTCCGACGCGCCGGCGCCGCGGCCGCGGACGGCCGCGTTCGCCGACGTCCTGCGCGGCGCCGAGATCCCGGCGCGGCTGGGCGACGGCGAGGCGCCGGTGCTGTGGAGCAAGCTGGCGCGGCTGAACGCGCTGGCCTGCACGACCGCCGCCTACGACCTGCCGATCGGCGCGATCCGCGAGCACCCGCGCCGGCGGGTCGACCTCGAGGGGGCGGTCGACGAGACGGTCGCGGTCGCCGACGCCGAGGGCGCCGGTCTCGACGCCGACGCGACGCTGCGCGAGATCTGGGAGCTCGACCCCGGCCAGACGACCTCGATGGCGCGCGACGTCGCCGCCGGCCGCGAGCCCGAGCTCGACGCGATCGCCGGCGCGGTCCTGCGCCACGGGGCCGCGCACGGGCTCGCCTGCCCGACCGTGGAGCGGCTCGCCCAGCGGATCCGGGAGCGCCTGCGGTGAGCGGTCTGGAGGAGCCCGCGCGCTGGCGGGTGCGGGCGTCGAGCTACCCGGTCGACGACCCCTGGTGCCGCGTGCGCCGCGACACGGTCGTGCTGCCGGGCGGCGAGGAGATCGAGTACTTCGTCTACGAGGAGTCCGACGTGGCGTGCGTGTTCGCGACGACGCCCGACGACGAGGTGCTGCTCGTGCGCCAGTACAAGCACGGCGTCGCCGAGGTCACGATCGAGCTGCCCGGCGGGCTGATCGACGCGGGCGAGACGCCCGAGGCGGCGGCCGCGCGCGAGCTGCTGGAGGAGACCGGCTACGCGCCGCCGGACGCGTCGTCGCTGAGCGCGCTGGGGTGGACGTACGCCGACAGCAGCAAGTCCCCGCAGCGCGTCTTCTCGTTCGCGGCGACCGGCGTGCGGCGGGTCGCCGACCCCCGGCCGGACGCCAACGAGGCCAGCAGCGGCGTGTTCCTGGAGCTCCGTCCGGTGGCCGAGGTCGAGGCGATGCTGGACGCCGGCGAGATCGTCGCGCAGGCGAGCGTCGTGACCACGCTCAAGGCGCTGCGTTCGGTAGCCTGACCGCGATGTCGGATCCGTCGAAGGTGGGCAAGAACCTGCGGGCGTTCCAGATGGCGCTGAACGCCCATGACCGCGAGAACCCGACCCACACCGCATGGGGCATCGGGCTGTCGCACTTCGACATGGAGCGGCTCGGATTCGACGAGGGCGAGGAGATCCTGCCCGGCATCACGATCCAGACCGACGGCGGCGTGTCCGGCAACTTCCGGGTCCTTTGCGACGGCGACCACGATCACGCGCTGGAGCAGGAGGAGGCCGAGGTCGTCGAGGCCGTCAGCACGCAGTCGGTGGGGATCCCCGCGGGTGGCGATCAGCCCGACCGCGGTCGGGAGATCTGACCGCTAGCGAATCCGGAGCTCGCGGCCGAACGCGCGGCCGAACAGGTCGATCTCGCGTTCGGCCGCCCACCGCGCCACGTTGACGCCGGCGCCGTCGTCGGCGCGCAGGGTCATCGTCACCGGGTCGCCGCCGTTCACCGACAGGTCGGCGTCCTGCACGATCTGGTCGCGGGCGCGCTCGATCCCCTCGGCCAGGCGCAGCAGCGTCGCGCCGCGGTCGAGGATCGCCTGGTCGCCCTTGGCGACGAGCGGCGCCAGGTCCGAGCCGAACGACGGCGTCCCCTTGCGGTGGTAGCGGACCATCTCGGCGACGATCGCCAGCTCGCGCGGGGAGAAGCCGGGCAGCGCCGAGTTCAGGATCAGGTAGCGCGAGTGCTTGTGGTGGTCGTCGTAGTCGATCGCCATCCCGATGTCGTGCAGCATCGCCGCGGCCCACACGAGCTCGCGCTCGGCCGGGTCGCCGGGGTGCAGGTCCAGCGCCGCGAGCTGGTCGAACATCGAGAGCGCGAGGCCGGCGACGTGCTCGGTGTGCGCGTCGCCCTGGCGGTACTGCGCGGCGAGGTTCAGCACGCTCGCGCGGCGCACGTCGGGGAACAGCGGCGGGTCGGCGGGCGCCAGGTGGCGCTCGAAGAAGATGCCCTCGCGCAGGCCGGCCTCGGTGACCTCGACGCCGTCGAACCCGCCGGTCTCGACGACGGCCTGCACGACGACGGCGCCCGCGAGGATGATGTCGCCCCGGGCCGGCTTGATGCCGGCGACCTTGCCGCGCTCGGCCGCCGGCATCCCGGCCAGCTCGTCGACGAGCTCGCCGAGCGCGTCGGCGGTCAGGTGGTAGCCCTGGACGCCGAGCGACGGCAGGCCGGCGGCGGCCGCCGCCGCGGCCGCCAGGTTGCGCACGGTGCCGCCGATCGCCACCAGCCGCGCCCCGGTCCCGGCGACCCACGGCGTGCCGCCCAGGCGCTTGGCCACCTTCGCGCGGAGCTGGTCGAGCTGCTTGCGCGACGCCGGCTCGCCGTCGGCCAGGAACCGCTCGGTCATCCGCACCGCGCCCAGCGGCCACGACTCGAGATGGCGCGCGTGGCGGTTCTCGACGGCGACGAGCTGCATCGACCCGCCGCCGAGGTCGAGGACGGCGCCGTCGGCGAGCGTCGTCGAGTTGACCGCGGCCAGGTAGCCGTAGCGCGCCTCCTCCTCGCGCGACAGGATCCGCACCGGGATCGGCGCGCGCGCGACGAAGTCGGCGCCGTTGCGCGCGTCGCGGATCGCCGACGTGGCGACCGCGACGACGTCGTCGATGCCGGTCGCCTGGCAGAAGTGGTCGAAGACCTCGACGACCGACCAGCCCCGGGCCATCCGCTCGGCGCTCAGCTCGCCCGTCTCGGCCAGCCCGGCCCCGATCCGCACGGCCTCGTAGATCTCGTCCGTGCGCTTCCACCAGCCGTCGTCGGCGGAGAAGACGACGAGGCGGAACGAGTTGGAGCCGAGATCGGCCACCGCCGTGCGCCGCAGGGCCATGACGCCGCCAGACTACCCGCGCCGCGCCGGGGGCGAACGACCCGCCGTTGTCGCCTCGTGGTCGGTATGCGACCTCGAACCGACAACGATCGGGAGGTGGCGGCGCTCGCCACCCGCCAGCACGGCCTCGTCACCCGCGATCAGGTGCTCGCGCTGGGGCTGTCGGAGAGCGCGATCGCCCGCCGGCTCGCCCGCGGCCGGCTGATCGCGGTGCATCCCGCCGTGTACGCGGTCGGGCATGCCGCGCTCCCGCCGCGCGGCGTCTGGCTGGCCGCCGTCCTCGCCTGCGGCCCGCCGGCCGTGCTCAGCCACGGCAGCGCCGCCGCGCTGTGGGAGATCAGCCGCGGCGTGCCGCGCCGGATCCACGTGACCGTGCCCGGCACGGGCGGCCGCGACGCGCCTCGCGGCGTGCGACTCCATCGCTACCGGTCACTCGATCCCGCGGCCGACGTCACCGTCCACGAGGGGATCCCGGTGACGACGGTCGAGCGGACGCTGCTCGACCTCGCGACGTACCGACCGGTGCGGGTGGTCCGCCGGGCGTTCGCCCAGGCCGACGTCCTGCGGCTGCTCGACTTCGCGCAGGTCGATCGGCTCGTGGCCGCGCATCCCCGCCGCCGCGGCACGCGCGCCTACGCGGGTGTCGCCGCCGAGCACCGGCCCGGCGGCGGGTTGAGCCGCTCCGACTTCGAGGACCTGCTCGTCGAGCTGTGCGAGCGGCATGGGCTCCCGACGCCGGCCGTCAACGCCGACCTGGCCGGCCTCGAGGTCGACATCTCCTGGCCGGAGGCGGGCGTCGTCGCCGAAGCCGACAGCTACGCGTTCCACCGCACGCGCGCCGCATTCGAGCGCGATCGCGAGCGCGACGCGATCCTGACCGCGGCCGGCTACCTCGTCCACCGGTTCACCGAGCGCCAGATCAAGGAGGCTCCGCGGACCGTCATCGCCGCCCTCCGCCGATCGTTGTCGGATCGCGGTCGCATAGCGCCCTGAATCTGACAACGGCGCGGTGGGGCGGTGCGGCTCGCGCCGCCGCCCGCCTCGAAGCGGCGCCTAGATCTTGCCCTCGATCAGCTCGACCCGGTAGCCGTCCGGATCGCGCACGAAGCACAGGCGGTTGCCGCCCTCGCGGATCGTGTACGGCGGGCGCTCCGGCTCGATGCCCTGCTCGGCCAGGCGCGCCAGCGTCGCGTCGAGGTCGTCGACGCTCAGGGCGATGTGGTTGTAGCCGGTGCCCAGGTCGTAGGAGTCGACCCCGTGGTTGTAGGTCAGCTCGAGCCGGTCGCTGTCGCCCGGCAGGCCCATGAAGACGTTGATCGCCTCGTCGCGGATGGGCATCCGCCGGCGCTCCTCGAAGCCGAGGGCCTTGTAGAAGGCGACCGAGCGATCGATGTCGCCGATCCGGTAGCACGTGTGGAGGAACTCCATGACCTGGCAATCTACCGGGGCATGATCGTCGAGAAGAGCATGCACCCGGACTTCCTGTCCAACACGTACCTCGTCGCCGACGGCGAGGGCGGGACGGGCTTCTTCGTGGATGCGGGTGGTCCGGTGGAGCCGCTGATCGAGGCGGCCGAGCGTCTCGACGTCACGCCGACGCACATCCTGCTCACGCACGCCCACGCCGACCACGTCTTCGAGGTCGGCAAGCTCAAGGAGCGCTGGCCGGACCTGAAGGTGCTCATCGACGACCGCGAGGACTACGACGGCGACGCCGAGCCGCTCCCGGAGACGATCACCATCGGCGCCCTCGAGGTGAAGGCGCTGCACACGCCCGGCCACACCGCCGGGATGCAGGCCCTCGTCGTCGACGGCAACGTCTTCACCGGCGACACGCTGTTCAAGAACTCCGTCGGCGGCGTGCGCGCGCCCAACTCGACCTCCTACGAGGACCTCAGGTCGTCGATCATGGACACGCTCATGGCGCTGCCGAAGGACACGGTCGTGCGCCCGGGCCACACCGACCCGACGACGATCGGCGACGAGTGGGAGAGCAACCGCTTCATCCGCGTGTGGCGCGGCCTCGACAAGGAGGGCGCCGAGCCGTGCACCGCGCTCGGGGAGCCGGCGACGCTGATCCTGCTGGGCGACGACTACGACGGCGGCCACAAGGCGTGGGTCCGCTGGCCCGACGGCCGTGACGACATCGTCCCCGGCTCGAAGGTCCAGACGGGATGACCACGAGGTCGTGACCCCACCGCGCGACGACGAGGGGATCCCGACCTCGCGCCTGGCCCGCAGCGCCCGGGTGGGGAGGCTCGCCGCCGGGCAGGCCGCGCGCCAGCTCGGCACCCGCGCCGCGAACGTCGCCCGCGGCGAGGAGGAGCGTCGCCGCGCGCTGGAGCGCCGGCAGGTCGAGACCGCCGAGCAGATCGTCGCCGCGCTGGGCACGATGAAGGGCGCGGCGATGAAGCTCGGCCAGGTGATGTCGTTCCTCGACGTCGGCCTGGTCCCCGAGGAGTACCGCGAGGAGTTCCAGACGAAGCTCGCCGCCCTCCGGGACGCGGCCCCGAAGGTCGACTTCAAGGACATGCGCAAGGTCCTCGAGCAGGAATACGACGAGAAGCTCGACGACGTGTTCGAGACCTTCGACCCGGTCCCGATCGCGGCGGCCTCGATCGGCCAGGTCTACCGCGCGACCCTCCCCGACGGCCGCGACGTCGCCGTGAAGGTGCAGTACCCGGGCGTCGCCCAGGCCGTCCGCGCCGACATGCAGAACCTCGGGATGATCCTGCGGCTCATGCGCTCGGTCGCGCCCGGCCTGGATCCGAAGGCGATCGGCGACGAGATCCGCGCGCGCATCGCCGAGGAGCTCGACTACGAGCTGGAGGCCGCCAACCAGCGCTCGCTGGCGCGGATCTACCGCGGCCACCCGTTCATCGTCGTGCCCGAGGTCGTCACGTCGCTGTCGCGCGAGCGCGTCATCGTCAGCGAGTACGTCGACGGCCGCGGCTTCGAGGAGCTCAAGCAGCTGCCCCAGGAGGAGCGCGACCGCCTCGGCGAGATCATCTTCCGCTTCTACTTCGGCTGCATGTACCGCCACCACCAGTTCAGCGGCGACCCGCACCCCGGCAACTCGCTGCTGCTGCGCGACGGGCGCATGGCGTTCCTGGACTTCGGGCTGTTCAAGCGGCTGCCGGCCGAGGTCGCCGAGCGCGAGCTGGCGATGGTGCGCCACTCGCTCGAGGAGCGGCCGCACGAGCTGGCCGCGGACCTGCGCGACGCCGGGTTCGTGCTCGAGTCCGCCCGCTACAGCGACGAGCAGCTGCTGGAGCAGTTCCGCGACCTGACGTGGTGGTACACGACCGACGCGGAGATCATGCTCGAGCCGGAGATCGCCACCCAGGTGATGATGGACATGAGCGATCCCCGCTCCCGCCACTTCTCGCAGATGCGCCACGAGTCGCTGCCGCCCGACCATCTCTTCGGGCGGCGGCTGGAGGTGCTCACGCTGGCCGTGCTCGGCCAGCTGCGCGCGAAGGCGAACTGGTACCGGATCGCGCGGGAGTGGATCTACGGCGCCGAGCCGGAGACGGAGCTCGGGCGGCAGGAGGCCGCGTTCTGGTCGCGGCGCGGGTGAGGAGGCTGCCGCCGGCCCTGCGGCTCGGCGGCCTCGCGGTGGCGGTCGCGAGCGTGTTCGTGATCGTGGCGGTCAGCGGCTCGCTGTCGGCCGACCGCGTGCGCGACTGGATCGACGGCCTCGGCGTCGTCGGCCCGATCGCGTTCGTGATCGTCGGCGTCGCGCTGAGCTGCATGTGCTTCCCCGGCCCGCTGCTGGCCGGCGCCGCCGGGCTGCTGTTCGGGACCGCGCTCGGCACGCCGGTGGCGATCGTCAGCGCGACCCTGTCGGCGCTGGCGGCCGCCTCGATCTCGCGCTTCGTCGCCGGCGACGCCGTCGAGCGCATCGGCGGGCGGCGCATCCAGCTGCTGGCCGCGTTCCTGGAGCGCCGCGAGTTCCTGTCGGTGCTCTACATCCGCCTGCTGCCGGGTGTGCCGTACAACCTCGCCAACTACGCGCTCGGCCTCACGCGCATCTCGATGCTCGCGATCGCCGCCGCGACCGCGATCGGCACCGCGCCGCGCACGTTCGCCTACGTCGCCCTCGGCGGCTCCTTCGGCGACTTCTCCAAGCCGGAGACGAAGATCGCCGTCGCGATCATCCTCGCGATGTGGATCGGCGGGCTGGCGGCCGGGATCGCCCAGTCGCGCGGCCGGATCACACTTCCTGGATCTGCATCAGCGACGTCGTCCCCGGACGTCCGCTCGGAAGCCCGGCCGTGACCGCGACGCGCTGGCCGGGCGAGCACCAGCCCAGCTCGGCGACGCGGCGGACGCTGTCGGCGATGAGGTCCTCGGTGATCTCGTGGCGGCGGATCGACGCGGCCCGCACGCCCCACATGAGCCCGCAGCGGCGCACCGTCTCGCGGCCCGGCGACAGCGCGTAGATCGGCACGTTGGGCCGGTTCGCGCTGACGAGGCGGGCCGAGCGGCCCGACAGCGTCGGGACGACGATCGCGTCGAGCGCGAGCTCGCGCGCCGCCTCGACGACCTTGTGGGCGACCGTGTAGGCGGGGTCGCGCGCGTCGCGGCGCACGCGCACGTCGTTCCAGTGCTCGTAGGGCGCCGACTTCTCGGTCTGGCGCGCCACCGCGGCCATCATCGCGACCGCCTCGACGGGGTACTCGCCGATCGCCGTCTCCTGGGAGAGCATGACCGCGTCGCTGCCGTCGAGGATCGCGTTGGCGACGTCGGCGACCTCCGCGCGCGTGGGGCGGCTGGAGGTCACCATCGAGTCGAGCATCTGCGTCGCCGTGATCGCGGGACGGGCCATCGCGCCCGCGGTCTGCAGCAGCCGCTTCTGCACGATCGGCACCTCCTCGATCGGCAGCTCGATGCCGAGGTCGCCGCGGGCGACCATCACGCAGTCGGAGGCGTAGATGATCTCGCGCGCGGCCTCGACCGCCTGCGGCTTCTCGATCTTGGCGATCAGCGGCAGGCGCGTCTCGCCGCGCAGGAACTCGACGTCCTCGACGCGGCGCACGAACGAGATCGCGACGAGGTCGACGCCGATCTGCTCGCCGACGCGCAGGTGCGCGAGGTCCTCCTCGGGCACCGACGGCAGCTCGTCGACCGGCCCGGGGACGTTGACGCCCTGGCGCGACAGGACCGTGCCGCCGACCTCGACGACCGCGTCGATCTCGCACTCGCCGGACCGCACGGCCGTGGCGCGCAGCCGCACCGACCCGTCGGCCAGGTACAGGACCTCGCCCGGCGTCATCCCGCGGGCCAGGCCCGCCCACGAGATCGACATGTGCGTGTTGTCGCCGAGCTTGCCGCCGTCGTCGCCGCAGGTGAACGTGACCTCGTCGCCGGCGACCAGCTCGGCGCGGTCGTTCTCGAGGCGCCCGAGGCGCAGCTTCGGTCCGGGCAGGTCCTGCAGGATCGCGACGGGCCGCCCGGCGCGGCCGGCGGCCTCGCGCACGAGGCGGGCGTTCTCGGCGTGCTCTTCGGGGCTGCCGTGCGAGAAGTTCAGGCGGGCCACGTCCATCCCGGCCTGCACCATCCGCAGCAGCACCTCGGGATCGCGGGAGGCGGGTCCGATGGTGGCGACGATCTTGGTGCGGCGCATGGCGTGACGCAGGGTACGCGCCCGGATCCCCGATTCAGGGTCGCGGGTCGCAACCTCGACACCTGGCCCGCGAACGTCAGGGTCAGGCGGCGTGCCCGGCGGGCTCGCGGTGCGCCAGCCACCCCGCCAGGCCATCCCCGCCCATCGGCCGCGCGAACAGGAAGCCCTGGCCGATGCGGCACCCGAGCGCGCGCAGGCGCTGGGCCTGCGCGGGGGTCTCGATGCCCTCCGCGATCGTGCGCATCCCCATCACGCGGCCCAGCTCGATGATCGTCCGCACCACCGCGTCGTCGCCGGCGTCCGCGCCGAGCAGCGCCACGAACGAGCGGTCGATCTTCAGCACGTCGACGGGGAACTGCTGGAGGTAGCGCAGCGCGGAGTAGCCGGTGCCGAAGTCGTCGAGCGCGATCCCGACGCCGAGGTCGCGCAGGCGCAGGAGCTGGGCGAGCGCGTCGCCGTGCTCGTCGACGAGCAGCGTCTCGGTGAGCTCGAGGGTCAGCGCCGACCCGGGCAGCCCGTGGCGGCGCAGCGCGGCCTCGACCTCGGCCGGGAAGTCGGGGTCGCGGACCTGGTGGGCGGAGACGTTCACGCTCATCCGCAGCCAGGGCCGGCCGGCCCGGATCGCGGCCGCCTGCGCGCACGCCTCGTTCAGCGCCCAGCGGCCGATCTCGACGATCGCGCCGACCTCCTCGGCGATCGGCACGAACGTGGACGGCGACACGTGCCCGAGCGTCGGGTGCGTCCAGCGCAGGAGCGCCTCGACGGCGACCGGGCGGCCGCTGTCGAGCTCGACGAGCGGCTGGTAGGCGACGCTCAGCTCGTCGTTGGCGAAGGCCGTCTGCAGCGCGGTCTCCAGCTCGACGCGCTTGAGCACGGCGGTCAGCATCTCGGGCTGGAAGGCGACGCGGCGGCCGCGCCCGTCGTGCTTGGCGCGGTACATCGCCAGGTCGGCGTTGCGCAGCAGCTGGTCGGCGTCGCGGGCGCTCCCGTCGCCGTAGGCCACGCCGATCGAGGCGCCGATCAGCACGGTCTTGCCGGCGATCGAGAACGGCCGGCGCATCGCGGCGATGATGCGGTCGGCCACGCCCTCGGCGCTGGCCACCGACCGCGGCCCCTCCAGCAGCACGGCGAACTCGTCGCCGCCGAAGCGCGCGGCCGTGTCGGCGGTGCGCAGGCAGTTGACGATCCGGCCGGCGACGGCGCGCAGCAGCTCGTCCCCGGCCGCGTGGCCGATGCTGTCGTTGACCGCCTTGAAGCGGTCCAGGTCGACGAACAGGACGGCGACCTCGGCCCCGTCGGCGACGGCCTCGAGCGCCTCCTCGAGGCGCTCGACGAACAGCGCGCGGTTGGGCAGGCCGGTCAGCGGGTCGTGGAAGGCCTCCTGCATCGCCTGCACGGTCTGCGCGTCGGTGAGCGCGAGGCTCGCGTGCTCGGCGAACGCGGTGAGCAGGTCGACGTCGGCGGCGTCGAAGCCGCGGCCGGCGGGCGGCGCGGCGACCAGCGCGCCGGCGGGCTCGCCGTTGACGTGGACCGAGGCGACGAGCGCGTCGCCGCTCGGCTGCGCGCCGGCGGCGGGGCGGGCGCTGCGGGCGATGATCGGCCGGCCCGGGTCCAGCGCGTCGTCGAGGACGAGCGACACGCGCTCGACGCCCAGCAGCGTCGCGGCGCCGGCGGTGACCGCGTCGAGGATGTCCTGCAACGGGGCGCGGTGGGAGATCGAGCGCTGGATGTCGAGCAGCACCTCCAGCAGGCGCTGGCGCTCGGCCAGCTCCTCGGCCTGGCGCTGGTGGGCCGCGCGCAGCGCGCGCTCGGTCTCCAGCGCCTGGATCGTGCGCAGCGTCAGCCCCAGGCCGCGGGCCATGCCGAGCAGCAGGTTGCGCTCCTCGGGGGTGAACGCGCGGTCCAGCCGCCCGACGACGAGGCGCCCGGGGGTGGTGTCCTTCCAGCTCGCGGCCGCGACGTGGCAGCGGCCCAGGCCGTCGAAGTCGGCCACGCCCAGGCCGGGCCGGATCGCGCACAGCGCCGCGGCGGGCGGCTCGCCGGTGCCGAACCCGACCGCGGCGCCCAGCCGGTTCTCCACCACGACCGCGCCGATCTCGGCGTCGAACTCCTCCGACGCGAGCTCGGCGGCGGCCTGCACCGCGCTCACGCCGTCCTCGCGGGCGGCGATGGCGGTGATGAACTCGACGAGCTGGTGCGGAGACTGGTGGACGAAGTCGAGCATCGGCTCCGGTCAGGCGAGCGCCAGCAGCACGAGGGTCGCGTTGTGGACCCCGCGCGATCCGCGGGTGCGGGCGATCTCGCCGTACGTGTAGAAGCCGCCGATGGGCGCGCCGCCGAGGCGCCGAGCCATCAGCTCGACCTCCTCGGCCACGCCCTCGGCGCCCAGGATGTTGCGCCGGGCCGCGCAGTCGAAGGCGACGACGCCGACGGGCGGACGGCCGTCGAGGGCGGCGAGCGCCTCGTCGCAGGCGATCGCGGTGCCGGCCTGGATCGTCTCGGCGTCGCCCTCCATGATCCAGACCATCGTTCCCTGCGGCACGTCCCCGCACAGCAGCGCGCGGTCCGCGTGGTCGACGCCGATGACCGCGCGCACCTCCTCGCCGCCGGGCCGCGACAGGCCGAGCGGGTGGTTGAGCGCGCGCATCTGCCACTCCTCGTCCTCGGGGCCGACGCCGGGCGGCGCGCCGAGCCGCTCCAGGAAGAAGTCGAGCGCGGGCCGGTCGTCGAGGCGGAGGATCCGGTCGCCGTCGCTGGCGGTGACGACGATCGGCTCGCCGACCCGCCGCCAGCCGTGGCCCACGCCGATCCCGATCGGCGCGTCGGAGCCGATCGCCGCCGCCACGACGGCGCCGCTGAGCACCTCGTCGCCGTGGAGCTGCCCGGTGCGCTCCATCGCGAGCTCGTCGCCGGCGCAGCCGCCGACGAGCGGCACGCCCGCGCCGACGACGCTGTAGGCGCCGCGCACGATCTCCGAGCGGCTGCCGGTCAGGCCCTCGGTGAGCAGCAGGAGCGTGCGGTGGGGACGATCGACGTCCGCGACGCAGGAGGCCGCCGCGATCCCGGCGGCCCGGGGGCCGTCGGCGAGGCCCGCGGCGGCGGTGCTGACGCTCAGCCCGGGCCCGCCGAGCGCGACGACCGCGACGCCGCCCGAGCCGACCGTGCGGCCGGCGATCTCGCCGCTCGTGGTGCAGCCCACCACGGCGACGTCGGCGCCGACCTGCGAGCGCACGCCGGCGGCGACGTCGGCAAGGTCGGCGAACGGGGTCGCGAACACCAGCGCCAGCGCGGCGTCGGCGCCCTGCAGCGCCGCGGCGGCGGCCCGGCGCCCGGCGTCCCGGGCGTCGGCGCCGGCGGCGTCGGCATGGCCGACGCCGACCCAGCGCGTGCGCGCGCCGGCGATCGTCGTCAGGTCGGTCATGTGGGAGGTATCGGCACCTGCCCGCGCGGACGTGAAGCCGCGGCATCGGACACCGGTCCGCCCGCGGACGGCGCGTCAGCGCACGAAGCGCCCGTCCTGCTGGACGAGCTCGCCGTCGGCGGTGATCCGGCCGCCGCGGCGGAGGTCGCAGATGAGGTCCCAGTGCAGCGCGGACACGTTCCTGCCGCCGGTCTCCGGGTACGAGCGGCCGAGCGCGAGGTGGACGGTCCCGCCGATCTTCTCGTCGAACAGGATCGCGCCGATCGGGCGGTCGATGCCGAAGTTCGTCCCGATGCCGATCTCTCCGAGCCGCCGCGCGCCCTCGTCGGTCTGCAGCGCGCGCTGCAGGTAGGCGTCGCCGCGCTCGGCGCGCGCCTCGACGACGACGCCGTCCTCGAAGCGCAGCGTGACCCCGGCGACGTCGATGCCGGCCGGCCCCGAGGGGACGTCGAACGTGATCGTCCCCGTGGCCGACGTCTCGTGCGGGCCGGTGAAGACCTCGCCCGACGGCATGTTGCGCCGACCGTCGGAGTTCACCCACGTGCGGCCCTTCACGCTCAGGCGCAGGTCGGTGCCCTCGGCCTCGATGCGCAGCTCGCTCGCGCGCCGCAGGCGGTCGATGAGCGCGGCCTGGAACGCGTGCAGCTCGCCCCACGAGCGCACCGGGTCGGGCTGGTCGAGGAACAGGGCGCGGGCGACGAACGCCTCGAAGTCCGCCAGCGACGCGCCGGCCTGCTGGGCGTTGGCCTGCGTGGGCCACAGCGTCGTGCACCAGCGCTTGCGCAGCGTCTGCTCGCGGATCGGCTCGCGCGCCCGCGCCACGCGCGCCATCTGCGCGGGGTCGATGCCGGTGAGCGCGCGCGTGTTCTCGGGCGCCTGGATCGAGAGCGTCGCGTTCGCCTTGCGCGCCTCGATCATCGCCAGCTCGGGGAAGTCGTCGAGCTGCCAGTCCTGGGCGTTCGCGTAGAAGCCCTCGGCCTGGCCGGGCAGGTCGATGCGCATCAGCGGCCACGCGCCGCGCTGCAGGATCGCGCGCTGCAGCTCGAGCAGCAGCGGCGTGGCCAGCGGCGTCGAGCGCACCAGCACCTGCTGGCCCTTCTCGACCTCCAGGCAGTAGCCGGTCAGGAGGTCGGCGAAGCGGGCGGCGTCGATCATCCGCTCACAGCACCCGGTCGACCGCGGCCAGCAGGCGCTCCTGCGCCTCGGGCCGGGCGCCCTCGCCCATCACCCCGATGCGCCACACCTGGCCCGCGAGCGGGCCGAGGCCGCCGCTGACCTCGATCCCGTGCTCGAGCAGCAGCGCGCGGCGCGCGGCCGCCTCGTCGAGGCCGTCGGGCACGCGCACGCACAGCAGCGACGCGAGCTGCTCGCCCTCGGGCGCCAGGCGGGTGAAGCCGCGCGGCTCCAGCTCGCGCAGCAGCCGCTCGTGGGCGTCGAGGTGGCGCGCCCAGCGCGCCTCCAGGCCCTCCTCGAGCACGAGGTCGAGCGCCGCGTCGAGCGCGTAGACGAGGTTGATCGGCGCGGTGTGGTGGTAGGAGCGCGCGCCGTCGCCGCCCCAGTAGCCGAGCAGCAGCGTCAGGTCCAGGTACCAGGAGCGGCAGGTGCCCTCCTCCAGGCGCTCCAGCGCGCGCTCGCCGGCGGTGAACGGCGCCAGCCCGGGCGGGCAGTTCAGGCACTTCTGGGTGCCGCTGAACGCGACGTCGACGCCCTCGTCGTCGATGGAGATGGGAGCGCCGGCGAGCGACGTGACGCAGTCGACCATCAGCAGCGCGTCGACCTCGCGGCAGGCGGCGGCGAGGCCGTCGAGCGGCTGGCGCACGCCGGTCGACGTCTCCCCGTGCACGACGAACAGCGCCTTCGTGCGCTCGTCGAGCGCGTCGATCAGCCGGGCCGGGTCCAGCGCGCGGCCCCACTCGCCCTCGACGCGCACGACGTCGGCGCCGTTGCGCCGCAGCTCGTCGGCCATGCGCTCTCCGAACAGGCCGTGGACGCCGCAGACGACCCGGTCGCCCGGCCTGACGAAGTTGACGACCATCGCCTCCATCCCGGCGCTGCCGGTGCCGCTGAGCGGCAGCGTCACGTCGTTGGCCGTGCGCATGACCCGGCGCAGCTTGTCCTTGGCCGCCTCCATGAGCTCGGCGAACGCGGGGTCGAGGTGGCCGATCGTCGGCTGGGCCATCGCGTCGAGGACGCGACGGGGGACGGGGGACGGGCCGGAGCCCAGCAGCAGGCGCTCGGGAACGGTGGTCATGGGGTCTGCATCTCCGGGAAGTGCTCGGTGAGGTGCTCGCGCAGCACGGACCGGATCCATGTGCGCTCGTCCTGCGTGGCCACGCGGAAGCGCGCCAGCAGCTCCTTCTGCTTCGTGATCGGAAGGTCGTGGATCGTCCAGCTCACGGCGAGGCGCTCGAACAGGAACTCGACCTGGCGCTGCCAGGCGTCCTCGCGCACGCCGCCGATCTCGGCGTAGGCGGCGCGCGTCTTGGGCGTCAGCGCGCCTCGCAGCTCGAGCTCCCCGTGCTCCGGGTGGGCGTACCGCGTGGTCGGGGCGCGGAGCTGCTCGGAGGATCGCGGGCGCTTGCGCCGGCTCAAGCCCCTGCCGCCTGCTCGAGCTGCGCCCGCACGTCGCCGGTCAGTGGCCCCAGATGTCCCGGCCACGCGGCGGCCGGCTCCAGGGCGGCGAGCTTGCGCAGCGACTCGCGGGCCTGGTCGGTGTCGAAGTTGAACGCCGGGTGCGGCAGCCGGGGCGGCTTGGGCAGCCCGGTCTCCACGTCGATGAGGTAGAAGGCGTCGCTGGTCAGCGCCACGCGGTCCTCGTCGCGGAACAGCGCGATCATCCCGGGCGCGTGGCCGGGCAGATGGACCACCCGGAAGCCGGCGATCTCGTCGCCCTCGGCCACGGTGTCGGCGATCGTCACCGGCCCGCCGTCCCACATCCGCAGCAGGCCGGGGTACACCCGGCGGGCGAGCCGGTTCAGCCGCTCGAGGTGGAAGTAGCGCATGCCGCCGTCGCCCTCGGCGTCGGCGCGGTCGGCCTCGTGGCAGAGCACCGGCACGCCCAGCCCGGGCGCCACGCCGCGGTGGTCGGGGTGCGCGTGGCCGAGGACGACGCGGGTGATGCCGCCCAGCCGCGCCCCGGCCTTGGCGACGCCCTTCGTCATCGCGCGGATGCCGCCATCGAAGATCGTGACCCCGTCGTCCTCCTCGAGGAAGTACACGTTGAAGTCCTTGCCGGGGAAGCCGCCGCGCATGCGCCACACGCCGTCGGCCACCTTCTCCAGCCCGCTGACGCCCGCGGCGGCGATGCGGGTGCGGGCGTTGACGGCGCCGGTGATCGCCTGCTGGGCGGGCGAGCCGTCGGGCGGCAGCACGCCGAGCTGGCGGGCGAGCGTCATGCCGTCCATGTAGGCGTCGTTGGCGACCAGCAGCCCGTCGCGGACGACGAAGTTGTCGACGATCTCCAGGTCGATGCGCGCGCCGTTGGGCCGCACGCCCTGCAGCCGCGCGGTGCCCGCGAACGTGCCGGTCATGCGCGAGCGGATCGTGCAGCGGTCGGCCTCCGCCGTGCACGACAGCTCCTCGAGGCGCAGGTCGGGGATCGCGTCGAAGACGTTGGCGAAGTAGGCGACGATCCCGTCGGGCGCGGTCGTGTCGATCTGCCCGTGGATCGTCTCCCGTCCGCCGGGCGCCCAGCACGCGGCCGCGGCGGCGAGGTCGTGCTCGCTGATCGCGCGCAGGTAGGCCCGGGCGACCTTGGCCGTCGCCGCCTTGGAGACCCGCGTCGGCTTGGCCGGCTCGTCGGTGGTCGCCACGACGTGCGAGTCTAATGTCGCGGCCCACCTCGCGACAGCCGAACCGAGATGACCTCCATCGATCACCGCCGGCCCGTGTCCTCGACCTTCGAGATCCCAGGGGGATCGCTTCAGGTCTGCGTCCTCGGCCGACGGCGCCGCTGGACGCCCTCTTGGCCCGCCTGCCCCGAGCTGGACCGCGAGCGGTGACGACCCCTGCGAGGAAGCGCGAGCTGGGCCGCGGCGAGCGGGTGCTGCCGGGCCTGTGGCGCCTGCGGCTGCCGCTGCCGTGGCCGGGCGTCCCGCACGGCAACGCGTGGGCGATCGCGGCCGGCGACGGGATCGTGCTCGTCGACTGCGGGCTGCACGAGCCCGGCTCGCTCGCGCACCTGGAGCGCGCGCTGGCGATGGTGAACCTGCGCCTCGACCTCGTGCGGCTGCTCGTCGTCACGCACGCGCACTCCGACCACTACGGGCAGGCGGCGACGGTCGTCGCCCACACCGGCTGTCCGCTGTGGATGCACCCCAACCACGGCCACATGTCGCGCGCGGCGCAGGACCCGGAGCTGTGGCTGGAGCAGCGCCTGGAGGTCGCGCGCCAGAGCGGCGTGTCGGCCGACGCCCTGCGCCGCTACCTGGAGCGCCGGCGCGACAGCGGCGGGACCGGCGTCGCGGGCTGGATCGAGCCCAACCGCGACCTCGTCGACGGCGTCGTGGTGCCGACCGACCTCGGCGACTGGGAGGTCGTCGAGACCCCCGGGCACGCGCCGTCGCACGTGTGCCTGTTCCAGCGCGAGAAGCGGCTGCTGATCTCTGGCGACCACCTGCTCGGCCGCGTCTCGCTGTACTTCGACTACGGCTACACGCCCGACCCGGCCGGCGAGTTCCTGCATTCGCTCGAGCGGGTGGAGGACCTCGACGCGCGCCTGTGCATCCCCGGCCACGGCCGCACGTTCACCGACGTCGCCGCGCACATCCACGCCAACCGCCGGCTGGTGGCCGAGCGCGTTCAGCGCGTGCTCGACGCGGTGGCGGACGAGGCGCTCACCGCGGTGGAGATCGTGCCCCACGTCTACGGCCAGGAGCTGACCCAGCTCACCGCCCAGTGGTGGCTGTCGGAGACCCTCTGCTACCTGCAGCACCTCGAGATGACCGGGCGCGTGCGGCGCACGGTCGACGACCCCGACCTGCCGGAGCGCTGGGCCGCGGCCTAGGAATCAGCCCGCCTGACATACCTTGACAAGATCGTGTCAAGGTTTGCTACGCTCCGGCGGCCATGCGGATCGACGACCTGTTCGACGGCGGGGAGCCCGTCTTCTCCTTCGAGTTCTTCCCGCCCAAGACCCCGGAGGGGGAGGCGAACCTGTTCCGGGCCGTCGAGGAGCTGCGCCCGCTCGATCCCGGGTACGTCTCGGTGACCTACGGCGCCGGCGGCTCCACGCGCGACACGTCGCTCGACGTGGTCCGCCGCATCCGCGAGGAGCACGGGCTCGAGGCGATGGCCCACTTCACCTGCGTCGGGGCGACCGTCGACGAGCTGCGCGCCCAGCTCGACCGCTTCCGCGACGCGGGCGTCGAGAACGTGCTGGCGCTGCGCGGCGACCCGCCGGCCGGCCAGGAGGACTGGGTGCAGACCGAGGGCGGCCTCGCGCACTCGCGCGAGCTGGTCGAGCTGCTGGCCGCCGAGTACCCGTTCACGATCGCCGCCGCCTGCTTCCCTGAGACGCACATCCACGCGACGAGCCCCGAGGACGACCTGCGACACCTGCGCGACAAGGTCGACGCCGGCGTGTCGTTCCTCATCACGCAGCTCTTCTTCGACAACGCCGTCTACGCGGACTTCGTCGCCCGGGCCCGCGACATCGGCATCGAGGTGCCGATCGTGCCGGGGATCATGCCGATCACCGACGTCGCCCAGATCAAGCGCGTGACCGAGCTGTGCGGCGCGGAGCTGCCCGAGGTGCTCGTCTCGCAGCTCGAGGCGCGGGCCGGCGACCCGGAGGCGGTCGAGGACCTCGGCGTCGCCTACGCGACCCTGCAGTGCGCCGAGCTGCTGGCGATGGGCGCGCCCGGCATCCACTTCTACACGCTGAACCGCTCGCCGGCGACCCGCGCGATCCTGTCGGCGCTGAAGCTCATGCGCCCGTGGGAGGCCGAGCGCTCGCTGGCCGCCGCGCGCGCCGCCTAGCCCGGACTCGGCGGGTCGACCTTCAGGTTCTCGGCCACGGTCGGGCGGCCGTCCGGGAGCGTGTAGCGCACGTCGACGCTGTCGTGGTCGCGGTACGTGCCGACCCCGAACGCGCCGACCAGCCAGCGCCACAGGCTGACCTTGCCCTCCTGGGCGAGCACGCGACCGAAGACGAGCGCGCCGTCGCGCTCGCGCACCTCGTAGTCGCGCCCCTCCTCCTGGAGCACCCCGTTGACGTAGACCTCGAACGGCGGCTGCACTCCGGCGGGCAGCCGCACGACCGAACGCTCGCTCACGGCGCCGATCCTATGGCGTGCTTCACTGTCGCGCATGGCAGGTGAACCGGTGCTGGTGCTGGGCGCGACCGGTCGCACGGGCCGGCGGGTCGCGGCGCGCCTGCGCGTCGCCGGCGAGACCGTCCGGGGCGTGGCGCGCGGGACCGGCCCCGCGTTCGACTGGGCCCAGCCGCAGACGTGGGAGCCCGCTCTGGCGGGCGTGGAGCGGATGTACCTGATGGCGCCCGACGGCGTCGCCGTGGACCCCGCGTTCGTGCGGGCGGCCGTCGACGCCGGCGTCCGCCGCATCGTGCTCCTGAGCAGCCGCGCGATCGAGACGATGGGCGACGAGCGCCTGCTCGCCGCCGAGGCGACGGTCCGCGCGAGCGGCGCCGAGTGGACGATCGTGCGCCCGGACTGGATCGACCAGAACTTCGACGAGGGCTTCCTCGCCCCGGCGGTCGGGTTCGGGCTGGTCACGGTGCCCGTCGGCGACGTGCGCACGCCGTTCGTCGACGCCGAGGACATCGCCGCCGTCGTCGTGGCGGCGCTGACGCAGGACGGCCACGGCGGGCGGACCTACGAGGTCACGGGCCCGCGCGCGCTGTCGTTCGCCGAGGCGACCGCGATCGTCGCGCGGGCGGCGCAGCGGCCGGTGGCGTTCGACGGCAGCGGCGAGGCGTACGCGGCCGCGATGCGCGGGCTGGGGATGCCCGAGGAGCAGACGCAGGCCGAGATCGCCGCGTTCGCGGCGCTCGCCGCCGAGGGCGACCAGGCGCCCACCGGCGACGTCGAGCGCGTGACCGGGCGTCCGCCGACCGCGTTCGAGGAGTACGCGGCGGCCGCCGCCGCCCGCGGCGCCTGGCGCGACTGACGCCGCCGCGGCCGCGCCTAGGATGGGCGTCCGCCGTGCCCGCCGCGCCGCCCGACATCCCCTACGCCGTGCGCCGCTCCGCCCGGGCCCGGCGGGTGCGGGTGACCGTCGACCCGCACGCCGGCGTCGAGGTCGTCCTGCCGGCCCGGGCTCCCGCGCGGGAGGCGGCGGCCGCGGTCGCGCAGCTGCGCGGGTGGATCGAGCGGCGGATGGCCGAGGCCGAGGCGGTCCGGGCGCGGGTGGCCGCGCGCGGAGACACCGTCCCCTACCTCGGCGCCGACCTGCGGCTCGTCCGCCAGCCGGGCCGCACGCGCGCGCATCGCCGCGGCGACGAGCTGCTCGTGCCCGCCGGCGACGGGGCGCGCGACGCGATCGAGCGCTGGTACCGGCGCCGGGCGCGCGCCGAGATCGCCCCGCGCCTGGACGCCGCGGCCGCGGCGGTCGGGCGGCCGTACCGCACGCTGACGATCCGCGGCCAGCGCACCCGCTGGGGCTCGTGCTCGGCCAGCGGCGCGATGAGCTTCAACTGGCGGCTGCTGCTGGCGCCCGAGCCGGTGCTCGACTACGTCGTCTGGCACGAGGCCTGCCACCTCGCGGTCATGGACCACTCGCCGCGCTTCTGGGCGCTCGTCGCGCGCCACTGCCCCGGCTACGAGGAGCCGCGGCGCTGGCTGCGCCGCCACGGCGCCACGCTCGTGCTCTAGGACGTCTCCGCGGTCAGCGCGCGTCGCAGGGCGTCGACGGGCCGCTCGCCCGACCGCATCTCGACGACGCGGCGGTTGACGCGGCCGACGAACGGCTCGGCCGAGCCGTCGCCGCGCACGTCGATCCCGCCGTTGACCTTCGCGAAGAACCGCTGCGGCCCGGAGATCTCGGCGCGCAGGGCCACCTGCGCGACCGGCTCGATCTCGCGCAGGAACGCGCGGGCGGGGCCGCGCCGCTCGACGTCGCCGGCGCCGACCAGGGCCGCGAGCGCGTCGAGCGCGTCGTCGAGCGAGTCGTAGCGGTCCTTGGTCACCTTCGGCCCGCGGCGCACGGTCAGCGTCCAGCGCTCGGCCATGGCGCGATGCTACGCGGCGAGCTCGGCGACCAGCTCGGCGACCCCGCGCGAGTGCACCGTCGTGAGCCGGTCCGACACGGAGCGCAGCAGGCGGTGCGCCGCCACGTTCTCGGGCAGGATCGACGCGGTGACGCGGCGCACGCCGCGGGCGCGGGCGGCGTCGGCGAGCATCATCCCCATGTGACGGCCCACGCCGCGGCCCTGCCAGCAGTCGCCGACGACGATCGCCACCTCGGCGGTGTCCCAGTCCTCGGCGGTGCGCACCCAGCGGCCGACCGCGACCAGCTCGTCGGGGTCGTCGGCGAGCACCGCGACGAGCGCGTAGTGGCGCCAGAAGTCGACCTCGGTCAGGTAGCGCAGCTCGCGCGTGGACAGCCGCTCGCGATGCGCCAGGAAGCGCCGGCGGATCGACTCGCGCGACAGCCGCCGCAGCCCCTCGGCCAGCCGCGGCGCGTCGCCCGGGACGATCGGGCGGAAGCGCAGCTCGGGCAGCGCGGCGACGGGGGGCACGTGTGAATCGTTGCAGAGTGCCGAGCTCGGCCGGTGTGGCGTCGCTCACCCACCGAGCTCCACGGTCCCCCCGCGCCTCGCCCCCTGGGCGAGCGTCCCCCTAGCCGCGCTGGCTGATCGGCACGTAGTCGAGGTTGCGGTCGCCCGTGTAGATCTGCCGCGGGCGCGCGATCTTCTGCTCGGAGTCCTGCACCATCTCCAGCCACTGCGCGATCCAGCCCGACGTGCGCGGGATCGCGAACATGACCGGGAACATCGACACCGGCAGCCCGAGCGCCTCGTAGATGAGGCCCGAGTAGAAGTCGACGTTCGGGTACAGCTTGCGCGAGACGAAGTACTCGTCCTCGAGCGCGATCTTCTCCAGCTCGACGGCGATCTCCAGCAGCGGGTTGACGCCGGTGACCTCGAAGACGTCGTCGGTCGCCTTCTTGATGATCTTCGCGCGCGGGTCGTAGTTCTTGTAGACCCGGTGGCCGAAGCCCATCAGCCGCTCGTTGCCGGCCTTCACGCCCTCGATGAACTCGGGCACGCGGTCCTTGGTGCCGATGCGCTGGAGCATCCGCAGCACCGCCTCGTTGGCGCCGCCGTGCAGCGGGCCGTAGAGCGCCGCGACGCCGGCCGCGACCGCCGAGTACGGGTCGACCTGCGAGGAGCCCACCGCGCGGACCGCGTTCGTCGAGCAGTTCTGCTCGTGGTCGGCGTGGAGGATGAACAGGATGTCGAGCGCCCGCTCGAGCCGCGGATCCGGCTCGTACTTCAGCTCGGTCATCTTGTACATCATGTTCAGGAAGTTGCCCGGATAGGCGAGGTCGTTGTCCGGATACACGTAGGGCTGGCCCATCGTGTGCCGGTAGGCGAACGCCGCGAGCGTCGGCATCTTCGCGATCAGGCGGATCGTCTGGATCGCCCGGTTCTCGGGGTCCTTGATGTCGTTGGCGTCCGGGTAGAAGGTCGACAGCGCCCCGACCGACCCGCACAGCATGCCCATCGGGTGCGCGTCGTGGCGGAAGCCCTGCATGAAGCTCTTGACGTTCTCGTGCACGAACGTGTGCACGGTGATCTCATGGGTCCAGGCGTCGAGCTCGGCCTGGGTCGGCAGGTGCCCGTGGATCAGGAGGTAGGCGACCTCGATGTAGGTGGACTGCTCGGCGAGCTGCTCGATCGGGTAGCCGCGGTACTCGAGGATGCCCGCGTCACCGTCGATGAACGTGATCGAGGAGCGACACGACGCCGTGTTCGTGAACGCCGGGTCGTAGGTCATCAGGCCGAAGTCGCCGTCGTCGACCTTGATCTGGCGGAAGTCCATCGCCCGGACGGTCCCGTCGGTGATCGGGATCTCGTAGGTCTGGCCGGTGCGGTTGTCGGTGACCGTCAGCGTCGGAGCGCCGGAGGCGCCGTTGCCCGATACGGCCTGGGGTGTCGTCTCGCTGCTCACGCTGGCTCCTGTTGTCTCGTCGATCGGGGTCTCCTCGCTCCTTGCCCGACAGCGTAGAGGGGAGCCTTCCCGTTCTTCGACCGAACCACTCAGCGCCGGCGCCGGAGGCGCCCGAACCGGCGCCCGGGAGTGGCCCGATGTTCGATCCCGCCCTTCGGATCCCGCTCGGGCAGCGAGCGCAGCCGGTCCTCGTCCACGCGGCCCGTCGTCAGCCGGTGATGATCGCCGTCGACATCGTGCCCGCGACGAGCACGACGGTGACGAGCATCATGAGCCGCGCGGGACCCGCCGTGCTCGGCAGGTTCGGGCGCATGATCCCCGCGATGCCGACGATGACGGCCCATGCGGCGAGCACGAGCCCGACGATGTAGAACGGCGCCTTCGAGGTCTCCTCGGCGGCCTCCGCGGCGGCGAGGATCGTGGAGATCACGCTCATGTCGGCAAACCGTACCGGCTCTCGGTCGCCTCGACCTGACCGTGGTAGTGGGAGCCCAGCTCGGGCGAGCCGTAGGGGACCTCGGCGGGGCGGTCGAGCTCCATGAACGAGAGCTGCGCGATGGGCAGCCGGGGGTAGAGCTTGATCGGCACGCGCGTGAGGTTGGTGATCTCCAGCGTGAGCGTGCCGGCGAAGCCCGGGTCGACGAACCCGGCGGTGGCGTGCACGATCAGGCCCAGGCGCCCGAGCGACGACTTGCCCTCGATGCGCGCGACGACGTCGTCGGGCAGCTCCACGCGCTCGACGGTCACGCCGAGCACGAACTCGCCCGGGTGGATGACGAAGGGGCGGTCGTCGGGGATCGTCAGGTGCTCGGTGAGGTTCGTCGGCGGCTCGCGCAGGTCGATCGCGGACGCGCGGTGGTTGTGGAACACCCGGAACGAGTTGCCGAGGCGCAGGTCGACGCTGGCCGGCTGGACCAGCGTGGGGTCCCACGGCTCGATGCGGATCCGCTGCTCCTCGACGAGGCGCTTGATCGTTCCGTCGGAGAGGACGCTGCCCATGGGCGCGCAGCCTAGTGGTCGGGCCGGTGCTCAGTGGGCGGCGCTGTGGCCGTGGCCCGCGAAGCCGGACACGGCGCGCACGCGCGAGGGCGGGGCGGGGGGCGTGGCGCCGTGATGCGGGCCGCGGCGGGGCAGCGGGCGCAGGGGCGGCCGCGGGTGGCGCGGCTTGCGGCTGCCGCCGTCGCCCTCGTCAGGCGGCGGCTCGCCGGTCTCGGGCTTCTGCCGGATCGCCCACCACACGATCAGGAGCAGCGCGATGATCGGCAGCTTCAAGAAGACCATCAGATAGACGAAGGTCCACCCCATCCCCGACTGGAACCTACCCCTGCGGGCGCGCGTCAACAACCGGGAGGGGAGCGCGGGGGCGCCCAGCCTGCCGCGCGGCGCCCCGCATCCGTCAGGCCGCGAGGGGCAGCCGGGTCATGGCGCCGAGGTGCTGGACGCGGTCCTCGATCTCCTCGCGCGTGAGGCGCTGCACGCGCTCGGTGCCGAACTCCTCCACGTTGTAGGACGCCAGCGCGGTGCCGTAGGCCATCGCCGCGCGGTAGTCGCCCGGATGCCCGGCCAGCCACCCCACGAACCCGCCCGCGAACGTGTCGCCGGCCCCCGTCGGATCCACGACGGTCTCCAGCGGATAGGCCGGCAGGCTGAAGAACTCC